>Ga0208934_1000314_pt1 | contig 26568 bp, 29 predicted proteins | sample MalvirDeepMed_s2_FD_184243 | JGI IMG/M metagenome (GOLD analysis project Ga0208934, IMG submission 184243) | Marine viral communities from the Global Malaspina Expedition - Malaspina viral metaG DeepMed_s2 (SPAdes) (version 2) | ecosystem: Environmental > Aquatic > Marine > Oceanic | place... | reverse complement strand
CTCGCTCAAAAATATCTCTCAAAACGATGACAAAACGATACGAAAATTGCCGCGGGATGGAGCAGTCCGGTAGCTCGTCAGGCTCATAACCTGAAGGTCGTAGGTTCAAATCCTACTCCCGCAACCACTTTTACCGTACCATGATCGACTGACCCAAGAGCGCCAGGCTGCGCTTCCTCGATCATCGCAGTAATCGCCCCCTCAAGCTGAAGAACAGGCTGTCCGGCTTCATCCGAGCCGACCGTCACGCATTCGATCAGACCGCGCAGGACGTACAGCGCACGGCCGCGGATCGAGGCATCCTGCAAGGCCTCGGACAGTGCCGCGACCTTCTTGCGGTACAGATCGGACAGGCCCGGGTGCAGTCTCACCGGCGTGGGCTCCGGTCCATTCAGCTGCGCTTCCAGATCCGTCTTTCGGGCCTCCTGGTCTTCCAGTTGCTGCAGCAGCCCAGGCGTTCTGAACCCGTCGGCGATGGCATCGTAGAGCCCCTGCAGCTTGCGCTCGACCGCTTTGAGCTCGTCGGTCAGCTGGCGCCGTGCGGCTACTTCCTTGCTGCGCTCGGCGTTGATGGCTGCGCCAAAGGCTGACACGAACTCGGCAACAGCATCGGGCTGCATCAGCCGGTCCCGCAACAGCGAGAGGACGGCGTCGTCCAGCATGTTGCGCTTATAAGATTGCCGGTCATCGCAGGTGCCAAGCTTCCGGGCGTTTGCGCAGGCCAGGTAATCCTTGCCGACCGAGGTCACCGTTCCTTCACAGGTTCCGCAGATGAGCTTTCCGGTGAGCAGGTGGTCGCTCCTGCGCTTCTCCCAGAAGCGGCTCTTCTTGATCCCCTGCACGGCGGGCGTGGCGTCGATTGTCTCCTGTCGCGCCTTCACGTCTTGCCAGAGCGCATCCGGGACGATCCTCAGCTCGGGGACGGCCTTTGTACCCACTCTGTCTCGGGGTTCATCCGCGAGACACGTCTGCCGGTTGCGGGATCCTTTACATACTGGAGCCGGTTCCAAACCAGCTTCCCGATATAGAGTTCGTTGTTGAGGAAGCCCGTCCCACGCGCCCGGTGTCCCCGGATGGCCGTATCCCGCCAGAGCTTGCCGCGGGGACCGGGGATACCGTCTGCGTTCAGGTCCCGGGCGATCGCACGTGGTGAAGCTCCTTCGGCGAAGGATCTGAAGATCCGCCGGATCACATCGGCTTCGGCGTCATTGATCACCCGTTCGCCGGTGACGGGCTGCCCATCCGCGCCCAGGCGGCGGACAACGTCATATCCGTAGGAGTTGCCGCCACCGGACCGGCCGGCTTCCACCCGCCCACGCAGGCCCCTCCGCGTCTTTGCGGCAAGGTCCTTCAGGAAGAGCTGGTTCATCGTGCCCTTCAAGCCCACATGCAGCTCGCTGATCTGGCCTTCCGCGAGCGTCTCGACGCGGACCCCGTGAAACGAGAGCTGCTTGAAGAGCGTCGCCACATCGGCCTGATCCCGGCTGAGACGATCCAGCGCCTCGCACAGGATCACATCCAGGCCGCCACGCGCTGTATGCTCCAACAGGCTCTGAAGACCCGGCCTGTGAAGCGACGCGCCGGAGATGGCCATGTCGGTGAAGGTCTGGACCACGGTCCACGCCTCGCGATCCGCACGCTCAACGCAGAGCCGGACCTGGTCCTCGATCGAGGCCGCCTTCTGCATCGCCGAAGAGTAACGAGCATAGATGGCGACGCGCATGACAGGTTCCTTGTTCGGAGGCTGCGTTACTGTAGGCCGGTCTAGGGCAGGAGATCAAATGGTGAACGACACGTTGTCCACGCATCTCGCTCGGAGCAACTCTATGGAGCCGTCTTAGTACCCGGTCTTCGTGAGGGGCAGTTAGTCTTTTCAGACGCAGGCTAGGCGCAGGGATTGAGTTGAGTACATGGAAACAGGCAGCATGTCGGGTGCGGTGGACCAGGCAAGATGGGCGGGAAGCAGCCGTTCGCCGCGACGACATCAAGCGTCGGCTACGCGGACAATGTGTGAATTAGCAGCATCTGCGCACGTGGCTGCTGTGGCACGATTTGCGGACCTTCAACTCGCGTCGCACACCCCCAACGGTTGCGCTGTTTATCCAGCGGAACAGCAGGTCCCTTCCTCGATACCATCGGTTCTGAAGGTCGCTGCCAGCATCGACAGACAATTCAATTCCTCGCCTCGTCACTCAGGAACGCATGCACGCGGTGTCTTCGACATCCACGCTCACTTCCATCGACAAGACGTCTGACGGTCTCCCGTGAAAACTTCCGCTGACCGGCGCAACCTGCTCGATCCTCCTCGCGACGGCAACGGGAATGAGATTGGTGGAGCCGACCGATCTGTTTGTCGGGTCGAAAGGGATCCAGCCCGCTCCGGGAACGAAGACCTCGACCCAGGCGTGCGTGGAACCGGAATGATCCGATCCAATCTGGTTTCCCGAGGGATTGAACAGATATCCGGATACGAGCCTGGCCCCGAAGCCAAGCGTCCGGACTGCCTCTGCGAACAACACGGCGAAATCCCGGCACGATCCCCATCCCCTGTCGAGGGTCTCCAGAGGTCCTTGCGTGCCCTCCGTTTCGCGGCTCTGGTAGGAAATCCCGGCGGTGATGCCGGAGCCGATATCTTTCAGCAGCGAAAGCGTATCCGTGGGCCGTGCCATGACAAAACGCTCGACCCACCGCGACAGACGCCCTGTGTCGTCCGCATATTGCGGCTCGGCCAGGGCGCCGAGATCGGTCCAATCGTCGGGTGCATACACGAACGGGTACGAGGCCGCGGCGGCGGCAATCGGGAAGACTGGCCAGACCGGGGCGTGCAGGTTCACACGTGCGCACGACCGGATCAAAAGCATCTCCGTGTTGGTGTCGAACCGTGCCGTCGCGACCGCATTGCCGGCAACGTCGTGGGACCAGTCGATGCGAGCTTCCGGACTGATCTCGAGGTCGAAGGACGTCAGGATGAGATCCCGGGTTTCCCGCGGACGGAGCATCAGTCTGTGCGGTCCGAGAGGGACCTCGGTTCCATATTGATACTGTGTCGTGTGAGTAATCGTGACGGATGGCATCGGTCAGACCTATGACGATCGATCGCCCGAGCGCCGCCGGCCCCGTCCACTGCCCTCATGAATTGCCGAGCGCCAGACGGACGATCCCTTGCAACGGGAACATATCCGTTCTCCGAACCCCTCGCTCCAGAAGGTCGACTTGCATCTCAGGCAGGCCCGTTCGCCGGCGACGTCAGCCACCGCCTTGACTGTCCCGAAGTCGATGTCCGCTGATTTGATCGTCATTTCCGCTCCTCGCGTTTTTCCATTCGTTCCATGTTGCAAAGCGCGCGCTTGATGAGTTTCTGAATGCGTTCATCGCCAGCCTCGGGCGTCATCGCGCGACGGTCGAGAAGGAAGCGCCATTTCTTCAGGACTTCGGCCCATGTCCGCGCCCGCTCCGCGAACATCTGCTCTTCGAGGCTTTCGAGGTGAGGTTGCTGAGAGTGCAAGTAATGGCTGGCCGTTCGCAGGGCGCCGTCGCATTTCCGACGCACGCTGTCCGGCAAAGGCCCTGCGGCCGTCGAGATCGATCAGGTCATCGGTCATTTCGGAACCCCGTAAATTCGACCGCGAACGGCGAACGATCCGCTCCACACTGCTGTCATTCTCCGATGCCCGGGCGCGCGCTTCCTGAGAGTGGGCCGGAAACATCCCTGCTTATCCCGCGACGGGGCTCTCCCGTCTTGGACGGGTCGTCTTGCTCTGCCTGCCTTTGGTCGGACTGGGGAGAATAGAGAGCGCGAAGGTCCTGCTCCGCCACGCCGTCGGCCTGCATGACGAGACAGATCATCGGATCAGCGAGCATCTCTTCGAGAAAGAAATCCGTCAAAGCCTTGCCGGTCAGCTTGTCCTTGGCAAGCGCATGCTCCAGTTCCGCGAGCGGCACGGTGAGTGTTCGGCTGAGCCCGGGATGCGAGGTGCGCGGGTGGAGCCGGACGAGCACGGAAGACGTCCATGTGCCCGGTTCGATCCAGTCCACAGGTTCCAGCAGCTGGGTTTCGATCTCGTATTCGCCTGAGGGAATGGTATCGTTGAAGCTCGGAAGCTGGAATGGTCGCAGAAATACCGCTGTCGTCTTTATGGAAGTGGTCATTGAGGGTCTCCAGAATAATCGGTGACTTGGTATGCCATGACGGGGAAACCGGCAGAGCCGCCGACCTCGTGAGCCGACGACGAACGAAAACACCCGTCCAGCGATGGGACGCTACCGGTTCAATTCCGAGACACAGGCGTCGTCTCGGCTGGGCCATGTCTTGCGTCCCACGTCCAGACGTCGAACTGCGTCAGGGTGCTCGGCCCGAAAGTCTGGGTCAGCGGCACATCCGCAGCATCCCGGCCGCGGGCGACCAGGATCCGTCCCATGCGTCTTGAGTTGTTGCGCGGATCGAACACCCACCAACGGCCGTCGAGAAAGACCTCCATCCAGGCCGCGAAGTCGTCCGGGGCGTGGGGCTCGGGTTCGCCGAACTCGCTCAGATACCCGGTGCAGTAGCGGGCCGGGATATTCATGCAACGGCACAACGCGATCGCCAGATGCGCGAAATCGCGGCAAACCCCCATCCGCCCGGCCAGCGTTTGAGAGGCCGTGCGCGTCGCGTCAGCCTGCATGTAATCGAACGAGACGGTTGTGTGCACAAAGTCGCAGATCGCCTGCACCCTCGACCAGCCTGGCGGCGTGCTCTCGAACAAGCGCCACGCTTCGTCGGACAGGATGTCCGTGTCGCAATAGCGGCTGCCAAGAAGATAGACGAGCGTCTCGGCGGGAAGATCCTGTACGGCCAGCTGTGCCGCATCCGGGGCGACAGGATCCGCCAATCCGCCATCCCGGAAGATTCCGTCGGTGGACAACGTAAAGTCGCCTGCCGGCGCAATCATTCGCGTGCACCAGTTTCCGAACCCGTCGCGATAGCTTTCCAGCAGCACACTGGGCGAGGTCACCAGATAATCGGCGCGCTCCAGGTCGCCGAAGCGCGAGAAGTGCACGTTCAACAACGCGATGATGGGTGTCTTTTGGGTGAGCCGGTATTTCAGACGGCAACCGATCCGCATCCGGATGCCGGGGGCGTCGCCGTGGCCTGATCGGGGAGCTTTATCGTCCAAGAACACACTCCCCACCCGCAAGTTGAAAGCCGCGATCGCAGCGCCATGAGTTTCCGGATCGATCGAGATGCGCGTCTACCGGAAGGTCGATCGCAACACAGATCGTGTCGACGCTCTCAAATCCCCGCTCACAGCGCCATCCCGGCCCGTAGGAGGCCGCGTCCAGAAAGGCGTTCGCCGGAAGCGCTACGGGATCGCAGCGGCCATCGATTTCAAAGAAGCCCCTTTCGCAGGCCCATTCGTCACCGTAGTCCGCATTGGTGAGATAGACGTTCTCGGGGATTGCGATCGGAACGCAGGCGCTGGAACTGGCCGTGAAACCGCGGTCGCAGATCCATCCGGAGCCTGAGGTGTTGTCGGTGAGATACGCGTTGTCCGGCAGGACGATGGGAACGCAGGTCTCGCGGACCTGCCGGTACCCGCGGTCGCACTGCCAGTCATAGCCGGAGGATCGCAGGAACGCATTGTCGGGCACCGGGATCGCTGCGCAGGAGGTCCCTCCCGCTTCTTCGTAGCCGCGCCGGCACGCCCAGCCCGAACCGTAGGACCGGCCGGTTGCATAGGCATTCTCGGGGATAACGATGGCGACACACTCCTCGCCCGCCACCCGGTATCCGAGCGCGCAGTTCCAACCGCCGCCATAGCTCCGGGCTTCTGCATTCTCGGGCATCGGACCGGTGCCGTCCTGCGCGAGCACCGGAAATGCCAGAGAGGCGATCATGCCGGCCACGACTGCCGTCCTGGCGATCAGCCTTGCCAGCGGGTGTTTCGGTGCTTCCTCGGGATGTCTCATCAGCTTTTCCTTTGCGGACCGGAGCCCGTCGGTCGCCGCGCGTGTCTTCGAAAGCGCAAGCGTGAGCGTACCGGTGACCCTTCGGGTCGGCGCGAATGGTGGCGAGAAGCCGATAAAATCTGGTCCCGGCGGCATGCCCTCGTTCTCGGCTACCTCGATCCGGAAGTCCTGCGGGAGTATTGGACGGGTGCTGCTGGTCATCGGAGGGACAGCATGAGCAAGGCCGCAGCCGCAACGGCATGCTCCTTCTGGCGGTAGTCGCCGCGAAACTTGCCGTTGACCTGCACCTCCCAGATGCCGTTTCTTTCGCGTATCTCAACCCCACCTTGCTGCGCTGACCGGTCCGTGGAGGACTCCTTTTCCGCTTTGCTTCTGGGCGGCACGAGCTGCTTGTCGGCTTTGTCCGGCTTCTTCGATTTCGTCGCGCGTGCTTCTCCGAGGAGCATGACGGCGCGAATGAATTCTTCCGCGTAGTGGTCGGTTTCGCGGTAGTCATTTTCGTGCCGGGCCATACTCATCGGCTCGACGAACCGTTCTCGAAGGTGTTCCACGAAACGCGGTTCGGTGCGGGCCATGTAAGCGATCAGAGCTTGCAGGATCCGTTCATGAGCCAGCACACGCCGTTCGAGCTCGGTGGTCTCCGGGGATGCCATCGGCATGGCGCGGTTCATCCTTCATCGACCGCGCTTTCCGGGCGCTCCGGCAAGGCGTCAACATCAAGGGCCGCCAGGCAGGCCTGCGCGATATTCCGGTTCGGCAAATCCGTACCCGGCATCGTCACCCAGCCGGCTGTCATGAGTGCGTCGCGCCGCTGGTAGGTCGAGGCGGCTCGGATAGATTCCAACTTGCCTGCCCGCAACGGGTCGGAGCGGGCCATATCGAGGCAAACCGGCACCATCGAGGCGACGACATCCTCTTGGGACATCGCCATTGCCCTCTCGTTCGCCGTACCGCCGGTCACCCAACCGCCCCAGGTAAAACCGACCACGCCGACAAGAGCCGCGCCGATCACAGCACCATAGATGCCGGGTTTGAGCCATTCGGGAGTCTTCATTTCAAGTCCTCCTGCGGGGAAAGCGCCGCCTCGCCATTATTGTTCTTCTCGGTCGCGGCCCGATCCCGGCTCAGCGCCTCTTCCAAGTCGCTCTTTGAAATCGCCCGTATCTCTGTCCGTCCAACATGACCGCCGCTCCCGCGCACCGTCAGGTAGGTAGCGGTCCGGCGATACGCCTCGAAGTTGAGCCCCTGGAGGAGTTCTTCTTCGACAAGAACCTCGTAGTCGCCTGCGGGCAGATCTCCCGGGTGTCCCGGCAAGCTGAACGGGTTCAAAAATGTCACCGTCGATCTGGTCGAGCGCGTGTTCATCTTCAGTCTCGGCGATGTTGGCAGGTCCGTCGCTCATTTCTGTTGCCGGCCCCTTGGAGTCCGGGACGGACCAGTCGAACGATTTGGTCTCTTGTATCTCGGGATCGTCCGCCTGGTGCTAACGCATGTTAGTCTTAGGCACCGAACCGGATGCGACCTTCGCGGGTGCGCAGTTGTCCGCACTGACCTGTGAAAGGGCGGGGAGCCCGCCCTGCGCGTATCCATTGGGAACTGGGGCGATCTGCGTTCCTCAGTGTTCTAAACCCGCACCCGCCCGAGTTCGACCGGTTTCTCCAAGCGTCCGTCGGCGAGGACCGGAACGGCTATGCCGTGACCGTCCTCTCCACGCTTGCGCGGCTTGGCCTCGATCCATGGAAGGAAACCGCTGAACTGGTCACGCTGGGGTGCGACGCCGCGCGGACACGATTGGGAACGCTGCTTGCCCGATTTCGGGACGTTCCTGCGCTCGCCGGCGATCACGTCAGGATCGCAAGAGACCTGAGCCAGCTGCTCCCTGATCATCCGACTTCAGGCGCTTTGCACCGGACCAAAGAGACTGTTTCTGGGGGTCGCCAAGGTAAAGCCAACTTAATCTGCGTGATATCGGCGATCGGTCTTACACTATTTCAGTTGCTGACCTTTTTCACGAAGGGAGCAGGCGAATGACAGGATCCGGTCACGCCGCAGAAAAGTCTGCACATGCTGAGCAAAAGGCTACGATGCCATCGCAGCGCGATCAGGACGTTCTGTGGGACTTGGAAGAACGGTTCTGGAGCAGTGGCGCCGAAAGTGCAAAAACGACAACCGCAAAGGACGCGGTGATGATCCTTCCCTATCCTCCAGGGATCTTCCAGGGTGACCAAATCTGGAACTTCACTCGCGAAAAAGGTGGTTGGCGAACCGTCGCGATGACAGAGCGTTGAGTGACAAGGCGCGGTGGCATCGCAATTCTCACCTACCGTGTTTCAGCTGAGAAACCAGGCATGGCGATTTATATTGCCCTCTGCGCCTCAACTTACCTTCACGATATGGACAGATGGTTAAGACTATCCCATCAGCAAACCGTGGCCGTCTGACTTTTTGTCTCTTTTCAGATCTGAACCGAGAGCCGGACTAACCTGTATCAGTGCAACGTATCCGTAAATCTATCAGATGTTTACAGCCTCCAAATATTTGGCAGGCCATATTTCAAGAATCCAAGAGGCGTGTGAAAGTGTCGACCCTCAAAGCAAGACACCTCCGCACGCTTCTTATTCTCGAAACGTCCTGGAAAGGACAATTTCGATGACACCCGAACAGACCAAGACTGCCGAGAAGATGAAATCCGTTAAGGCCGCCTGGGACAAGGCGCCTTCCGGCCCGAAGAACGACGCAGCTCTGAGGCACTACAAAACGGCCGAGAAGGCGCAAACGGCGAAGAATGATGCCGAGGCCAACAAGTAACTCGATGCTGCGACCCACGCCCTCGCGTGAATCGGTTGTCTGACGTGATTACCGGTGCCGCCTGCCTGGAAAGATAAGGCGACCCTCTCACTTCAGGAGCGGCCCGGTCTGATCCAGATATGCCGGGTCGAACTCGGCAATCTCCACCAACCGACCATAGTCGCGAAACGTCACCTGACCATCGCGAAAAGTCACCATTCCGCCCTCGCGTAGCTGCCGCAGTACGCGGTTGACGTGGATAGCGCTCAGACCAAGCGCATCGGCCAGGTGATATTGCGTCAGCGGGCAATCGTATCCTTTCTTACTGCCGATACCCACAAGAGCCAGCCGCGAACCCAGTTCCAGCAGGAAATGTGCCATGCGTGCATCCGCGTCGCGCCGGCCGATCCCAACGAGATGCTCGACAACCATCGCCTCGTCCCGCGATGCCGCCCAGAGGATGGCAGTCGCAAGGCGAGGCGTCCGCGAGAAAGCATCGAGAAGGTCGCTCTTCAGCACTTCGGCGGCCTCAATGTCGACGAGGGGTTCGAAGCTGTGGTCCGAAGTGCGCAAGAGAACGCTCCGCAACCCTAGGAAATCGCCAGCCACCTGGAAATCCACGATCTGACGTGTTCCGTCGGCCTGCAGCTTGTAGGAACAGACCCATCCCGACGACAAAATGTACGCGGCCTGAGCCGATTGCCCCTGATGCACCATATCACGACCCGCGACGAAGGACCGGCGACGCTGATGTAGCCCTTTAAGCACGGCCAGTTCGACCTCCGACAGGGTGACGAAGGCCGAGAGCTTGCGGGTCAGGGGGCTGTGCTCTGCTGATGTCATGGGCCCTCCGGGCGTATCGCCATCCAGGAGCAAGAAATCGGCCGGGACACTGCTCTGAATCAGTCCAGCATAGGGCACTTCCTGCGTAAATAATGGATGCATCTGAGCCTCGCCTTCCTTCGGTTCACTATGCCAAGGAAGGAAACCCGGATGTCCACGGCGAGCGAGCATGCAGGCCAGGCCGCCCTGTCGATCTGCGAGGCACTCCTGCTTGCCATGAACGATCACGGAGTGCTGCCGGAGCACGAAATCGTGGGCGTCCTCCGCGACGCCGCGGCAACCCATGAAAACGTCATCGGCACCGACCAGGAGACAGAGAACCACCGGGCTGTCGCGGATCTGATCAACGCGATCATCGCCGGCGGCAATTCTGTTCGGCGCTCGTGACGTCGCGCTTCGACGATTTGATGGCGAATAGCCGAGCTTCGGTCGAGCGGACGCAAAAAGATATCTCGAAACGCTATTGCGCAAGAACCGAGCAGTCATCATCTGACAGATATTGGCGCTCCGGTATGGCGAGTGCCAAAGCACATCCGAACATCGCCATGCTCCCTTGGACATCCGAAGAAGGAGCACTTACGTGTCGTTCACTCCACTCCACGACCGGGTTCTCGTCCGCCGCATCGAGGGTGACGCGAAGACCTCAGGTGGGCTCATCATCCCTGACACCGCAAAAGAGAAGCCGCGGGAGGGTGAGATCGTCGCGGTCGGCGCCGGCGCTAAGGACGAGGATGGCGAGCGTATCGCCATCGACGTCACGGCTGGCGACCGGATCCTGTTCGGAAAATGGTCGGGAACCGAAATCAAGCTCGATGGAGAAGACCTCATGATCATGAAGGAGAGCGACATTCTCGGCGTCATGACCTGACCCCGAAAGCGACGCCTAAATTTCATTCTCAGGAGCACCCGACCATGTCCGCCAAAGATGTCAGATTCAGTACTGATGCCCGCGACCGTATGCTGAAAGGTATCGACACGCTGGCCAACGCCGTGAAGATCACCCTCGGACCCAAGGGTCGAAACGTCATCCTCGACAAATCCTGGGGTGCTCCACGCATCACCAAGGATGGTGTGACCGTTGCTAGGGAAATCGAGCTGTCGGACCACTTCGAGAACATGGGCGCGCAGATGGTCAAGGAAGTCGCACAGCGCACCAATGACGAGACGGGCGACGGCACCACGACCGCCACCGTGCTCGCCCACGCGATTGTCCGTGAGGGAATGAAGTCGGTCGCCGCCGGCATGAACCCTATGGATCTCAAACGTGGCATCGACCGAGCTGTGTCTGCGGTCGTGACCGAAATAAAGGCCATGTCCCGGCCCGTCGGCGACAGCGACGAGATCGCGAAGGTCGGCGCCATTTCCGCGAACGGTGAGATTGCGATCGGCCGACAGATCGCAGACGCGATGGCCAAAGTTGGCAAAGAGGGGGTAATCACCGTTGAGGAATACAAGGGGCTGGAGACCGAGACCGAAGTCGTTGAGGGCATGCAATTCGACCGCGGTTATCTGAGCCCGTATTTCGTCACGAACGCTCAGAAGATGGTCGTGGAACTGGACGACTGCGTCATCCTTCTTCACGAGAAGAAGCTGACCTCTCTCATGTCCATGGTGCCGCTGCTCGAAGCCGTGATCGACGCCGACAAGCAATTGTTGATCGTGGCCGAGGACATCGAGGGCGAGGCGCTGGCTACGCTGGTCGTCAACAAGCTGCGCGGCGGGTTGAAGGTCGCGGCCGTCAAGGCACCCGGTTTCGGGGATCGCCGCAAGGCGATGATGGAAGACATTGCCGTGCTGACGGGCGGTCAGGTGATTTCCCTGGAAATGGGCATCAAGCTGGAGAACGTCACCATGGACATGCTCGGCACGGCGAAGAAGGTCGCGATCACCAAGGAGGACACGACGATCATTGAAGGTGCTGGCGACAAGGGCGCGATCGCGGCGCGCGTCACCCAGATACGGGCGCAGATCGAGGATACCACCTCGGACTACGACAAGGAGAAGCTTCAGGAACGGCTGGCCAAGCTTGTCGGCGGCATTGCCGTGATCCGGGTCGGAGGGGCAACCGAGATCGAAGTGAAGGAGCGTAAAGACCGCGTGGACGATGCGCTCAATGCCACCCGCGCCGCAGTTCAGGAAGGCGTCGTGCCCGGCGGCGGCGTGGCCCTCGTTCATGCCAGCAAGGTCCTTGCGACACTGAAGGGTGACAACCGCGATCAGGATGCCGGGATCAAGATCGTTCGTCGCGCGATCCAGGCGCCGCTGCGCCAGATTGCCGGAAATGCCGGCGTCGACGGTTCCGTCGTCGTGGGAAAGGTAATCGAGAACGACAGCCCGAGCTTCGGTTTCAACGCGCAGACCGAGAAATACGGCGACTTGCTGAAGGCCGGTGTCATCGATCCGACGAAAGTCGTCCGGATCGCGCTCGAAAACGCCGCGTCCATCGCCGGGCTCTTGATCACGACCGAAGCCATGGTTGCGCAGAAGCCCGAGAAGGCTGGCGCAGGCCGCGAAATGTCCGACATGGGCGGAATGATGTGAACGGGGGCGTCGTGGGGATAGGAGCCTCGGGACGCCAACCTTCAATCTTGATCTGCACAGACAACCATTAATTCGCCAAGAGAAATCATAATCAGGAGAAAATGAAATGGCCAAAGGTGACAAAAGGCGCGGCAACCGTGAGGTAAAAAAGCCCAAGAAGGTGAAAGAAAAGGTCGTCGCAACAGCCGACTTCACAAAGGGCAAACCTTTGTCCAATATCGGCGAGCATAAGAAGAAATAACCGCTTGTGATGGCCCCGCTCGATGAGCTTGATCAGCCCCGCCTGAGTGGTCCGCTTTGAGTGTTAGTGCATGGTCGGCCTTGGGTCCATCGGGACGATGGTTTCCGTGGCCGGCGGGCGGTAGCCCAGAGCACTGTGGGGTCGCTTGGTGTTGTAGTGTTTTCTCCATTGTTCGATCAGGATTTGCGCCTCGCGCAGACTGTAGAAGATCTCACAGTCGAGCAGCTCGTCGCGGAAGCGGGCGTTGAAGCTCTCGCAGTAGCCGTTCTCCCAGGGTGATCTCGGCTCGATGTAAGCCGTCCTGGCGCCGACGGCTGCGATCCAGTCCCGGACAGCCTGGGCGACGAACTCGGGTCAGTTGTCTGACCGGATGAAGGCCGGCACGCCGCGTAGAATGAAAAGATCGCTCAACGCATCGATCACGTCCGTCGAGTTCAGCTTCCGCTTCACCTTTATCGCCAGACATTCGCGGCTGTGCTCATCCAGGATGTTCAGCGTCCGGAACACCTTCCCGTCGTCCGTCCGGCAATGCACGAAGTCGTAGCTCCAGACGTGGTTCCGATGCTCTGGTCGCAAGCGGACGCATGACCCGTCATTCAGCCAGAGCCGTCCCTTCCTCGGTTGCTTCGTTGGCACCTTCAGCCCCTCCCGCCGCCAAAGCCTTTCGACACGCTTGTCGTTGACCTGCCAGCCCGCGTCTCTCAGCAGGGCCGCAATCCGGCGATAGCCGTAGCGCCCGTAGTGGCGGGCGAGTTCGATCATATCGGCGACCAGGTGCGCTTCATCAGCCCGGCCTCTCGGCAGCTTGCGCTGTGTCGAGCGATGCTGGCGCAGCACCCCGCAGGCCCGACGTTCCGAGACGCCCAGCTCATCGCGAACGTGAACGATGCAGGCACGGCGACGGGTGGGGCTCAGAAGTTTCCCCTCGCGGCTTCCGTCAGGATCAGCTTGTCCAGCGTGAGGTCCGATACGGCCTTTCTCAGTCGTTCGTTCTCTTTCTGCAGCCGTTTCAGTTCCTTCAGTTGGTCGGTTCCCATCCCGCCATACTGCTTGCGCCAGCGGTAGTAGGTCTGCTCGGTGACGCGCACCTCGCGGATCGCATCAACGCGCGCTTTCCCTTGCCCGACAAGAACCTCAACTTGCCGTAGCTTCATGACAATCTCTTCCGGCTTGTGTCGCTTCGTAGCCATTTTGGTCCTCCGTTTCCCTAAACATAAAGGCGGACCACTTCAGTGGGGGAGGATCACGTCGGTTCCGGGTTCTCGCAGTGGTCAACGATTACAGCCGGGAATGCCTGGCCCTGGTGGCAGACACATCGCTGTCCGGCCTACGGGTCGTTCGAGAGCTGGAGGCGTTGATTGGGCGCCGAGGTCGGCCAGCGATGGTGGTCTCGGACAGTGGCACCGAGCTGACATCAATGGCCGTGCTGTCCTGGTGTCAGCGCACCGGGGTCGACTGACACTATATCGCACCGGCCAAGCCCATGCGAGACACGGGTTCGTCGAGAGTTTCAACGGGCGGCTGCGAGACGAACTCCTGAACGAGACGCTGTTCTCGTCGCTCGGCGAGGCCCGGCACGAGATCGCGCTCTGGCAGCACGACTACAATCATCACCGCCCCCATTCCGGCATCGGGAATATCCCGCCGGCGGAGTTCGTGGCGCAGAAGGGACTGGCAATGCACGCCGCGTAGCCCCAAACATAAACCTGCGGACTCTCCTGATGGCTGGAGGAGAGTCGAGGCTCAGGTCAGACCGGTTCCCGGTCCGCTCATGCACGGTCGTAACCAAGAGCAGATTCATCACGACCAAACGAGACGCCCCCGGATGCGCCTGATCCATCAAGAAGCTATACAAGCTTCCGCAAATGCCGTAACCGCCGCCATCTGTGCGCCGGTGCCGGCGCGAATCCGATCCGCTCGCTGACCGGCAAGGCCCCGAGCGCGTCCCGAGAGAATGGTTCCCATGCATCCTGCACTACGCGCGGCCCTCGATGACCGTGGCTACACCACTTTGACTTCTGTTCAGACGGCGGTCCTCGATCCTGCGCTGACGGGCCGCGACCTGCTGGTTTCGGCACAGACCGGTTCGGGCAAGACGCTCGGCTTCGGCCTTGCCATCGCGCCCACGCTGCTGGGCGACGATGATGCTTTCGGCCCGGCCGCCAAACCTCTTGCCGTCGTCATCGCCCCCACGCGTGAACTGGCCATGCAGGTCAAACGCGAACTGGGCTGGCTTTTTGCGAAGGCGGAGGCGGTTCTCGCCTCCTCCGTGGGCGGCATGGACATGCGGGACGAACGCCGCGCGCTGGCACGCGGGGCGCATATCGTGGCCGCCACGCCCGGGCGGCTGCGCGACCACATCATGCGCGGCTCGATCGATCTGACAGCCGTGCGTTCGGTCGTGCTCGACGAAGCCGACGAGATGCTCGACCTCGGCTTCCGCGAAGATCTCGAGTTCATCCTCGGCGAGTTGCCCGCGGAGCGCCAGACGCTGCTGTTCTCGGCCACCGTCCCGACCGCCATTGCCGCGCTGGCCAGGAGCTACCAGAGGGATGCCGAACGCGTCATCGCGCAGTCGGAAACACCACAGCACGACGATATCGAATACCGTGCCATGATCGTGGCCGAGCATGACGTCGATAAGGCGGTGATCAACACGTTGCGGTATCATGAAGCCCCCAACGCGCTGGTCTTCGCCAACACGCGCGCCATGGTGAACCGGCTTGCGGCGCGGTTGTCGAACCGCGGATTCAACGCGGTGGCCCTGTCGGGCGAGCTGTCGCAGACCGAACGCACCCATGCATTGCAGGCCATGCGCGACGGGCGCGCCCAGGTCTGCGTCGCGACCGACGTGGCCGCGCGCGGCATCGACCTGCCCAGGCTCGACCTCGTCGTGCATGCCGAGCTGCCATCCAACCAGGAGACCCTGCTGCACCGCTCCGGACGCACGGGCCGGGCCGGGCGCAAGGGCGTGAGCGCGCTGATCGTCACGCCACGCACGCACAAGAAGGCCGAGCGCCTGCTGAGTTGGGCCAAGGTCAGGGCCGAGTGGGGCAGCCCACCGTCGGCCGCCGACGTGCGCGCGATGGATGAAGAGCGGCTGTTTTCGGACTCGGCGTGGCAGGAGCCGGCGACCGAGGAAGAGCAACTCGGCGTGACACGCCTCCTCGAGACTTTCTCGCCCGAACAGATCGCTGCCGGATACCTGCGCCTTCTGCGTACGCTGCGCGCGCCTCCCGAGGAATTGACCGAGGTGGGCGCCAAGCCGGAACGTACCAGGGATTTCGGCCCGTCGACGTGGTTCGCCGTGTCGGGCGGCCGAGACGCGGGCGCCGAGCCGCGCCGCCTGTTGCCGATGCTGTGCAAGGCGGGTGGACTGTCGAAGGACGACATCGGCGCAATCCGCGTGCAGCAGGATCAGAGTTTCGTCCAGATTCGCGATGTGGCCGTCGCGGGGTTTTTGGCGAGCGTCGGCGAGACGATGGAGCTGGAACAGGGAGCGCGGGTCACCCAGCTCGCTTCGCCGCCCGACCTCGCGACGAAAGGGCCAGGTCCGAAGAGCAAGATCGCCGGCCGCAAGATCGCCGGTGCCAAGTCGCCTCGCGCTCAGCCGACTGTGGCCGTTTCGCACGAGCCTGATCCGGCGCCGGAACCCGACCGAAAGCGCGAACACTGGAAGAGCGAAGCATCGGACCGCGCGCCCGAAGGGCCGGACACTGCCGGAAGACCAAAGCGCAAGTCCAAGGGCCAACTTCCGCCCAAAGGCAAGCCGAGCAGCAAGAAGAACCGCTCGCGCGCGGCAGCGTCCGCGTCAGGTAAAGGCTCTGGAAAAACCCGGAACAGGGCCGGCACTTCGAAGCCACAGCCGAAGGGCGGCAAACCGGCACGTGGTCGATCGTAGAACAGCGGTTTCGGGGTTCGAATTCGGCGCGGCGACTGATGACGGCGCCACCGGCGTGAACGGTCGATAGATGTGCGACGATGGTCTATTGTCCGCCAAAGGAGGCCAGTCAACACTGAACCGCGCCGGGTTTGCCGGAGGCCGATTGATCTTTGTCACGCGGCCATATCTGATCTTTCCAGAGCTGCGGGGAAGGTTGCCTCGGCCTCTGCTGGCGGAATGTTCCCGAGTGGCTCCAGCAGGCGGCGTTTGTTGAACCAGTCGACCCATTCGAGTGTGGCGTATTCCACGGCGTCGAAACTGCGCCATGGGCCTCTGCGGTGGATGACCTCGGCCTTGAACACCCCATTGATCATCTCGGCCAGGGCATTGTCATAGCTGTCGCCCACGCTGCCGACGGACGGCTCGATCCCGGCTTCGGCCAGGCGCTCGTGATCAGCCCCGCCTGAGTTTTCCGCTTTGAGTGTTAGTGCATGGTCGGCCTTGGGTCCATCGGGACGATGGTTTCCGGGGCCGGCGGGCGGTAGCCCAGAGCACTGTGGGGTCGCTTGGTGTTGTAGTGTTTTCTCCATTGTTCGATCAGGATTTGCGCCTCGCGCAGACTGTAGAAGATCTCACAGTCGAGCAGCTCGTCGCGGAAGCGGGCGTTGAAGCTCTCGCAGTAGCCGTTCTCCCAGGGTGATCTCGGCTCGATGTAAGCCGTCCTGGCGCCGACGGCTGCGATCCAGTCCCGGACAGCCTGGGCGACGAACTCGGGTCAGTTGTCTGACCGGATGAAGGCCGGCACGCCGCGTAGAATGAAAAGATCGCTCAACGCATCGATCACGTCCGTCGAGTTCAGCTTCCGCTTCACCTTTATCGCCAGACATTCGCGGCTGTGCTCATCCAGGATGTTCAGCGTCCGGAACACCTTCCCGTCGTCCGTCCGGCAATGCACGAAGTCGTAGCTCCAGACGTGGTTCCGATGCTCTGGTCGCAAGCGGACGCATGACCCGTCATTCAGCCAGAGCCGTCCCTTCCTCGGTTGCTTCGTTGGCACCTTCAGCCCCTCCCGCCGCCAAAGCCTTTCGACACGCTTGTCGTTGACCTGCCAGCCCGCGTCTCTCAGCAGGGCCGCAATCCGGCGATAGCCGTAGCGCCCGTAGTGGCGGGCGAGTTCGATCATATCGGCGACCAGGTGCGCTTCATCAGCCCGGCCTCTCGGCAGCTTGCGCTGTGTCGAGCGATGCTGGCGCAGCACCCCGCAGGCCCGACGTTCCGAGACGCCCAGCTCATCGCGAACGTGAACGATGCAGGCACGGCGACGGGTGGGGCTCAGAAGTTTCCCCTCGCGGCTTCCGTCAGGATCAGCTTGTCCAGCGTGAGGTCCGATACGGCCTTTCTCAGTCGTTCGTTCTCTTTCTGCAGCCGTTTCAGTTCCTTCAGTTGGTCGGTTCCCATCCCGCCATACTGCTTGCGCCAGCGGTAGTAGGTCTGCTCGGTGACGCGCACCTCGCGGATCGCATCAACGCGCGCTTTCCCTTGCCCGACAAGAACCTCAACTTGCCGTAGCTTCGTGACAATCTCTTCCGGCTTGTGTCGCTTCGTAGCCATTTTGGTCCTCCGTTTCCCTAAACATAAAGGCGGACCACTTCAGTGGGGGAGGATCACTCGGTGTAGCGAATGGACAGATATTGCGATCCGCGGTCCGAATGATGGACCAAGCCCGATCCGGGTTGCCGCTGGTGCACGGCCTGCTCCAAAGCATCCAGAACAAACCCGGCATGGGCCGTCCGACTGACCCGCCATCCCACGATGCGGCGCGCGAAGGCATCGATGACGAAGGCCACGTGAACGAAGCCCTGCCGGGTGGCGACATAGGTGAAATCGCTGACCCACAACATGTTCGGTGCCGGGGCCTTGAACTGACGGTTCACCTTGTCCAGTGGGCATGGCTGGGACTTGTCCGGGATCGTCGTCCTGTGTTTCTTGCCACGGATGATGCCTTTGATCCCAATGTCCTTCATCAGCCGCGCCACCGTGCAGCGGGCGACATCAAAGCCTTCGCGGCGCATTTGGTGCCAGACCTTGCGCACCCCATAGACCTTGTAGTTCTGCTTGCAGACGCGTTCGATCTCTGGCTTCAACGTCACATCCCGTTTCGCCCGATCCGACAGCAGGTCAGGGTTGGCCCGCTTGGCCATGTGATCGTAGAACGTGGACGGGGCAATCGGCAGGTGCTTGCAGATCGGCTCGACCCCGATGTCGTCCCTGTTCTCTTCGATGAAGGCGATCATGTCTTGGAACGGCGGTCGAGCTCCGCCTGAGCAAAATACGCCGAAGCCTTCCGCAGGATCTCGTTGGCTTGCTGCAGTTCGCGGTTCTCGCGTTCCAGCGCCTTCATCCTCTCGGCCATCTCGGTGGTGATGCCGGCGCGGTCTCCGCGATCGACCTCGGCCTTCTTGACCCACTCGTTCAACGTCTGAGGCGCGCAACCGATCTTCGATGAAATTGACAGGATCGCCGACCAGCCGCTCTCATGCTGCCCGGGATTGTCCAGAACCAGGCGAACGGCACGCTCGCGCACTTCGGGGGAATACTTGTTCGTCGTCTTGCTCATGATGCTCCAGCCTACTCAGGAGTTGGAGCGTCCGGCAAACCCCGCGCGGTTCACGCTCGGCCGCGACGGCCATGACGTGGCCGGCCACGCGGAAGTACTGCGTTTCGCCGACGGGGATTTCGTTCTGTAGGCTCCTGTTCGGTGGTCAGGCCGGCGGCAGGCGTGTTCACCTGCCGTCTCGCGGGCGGGGATCACCCCGCCGCAGGCATCCGCCTCGGCACGGGAACCCGTCATCCACCAAGATTGAAACCGGATCGCCCGGTAGGGGGCAGGCCAGGTGGTGTCGCCGCGATCGCCTTGGACCCGAACCCGTGCGATCTACGCGACCGCGGCGCGCCCGTTCCGACCGACCGGCCGAAACGGACGCCTGCTTCAGGCGACCGGCGTCAGGACCGGATCGCCGCGCAGATGCGCCCGCAGGTTCCGCACCACGAGGTCGCCCATCGCGCGGCGGGTCTTGACCGTCGCACTGCCCTGGTGCGGCAGCAGAACCACGTTGTCGAGCTTGCGCAGCGCCTCGGGGACGTGGGGCTCCTGCGCGAAAACGTCGAGCGCGGCGCCCGCGATACCGCCCGATGAAAGCGCCGCGATCAGCGCCTCCTCGTCCACCAGGTCGCCGCGCGCCACGTTGACCAGGCGCCCCTCGGGGCCGAGCGCGTCCAGCACGTCCTTGCTGACGATGCCGCGCGTCTGGTCGGTGCTCGGGGCGATGACCACCAGCCAGTCCACGTCCCGGGCCATCGCTTTCGGGTCGTCGTACCAGACATATGGCTCGTGTGGCTGGTCGGTGCGACCGTGATAGACCACGCGCATGGAAAAGGCCTGCGCGAGCCTGGCGATGGTCTTGCCGATCCGGCCCAGACCGATGATGCCCACGGTCTTTCCGGTCAGCTCGTCCGTCAGGGGGAAATTGCCCTCCGACTCCCATCGGCCCTCGCGCACGTAGCGGTCGGCCTCGGGGAGGCGGTGGGCGAGCGCCAGCATCAGCGCCATGGTCACCTGCGCCACGCAGTCGTTGAGGACGTCGGGCGTGTTGGTCACGCGCACGCCGTGTTCCCGCGCGGCCGTCACGTCGACCGCGTCATAGCCCACGCCGAAGGACGAGATGATCTCGAGATCCGGCAACGCCTCGATGATCTCGCGCGAACAGCCGGTGCCGCCGCCGGTCGCCACGAAGCGGACGCCACGGGGCAGACCGGCCATGAAGGCGTCCTTGTCATCGGCTTCGAAGTGTCGGTGCAGCGTGAAATCCTGCTCCAACGCTGCGAGCGCGTGGGGCCCCAGGTCCCACAGGACGAGAAGATCGGGTTTCGACATGAGAGTTCGTTCCTTGTTGGTCGAGAAGGTGCCTCAGTTGGCCGAGGCGGCATCGGTCCGGCCCGCGCGCCGCCGGCGCAGCAGCAACAGCAGCAAAGGCAGCATCCAGACGGCGATGGTGAAGATGCCAAGCCCGGCGGCGATGGGCCGTTCGAAGAAGGCGATGAAGCTGCCCTGCGACTTGATCATCGAGGTGACGAAGTTCTGTTCCAGCATCGGCCCCAGCACGAGGCCCAGGATCGCGGGCGCGATGGGGATGTCGTTTTCCTCCATCAGGAACCCGATGACCCCGAAGACCAGCATGATCCAGATGCCGAAGACCGAATTGTTCATCGCGAAGGATCCCACGATGCAGAACATCAGGATGATCGGCATCAGCACTCGCGTCGGGATCGACAGCACCTTCCGCGCCGACATGATCGCGATCCAGCCAAGCGGCAGCATGATGAGATTGGCCAGAAGGAACACGATGAAGACGGCGTAGATCATTTCCGGCTGGGTGATGAAGATCATCGGACCGGGATTGAGCCCCTTCACGTAGAGCACGCCGATGACGATCGCGGTGATCGAGTCGCCGGGGATGCCGAAGACCAGCGCGGGGATCCACGCGCCGCTCATCGCGCCGTTGTTGGACGCCCCCGATTCAACCAGCCCCTCGACATGGCCCTCGCCGAACTTTTCGGGCGTCTTCGAGAATTTCTTGGACACCGCATAGGAGATCCACGCCGCGATGTCCGCGCCCGCGCCCGGCAGCGCGCCGATGGCGGTGCCCAGTACCGATCCGCGCAGCGCCTGTATCGGATATCGCTTCAGGTTCTGCCATTGCTGGCTGATTATCCCCCGGCCCGATGTCTTGGGTGGCTTGCCCGGATCGGTGCGATGGATGAAGCCGCGGATCACCTCGGACACGGCGAAGAGGCCGATCATCGCGGGGATGAACTGAACGCCGGCCATCAGTTCGACACTGCCGAAGGTGTAGCGCGGCGCGCCCGCCGGATTTTCCAGCCCGATGGTGGCCGCGAACAGCCCGATGAACAGCGAAATCAGCCCCCGCGCCGGCGAGCCGGGCGATATGAAGACCGCGCAGGACAGGCCCAGCACCACCAGCCAGAAATATTCGAAGGAAGAGAATTTCAGCGCGATCTCGGCCAGCACCGGAGACGAGGTGATCAGCACGAGCGTCCCGAAAATGCCGCCCAGCGCCGAGAAGACCAGCGACGCGCCCAGCGCCTGTTCCGGCACGCCCTTCTTCGTCAACGCGAAGGCATCCTGCACGTAGGCGGCGCTGGCCGGCGTCCCCGGCATCCGCAGAAGCGTGCCGGGAATGTCGCCCGCGAAGATCGCCATCGCGGTCGCCGTGACGATGGCGGCGATGGCGGGCACCGGGTCCATGAAGAACGTGACCGGCACCAGGAGCGCGGTCGCCATCGTCGCGGTCAGGCCCGGTATGGCGCCCACGAACATGCCGAAGGCGGCCGAGCCCAGGATGACCATCAGCACGTAGGGCTGGAAGACCAGCGCGGCGGCGGCGATTATCGTGTCCATCGGGCACTCACCACAGGAAGGGCAGGAAATCGCTGCGCGGCAGCGGCACCAGCAGCAGCCGCCCGAAGCTTTGCTGGATCGCGACGGTCGCGACCGCGGATGTGGCGAAGGCCAGCAGCGGACTGGTCCCGAGGATCAGCATGGACGCCACCATGACGGCGAAAGCCGTGGGCACGAAACCCAGTACCGGTGACATCAGCACGTAGCCCACGATCAGCACCAGCACCATGGCCACTCGGCCAAGCGCGGCGCCGCTTCGCGCCCACGGCGCAAGCTGCATTCCCAGCGCCAGCCGCCGCTCCCAGAGCGCGCGCCCGATGATGAAGAGCCCCACCAGAACCGTGACGAAGGCCACAGCCCGCGGCATCGTGCCCGCGCCGTAGGACTGCCCCGGTATTACCTGGAAGTTCCGGGCCGACCAGAAGATCGCGAGACCGCCCAGCAGCGTCAGTATCCCGAGCGTCAGATCCGTCACGCGCATATGCGCCCCCCATGAAAAAGCGGATCGGGGCGGCACGGGATCGTTCACCCGTGCCGCCCCGCAGGTCGGAACCCGGCGATTACTCGGCCGCCAGGCCCGCCTCTTTCATCACCTCGCCGAAGGCGGCGTCGTCATCGGCAACGATCTGTGTCGCCTCCTCGCTGCCGGCCCAGCGCAGGCCGAAGCCACGCTCCTGCATGAAGGTCTGGTACTCCTCGGAGTTGTAGGCCGCCTCGACCGCCGCTTCGAGCGTCTCCTTCACGTCATCGGGCAGCCCGTCCGGGGCGGCCACGGTACGCCAGACCGCCACGGTCCAGTCCGAGCCGGTGGTTTCGGCCAGCGTCGGCACGTCCGGAAACGCGTTCTGCCGTTCGGCCGACATGGTGGCCAGCGGCACGACCCGTTCGGCGTCGATCATCGACCGTCCCTCGGCCAGCGACGAGGGCACGATGTCCACACCGCCCGCCACCATGTCGGCTAGCCCCGGCGCGGCGCCCTGGCTCGGCACGAAGGTCACCTGGTCGGGCGGCAGATCCTCGGAGATCAGCCAGCCGGCGAGGCCCACATGCCAGATGCCGCCCTGGCCGGTGCCCGACGCGTTGAACGTGCCCTTGGGCTCGGACTTGATGGCCTCGAGCAGGGATTCGATGTCCTGGTATTCGCTATCGGCGGACACCATGACGCCGCCCGGATCGGTGTTCACGATGGCGAGGATGTCGAAGTCCTCGTAGGTCAGGTCGGTGAGGCCCTGCCAGTGCATCATGTCGATCTCGATCGTCATGATGCCGATCGTGTAGCCGTCGGGTTCGGCATTGGCGATGGCGCTGTGGCCGACCACGCCCGACCCGCCGGTGCGGTTCACCACGTTGACGGGCACGCCCAGTTCCTCGGAAATCTGTCCGCCCAGAAGCCGGCCCACCGCGTCGGTGCCGCCGCCAGCGCCCCAGGGCACGATCAACTGGATCGGCCGGTCGGGATAGCTCTGCGCGAAAGCCGTGCCGGTCATCAGAACCAGCCCGCCCAGGGCCGTCGCTGTCCTCAGGAAATTCATTCGTCTCGTCCTCCCAGTCGTTATGTGCCGTGCGGTCCGCGCAGGCGGCCCGCCGGTCTGACGATGTTTCGGGCCCGGCTTCGCGGGTCCGACCCCCCGTCTCGCCATTGACGATAGACAGGCCGGTGATACCGTTCCAATGAATAAAAAACGTTCTGCGATCGCGAATTGCGATCACTAGCGGGGAGCGAACACCATCGACCCGGGAATCCTGTCCAGCCTGAAGATGCGCCACCTGTCGCTGCTCGTGGCGCTTGCCGATCACGGCACCACGCACCGCGCCGCCGATGCGCTGAACATGACGCAATCGACGGCGTCGAAGATGCTGCGCGACATCGAGGACGTGCTGGGCGCGACGCTGTTCGAACGGGGCCCGCGGGGTCTGGTGCCGTCACCGCTGGGCGATTTCGCGATCCGCAGCGCGCGTCGGCAGCTGTCGCGGCTCAGGCGTTTCGCCGACGAATTCGAAGTGCTGCGGGCCGGCGGTTACGGCACGCTGACGGTGGGCGCCATCACCGGCGCCGCGCCCGATTTCGTCGCCCACGCGGTGGCAGAGATCAAGCGCAAGCGCCCGCAGCTGATGGTCACGCTGCACGGCGAAACCAGCGAGGACATCCTGGCCCAGCTCGAAGTGGGCGGGCTGGACCTGGCGGTGGGCCGGTTCAGCACCGAGCGGCACCGGGACATCTTCGATTTCGAACACCTGGCCGACGAGCACCTGGCCTTTGTCGTGCGGGCCGATCATCCGCTCGCGGAAAGGGGCATCACGCGGCTGGACCAGCTCGATCGCTGCGCCTGGGCGTTGCAGCCCCGATCGAACCCCACGCGCCAGGTTCTCGAAGCGGCCTTCGACCGCGCCGGGATGGCGCGGCCGACCGACTCGATCGAGTGTTCCTCGATCCTGCTGCTGCTGAACCTCGTGCAGGTGTCGGATGCCGTGGCCCTGCTGCCCAAGGCGGTGGTGCACGCCCACATCCGGGCGGGTCTTCTGCGTGCCATCCAGATCCGGCCGGCGGTGCTGCTGACGGGGTTCGGCCTGGTCACCCGTTCCAAGGAAGGATTGAGCGACGCGGCTCTGGAATTCTGCGACATCCTGCGCGCCCGCGCCGCGAGATATGCCCCCCCCGCGCAGGAGGCCGCACGCGACGCGGACTGATCCGACGAGACCCAGAAGACTCGGGGAGGTGCCCGTCGGTCTCCCGGTTACGTGAGAGATGACTGCTTCAGGCGGGAAGAGTTCGCGCGGACGGAACATCTTGACCGGTGTGGAACAGAGTCGTTGATCGGCGTACGATTGGGACTTAACGTCGATTAAATCTTTTCGTTCAGAGTGTCAGCGAATTCGTTCCGTGGAAACCGATTCAATGAGGACGCGTGATGGTCTGGACCGTCAATATCTTCAACACGACCAACGAACTTTACGACGGCGTCGAAGGCTACTTCAAACTGGCTGGCGTCACGACGCAGCCGGTCCTGACCGTCGCGGACGTCATCACGCCGGTGCAGGTTTCGTTCCGCGCTTTCGACTGGCTGGGCCGCACCACCTTCTTCGGCACCGGTTTGTCGGTGGTCGAGGAGGATCTGAACCGTGGTCCGAATGTCCCGGATCTTCCGCTCCTGGCCTCCGGCACCGTCCAGCGGATCGAGGTGTATTACAATTACGCACTCGCCCGCGCCCGCGACTCCGGCCAGCAGGACCTGACGCCGCTGCGCCTGCCGCAGTTCCTGGAACCCGCAGCGGTGTTCCAGTTCTCGGGCGGCGGCGTTCCGGCGGCGAGTTTCTCCAACGCCATCGCGCAAAGCTATCTCAGCGGCACCATCGCGCCATTCCTTGAGTTCTTCCGGTCGCAAGAGGTGATCCTGCTTGGCTCGGATGGGGTGAACCTGATCGAGGGGTTCGGCGGGACCAACCAGATTTTCGGTTTCGGCGGCAACGACCAGCTCCAGGGTGGGCCCGGGAACGATACGTTGGACGGGGGCGCGGGCACCGACGGGATGGACGGGGGCGAGGGGAGCGATCTTTACCTGCCCGGGCCCGCCGGCGCGGCCGAGTTGCAGCTGAACATCGGAGACAGTGTCGGCGACTCCGGCCAGAACCCGAACGACCGCGATGTCGTCAGCTTCGCCAACGCGCCCTCCGGTGTCATCGTGGATCTCGCCTGGGCCAACCAGAACGGCAATCTGAGCGACGGCTGGGCGCGCGGGCTCAAGACCAGCGGGATCGAGGTCGTCGTCGGGTCGAGCTTCAACGACGTGCTGATCGGTACGGAAAACCCCGAATCCATCAATGATACCGCATCCGACACGCTTGTCGGCGGCTCGGGCGACGACCGGCTGCACGGGCTGAACGGAGACGATTTGTTCATCGGCGGCCCCGGTTTCGACATCCTGGTGGGCGATGCCTATTTCGGGGCCGGTGGTGGGCTGCCCATCACCGGTCCCGGCGCGCAGGATCGCGCCTTCTATGATGCCACCCGGAACGAGATCGACCTTTATTTCCGCAACGACGGCGGTGTGGCGGTGGCCGCGCCCGGCGCTGATGTCGATATTCTTTACGAGATCGAATTCATCGAGCTGCAGAACGAGACCATCCGTATCCAGCCCGGCATCTTTTCGCAGCGACCACTGGTGAACGGGACTTTCAATTCCGAAACTGTGATTGGCGGCGGCAACGGCGAGCTGATCGTGGGGGGTGGCGGCAATGACGAGCTGATCGGCAATGGCGGCGACGACACCCTGCGCGGCGGCGAGGGCAACGACACGCTCGATGGCGGCGCCGGAACCGATTTCGCATTTTTCCCTTTCGCCAAGGCCGCCTACACCATCGGACTGGGGCAGGGCGGGGTGACGGTTGTCGGACCGGATGGCGTCGATCTGGTCCTCGACAACGTCGAGACCTTCGTTTTCGACACCGTGATCGAGAGCGCGTCCAGTGTGCGCGACAACGCCTCGAACGTGCTTCCGGGCACCGACGATTCCGAAACCATCGACGGGGACGGGACCAGCCAGCTCATCAAGGCCCTGGATGGCTTCGACTGGATCACGCCCGGCCGGGGCAATGATACCGTCGATGGCGGTGCCGGGCGCGACATGGTCTCCTACTCCGATGTGCCGGACGATCCCGGCCGCGGCGCCAACTTCATGCTCGATCTCGACCTGGGCGCGGGCACGGCCGAGGTCTTCGGCGGCGAGCTGGACGAGCTGATTTCCATCGAGCGGGCCACCGGCACGATCTTCGCCGATGTCATGCGCGGGTCGGACGGTGACGACGAGCTGCGGGGCCTCGGCGACTATGACTGGTTCATCGCGACAG
>Ga0208934_1000307_pt1 | contig 26985 bp, 45 predicted proteins | sample MalvirDeepMed_s2_FD_184243 | JGI IMG/M metagenome (GOLD analysis project Ga0208934, IMG submission 184243) | Marine viral communities from the Global Malaspina Expedition - Malaspina viral metaG DeepMed_s2 (SPAdes) (version 2) | ecosystem: Environmental > Aquatic > Marine > Oceanic | place... | reverse complement strand
GCTCGGGCCATTCGGGCTGAGTTAGATGGAAAGGCCGACCTGCGAGTGCACGTAGTCGGCGACTGTGCAACCACGACAGCGGCGAGTCTCGTAGGCTCAGCGATGGTCTACCACACGAGCCGACACGGTAAACGAGCATGGACCTACACACACGCCTGGAAGACAGTCAAGGCGCTAGCGTGGCAAGGCGCACAAGTGCTCGCAAGCATTCACAATACTAGAGACTTTCACAAGGCTAGGGCACAAGGCTATAAGACGTTTGCGCTCGCAACGGCCGAGCGTCATCCAACGCATAAGGTGTACACGGACACGGCGACGGGGTTACGCGTGCTACCGTGCCCAGCACAATTTAAACATGCGAATGGTAGCAAGGTGGCGTGTGTCGATTGCAGCATATGTCAAGACCCGAACGTGACACGTAAGGCCGGAGCCGACTGTGTCGGGTTCCAGCCGGACGCCCTGAAGAAAGTGGTTGCGGGTGGGGGTGGAGTGACGAAGGCGGTGAGAAATGACACTTAACTTAAAGCTGACAAAGTATCAGGCATCCTGTGTTACGCACGCTGTGTTCACGCAGGCTGGGAAGTTTGTGCTGTCTGGGCACCTGGATGAATGCGAACGAGAGGCGCTGAGAATTCGCGGGTTGTTTTGCAGGGTACATAGAGGCAGACCTATTATTCGTTTTGATTTTGAAGACACTGAGGATAACTAGCGTCACGCAGCGAGCCGGAGCCGATTGCGTAGGCTTTCAGCCGGACGGCCTGAAGAAAACAGGCCGCACGTAATTGTTTCAACCCGTTGAAGAAAGATCTGAGGCCTAAATGCGAAACATACGCCGGATCTGTTCGGGGCGACGGTAGGCGCTTCACGGAGAGAGTGCATAACAGGGGGCTACTAACGGCCCCCTTTTTTGTACTATCAAAAAATTTTTTTACTATCATGGCGGCTACGCTATCATCCATTGCTATCATCGGGCGGCTCGACATCAACCAGACGTTTGACGATTGTGACAGAAAGACCATCGTTGGGACGGTGACGAAAGTCAGCCGTAAGTGTATCAAGGTCAGGTCAACGGTAAGTGGTACGACTTGGAAGGTGAGCCCATGTAACTTGGTGCTGATTGAGGACGACGAATGACACTCAGAGAGGCTCTAGTGCAAATGCAGTACGTGGCCTACGTCCGCTGGCCGATGGACAACCCTGCAACGGGAGGCACCGGCTTTGAGGTGGCTTGCCAAGCCGTCGACCACCAAGCTGGACCGATGCAACGAGACGATTTTGTCCTGTCTCCGCTGGCCGGACACGGCGAGCGCATCTTCCCACACAACTGCATTCGCTGGAGTAAGACCCTTATCACTGACTTTGATTTTCCGCCAGTGCGAAGTGTCATGCCCCGCCCGTACGACGACCCACCACCGCACAATTGGTCCCTGGCTCCCATCTCCATTCGCCCTCGTATCCCGACGAAATCGTCAAAAAATTGACGCCGGATCTATCATTGGCGCTATCATTCTTTCCTATCATATCGGGTAGATTCATAGCAGGTGGGCTCCGTGTTCGCCGCACGGGATATCGATGGTGGCACAGTTGCACCAACCGCCAGCAGGACATCTATACCACAGCATGGTGTGTGGCTTCGACGGTGCTCTTTACTCTGGTCGGCAGCGCATATGGAGTCACGCCAGCAGTCGTCAGTGTGGTAACGACAGGATTTATAGTAGTATTTATTTTTGACATAAAAGCGAAATGAGTAGCTTTTCTTAGACAACTGTTATATACTAAAGACCATGAAGTTGATGACAAAGACGGTTCGTAAATCACTACCGCCGCTCTATGCGACCGAAGACAATGCTACGGCCAAAGCGGTGGTCAAGTACTTTGACCCCACGGGCGCATGTACTTGGTATGCCTCAGAATTCGACGGTGAGGACATTTTCTTTGGGTTTGTTGACATGGGGAGCGGCTACGATGCCGAGCTTGGCTACTTCAGCCTCTCGGAATTGGAGAGCATAAAAGGGGCGTGGGGCTTGGGGATTGAACGTGACTTACACTTCACCCCGACCTTACTCTCAGATATCGTCGAAAGGTACGGTCGATGACGTCTCCACTGAATTCAGCGACGTTTCCAGAAGAGAAGTTCAGACGGTGTTTGCGTTGTCTGAGACCGTTGTGAAAACTGAACCACTCCCTGTGTGGAGACCGCTCAGGTAGGGCGGCCATGGACAACTTCGATGATATGCCAACAAGCGATGAACCGTCGCCTAAACGCGACCAAGGAGAACAGAATGACTACGTTATTGGAACACGTCAGACGTGCGTACATGGTCAGCACTCCACTGATTTCGATTGGCACACCTGATGCGGCTTCAACGGTGGTATCAGTGGTCAAGGAAATCGAAGCGGTGCAAGCCAAGAACGGCAAGCACGGTGTCTCGATTCAGTGGGACGCGGTGCGAGGCATGACACCCGCCTCATCGAAAACCACGAACATTAAGCAAGCGACGACCGCCATCAATGCGCTATCAGACAACAATGCTGATGCACTACTCAATCCGGTGGAAGTGTTGAGCCGAATCGCACAGGTCGAGCAGGGAAGCGTGGTGTTTATTCATAACGCCCATCTCTTGATTGCACCAGACGGCAAGCCAGCGATTGATATCGTGCAGGGTATCTATAATCTGCGCGACCAGTTCAAAGTCAATCAACGGATGCTGGTGTTGCTGTCGCCGGGAATGACGATGCCTCGTGAACTGGCCCACGACGTGATGACCTATGAAGAACCGTTGCCTAATGGTGAGGCACTCAAGTCGGTGGTCACGTCGGTGTATGAAGCAGGACACGATCAACAGTCACCAGACATGGTGGTAATCGAAGATGCTGTTGAAGCCTTGTCTGGCCTGTCGAGCTTCACGTCTGAGCAAGTCACGGCGATGTCGCTGACGAAAGACGGTCTGGACATTAACGGATTGTGGGATCGCAAGAAAGCGATGATTAACGATACGCCGGGACTGACAATATGGAAGCCGACCACGACACTTGATGATGTGATTGGCTACGACAACTGCACCAGCTATCTCAAGAAGTTCATCGACAGGCAGGACATCAACCTTATCGTGTGGGTTGATGAAATCGAGAAGCAGTTGCATGGAGCCGAAGGTGAAAGCAACGGCATCGTCATGGATCAGGTGAACGTGTTGTTGCAAGACATGGAGAAGAACAACTATCACGGGATGGTGTTCATGGGTGCGCCGGGAACAGGGAAGTCCATGACCGCGCAATCAACAGGGACGCTGACCTGCCAACTCGACTTCGGTGCGTTGATGAACTCACTGGTCGGTGAGTCGCAGAGTCGGTTACGTCAGGCGATGAACATTATCCATGCCGTTAGTCGTGGCAAGGTTCTGTTCTTGGCAACCTGTAACAGCACGTTAGGTTTAAATCCTGCGCTGATGCGTCGGTTCAAGAGTGGCAAGTTTTACTTTGACTTGCCGAACGCCGAAGACCGAACAGCCATCTGGCGACACTATTGTGACCGACACGGATACACCGAATGCCAAGTCCAGAATCATCCAGTGGACGCTGGATGGAGTCCTGCGAACATCAAGGTCTGTGTCGAAACGGCTGACTCGATGGGCATCCTGATCGATGAGGCGGCTGAGTACATCGTGCCAGAGGGACAAGCCTCAGCACGGAGCATCGAGCAGTTGCGGTCGCAAGCCGAAGGCGTGTGGATTTCAGCGACTGAGTCGGGTCCGTATCATCGCCCAACCAAGACATCCACTGAACAGACACGACATATCGATGTGTCCTCGTTCGATGCTGGCGACGCTCACAAACTCAACTAGGAAAGGAGAACGAGGACGCATCGTGTATGTAGATTCCTACGCCGTGTGATGTTCATTTAGTTTCGCACCAGAACATCACGCGCCACCGAGTAACCATCTGCAAAACAAGACTAGTCAAGCCGCCTCCTGCGAGGCCGGGTACTTCCCGAAGGGGATTGCGAAGCGAGCCAATGTTCGAGGCTATGGGTGAACTCTAATGCGACCAAGTGTCGCCAAAGGGAACAAGTGAATGAAAAATGAAGATCAGTTGTTCACGCTCGACAACCTTACCTGCATCTTGCTGGATTCGGACGTGACTCAAGTCAAGTTCGATGACGGTCAGTTCAAGGTAAGGCCCATCACCATCGTGGCACTTGGCCCTGGCGGTGCTGGAAAGGGTCGGACAATTGAAGAAGCCAGAACAGAGATGATGCGCTATTCGGGATTAACGAATAGCAAGAAAGACAGAACTGTTCTGAACATGGTGCGATACGCCATCATATTTGAAGATTACGATGTCGTGGACGTTGACACCATGTATCGCCGATTCAGTTGAGGCTAGCGTCACCTCACCGGTGCCGGATGCAGAGTTCCGGTAATGGATGTCGATAGATGCTTGGGGTTGCTGTATTGGTGCAGTGGTGGGTGTGACCACTACTCAGAGACACCGGCAGGAATCGAACGATTCCAAGCGCTTGGGAAAGCGTGGCGGGATTTGAAAGGACCGAAAGCCTAATGGGTATGGATGTGTATGGGAGTATACACGCTTTTATCAACGAGTTTGAGGACCGAGGTGTCAAGGAGATTTACCCCAAGGTCGATGTCTACTGGAACCTGCATCGAAAGTGCTGGTCGGTCAAATCCCGTGAGCGTCATTTCCGATATGGGACAATCATCCTCCACGCAGTACGCGTCGACCTCATCGATGCTCATTTTGTTGTGCAAGACGCTGGTCGACAGCGGGTGCTGCGGGACAAGACCAAAAACGTCCATGCATTTGCGCGCGGACGTCTCGTGCGACCACCAACAGACGCCGCTCACTCCTCGCACCCGGAGCTTCCGCAATTTTGGCATTTCGTAACCTTTCCTAACGTAGTATGCTCGGGCGTTCGTGGAGGGACGCTCTGGTATCGCTGTAGTTACAATCCCTACAAGTCAGGACACTTCACGGACGATATTGGTAATCCCGTGAGCCCATACACACATCGGCGTATGATTTGCTACTCTAATAGGGATGTGAACGACGTCTGGGTGGAGAAGCTGCCAAGATGCCTGTAAACACTACACTAGGGCCAGAAATGTGCCTCCGTATGCAGTGTGAGGTTTGCCAGAGACGTCGACTCTGTAAAAACCCCGACTTGATGATGTGGGCCTGCGCGGAGTGCCGAAAAAAATACGACGAAGACAAGAACGACTGCAAACATCCAGACCGGTGCTATTGTATCGCGTGCTTGGACGACGACGACGTAATTAGTCATAATGCACGATGGAATTGGTGGGGAGCATCTTGACACTCCACTGGCTGCAATTCCAAGTCACTGTGGGTGACCGTGTCGAGATTCAGGATGTGCCGGTGTGGGCGCGTCCGACCGAGGATGCCGATGACTTTCTTGACGCGCATCCAGCCTGGGTGACGCGCGCCACCATATCACTACAGGACCGCTTTGGTCCTGATGCTACAATCGACTATCGCAAAGAAATCGACGGCTATCATGTGAAACTATCACAGGAGGTAGGCTCGTGGTAGAAAAGTTTATTTGGAGGCTTGGAGATACGGGTCAGCAAATTGGTGATGGATGGCCCGACATTAGAAAGGGAGAAAGCATGGCAAAGAATGCAGCTATGAGTGTCTTTGAAGCACAAGAGAAAGCATCGACGACAGAGACTAAAAGCAAGTACGAGAGGAAAAGCCAAATATGAAGTTAGAATTCACAGCGCAGGTCCGTGCGACAGCAAAGGTGAGCACGGAAGAATACGAGCGAGCGCGCGCCGAAGTGGTCAAACGCAAGCAGTCAACCGGCATTATCTTGACCGAAGACAATGAACTCCATGTGGTATGCGACGAGATGGTCAATGGGATGGTCGACGACCCGGTACGTATACTCGACCTCGACGGTCTGATCATTGATGCCGTGAATTGCCGAGGCTTTTTGCCATTGACATTCTGTGTGAAACGGATTGACGGATGAGTCAATCACACGTAACGCTCGAACCCGCTGACCACACAGATGCCCCACGCTGTCCTTCGTGTGACGAGCACAGGAAATCGCGTCACGGGGCACTGATACCGAGAGGCACGAGAACGGTAGACGGGACGAGCAGCAAGTGGTGGCTGTGCATGGTCTGTGGGCAGGAATTTACAATGACTGAGGAGACAGCATGAGCTACGAAGATGCCGACCTCTACGACCGTGCAGCAATGGAGATGATGCGTGCTCTGGACACCCTGACCACGCTCCGCGACCGGCTCGACGATGAGCCACTCCTCGATGCGGTGCAGGAAGTCATCGACCAGCTACAGCTTGCGATCAATTTTGATATGTCATTTATTCATGATGAAGTTTGAACCGCTGCAATCTGGAGGACACCTAATGCCTCAACATTATTGGAGACACTTGACATTACTTAGTCGTTCTGTATATACTTCTTACGAAAGGATGAGGGAACTGAATGATTGAACGAACGAACATAGAAGAAGGATTAGCTTTGTGTCTGCGGAATGAATTATCGAGGTCGACCAATCTTGAAGCTCGCGTGCAGGAACTGGAAGAGGAAGTGCGTATCCTCAAGTCAGACCAAATTCTGCATCAATCCTTGGGAGGGAATTTTTCCCTCCATAAGGTTGTCTTAGCGGTGAAGCAGCACTACGTCGAGCGCGCACTCTTAACCACAAAGAACAACCGGAAACATGCGACACGCCTACTTGGACTGAATTACTATCAATCACTGGACCGCATCATCAACCGCTTGGGATTACAAGACGTCTATATGACGACGTTCCAACGACGAAAGTTAGCCCGTGCTAAAGACACCACGACGACCGTCTAACGGTAGCAACTTGGGGAGCATGGGGGTGGCGCTCGCTGCGGCACTCCGTGCTCCGCTTCCCAAGCAAACTGGTGGTCCGATGACGCCGAAGCCGAAGCGCAAGCCGAAGCATAAGAAGAAACGGAGATATGACGACGATGAGTAGTGACATTATGGTGACGAAGATTAAGGGCAGAGGGAATCTCGTTGTCGTCGACTGTCGGACAACCACCGGAAAGACGTGGGCACTCAGACACGTCAAAAACTGGCATCGGCTCCAACGATGGGGTACCGGTGTTGTCGTCGAGCGTGCTGCCGTTGAGGACTTGTGCGTAGCCTTGAACCTCGATGACATGGTCGAGGTGACCTATGCGTAGTCGACTGGTCTTCCACGAGACCCAGATAGACAAGCGCTACCCTCCGATCATGGAATTTTACAGCACCGCCGAAGCGCTGATTTTTCTCGGTCGGTTGGCTGAGCGTCATGACTTTTCTATACAGATGCCCGAGACCTTCGAGGTCACCCCATACATCTGTTTAAAAAAAGATGACAAAGTGGTGGTCGAGTACGGACAGTCCTACCTTAATGGGCACTGGTCTGATGTGAACCTACCTTAATGGACACTAGTCTAATGTGGACGGGTAACGATATCCAACGAAGAAAATAATTTGCACAATAGAAAGTTATTTGCTACACTCCCCTATAACGAAAGGACGATACATGGCCGAAATCACTACCGCACAACGTGAGTACTTCGCACGACCGGCTGATGAGCGATTTGATTCGCTCGACGCCTTGGTCAAAAACGCACAGGCCGACAAAGAGGCATCGGCTGAGCGTGCCTACAACCTGAAGGACCTCCGTGCCATCGTGACCGAATCCGCTTTGCATGGTGAGCAACTACGGATTGCCTCACCGCGCGGCATTGGGCGATTCACTCATTTTAGCTTCGGACAGGCATGTCGGGCACTCAAGATACCGGCAAGCTACATGCGCTCAATCCCCGCTGAACTTGCAGCACGCTGTCTCAACCACGGCATCGACAATTCAACCGTGGGCGAGGGTGCGAACTTGCTGGTGCGAAACGGTGACACGCTGATGCCCGTGATACGCGCATGGACGTCAACGACCTATGGTCGGGCGTGGGATGCCGATATCTATGGCACAATCCAGAAAACCTTTGCTCATTCGGAGTGGAAGCTCCCGTTGAATTGGGACCGCAAGCCGGACGGTGCCTACCGTGGCGACCGCGACTCCCTGCTCCTCTTGGTCAACGGCGGGTCCATCCTTGAGGACAAGACCTTGTCGCAGGCTGGTCAGGATGGCACGCTCTTCAAGGGGCTCCTAGTCAGAAACAGCGAGGTCGGAAATAGCAGCGTTTTCATTGATCGGATTTTATATAGGTGGGTCTGCGGAAATATGTGCCTCTATTCTGCCGTCGTAGATCGACGGTTTCGCCGCCGACACGTCGGGTCTTTCGTCGTCAGGGATGTTATCAGAGCAATTTCTGACACTGCCGTATCATGGACCGCCGCAGACAATGGTCGAGACCAAGCGATCATCGATGCGATCACGACGCATCAACTCGCGCACACTAAAGAAGGTGTGATTGACGAGTTGCAAAAAATCGGACTGTCGAAGCGTATGGCAACCACCGCCTACGAGGTGTGTGAGGAGCACGAGCCTGCCTCACCGTATTCTACGTGGGGCATTGTTCAAGGACTCACACGCTTGAGTCAGGAATCCGGCTGGCAAGACCAGCGCGTCGCACTCGACCTGCAAGCCAGCAGGCTGGCAAACCGCGCGCATCTGGCAACAGCGGCGTAGGATTGCTCCTCATTTCGGGTGGGCGCTCTTTTGAGGAGCATAACTGGACTGGTGCTGTGTCCCAGTACCGGCGAGGAGAATCACCAGATATCCTCGTCATCTTTATGGAGATGCTTTGATGGCAGACGAAACATTGAAGGATGCAGCGCGTCGAGTTATAGGACAGGTCCGATGCAAAGACGACGTGACGAATCCGTACGATGCGGACAACCCGGACTGGACACCGACGAACTTACAGATTCGCTACTGTATGGAAGACCTGATGAACCTCGTCGCGCTCTGTATGGTCACACTCGCCAAGTTGACAGACATCGATATCACCGAATCCGACGAGGACTACTCCTCCGAGAAGCAGGTCCACTAAGATGAGCATGGAAATCAGTCAACGGGGGCGACGACGTCGGCTCTCTGACCGTCGCGGCCCGGATGGGCATGTCGCGCTCGCGCAGTCGGTCATCCTACAGGCACTCCGCGATGGTCGGATTCCTGGCTTTTTTAATGAGGGTGAGGTGAAGCCGAATCCGAAGCTCACCACTGACGACTCATCACGCATCGCACGCGCACGACACTGGCTGCTCAGCCCGAACCAGACAGCGTTCTGGTGTCATGTGGTGGACCGCTCCGCGTACGACCTAGCAACGAACGTCCAAAAACGACTCAATAGCATTAAAGGATTAAACTATGCACAAGATGAAGATCACCCTCACTGCTGAGCATTGGAAGGACGGGAAAATTACCGCCAGTTCGCCGCTCGGCCATGCGGTTCGAGCGCACTCGGACTGGCATGAGGTCGATGTGTATCCGACCTACATCGAAGCCAGCAACCCGTTTGGCGAGACCCTGCATGACCTCCCCATACAGTATGCGGTGTCCGACGACCTGCGGAAGGTCATCGAGGCGTTCGAGGCGGGAGACGAGTGCCCCGTGCCCTTACCGGCGACCTTTCACATCACGGAGCGTGAGTGGCAAGAAACCGAAGCACAGCCCATGCCGAGTCATCCGATTTACTGGTGAAGCCGAAGCGTAAGATATCGATGACATCGAGCAAAGACCCCTCCGACATCTATAAGGATTATCTCAGAGCAGTAGCGAATGCTCTCAATTTTCTGATCCTTGCGCTCTATCGTGGGCGACCGCGATGGAGACAAACACTGATCCAACTCCTCACATCGATGCACGAGAGCGTGCTCACTGTGATGCGCTCTCGTCGCGGTATCATTATTGAGGTCCAGCGAATGCGCCGAATCAAGAACGAAATAGACTGGCAGATACGAGACTAGCGGAGCGTCAGCCCGAGTGCTTCCAGATGCCGGTAGGCTGTGCGCTCTGAGATGCCCCCGTGCTCCTGCAACCGGCGGAGGGCTTCTTTCTGCGTGAGTGTTTGTGCTTCGCGTATCAAGCGGTAATCGAGCAGAGTATGCCGGGGCTCGTCGAGATGCAGCAAACCAGTGTCGGTGTCTTGCCACAGCTTCACGACATCATCCCCGATGCCCTTGGTCCGGCCCCGGAAGGCGAACTCCTTGGGAGCACGCTTCGCGCGCGTCGAGATACCATCTTGCAGCCGCATCATGATATCCACTCGTCCAGCGAGATACGATGACCCGCGCACTGAATCAATGATGTCCTCAAAGCTCACCATCCCGCCAGCGAGCGACTTTCGTGCATGGGCGAGCAGCATGACGGCGGTATCCTCGGCGGCACGCCGGAGGTTGCTGATGACCGTTGCCATCATGTGGCTCTCGTTCTCGTTCGCCCGATGCATTTCACGCACGGAATCGCAGATTAGCAGGACTGGGTTGATCTGGCGAATTGCACGTCGTAGCCACTCAATGTGCTGCTCCTTCAGAATGTCGAACGGCCCGTGGTCGACGTCGAGTGCGTCACCCCAATACACCTGTGAGAGCACGTCACCCCCGCCAACCACACCCTCGATATACTCCGTCCAGATGGACGGCGGGGTATCCAGTTGGAGAAAGACCACCGGTCCTGGGACGTCCACAGTGAATTGTGGGATGAGGAAATACGGGTGATGGTCAGATACCGCTGCGGCGAGCCCCAAGGCAAAGAACGACTTCCCGCACTTCGGTTTCCCGTAAAGCGTCACTAATCCCCCTTTGGGAATTATGTGCTTAATGATCCACCGTTCTTCAGGAAGCGTGCGTGTAAGATATTCGTCTGTCGAGTGGAAGGCAGTCACAAGACATCGGGTAGTCTACCACAGATTCTCACTTGTTGCCAAATGGGTTTCGTGGTAGACTCTAGGTCTACCACGACGGAGTGCCTGTGACAAATATCCCCTACGATCATCCAGATTACCTGTCCCTTGTGCAGTATTTTACGGGGCACGCGCTTGCGGGAAGTCTGGCTTACTCAACCGGGTCGTCGGACCCCGAGCGTGTTGCAGCACGCGCGCTCAATTTTGGAGAACTGACTGCATGTACACTAATACTGAAGTACGGGTCGAAGAACGGCCAGTCGGTACGCTTTCCTTCACAAGCACCCACGACGGTCACACCCGCTATTCCCCAAAAGTCGTCCACAGCGCCTTCCTCGAAGCGAAGCTCGTCTTCGAGCGACTCCTCAAACAAGGCTAAGCCATGATACAGGAGTATCTACAGACGATGGAATTACTGATGGCACTGCATGACCTTATCATCGGGCTCGTTGTCGGCGTGACGGTCTTTGGGTTCATCGACTGGATGATTCAGGAGCATAAGCCCCTCATCGATACCGCGATTGTAATGGGACTGTCACTCCTCGTAGGCGGAGTGTTTCTGCTGGCGGGGTGGCACATCTTCTTTTAGGATGCTTGGTCCGCGCATCTTTGCTGTCGTAACACTGGTCGTTGGGCTCCTCATTGATGAGATGGCCCAAGGCGATGTGCTCGAAAGCCTCTCGACCCTCCTCTATATCTTAGTTGGCATGGCCTGGACTCATGATGCAACGCATTCATAAATACGGCTCACGCTATTATAAATCCACCGCTGGACTCCTGCTTCCATCAGTGACGACTATTCTTAACATCATCTCTAAGCCTGCCCTGATTCCGTGGGCAGCCCGCCACGAGCGTGCCTATGTGGTCACGATTGCTGGACGGATTTACCAACGGTTGAAGGACACCTTTACCGAGTACATTCCTGCCGAGGACTTCGTGACAGACCTCAAGCAGGGGCTCGAAGACCCGGCGCACAAGCAACTCCTGAAGAAGGCAGCGTCTATCGGCACTGAAGTTCATAACCTGATCGACTGGTTCATGGCTGGAGAACTCAGCAAGAAACGCAAAGCCATGCCACCTAAACTCACAACACGCGAGGCGAGGCGTTCCTTTCGCCATTGGCGAAAGTGGCGGGACTCGGTACACCTAACACCAATCCTGTCCGAGGAACAAGTCGCCTCGCTCTTACATGGCTACGCCGGGACGCTGGACCTCTACGCTAAGGTTGATGGTGAACTCTGTGTTGTTGACTACAAGACAAGCGCAAGAGTGTACGAAGAATCATTTTTGCAGAATTGTTTTTACCGGCTCGCGCTCCATGAACAAGGATACCAGACGGCAGGGGGATGGATTGTGCGGCTTCCGAAAGATGCTGACGACGAACCATTTGAGGCAGTGAAGGTGCCTCCTCTCGACACACTGGTACAGCCGTGTCTGGCCGCACTCATGCTCTATCGGTGGGTCGACCAGCGGAAGAAGGAGCGACATGGGCAAGCGAAAGGTCCGGCTTGACGATGGCACCGAAGCCGAAATCGTCTGGTCGGGTGACTCTCCACCGAAGAATGGTGGGCATACGAAAGGTGAACTCCTCGGTCCCTATGACTCACCCGAGGGGTTCTGGTTGTATCGTCAAGTAAAGCGAGTATCCAATGAAAAAGCTGCAGTGGCTAAAAATCGCGGTTGGGATGCTGTATCATCTACTACACCGAAAGATAAAAAAGGAGACGAATGACGACACAACCCACAAGTGATTTGTTCTACGGTCACTCGCACAAAGGTAAATCCAAAGCCCTCTGTGTTCTCGCGGAACACCTCTACGAGAAGACCGGCAAGAAGACACGCCTCTACTCCGGCGATGCCGGTGTCGAGACCTACTACACCTCGGGCCTCATCGACAAGGGCATCGTCGAAGTTGTCCACTTCGGGTCCATTGCCCATCCCCTGACAGTCCTACGTGGCATGTCGGCGCACTTCTGGCCGAACACGGCTGGCAAGTGGGAGTCTCCGACCGAGGACTTCCTCGATGCACAGTCACACGCCCTTGTTATCTACGAGGGCGCGACGGTTATCAAGCACTGGCTACTCAGTGGGATTGAGGGCGGCATCGCGGACAAAGTCGCGCACGGGGAGACCCTCGGAGTGCGACTCGCAGGCGAGAAGCTCATCTCCATCGACAAGAAGGAGCGCGTCCCATCTGGGCTGAAGGACTTCACGACGCACGGACACCCCGCTGGTCTCCATCACATGGCGGCACACAGTGCCGTGCGCGATGCTATCCGGCGCTCGCAGGGCTTCCGGGGCATGGTCATCTGGACCGCGCACCCGACCGAAGCCCCTGATACGACCGAAGGAGGCACGACGGGCGACCACGGGAAAATCCAGGGCAAGCGCATCGTCGGCCCGGACATCACCTCGAAGGCGGCGGCATCGACTATCACGCGCGACTTCGCCTCGACACTCCACTTCGATACGGCGATGCCGGTCAACATGCGTACGAAGGACGCCACCACCGGGCAGAGCATTGCCGTACTCGAACCGGAGTTCCGTATCTACACGCGCTCGCACTATGACCCGGACGGTAAGGACATGACTGAATACCGAGCCGGGACGCGCGCAGAAGGGGCGAAGCTCTACTACACGTCGTCGGCTCCCGGCGATGGCATCATCGATTACTACCGCGATGTCGGCAAACTTGACCTTCACCAAACGGACTGATACACTACCGTACTCAATATAAAGGAGACTCATGACACAATTCGACCTCGACCAACTGACAGACGACCTGGAGGATATTGGAATTTCTTCAGCCGAGTCGTATGTCGACCCCCTTCCACCCCGTCCGCCGAAGACCGGGCTCTATCGCGTCCGCGCGCTGGACCTCGACCTCGACAAGGACGTGGATGGAAACATCAAGAAGACGGATGGTCGCTACCCCACACTCCTGCTCAAGAAGTTGGAGATTAAGGAGCCCGAGCAAGAGCAGGGACGGGTGGTTTATCCGTTCAAAAGGTTCTCGACCAAGCCCATCCAATCTGGTCCTCGTGCGGGAATGAGTGCAGCGAATGACCTCCTACGAGCATTCGACGACACGCGCACGTTCTCGACAGGACGGGAAGCCCTTCAAATCATCGGTGAGATGGTGGACTCGGGGCAGACGTTCCGCGCACGCCTCTCATGGTCTGCGTATGATGGCGATGGCGCACGCACCGAGATTGCAGCCAAGGGTGGGCGTGAAGCGATTGACCAGACCGACCTCCGTGAGATTTACAAGAAGTATACGTGTCGCGGAGAGAGGAACTTCCCACAGGTGGATGGTGCGGCGGTCCCTGAGTGGACGTCACCGGCTGGTAACAAGTGTGAAGCTCGTGCTGATATTCAAAGTGTGGTACCTGCGTCCAAGGATGCTGCGCTCGTCAGCTTGGACTAGTGGCTCACAAGCGCTGTGTCTGTCCCGACTCGGAAATATGCAACCACCTGTGGTGGATGGACCGAGTCGTGGCAGGCCAGCGTTATCACTTGTCTGTGAATGACCTGCTCCCGAATTCTCCTCCGGGGTCATTGCCTCGTCGTCGGGCAGCGGCTGTAGAGCAGGCGTTTGTGGACACGAAACGGGGAGGGATTCCCTCCTCCCCGTTTCACTTTTCTGCGCTCTCGAAACAATACCGTCACGAGTATCTAGACATCCACCGTCCAACCGCGCGCACTGATGCCAACCGTCTGCGCGAATGGGAACGGCATCTGCATCGCATACCGCTCGGGACGGTCGACGTCGAAACGCTCCTTGCGGACCATTACAAAACGGTGAGCCCCGCCACGCGCAACCGGCACCGGGACCTCCTCTCGGGAATGTTCCGATGGGCTGAGCGTAAAGGCTTCCAGATACCGCACCTGACAATTGGTCGGCGCGAGCGTGAGTTTCACCGCACCCGTCGATTGGCGTCGGATGAAGAGGAACGGCTGCTGCGCGTCTGTCCACCGTCCCTGCAACGATTGGTGGTGACGGCACTGGACACCGGATTGCGACGAGGAGCCTTGCTCAGTTTGACAGACCAGCATGTCGTGCAGAATACATTTATTGTGCCTGCTGCTGTCCAGAAGCATCGTCAGGCGCAGCGTGTTCCGCTCACGGAACGGGTACAGAAGTTGGTGGTCGGGCAGCGAGGACCACTCTTTCAGTGGGACCGCCGCGCGTGGGACCGTGGGCGGAAGGTTGCACATATTGACAACTTGCGCTTCCATGACCTGCGTCGTGAATTTGCATCCCGCTTATTAGAACGAGGAGTGCCGCTCCCGACCATCCAACGCCTTCTAGGACATCAGAGCATCCAGATGACCATGCGATATTTGCATACGATAGACCAAGAGGGTGCCTTCCGCGAGGCGATTGCGACTCTTGACCAAAACCACGTGGACTCGTTGGCCTGATACGGGAATGGTTGTAGTTGATACTGCGTTACAGGACATGAATCTCAGACTCTATCGTCTGTCACAAGAAGTCCAACGACTGAAAGACCGACTCGATGCCATCGAACAGACCCTCCCCAAGAAACGCGCCTCAGACAAAGGCGCGTTCGACGACTAGCGTCTATCCACTCAAGCCGAAGTCCGCTCCCTACCGAAAACCTGCACGCTGCCATGGCTGTCCCTTACACAGTCGAGGACAGGGTTTCGGGTGGCCGGATGGCGATGGGTCCAGCGGTATTCTCATCGTGGGAGAAGCCCTTGGGGAGACCGAGGAGCGCACCGGGACGTTCTTTTCGGGGATGGCCGGGTGGCAACTGGACATTCTGCTCAAACGTGCGGGGCTCTCACGTGAGACCTGCACCATCGAGAACATCATCCACTGCCGTCCGCCGAACAACCGGCTCGCCGGAGCAGAATATGAACGCGAAGCCATCGTCCACTGTCAGCCGTTCCTCGATGCGACAGTTGACCGGGTGCAACCCAAGGTCATTGTGACCCTGGGGAATCTCCCCATGCGAGTGCTGACCGGCAACAGTGGCATTTCCCGGCACCGTGGATTCGTCGCCGCAGACAACGTCCACGGGATTCCCGTCGTACCGACCTTTGACCCGAGCTTTCTCCTGCCCCGGCGACAGTCGAAGTCGTCCTCGAAGTGGACCGGCCCGGTGGTGTTCGATTTACGGAAGGCCATTCGCATCGCCCGTGAGGGCTTTACGAAGCTCCAGACGCACTACGTCCTGAACCCGAGTCCCGAACGTGCGGACCAGTTCGCGCAGGAGTTCCTCGACTCCGACGCCGAGTGGCTCTCGTGGGATATTGAGACGCCCTACAAGATGGACGCCGAGGATGAGACCAAGCTCGACCAGACCATCGATACCACCATTCTGCGGGTGTCGTTCGCCTTTCGTCCCGGCTACGCGATTACGATGCCGTGGCTCCCTGACTACCTCCCGACCATCCGTCGCCTCCTTGAAAGTGGACGCAAGCAGGTCGGATGGAACGTCAAAGCGTTCGACATTCCCCAAGTGCAGCGTGTCGGTGTGACACCCGTGGGTGACATTCACGATGGGATGAACGCATGGCATGTACTCCAGCCCTACCTCCCCCGAAGTCTGGAGTTCGTCTCCAGTTTCTTCTGTGACCATCTCCACCCCTGGAAGCATCTCTCCAAGGATGAACCGACGTTCTATTCGTGCGTTGATGCCGATGCCGCGCTGGTTAATATGATGGGCATCATGGCCGCGATGCGCGAACAGCCTGTGTTACACTAATGAGAACACTCGTAGATGTGTACCTGGAATACGTTCATGCGCTGGACCCCATCCTCTGGGACATGGGCCGAGTGCATGGTATCCATGTCGACTGCACGGCGCAGGATGCACTCCGCATAGAGATGCAAGAAAAACTCGATGCCCTCCAACTGGAGATTCAGCCACTCATCCCAGTTGAACTTCGTCCGACGAAGCACTATGTCAAGAAACCAGATACCGACCTGCCGCTCGAAGTCGTGCCGACCAAACGCCTCCAAGGTGTCTGTACACAGTGTCAAGCGTGGCCGGTGACCAAGTCCGGGCACACGGCGCGCAAGGGAGGCAAGCAGGGGGTGCCGCTCAATCCCTGCTACAAGGCTGATATCGTCAAGCGGCTGAAGCCCTACGATGAGTGGGACGTCCGCCTGCCGTTCAATCCGAACGCCTCACAGCAGATGATTGCCTACGCGCAGCACTTTCACCATACGGTCGGCAACGTGAGCCCGACGTCGGGTGCGCCGACGATGGACGAAACGCAACTGAAAAAAAATGCGAAGCGCTACACCGCGCATCCCATCTACCGGCTCGCACGTGACTACAAGAAGCTGAAGACCTCGAAGACCCGCTACGTCGATGCGTGGGTTCCTGACACGCACGGGAAAATCTACGGCACCTATACCCATTCGCCCGAGACCTTTCGCCTCGCACAGCAGGAACACAACCTGATGAACGTCTCGCACCGGGGCGACGTGCCCTATGCCGATGCGATTCGTCGGCTCATCGTGCCGTCGCCGGGGTGTGTGTTCGTCGAGGCGGACTCCTCATCGATTGAATCGGTCTTCTCGGGTTACTACATGCGCTCGCCGAAGTTCATTGCGCTCGCCAAGCAGGGCATCCATGCGTATGCCGCCTGTCAGGAACTCGGGATTCCCTTCACCCCGGAGAACAAACGGATGGTGAAGAACGACCCGCAGTATGCGCTCCTCTATGCACGGAAGAAGCGAGTCTCGCATGGAGTGGCCTATGGGATGACCGCGAGGCGACTCTACGAGGACTTCCCTGATATCTTTCCTTCGATGCGTGCCGCGCACGAGGAAATCCACAAGTTCATGGAAACGGTTCCTGAACTCGCACAGTGGCATCGGGACCTCCGACGTCGGGCGTGGAAGGAAGGCTACCTCGAAAGTCCGTGGGGCATTCGCAACTACTACTGGCAGGTCTTTACAAAGACCTCAACCAACGAGTGGAAGGTGGGCGAAGACGGCAATGCCGTGATTGCCTTCCTGCCGCAGCTCTCCAACGCGATGTTCCAGCGGGAGAACCTCCTCCGCCTTGGGCGGTCGTGGGCTCGTCCCTATATGTGTGCCATCGGGCACGTCCACGATTCCCAACTGCTCGATGTGCCAAAGGAGCGTGTCGAGGAAGCGATTGCACTGCTGTGTGATATCATGACGCGCCCCATTCCACAGTGTGGGGGATTGCAGATTGGGTGCGAGGTGAAGGTGGGAAAGACATGGGCAGATATGACATTCGTGAAAGCGGTCGACCCGTGAAGCTCACGCCGAGTAAGCTCTACACGGTGACGTTCTCAGGGGAAATTGACGGACATCTGGTCAAGGGCATGGTCAACATTATGGCAATTGATCTAATGGACCTCGCCATGTTTATCAAGCAGGGTGTTCAGGAAACGATGCTTCACGAAATGACTGTCGATGAGGAGGGACAGCCGGTCAATGACTCCGGTATACCGGAACAACGAGAGATAACTGATTTTGAAATCATGAGTATTGAATGTCGAGGACGAAGTTATGTGACACCGGATGTGATCATGACGGTGACGGGGATGGCACACTAATGCGAATAGGAATTGATGTGGATGGCGTGTTTGCGGAGTTCAACACTGCGTTCAAGCAACTGTTGCCAATGGTGCCGGAGACCTTCGTGCCGGATGTGTGGGACTGGCCGCAAAAGTATGGGGTGACGACTGAGCAGTTACGCACGGCATGGGAGACACTGCGCGCGTCGGATGACTTCTGGCTCTCCCTTAAGCCCTATGACGATACATGCGAGCAACTCCTCGTGGCCGAACGCCTGTCCGAATCCGGCCATGACATTTATTTCGTCACAGCGCGCGAAGGCACAAAAGCAAAGTGGCAGACCGAGGATTGGCTGCTTCGACAGGGGTCGTATTGTCCGACTGTAATCGTGGTGCCGAATCGACAGAAAGTAGAAGTTTGTAGTGCGCTTGGCCTTGATGCCATGCTGGACGATTGCCTGACGAATGTGGGACCGATTGCGGAGGTCTGTCGGGCTTATTTGTTGGACCGTCCGTGGAATCAGGCATCCACTCCGGCATCCGTCACGCGCGTGTCGACCATCGCACATTACTGGGCAGAACTAGGACTATGAGGGAGTTCACAACCGGAGCGACACGCGATACTGATGAGAATAAGCCGGACTACGAGGGTTTTCTCTCACCCCAGGTCGTGCGTGCCTTTGGTGCCTACATGCACCAGAATCGCAAGCAAGCTGATGGACGGTTACGTTCCTCGGATAATTGGCAAAAGGGAATTCCTCGCAATGCCTATATAAAATCGGCATGGCGGCATTTCCATGAATGGTGGTCTCTACACCGGGCGTATCGTACGTCGAATGCCGCCTTGATTCAGTCACTCTGTGCGCTCCTGTTCAACGTACAAGGCTACCTCCATGAGGTGCTGCGTGAAGAGGCTCCCGATGGAGAGCCGGTCCAGATGGAATTGCCCTTTGATACATGACGAAGAGGTGTTTTTTCCTACAACTTGCAGCATCCCTAATTTTTATGCTATGCTATATGAATTGCTAATGAGGAGAGACCAATGGACAAATACAAGATTGATTACTTTATTCTCTGGATTTTCGTCTTTCTCTGTTTTAGTGCCTTTGTGTGGCAAACACGCGAAACGCGCCTGGAGCAGAACCAGCGCTTCGACCAGCAGCATCTTGAAGTGATGGAGATCGTACGCCCCATGCAGGAACAACTCTCGCAAGGCGGCATTGTGCTCCCTTTACCCTTACCCGAGACGTCCAATGGGCCGAGCTAAGAGGTATTCCAGTTGACTACACCAGCTTATCCACGGAGACATCGTTTGCACTCGCGTCCGCCATGCTATGGGCCGAGGTCACTGGGGAGGAATTATGGGTTACGAGCCTCAATGACCACATCCACACCTCGCCACAATCACTTCACTACGCCTCGCGCGCCATCGATTTGGACACGCCTCAAGACATTACTGGGTTGGCCGATTGGCTCACTCTCGTCCTCCGACCACCCTACCAAGTCATCAATGAGATAAACCATGTCCATGTTGAGTGGGATGATTGAACTCGTGATCGTACTGGTCTTCTGTCTTCTGCTAGGCTCGCTTCTGCTGGCTCCGGTATGCATTATTGGTGGGGCGATTGTCTCGTGATTAGTGAGGGATTCAAGGCAGGCGTGCATATTGGGTTGTTCGGACTTACGACAGCAGCGCTTCTCTATAATCTGGGAGAATATCGAAACCGACGTCTTCAGCACCATAGGGTGAATGTGATAACGTATGCTGTCCTAAGTGGCTATGAGGTGTATCAGATTCTAAAACACGTGGAGAAGAACACATGACGACTGAGCAGATTCTCATCAACGACGCAATTCGATTTCACCTACCGGAGCACATGCACCAGCCTATTGTGCGCTATGTGCTACACCATCTACGTCCAGGGCATTTTCTTTCTGCGGTGCTGTCGAACGACCTCGTCGGGGCTGTGGGACGTGCAGATGACGCGAATGTGGCTGTGCTGAAGGGGTGGGTGCAGTTTCTATATAATTGCGAAGAGGTACCTGGAGATTGTTGGGGCTCCCCGCGCCACGTAGATGAGTGGCTCCGGTGACATACCTACAGTCCTGTTATGTGATGCTTGGATTCCTGCTTGTAGTGCTATTGGCGTGTGCGTTGATTATTGTATTTGGAGACACTCTATGAAACCTCCTGATTATCGTTGGTGGATTCAGCACGCGCACGAGGACAGTGCGTTTCTTCGGCTGATTCGGAATCCTGAGAGTTTTACGGAGGCGATTCGTGGTCGGCTGAAAGCTGTTGGGCGAGACCCGAACGATGTGGGGCTCCACAATATGGCATTGTGGCGCGCGATATTTGAGCAGCACCGCTTCGGTGGACTCTCATCTATTCTTGACTCGATTCAGCCTGCGCCGACCTATGGGGATGATGTACGTCCGATGACCGGAGACCTTCGGATTGACTCACGTGCCATTCGGGATGACGTCGGTCCATTTCCGGCACTGGGTGTATCGTGCTTTTGGGCTCCATATGCCTACCGTCACAATCCTGACCACTTGGACCGATTCGCGCTCTGGGCAGTCCAGAGTGGGTGTTCCTACGCTCGTATTTTTGGGGCGATGGATTGGTCAGGCGCAACGGACCCGGCGCATATTCCGAACTATATCGATATGATGGAGGGCACCATTACCGCACTCGCACTACGAGGGTTGCGCTCGCAAATTACCCTCTTCACGCGACGGTATCAGATTCCAAATCCCGAGCACTATACGCGCATCATGGCACAGATGATTCAGCGCAATCGGGAGAAGGTGATTCTGACAGAAATCGGGAACGAGGGACGGCATGAGCACAACAACTGGCAGTTTGCCGACCTCCGCTGCCTCGCAACGACGTTCCGTGAGCACTCGGATGCGCCCCTTGCCATCACTGCACCCATCTCAGGGACGAAGTGGGGTCCGATTGAGGAACAACTGCGGGAGATTAACGAGTTCTCGGATGCGACCGCGACCACTATCCACTACCCTCGGCTGGATACTACAGCAGAAGGGCAGTGGCGCGCGGTGCGCCAGCCGTGGCACGCACATGTTCCGGTTGGTGGATGTCCGCGCTTCACGGTAAATAATGAACCCGCACGGTGGGACCGGCTAGGAAGTAAGAAGGATGTGTCGGCAGCGGTAGCGATGCAACTTGTCGCGTTCATCACCGGACATGGGATGTCCTGCCACCACGATGTGTATGGTGTGGCCTTCGATGCGGGAGAATACAGTACGGATGAACAGTCACAGCAATTCAAGCTGGTGATGTCGACCGTCATGCCCCTCCTGCCGCCTGATATTGCGAATTGGGTGTCGGTGCGTGTGGGATTCGGTAGGCATCCCTTCGAGGACCTTGAAGAACAGCACTGGACGTTCCATGATGATATCTCGGACGGGGTCTCTCGCTGCTATGCAGCACAACGACACACGTCGTTTGTGATGGTCCTCGCTGGAGTCCGTGGAGAGGTGCGTTTAGAGAAGGTGCAGCCGCAGCGGTATCAGGTGCGGTCCCTCTCAACCGGTGAGGTGTGCTACGTGGGACACGGACCCTATGCAGTACAGGAAAAGGATGGGTGTGCGTTCCTTGTACAGAATGTCAATCTTTAAGAACTGGAAGGAAGCGTTGGAGTTCCTGGTCATTCCCCTTGGGGCTGTGTTGGCAGGATGGTTATTGTGGCTGTGGATTACTCTTCAGCCAGGAACTCTGAGGAGGTTTGAGGTGGAAGATCGTGACTTAGTGCTACCACCCGTGTCGGAGCCAAGTCCGTCAGTCCCATCTTCAGGACCTTTACACCATAGGGGCGCAACCACTTCATCGCCTCTTGGCGCAGTCGGATTCCCACCCCGGTAGTTTTCAGTAGGTCCTCATAGGTCATCCCACGCACGACGTCGTAGACCGCACTGAGAGCAATATCTTCAACGGTGCTCTCGGGCTCCCAGACCTCGGTCATCAACGGGAGGAGGTCGGCAATTTCATACACAATGAGGGTGCGTACGAGGACAAGTTTACCGTCCTTTGTCAGCAGGCGTTGTGAGCGGAGGTCGGTAGCTTGCCGTGCAATGGGGTAGGTCTTGACGATGGTGCTGGCAGGCCACCAGAAGATGATGCCACCAGGACCGTAGAGCTTCGGGTTGCGTCCACGGGGGAACTTCACCGCGCTCTGGGTAGTATCTAGAATCGTCCAGCGTGGGATGAACTTACCGAGCCAGCTAGCGAGTTCACCTATCCATCCGAGGGCTTCGTTCATCTAGCGACCGATGCGATACAAGATACGGACCTTGGCTAGGGCATTCGGCGTGACGATGGTGGTGATATCTTCCCGCGCAGCGGTATTGACTGCGAGCCCCACGACCTCGCCCTTCTCGTTCACAACCGGTGAGCCGGAGTTCCCTGGTTCCGAGACAAAGCTCGTCGAGAGCCATTCGTTGGCGATGGCATGGACAATGCCCTGACGCGCGACCGGCCCAAAGGTATGGGCGGTCTCGTAGCCCACCAGCATCACACTTTCGCCCAAGCGCCACTTCTTTGCCATCTTGAGCGTACGTTTGGTTTGCGTGAAGCGCTCATGGCGGAGCAGGGCGACGTCATAGTATGGGCCAATGCCCACAATCTCGACCGGCGTGCCGTCAACATGTGGAGCGACAGTCGTGAACTTATTGAGGGGGTGCCCGACGCAGTGTGCGGCTGTCCATGCCAACCCATCCTCAATGACAAAGGCAGTACACATGCCGGTCATATCCTGACTGTGGGGGTTATAGGTTTGGATACGAACAAGTGCGTCGACAGTCTGTTCGGTAACCTTCGGCCAGTTGGCTCCGGCAAGGGGAACCGGAATAGAGAAGACCAACAGCAACAGGAGGGTGACGGTGAGCGGACGCATAGTTGCGTCTTCCTTTCTTACATAGCGAGGAAGGGAGACCGGTCGAGGGCTTTATTTTTCTTGCACCAACCACCACAGGCAATGCACTGGTAGCGTTGGTAGGTGCGTGTCGCGGACGCATAGACCCACGATGGGTTGGTTTTTAGGACGCCCAGACCACAGCGAGGGCATCCTTCGGGGATCCCCTCAACCATGCCCATATGCGGTGAATCCACGATCAGGGGTAGCATTTTATCGTAGGATTCTTCCAAGACATTGACGTCCTTTTTACAGTGATCGATGATATAGCGTAGGGCCGCAGGGTCACCCGACGACGCGAGGTTCCATTGGTGCCCATCGATCTTGGTCTTGGATGTCGGCAACTGCAAGAAGTCCTGAACCGTTGCCAAGCGATTCGAGGTCAGGCAGAGTTTCGATTTTGCTGTGCGCCACCCGTCAATATGCGGAATAGGTGGGAGTGGTGGCAGTCCGTGGAAAATGAGCCGAGAGTTGACGAACTTGACGTCGAATCCCTTCCCGAACCACGTGACCCAGGCATCAGCGGATGCGAGATCATCGTAGACCGCTTCCAGTAATGCCTTGTCGTTGATCGGGTCCTTGATGGACCCACAGCTACCACAGTTACCGTTGGAGTCTTTCAGGGATGGTACGTGGATGGTCTTCTGTCCAAAGACCTTCCACCCGATACAAAGAACGTGCCCGAAATTTGCCCGGAGGTGGGTAGCTTCAATATCCCACCCGATAATCCGGCGTTTTGGTTTTCGCATGACCTCCAGTTTATCATGGAGGTTTTACTTCTGTCAATTCCCCTACTTTGCGTCATCTACGGCAATCTCTAACAGGACTTTCTTGCTGGCCTTGTTATAGGTCGTTCTCAGAAATGGACGAGTCGCGGAGGGGAAGTCTGTGGTCATATCTGTGAGTAAGTGGGTGTTGACATTAAGGAAGTTCGTGATTTCTTTCTTGAGGTCCTCTTTGTTTTTCAGCACGACTTCCTTTGATGATGAAATTGATTTTGGATCGAGTTTTGGGTCATACTTTGCCTTATAGCGAAGTTCGTGTTTTCTAAATTTTGGGTCAGGTTTCTTCCCTCGTTTTGTGGCGATATACCGTATCGGTTTCTTCGGAGAAATGGTCTCAGCAATGTATTCACCAGACCCCTTATCAAAGCGTAAGCGTGTATGGACCGGCTTTTGGGAGCCTGTAAGAGTCTTCTTGACGAGGTCATTGACAATCTTGCGGTCGGAGGGGAGGGCTCCGCTAAACCGCATCCCCGGAATATCTCCATAGGATGCCCCTACATCACTAGCCGGTCGGCCCATCCCAATATAGCCACTCTTTGGCAGCTTTTTGACCGGCATGAAGCGTGGTATCCGCTTGACGCCTTTGGCAAGGGCTTCCATGCGCGGATTCAGGGGGAGTGGGATATTCGGGTCCGATGCCATGTCCAAGATGAGCCGCGCGGGGTCTTCATAGACTCCACCCGCCTGCGATTTTGTACGAACACCGTTCCACACCATTGATTGGTATTCATGAACATTGAGGTCACGTCCGATGACCTCTCGTAGTGATTGTGTTTGGTCACGGCTCACTGGAATGCGAATGTCGTCAGCCGCAGACCGTGCGCGGAGTGCAAGGTCACCAGCGATATAATCGTAGGTCGTACCAATGCGGTCTCCCTTGCGCGCGATCACAATTTGTTCGCCGTGCTTGTTCATCACTGGTTCTTGTATCCATCTGATGGTGACTTTTCCAGTCTTTTTATTGACGCGCTCTGTTCGCTGTAGTGTTTTGGCATACTTGACTCTCGGTGCAGGTCGGGTATGCTGCTTGTAGAGGTCCTCGTGAAATGTGCCATTCTTGTCGGTAAAGAGGTCCTTCCAGAATTGTTTATACCCAGTACGAGACCTGACAATCTCGCCTATTCCCCCACGTCCTTGTGTGTTTCCTGCATAGTTAAATTTGAGGATATTTTGGTCACTGGGGTCAAATCCATACAGAGCCATCATGTGACGGTCAACGACAGCCTTCCCCTGTTTGATGGCACGACCGGATGCGACGTCTATGGGGTTGGTCAGTGCTCGATCAAACCCACCGATTTTCTCCTGTCGAAGACGGGTGGCAGATTGTGTCACGTCATTGTAGAAGTCACGTACAAGTTTCCGAATGTTCGGTTCAGCGGATTTTCCAGCCGGAATGCCAGTTGGCGTAGCACCGACTTCTCCTCCTGCCATTCGCATACGCTCAGTTAAATAGGTAGCAGTATCAATGTTCTCTGGAGCGACCGGACGATTTGCAGAAGTCGCTGCCATCTGTCGCGCACTTAGGCGTGCATGGGGGCTTCCGGCTCCATACACCTTTTCGTATCCTTTCGGGCCAATACTCTCATACCAGCTAATGCCCTCAATTCCTCGCGTTGCCATGTCGGTTAGTTCATCGTCGGCTGGAGCCGATTTACCCCATCCACCGATACCTGCATCGCGTCGAGCCTTAGCGATGGCCGAGCTATCATGACCGGCGATATTCTTGAAGCCGCGTGCAACGATGGGACTTGCTTTGCTTTCTTCTGGTGTGAGGCGTGGTGAACGAAATGGTGCTTTCGTACCGGCTTCCCTCACCTCGAATAGTTCGCGTTGGGGCTTCCCTTCGCCAGCATATTGGAACTCGACCTGAGCTTCAGGGACCGGTGGCTTTTTCCCTTCGAGGTCTCTAAGCGTTCGCGCTCGTTTCCAGTAGGTTTGGCTGGCAGGGATGGCTTCTCCCTTGTGTACTGCTAATAGCGGGTCTAGTTCGGTCTCCCAGGGTGTAGCCGCTGTCTGCTTTGTACGAATATCCATTGCTGCACGGCTCATTCCCCGCTGCGCCAACTTACCGGTTCCGGCACCCATCGCACCACCGAGCCCTGTCCCAAGGAGGAATTCGGGCACCGAGGGCATCTCACCGGTCTCAGCGAGCGACGTCGCAACCGTGCTGCCTCCCCCAAGACCGGCTCCCTGCATAAGGTAGCGTCCGATAGACGGCACCCGTCCGCCAATCGGGATGGCACTCAGGGCACCCTGTGTGGCAATCTGCGCGGGATTGAACTCCTCGCGGAGTCCTCGTTGTGTTTCGTATGCCTGTGCGAGTCCTTCTCCGGCACTCCCACCCACGGCACCACCGGCCATAATGCCCGGTATACCACCTACGGCACCGAGGAGTCCTCCGCCAATCGCACCCCCCACACGAAGGAGCATCGGCAACGCTACATCCACAGCCGACATGAGACGGTCACCGTAATCCTGGTCCGGCTCATTCGGGAGTTGGGGATTCTCCTGCATGACCTGCGCGAACTGCGCTTTATTGATCTTGTTAGGCATTTACCCAAACTGAATAGGTGGGGTTGATGGGTTGTCTCGTCCCATGATGCCGAGGTCTCGCACAAGTTCCATCATGACGTTCTCATCAACCGGTGGCGGGGCTGCGGGTGGTGGCGGTTGCAGGTTCCCACGAAGCATCTGCTGGATATCATTCGGTGAGGGCTCATCTGTCGCAGGCGGCGTCATGCCCTGAATCCGTGCTAGTTGCTCACCCACGACCGTCCCGTCATTCGCAGTAAAGCGGAAGAGCGGCGGTGGGGGCATCGGCGGCGGGGGAGCCATCCCTCCAG
>Ga0208934_1000303_pt1 | contig 27243 bp, 20 predicted proteins | sample MalvirDeepMed_s2_FD_184243 | JGI IMG/M metagenome (GOLD analysis project Ga0208934, IMG submission 184243) | Marine viral communities from the Global Malaspina Expedition - Malaspina viral metaG DeepMed_s2 (SPAdes) (version 2) | ecosystem: Environmental > Aquatic > Marine > Oceanic | place... | reverse complement strand
CGTCGATCGGGTCGATGATCCAGCAGGCGCCCGATAGGCGATCCATCACCGACGGATCGGCATGAACCGCTTCCTCGCCCACGATGGCCGCTTCGGGCACGAGTTTCGCCAGCCCCTCGGCCAGCGCAAGCTCCGCCTCGCGGTCGGCGATGGTGACGAGGTCGTCGTCTGCCTTCTCGATGATTTCGGTCGCCTTCAGCGCCTGGTGGCGCGGCATGATGATCCGTTCCGCCACATCGCGCATCAGGGCCAGAATTTCGCGGTCGAGCACGCTCATGAGCGATAATCCGCGTTGATCGCGATATATCCGTGGGTGAGGTCGCAGGTCCACACGGTTGCGCGGCCATCGCCGAGGCCAAGGTCCACCGCGATGTCGATTTCGTCCCCCGCGAGATGCGCGGCGACCGGGGCCTCGTCGTAGTCCTCGACCGGCTGCCCTTCGCGTGCGGCCCAGTGCCCGCCGAAGCCGATCGAGAGGGTGTCGCGGTCGGCGGGTTCACCGGCCTTGCCGACGGCCATCACCACGCGGCCCCAGTTGGCATCGCCGCCCGCGATCGCGGTCTTGACCAGCGGCGAGTTGGCGATGGCCAGGCCTACGGTCCGTGCGCTGTCGTCCGATACCGCGCCGCTTACATGCACCGCGATGAATTTCTGCGCGCCTTCGCCGTCGCGCACGACCGCGTGGGCAAGCTGGCGGCAGACGTCGTGTAGCGCCGCCATGAAGGCATCCGCACCCGGATCGTCGAACGACGTCAGCTGTGCATGGCCCGCCTTGCCGGTCGCGAAGGCGAGCACGGTGTCGCTGGTCGAAGTGTCGGAATCGACGGTGATGCAAGAGAATGTCTGCCGGTTCGCGGCGGAGAGGCATTCCTGAAGGAAGGCGGGGGAGACCGCCGCGTCGGTGAAGATGTAGCCAAGCATGGTCGCCATATCGGGCGCGATCATCCCGCTGCCCTTGACGATCCCCGCGATCTCGACCCGCGTGTCGCCGATCATCGCGCTGGCATGCGCGCCCTTGGCGAAGGTGTCGGTCGTGCCGATGGTGTTGGTCGCCTCTTCCCAGTTGCACGGCTGCGCGCTCAGCACCGCCTCGACGCCCGCGCGCGCCTTGTCCTTGGGCAGCGGCACGCCGATCACGCCGGTGGAGGAGACGAACACCTCACCGGTCGTACAACCGAGATGCTCGGCGACCTGGCCCATGATCTGCTCCACCGCCTCGCGCCCGCGATAGCCGGTGAAGGCGTTGGAATTGCCCGCATTGACGATCAGCGCCCGCGCGCTGCCGCCCTTGATCTGCTCGCGGCCCAGTTCGACCTCGCTCGAACAGCATACGTTCTTCGTGAACACGCCCGCGACGCTGGTGCCTTCTGCCAGCTCGGCAAAGGTCAGGTCGCACCGGTCCCATTCCTTGTAGCGCGCCCGCGCGATGCGCAGCGTCACGCCGTCGATCGGCGGCATATCGGGGAAGGGCAGGGCGAGCGGGGAGCGGGCGAGTTCCATTGTCTGCGGGTTAGGTTCGGCCATGCAGCGAGGCAAGAGCGTTCGATGGAAGGGCATGCATCAGCGCTCCCATTCCCGCTTGCGATTGCGCTGCCGAAAGTTCACCGCTCGTCGCTCACCACCGCTTGCACGCATCGCGCAACGAGTGTCGGGCGCAGAACTCTGACGAAAGGTCATCAGAAGAGAGCCGAATGCGTATTGGTTGGTACACCCAGCGCCGGAACCCCAAGCACGCCAGCGCGCGCCTGCGCGTCCATGGCCCGATGGCGCAGCTCGCGGCACGCGGGCATGAATGCGTGTTTTACGACGGCGGGCACTCGGCTGAGGGGCTCGATTGCATCGTCATTTCCAAGAGCTTCACCCGTAAGGCCGACAAGGTGATGGACCGGGCCCAAGCGGCAGGCGTGCCGGTGCTCTACGACATGTGCGACAACCTGATCGCCAAAGCGCGCGCCGAGAGTGACAAGCAGACCGAAGCCCGAGTGATTGCGGGCTTGCAGCGGGCAGCGCTGATTACCGCTCCTACACCCGACCTGCTCGCGCGGCTCGCCGAACAGGTTGCAGGCGTTCCGCTGAAGGTCGTTCCGGACATGCTGGAGAATACCGATTTCCTCGCCGGATTGCCTCTCTCGCTGCTGGAGCGCTGGCGGCTGACGCGCTTGCGCCGCTTCCTCACCCGCCACGACGAAGCGCTGCACTGCGTCTGGTTCGGCAACAGCGCGGGCAAGCATGCCGGGCTGGTCCATGTCGCCGAGCGGATGAGCGAGTTGGAGGCTTTTGCAAGGAGCCATCCGATCACGCTCACCATCATCAGCGACACCTGGTTTGCCTATCGGAAGGTCGGCGCGGATTTCGGCATCCCGTCCCATTACATGAGCTGGTCGCTCGCCGCTTTCCTGCCTGCGCTTCGCGCGCATCGCGTGGCGGTCATTCCGGTGGGGAGAAGCAGCTTCACGCTGGGCAAGTCGATCAACCGGCCTGCCACCGCGCTGCGTGCGGGGCTGGGCGTGGTTGCCGATGCGCTTCCAGCTTACGAGGAGTTGCGAGACTTCGTGGCGATCGACGACTGGCAGGGCGGGCTTGCGCGCTACGCCTGCGATTGGAACGACGAGCGGGAGCGCCTTGCGCAGGGCCTTGCCCATATCGATGCGCGCTACGGCGATCGCGCGGTAGCCGACCGGTGGGAGGAAGCGCTGCAAGCCGCCATTCCCGCCCACGCTTAGGGACAGTGCGGAATGCGGTGCACACGGGTTTACAAGCGCGGCTCCGCCGCACACACTCTGCGCAAGGGATTGCCACAGGGGGTAATATGCAAAGCGTTATCGGAGCGGCCGCGGTCTTGCTCATGTCGGGATCGGGTGCGGCGCTGGCGCAGGATGCACCACCGGCACTTCGCATCGTCGATTCAGAGCAACCGAAGCCCCAGCAGGCCGGTTCGCCGCTGGACAGGGCGGAGCCGGGCGGAAATGCGCTGAGGCCGGCCAACAACCCCGGTACGTGGATCCGGAGTACGGACTATCCTACCTCGGCTATCGCAAGAAACGAGGAGGGGACGGTGTCCTTCTCGCTCGACGTGGAGCCCGACGGCACGGTGTCGGGCTGCGAAACGACCGGGGGTAGCGCGCCGCAAAACCTCAAGCAGCTGACCTGCGAGCTTATCACGAAGCGCGCACTTTTCGTGCCCAAGCGCGATCAGCAGGGGCAGGCGGTCGCGGGCGTCTTCGATGGCACTGTGCGCTGGCAGATACCCGAAGGCAGCCGCCCTGCGCCCGAAGAAAGTGAATGGGATTACGCCTTCACGGTAGAGGCAGACGGTTCGGTTTCGGACTGCGAGATCGATACGCTCGTCGGTTTCGACCGGTCATGGGCCTGCGGATTTCCGGCTGGCCCGGTCTTCGAGCCGATCCGCGACGAGGACGGCAATCCGGTACGGCGCAGGTTCCGCATGAAGGGCAGCGTGAGCGTCGAAGAACCCGCGGACTAGGCGGGCCTACCGCTTGCGGCTGGACGGCGAGTGAAGCTGTGCCTATGTAAACAGCCGATGCTTCGCATTCTGCTCACCTGCTTGGCCTTCCTTACCGGCCTGATCGCGCTCGGCGCGCCGGGGCACGCCATGCTGGCGGAAAGCTCGGTCAGCCGCTCGGCCGACGAAGTCTGCGATCCCGAAGAGGATAACAAGCGCTGCGTCTGTCGCACCAAGTATGCGGTGCGCGACTGGTGGATCGTTGCCGAGAAGGTGTGCCGCCTGCGCGGCCCGGTCGTTTTCATTCCGACCGTCCAGTACGGGCCCGACCGCTTGCGCGAATAGCGCACCTGCGTACCCGGCCGTTCGCCCCTGAGGGCGGCGCATAATCCCTTTTTCCTGCGGCAGCGCCGGCGTTCCCAGCCGAGCCTGCGCATTCCATCGAAATTTCAAGGTCCCCTCGCACCATGTTCCAGTCGCTCACCAAATCCATCTTCGGCTCGTCCAACGATCGCTACGTCAAGTCGCTGCACAAGATCGTCGCGCAGATAAACGCGCTCGAGCCCGGAATGCAGGCGCTTTCCGACGAGGATTTGCAGGCGCAGACGCACAAGCTGCGCGATCGGCTGGCCGAGGGTGCCAAACTCGACGACATCCTGCCCGAAGCCTTCGCAACGGTGCGCGAAGCCTCGGTCCGCGTCTTCGGCATGCGGCACTTCGATGTGCAGATGATCGGCGGTATCGTGCTCCATCGTGGCGAGATCGCCGAAATGCGCACGGGTGAGGGCAAGACGCTGGTCGCGACGCTGGCGACCTACCTCAACGCGCTCGAAAGCAAGGGCGTCCACGTGATCACCGTGAACGACTACCTCGCGAAGCGCGATGCCGAATGGATGGGTCAGCTCTATCGCTGGCTCGGCCTGTCGGTCGGCGTGATCGTGCCCAACCTCGGCGAGTTCGAGCGGCGCGAGGCCTATGCCGCCGACATCACCTACGGCACGAACAACGAATTCGGCTTCGACTATCTGCGCGACAATATGAAGCACGAGCGCAGCCAGATGGTGCAGCGCGCCTTCAACCACGCGATCATCGACGAGGTCGACTCGATCCTGATCGACGAAGCGCGCACCCCGCTGATCATCTCGGGCCCCACCGAAGACAAGACCGACCTTTACATCACCATCGACCAGGTTCTGAAGGACTTCGTCGCCGATCATAATGCGATCCCCGACAGCTCCAGCGAAGGCGTGGGCTTCTACGACACCGACGAGAAATCGCGCACCGTCTCGCTGACCGAGGAAGGCGCGGAGGAGATCGAGCAGCGGCTTGCCGCGAGCGGTCTGCTCGAAACCGACAATCTCTACGATGTCGAGAACACCCAGGTCGTCCACCACATGAACGAGGGCCTACGCGCCAACCTGATGTTCAAGCTGGACGATCAATACATCGTGAAAGACGGCAAGGTCGTCATCATCGACGAGTTCACCGGCCGCATGATGGAAGGGCGCCGCTGGTCCAATGGGTTGCACCAGGCGGTCGAGGCGAAGGAAGGCGTCAAGATCGAGCCCGAGAACCAGACGATGGCCTCGATCACCTTCCAGAACTATTTCCGCATGTATCCCAAGCTTTCGGGCATGACCGGCACCGCCGCGACCGAAGCCGCCGAGTTCTGGGAAATCTACAAGATGAACGTGGTGGAGATCCCCACCAACGTGCCCGTCCAGCGGATCGACGAGGACGACGAGTTCTACAAGAACACGATGGACAAGTTCCAGGCCATCGCCAAGGCGATCCGCGAGAAGAGCGAGATCGGCCAGCCGGTGCTGGTCGGCACGGTCAGCATCGAGAAGTCCGAACTGCTCAGCTCGTTCCTCGACAAGGAAGGCGTGAAGCACGAGGTGCTGAACGCGCGCCAGCACGAGCGTGAGGCGCATATCGTCGCGCAGGCCGGGCAGCCCGGGGCGGTGACCATCGCGACCAACATGGCCGGCCGCGGGACCGACATCCAGCTGGGCGGCAACCTCGACTTCATGATCGAAGACCAGGTCGGCGACATGCCCGAAGGGCCCGAGCGCGACAAGCTGATCGAAAAGATCAAGGCGCAGGTCGCGGAGGACAAGGCCAAGGTGCTGGAGGCGGGCGGGTTGTTCGTGCTCGGCACCGAACGCCATGAAAGCCGCCGGATTGACAACCAGCTTCGCGGCCGCTCGGGCCGTCAGGGCGACCCCGGCCTCTCGCGCTTCTACCTCTGCCTCGAAGACGATCTGCTGCGCATTTTCGGGCCGGACACGCTGTTCGCCCGAATGATGAATTCCAACCTCGCCGATGGCGAGGCGATCGGTTCCAAATGGCTCTCCAAGGCAATCGAGACCGCGCAGAAGAAGGTCGAGGCGCGCAACTACGACACGCGCAAGCAGGTCGTCGAATACGACGACGTGATGAACGACCAGCGCAAGGTGATCTACGAACAGCGCGCCGAAATCATGGATAGCGAAGCGGTGGACGATGTGGTGGTCGACATGCGGCACGATACGGTGACCGCAATCGTCGCCGAATCCTGCCCGCCGGGTTCCTATCCCGAACAGTGGGACGTCGCAGGGCTGAAAGCCCGGGTCGAGGAAATCCTCGGCCTGACCCCACCGATCGACGACTGGATGGAAGAAGACGCGATCGAACCCGAGCTGTTCGAGGATCGTCTCCGCGCCGAGGCCGACGCCAAGATGGACGCCAAGATCGAACAGTCCGATGCGCAGATCTGGCGCCGGGTCGAAAAGGGCATTCTGCTCGAACGGCTCGACTTCCACTGGAAGGAACATCTCGCCACGCTCGACGCGCTGCGCCAGGTGGTGTTCCTGCGCGCCTATGCGCAGAAGACGCCGATCAACGAATACAAGCAGGAAGCCTTCGGCCTGTTCGAGAAGATGCTCGATACGCTGCGCGAGGACGTGACCAAGATCCTGCTGCGCAACGAAATCCGGATCGCTCCGCCGCAGCAGAAGCTGCCCGACCTGCCCGACTTTCTGACCGGCCATATCGACCCGCTGACGGGGATCGACGACAGCAACGATGGCGATGGTTCGGAAAGCCAGGCCGCGATGTTCGGCTCGCTGGCGGGCTCTCCGCGTGCGTCTGCCGGGCCGGGCCGGGCTTCGGCCAGCGGGGAGAATCCGTGGGCCGGGCAGGACATCAGCCGCAATGCGCCGTGTCCGTGCGGATCGGGTAACAAGTACAAGCATTGCCACGGCGCCGCCGGTGGCTCGATGGCGGGATCGGGCGGATCGGCTTCGCGGCCCTCCTCGCCGCCTTCTGTCTAACCGCGCTGCTCTATGCGTCGGTCGGCTTCGGCGGCGGATCGACCTATAGCGCGCTGTTGGCATTATCGGGGATGGACTACCGGCTGCTGCCGGTGGTCTCGCTCCTGTGCAATCTCGCGGTCGTCAGCGGCGGATCGATCCGCTTCGCGCGCGCGCGGCTGACGCCGTGGCGCGGCGCGCTGACGCTGACCGCCATCGCAGCCCCTGCGGCCCTGCTGGGCGGGCTGACCCCGATCAGGGAACAGGTCTTCATGATGCTGCTGGGCGCGAGCCTTTGCCTTGCCGGGGCGATGCTGCTGCTACCCAAGCGCGAGGCAGGGGAGGCGGTTGCCGGGCGAGCAAGCGGGCGAGGGGGACGGGGCGGCCGCGCCGTGCTGCTCGCCGCCGCGCCGCTAGGCTATCTCGCCGGGATCGTCGGCATAGGCGGAGGCATCTTCCTCGCCCCGCTGCTGCACCTTGTGCGCTGGGACACCCCCCGCGCCATCGCCGCCACCGCCAGCCTGTTCATCCTCGTCAATTCGCTCTTCGGCCTCGTCGGCCAGTTGGGGAAGAGCGGCTTCGGAATGCTCGGCGCGGCAGCGAATACGGGCCTGCCGCTGATGATCGCCGTGGTGATCGGCGGCCAGATCGGCAGCCTCTTCGCGGTGCGCCTGTTCAAGCCGAAGGTGATCGCGTGGCTGACGGCGGCGCTGACGCTGTTTGTCGGGGTGAGGTTGGTAGTGGGGGTGTGACCACAGCAATCAAGCGGTCGGGCATTGGCTTGCCTCACCTTGTATAGCTATGCTTGACAAATTTGTGTAGTGTGGCTATACACCCAAGATGGAAATCGAGAGCATACGGCATAAGGCGCTCAAGAAATTCGTAGAGACCGGCAGGCCGAAGGGTGTGATGCAGCCGGCCCGCGTGGCCGAGATGATCGTCCTGATCGATGCGGTTGATGATCTGGCCGAGCTGAAGCGCGCGGTGCCGAATTTTGGCCTCCATGCTCTGACGCAGAACCGCGAGAGCGAATACGCGATGGTGATTACCCGCAATTGGCGGCTGACATTCACCGCCCCCAACGAGACAACCGTCGCCGACCTGAACATTGAGGATTACCACTGATGGCGATCAAAATTCATCCGTCGATCCGGGTTCACCCCGGTCTATGGCTCAAGCACAATTGCATCGAGCCGCATCGTCTGACCATCACCGCAGCCGCCGAGCATCTGAAGGTGACCCGGGTGGCGCTAAGCAACCTGCTGAACGGCAAGGCAGCGCTGTCGCCCGACATGGCCATGCGTTTCGAAGATGCGTTCGGCATCAAGGCCGGGACGTTATTGCGAATGCAGGCTGCTTACGACCTCGCGCAGATCGAGATGGCGGAGGATCGGGTAAAGATCGAAAGGGTGGCCGTGCCTGTTTAGAGGTCAGGCTTTCTGACGACCGCCATCTCGCATCCGAGCTTCCCAGCGATTTCGCGAAAGAATGGCTCCCCGAGTTGGATTCGAACCAACGACCAAGTGATTAACAGTCACCTACTCTACCGCTGAGCTATCGGGGAGCAGCCATATCGGCAGGCCCGGGCCTATATGGGGGGGCTTAAGATTTCGCAAGCCCCCAATGGAAAATCAGGTCATGAATTGTTCGGCGACGATCCGGTCGTCGAGCGAGTGGCCCTTGTCGAACAGCAGGGTCAGCTCGGAATCGCGCGCGATCTCGACGTGGACCTCGGCCACGTCGCGCACTTCCTTCTGGTCCGCCACCGCCGCCACCGGGCGCTTGGCGGGTTCGTTGATGCGGAAGGTGACGCGCGCGCGGTCGGGCAGGATCGCGCCGCGCCAGCGCCGGGGGCGGAAGGCGCTGATCGGGGTGAGCGCAAGCAGATGCGAATCGAGCGGCAGGATCGGGCCATTGGCGGAAAGGTTATAGGCGGTCGATCCTGCAGGCGTTGCCACCAGCACGCCATCGGCCACCAGTTCCTCGATCCGGGTCTTGTCGTCGACCAGGATCTCGATCTTGGCGGTCTGGCGGGTTTCGCGCAGCAGCGACACTTCGTTGAGCGCGCATTCGATGCGGGTCTCGCCATCCTGCGTGGTCGCCTCCATCCTCAGCGGAGAAATCCCCACCGGGCGGCTGCGGTTGACCCGGTCGATCAGCGCACCCTTGGGACGGTGCTTGTTCATCAGAAAGCCCATCGTGCCGCGATTGACGCCATAGACGGGCAGGATGCGCCCGGTATCGAGCATCGTGTGCAGCGTTTGCAGCATGAAGCCGTCGCCGCCCAGCGCGACGACCGCGTCGGCCTCGCTCTGCGGCACCCAGTCGTGCGAATCGCGCAGGGCCTGCGCCGCGTCCTGCGCCAGAGCGGAATTCGAAATCGCGAGCGCCAGCCGCTCGAATGTCGGTTGCCCGGCCATTGCAGTCCTCTTCCCGTGCCTTGCCCAGTCACTGGGCGCAGTGCCTATGGAGCATGGAGCGGCTTGGCAATGCATGTGCGCCGCAGCGGGGTATTCTCGCGAAGCTCAGGCTTCCCCATTCGGCAAGCGCTTGCAATAGAGGTGCGATGGATGCCGACGCCGACCATGATGCGCTGACCGGGCTTGCGAGCCCGGACTTCGCGCGAGCAATTCTGAGCCGATGGCTGGAGCAGGAGGATACGCGGGTTCATGCGATGCTGCTGGTGCTGGGGCGGTTCGACAGTGTGAACCTTGCCCATGGCGCGGTCGCGGGAGACTATGCGCTGACCGAGGTGGCCCGGCGGTTGAGCCATTTCGGGCATGACGAGTTCGCGCAAGACACGTGGTTCGTCGCGCGGCTCGATGGCGGCAAGTTCCTGCTCGCAACGCGCGAGCCGTGCAGCCGGGAGCGGTGGCAATTCCTCGCCGAGGCACTGGCGGACGGGATCGCACAGCCGCTCGCCGGGGCGATTGCCGGCCTGCCGCAGCTCTGGCCGCATATTGCGTTGATCCGCGCTCTGTCGGGCGACGATGCGGCAAACATCCTCGGGCGACTGGGCGATGCGCAGATCGGCCTGCGGGGCGAGCCGGGACGGCGGATCGTCTGGATCGACCGGGACGAGGCACCTGCGGGGATCGACACCGGGCAGGTAGAGGCGGAGCTTCGCCGCGCGCTCGACGCAGGGGAAGTTGCGGTGCGCTTCCAGCCGCAATATCGGCTCGCCGACGATGCGATGATCGGGGCCGAGGCGCTGGTCCGCTGGAACCAGCCGCTGCTCGGCTCGATCGGCGGGGAGGCGCTGCTGCGGATCGCGGCGCGGGCGGACCTTACCACGCAGCTGACCCGGCGGGTGGTCGGGGCCGCTCTGAAGTCGGTGCTCACCTGGCCTGCCGATCTCAAATGCTCGATCAATGTGACGGCCGCCGATCTGGCTGTCGCGCGCTTTCCCCAGGACATGCTGGACATGATGGGCGATCTCTCGGTCAATCCCGAGCGGATTACGCTGGAGATTACCGAGCAGGCGCTGCTGGGCGATCTCGACCTGGCCGCACGCTCGCTAGGCCTGTTGCGCGATGCGGGGATGCGGATCGCGCTCGACGATTTCGGCGCGGGCTTCTGCAATTTCGGATATCTCAAATTCCTGCCGCTCGACATCATCAAGCTCGACCGCATCATGCTCGACGGGGTGGAGGACAACCCGCGCGACCGGGCGGTGCTGCGCGCCGTGGTGGCAATGGCCCGCGCGCTCGACCTCGAAGTGGTGGCCGAGGGCGTGGAGAGCGAGCAGCAGCGCACGATCGCGCTGGAAGAGGGCTGCACCTCGTATCAGGGCTTCCTGCGCGCCAAGCCTTTGCCGCAGGCCGAATTTCTCGACCTGGCGCGGGCCGGGTGAGGGCGGCCCCCCGAGGATAAGCCCGAGAGGCCGATAGCTCATCGCTAGTCAGCCGAGGCCGGGTCGTCGCTCGGCACCTCGGCATTCTTCACATGCGTGTCGAACCAGTCGAACATCTCGGCGAGCGTGTGGAGGATCGACTCCCGCCCGCGATAGCCGTGGTCCTCATGCGGCAGCATCACCAGCCGCGCGGTGCCTCCGGTTCCCTTGACCGCCGCGAACATGCGCTCCGACTGCTGCGGGAAGGTGCCCGAATTGCTGTCGTTCTCGCCATGGATGAACAGGATCGGCTCGTTGATCTTGTCCGCCGCCATGAACGGGCTGAGCATGTAGTAGGTCTCGGGCGTATCCCAGAAGATGCGCCGTTCGGACTGGAAACCGAAAGGCGTGAGCGTGCGGTTATACGCGCCCGAACGCGCGATGCCCGCCTTGAAGATGTCGCTCTGTGCCAGCAGGTGCGCGGTCATGAACGCGCCGTAGCTGTGCCCGCCGACACCCACGCGAACGCCGTCGCCAAAGCCGCGCTCCACCGTGAAGTCGACGGCGGCCTGTCCGGCAGCGACGATCTGTTCGATGAAGCTGTCGTTGACCGTTTCGGGATCGTCGCCGATCACCGGCATCGCTGCCCGGTCGAGCACGGCATAGCCCTGAGTCAGGAAGAACAGGTGCGAATAGCTGCCGATGCGCGTGAAGCGGTACGGCGAATCGCGGTTCTGGCTGGCCGTCGCCGCATCGTTGAATTCGCGCGGATAGGCCCACACGACCACCGGCAGCTTGTCGCCTTCCTTGTATTCGGGCGGAAGGTAAAGCGTCGCGGTCAGATCGACGCCATCGGCGCGCTGGTAAGTGACCAGCTCGCGCTTGATCCCGGTCAGTTCGGGGTGCGGATCGGGGAAGTCGGTGATGAAGCGTTCGGTCCCATCTCCGTAGAGCTTGATGTTGCCAGGGTTGAGCGGGCTTTCGTAGAAGGTGAGGAACTCGCTGCCGTCATCGTCGAGCACATCGATCACCGATTCGAGCTGCTCGCCCGAATTGCGCCACAGCTCTTCGGTTTCCAGCGTGGTCAGATCGAAGCGGCGCAGGAAGGGCCGCAGGCCTTCGGGCGTCGCGCCGCTACCGGTCAGCAGCAGCTTGCCATCGACATTGCGCGCCACGCCGAAGCCGCGTGCCGTATAGGTGGTCAGCGGGCTGCCCGGGTCGTTGTAGGCATCCTGCACGTTGCGCAGGTTGAGCACGCGCGGCGCATTGCCGCCCGTCACATCGACCAGCGACTGGCGCAGCTCGCGCGTGTCACGGTCATAATCATAAGCGATCATGTCGTCGGTGCCTTCGATGCCCATCGCGCCCGAGGCGCGGTCTTCAAAGCGCGCGACCACACGGCCCTCGCCGCTGAACGGCGCGGTGAGCGCGTAGAGGTTGTCGCGGTTGTCGCTTTCGACGCGCGGGTCGCCGCCATCCTGCGCTTCGACCCACATCAGCAGCGAATCTTCGGTCGGGTGCCACTGGATATTGCGCCGTCCGGTCACCACGCCCTGCACGGGCAGCGCGTCGGCCAGCGGCTGCTCGGCGATCATCTGCACGAGCTCGCCTTCGCGGTTGTAGACCGCGCTGGTGATCGGAAAACGGTAGTAAGGCACCTGGTACGAGAACGGCTTTTCCAACCATTCCATCAGCAGATATTCGCCATCGGGCGAGGGCGTGACACTGGTGTAGATGCGAGGCTCGCCGATGGCGCGCATGCCCGATCCGTCTGCGTTCATCACTACCGGCTGGCTGGTTGTCAGCCATTCGAACAATGCCTCGTCATGCGGATTTTCGAGCAGGTCTTGATAGGTTCGTGTCTGCGCTTCCACGCCGCCCGCTGCGTCCTGGATCGCCGGGCCACTCGGGGTCAGCGATTCGACCGGCTTGGGTCCGCGATCCTGCGGGATGGTCAGGACCAGCAACGATCCATCGGGCATCCAGCGCGGGTTCTGGAAGATCGGGTTCACTCCGCCGGTCATCAGCTTGGCGACGGTCGCGGTATCGGTATCGAGGACGTGTAGGTCCATCGCGTCGCTGCGCGTGTTGGTGAAGACCACCTGCGAGCCGTCCGGCTTCCATGAAACGTCGGAGATGTCCGCCTCGGCGGGCAGTGCGACCCGCCGCGTAGCGCCGCTGGCGATATCCTGCAGCACCAGCCCGACCGTGGCGCGCGTGCCGTAGCGATCATTGATCGAGGCATCGAGCCGCAGCCCGGCGAGCTTCTCCATCGGCTTGGCCAGCTCTGCGACCGGCGGCAGCGCCTCGCGCTCCAGCAGCAGGATCTGGTCGTTATCGGGCGAAACCGACACGCCAGGGCTGGGCGCCCGGGTGACGATGTCGGTCACGTCCTGCGGCGGGGTCTGGTAGCCTTCCTGCGCGGCGACAGGTGTGGCGGTTGCGGCAAGGCCGATGGCAAGCGCGAGCGCGCTGGCGGCGAAGTTGATCGATCGCATGGTGGTTTTTCTCCCTCGCGGGGAGCTTTGCCCAAACCGGCCGAGCGATCAATCCATCAGTCTGCCGCCACCTTGGTTTTCTTTGCCTTGCGGGCGACATTCATCAGGCCCCTGGTCAGCTGGAACAGCCCGTTGAGGCGGCTTTGCGGATCGCCCCACGCACGGTTGACGACCAGCTTCATATCGGGCCTCAGCTTCACCGCTTCTGCGCGCTTGTCGACGTAAGCCAGCAGGCCTGCCGGATCGGGGAAATCGTCCTTGTGGAAGGTGACCAGCGTGCCACGCGCGCCGACATCGATCTTCGCGATGTTGGCGGCAATCGCCTGATGCTTGATCTCGATCAGGCGGACGAGGTTCTGCGTCGCGCTGGGCAATTCGCCGAAGCGGTCGATCATCTCGGCCGCCAGCCCCTCGATCTCGGCCTGGTCGCTCGCCTGATTGAGGCGGCGGTAGAGCGCCATGCGCACAGCGAGGTCGGGCACGTATTCTTCCGGAATCATGATCGGTGCATCGACCGTGATCTGCGGGCTGATATCCTCGGGGGGTTTCTCAAGCCCCATCTCGCCCGCCTTGGCCGCGAGGATCGCGTCCTCCAGCATCGACTGGTAGAGTTCGAAGCCGACCTCGCGGATATGGCCCGACTGTTCGTCGCCCAGCAGGTTGCCCGCGCCGCGAATGTCGAGGTCGTGGCTGGCGAGCTGGAAGCCAGCACCAAGGCTGTCGAGGTCGCTCAATACCTTGAGGCGCTTCTCCGCGACCTCCGACAAAGCCTCATCCGCAGGCGTGGTCAGGTAGGCATAGGCGCGCAGCTTCGCACGGCCCACGCGCCCGCGCAGCTGGTAAAGCTGGGCGAGGCCGAAGCGGTCGGCGCGGTGGATGATGATCGTGTTGGCGCTGGAGATATCCAGCCCGCTCTCGACGATCGTGGTCGACAGCAGCACATCGTATTTCTTCTCGTAGAACGCGCTCATCCGGTCCTCGACCTCCGACGCGCTCATCTGCCCGTGCGCGGGCACGACCTTCACTTCGGGCACATGCTCGCGCAGCCAGTCGAGCATCGGGTCCATGTCGGAGATGCGTGGGACCACGATAAAGCTCTGCCCGCCGCGATGATGTTCGCGCAGCAGCGCCTCGCGGATCACCATGTCGTCCCACTCCATCACGTAGGTCCGCACGGCGAGGCGGTCCACCGGCGGGGTCTGGATGGTGGAGAGTTCGCGCAGGCCCGTCATCGCCATCTGCAGCGTACGCGGGATCGGCGTCGCGGTGAGGGTCAGCATGTGGACGTCGGCGCGCAGCGTCTTGAGCTTTTCCTTGTGCGTCACGCCGAAACGCTGTTCCTCGTCGACGATGACGAGGCCCAGATCCTTGAATTTGGTCGACTTGGAGAGGATCGCGTGCGTGCCGATGACGATATCCATCGTGCCGTCGGCCAGCGCATCGCGCGTCTCGCTCGCTTCCTTGGGCGGCACGAGGCGGCTGAGGCGCCCGATCTTGAGCGGGAAGCCGGCAAACCGCTCGCTGAAATTCTGGTAGTGCTGTCGCGCGAGCAGGGTGGTCGGGGCCACGACAGCGACCTGTTGGCCGCCCATCGCCGCGACGAAGGCGGCGCGCAGCGCCACCTCGGTCTTGCCGAAACCGACATCGCCGCAGACCAGCCGGTCCATCGGCTTGCCGCTTTCGAGATCGCGCAGCACATCGGCGATGGCGCGTTCCTGATCGTCGGTTTCCTCCCACGGGAAGCGATCGACGAACTGGTTGTAGCTGGCCTCGTCCGTTTCGAGCACGGGGGCCTTCTTGAGCGCGCGCTGTGCGGCGGTGCGCATCAGCTCGCTCGCGATTTCGCGAATCCGCTCGCGCAGTTGCGCGCGGCGTTTCTGCCAAGCTTCGCCGCCCAGCCGGTCGAGCATGACGGCTTCTTCGCTACTGCCGTAGCGCGACAGGACTTCGAGGTTCTCGACCGGAATGTAGAGCTTGTCGCCGCCCTTGTACTCCAGCATCACACAGTCGTGCTTGGACTTCCCGACGGTGATCGGTTCGAGGCCGAGATACTTGCCGATGCCATGTTCGGTGTGAACCACCAGATCGCCGCGCGAGAGCGCCTGAAGCTCGCTCAGGAAAGCATCCGAATCGCGCCGCTTCTTGCGCCTGCGGACCAGCCGATCGCCGAGCAGATCCTGCTCGGTAATCAGCTCGATATCGTCGCTCGCAAACCCGCTGTCGAGCGGCAGGATCATCGCCGTCGGCGCACCCTTTGCCGCCTTGCCCAGCGCATCCTGCCAGCTCTCGGCAAGCGTCACACTTGTGCCCGCTTCGCTGAGGATCGAGGCGATGCGCTGGCGGCTGCCCTTGGAATAGGCGGCGAGCAAGGGGCGCTTGCCCGCCTTGCCGATGGTCTTGAAATGCTGTGCCGCCGCTTCGTACACATTGTCGCCGCGCGCACGCTCGGGCGCGAAGTCGCGGGCCGAGCCGAAGCCGAAATCGATCACGCTGTCGCTCTCGGGCTCGTCGAAGCCGGTCGCGCGGTGGACGGGCCGCTGGGTCATTACGCCGTCGATCTCGTCCTGCGTCAGGTAGAGTGCCTCGGGGTCGAGCGGGCGATAGCTGCCCGCCTTCTGTCCGGCGGTCTCGGTCCGCGTGCGGCGGTATTCGACGATGTCGGAGATACGTTCCTCGAACGCGGCGAGCGCACCGACGTCGATGACAACCGGATCGCTCTCGCCAAGATGGTCGAACAGGGTCGCCAGCTTGTCCTCGAACAGCGGCAGCCAGTGCTCCATCCCCGCCTGCCGTCGCCCTTCGCTGACCGCCTCGTAGAGCGGGTCCTGCGTGGCGTTCGCGCCGAAGCGTTCGCGGTAGCCCGCGCGGAAACGCTTGATCGTCGCGTCTTCGAGCAACACTTCCGAAGCAGGTAGCAGCAGGAAGGAATCGAGCGTGCCGGTGGTGCGCTGCGTGCTCGGGTCGAACAGCCGTAGGCTCTCCAGCTCGTCGCCAAAGAAATCGAGCCGGAGGCCCTGTTCGAGGCCTGAGGGAAAAATGTCGAAGATCGATCCGCGCACCGCGAATTCGCCTGCGTCGATCACGGTGTCCGTGCGGTTGTAGCCCTGCTTTTGCAGCAGCTGGGTCAGGCTCTCGTGCCCGATGCTGATTCCCGGCTTCAGCTCGCGCACCGCCTCGCGAATGCGGAACGGAGTGAGCATACGCTGGAGCACGGCATTGGCGGTGGTGACGAGCAGTTGCGGCGTGTCTTTCTCGCTCTGCAGGCGATGCAGCGCGGCCAGCCGCTGGGTGCTGATCGACAGGGCGGGGCTGGCCCGGTCGTAGGGCAGGCAATCCCATGCGGGGAATTCGATCACGCTGAGTTCGGGCGCGAAATAGCGCGCCGCATCCGCCACCGCGCGCATCGCGCTGTCGTCCGGCGCGACGAATACCGCGCGCTTGTCGGCCGCGCGGGCAAGGTCGGCCATCACCAGCGGCTGGCTCCCCCGCGCGAGGTTCGCAAAGGTGAGCGGCTGTTTGGCGGAGAGGATGCGGGAGAGGTCGGGCATTATGGCTTAATTCGATCCGTGCTGTGCGTGTTCCGGACACACGCAATTTGCCCCCTCCTCTTCAGAGGAGGGGGTTGGGGGTGGTGGAGGTGCGTTAGCGCGGCGCCATGCGATGCACCACCCCGCTGCGACCAGGCAAGCTGCCCCTCCTCTGAGGAGGAGGGGTGAGAAGTCATCGCGGAATATCGACGTAATCGAGCTTCTGCATGACCTCGATCCGCTCACCCTGCATTTCCGGCGGGATCGGCTGCGTCTTGAGCGCCCAGGCCATGATCTCGACATCGTCGTAATCGAGCAGGGTTTCGAACCAGACGAGATCGTCCTCGCCCCATTCGGCGTGATAGCGATCGAAATAGCCGCCGATCATGTAGTCGGCCTCGCGCGTGCCACGGTGCCAGGCGCGAAACTTGGCGCGGGCGAGGCGGGATTCGAAGCTGGGGGAGGTCATGGGGTGGGGACTAGGCCTGCCGCGCCGATTTCTCAACTCGTCATTACGCGGAACGCCGAAGCCGCGACGCGGCAATCCAGTGCGTTTTCGCACGCCGCTCTGGATTGCTTCGCCCCGTCCTGCGGACGTGTCTCGCAATGACGAACTCTATTTGTCATAGCGCTCCCATGCGGCCCGAAATCCTCAACCCCCTGTTTGCCGAGGTCGACACGCTGGACGGTGTCGGCCCCAAGCTGAAGAAGCCGCTCGAGAAACTGCGCTGCACGCGGGTGCGCGACATTGCCTATCACTGGCCCGACCGCTTCGTGACCCGCCGCCCGGTCGACAATCTGGACGAGGCGGGCGAGGGCGAACAGATCATCGTCGCGCTGACCGTGACCGAACACCGCGCAGGCGCGTCGCGGCGCGCGCCGTACAAGATCCTCGCCACCGACAGCGCGGGCAACGTGCTGGCGCTGACCTTTTTCGGCCGGTCGAGCTACACCGCGAAAAAGCAGCTCCCCGTTGGCGAGCAGCGCCGCGTGGCGGGCAAGCTGGAACGCTATGGCGACATGCTCCAGATGGTCCACCCCGACCATATCCTGAAAATGGACGACGCCGCGCTCGGCCAGATGCGCGAGCCGATCTATCCGCTCGCCGAAGGCCTCACTCAGCCACGCATGGCGAGTCTCTCGGCGCAGGCGCTCGACCGGCTGCCCGCGGTGCCCGAATGGATCGAGCCCGGAATGCTCGCGCAGCAGAAATGGCCCGCCTGGGCTGACGCGCTGCGCAGCGTGCACGCGCGCGACGACGAGACCGCGAAGGACCGGCTCGCCTACGACGAGCTGCTCGCCAATGCGCTGGCATTGCAGCTGGTGAAGGCGGATAACCGCCGCAAGCGCGGCCGCCCGCTGGCGGGTGACGGAAGCCTGCGCGGCAAGCTGCAGCTGCCGTTCCCGCTGACCGGCGCGCAGGAGCGTTCGATCCGCGAGATCGAGGGCGATCTGGCGCAGGATGCGCCGATGCTGCGGCTGCTGCAGGGCGATGTCGGCGCGGGCAAGACCGTGGTGGCGCTGCATGCGATGCTGGTGGCGGTGGAGGCGGGCGCGCAGGCCGCGCTGCTGGCACCGACCGAAATCCTCGCGCGCCAGCATTTCGAGACGCTGCGCGAGATGGCGCGGCCCACCGGCGTCGAGGTCGCGCTTCTGACGGGCCGCGACAAGGGGCGGGCGCGCGAAAGCATCTTGATGGGGCTGATGGATGGGAGCATCCAGATCGTCGTCGGCACGCACGCGATCTTCCAGGAGGCGGTGCAGTACCGCGACCTGGGGCTGGTGGTGGTGGACGAGCAGCACCGCTTCGGTGTGTCGCAGCGGCTCCAGATGGCGGGCAAGGGCAGGCGGCCGCCGCACACGCTTTCCATGACGGCGACCCCGATCCCGCGCACGCTGACGCTCGCCAATTATGGCGAGATGGAGGTCAGCCGGCTCGACGAACTGCCGCCGGGCAGGCAGGCGATCGATACGCGCGTCGTCGGGATGGACCGCCTGCCCGAAGTGGTCGAGGCGGTCGGGCGGCACCTCGCGAGCGGCCAGCAGGCCTATTGGGTGTGTCCGATGGTCCGCGATGAGGAGGGCATGGAGAAAGCCGCCGCCGAGCAGCGCTTTGCAGCGCTCAAGGCGCGCTTCGACGATGCCGTGGTGCTGGTCCACGGCCAGCTCGACCCCGAGGTGAAGGACGCCGCTATGGCGCGCTTCGCCAGCGGCGCGGCGAAACTGCTGGTCGCGACGACCGTGATCGAAGTGGGCGTCGACGTCCCCGCCTCCACGCTGATCGTGATCGAGCAGGCAGAAAGCTTCGGCCTCGCCCAGCTGCACCAGCTGCGTGGCCGGGTCGGGCGGGGCAGCGAGAAATCGGTCTGCCTGCTGCTGCGCGGCAACCAGCTGTCCGAAACGGGCCAGCGCCGCCTCGCCCTCATGCGCGAGACGCAGGACGGGTTTCGGATCGCCGAGGAAGATCTGGAGCTGCGCGGCGGGGGCGAACTGCTCGGCACGCGGCAATCTGGCGATACGCCGTTCCGGATCGCCACGCTTGACCAGATGCAGCGCTTCCTCGACCCCGCGTCCGCCGATGCGAAACTGCTGATGGACCGCGATGCCGGTCTGGAAGGCGAACGCGGCGAGGCGGCGCGGGTGCTGCTCTACCTGATGGAGCGCGACATGGGCGTGCGCACGCTGCGGGGCGGGTGACAAGAACTGCCCCCTCAAGGGGAGGGGTTTTTTAGTTCTCCGCCCAGCCGCTCCACCAGCGCCTTCGCCGCCGCGTCGACATCCTCCACGTATATTCGAACTGCTCCTCGCCGTCGTGGTACGGGTCGGCAATCGCCGCGCCTTCACGCCCCGGCACGAGGTCCATCAGCAGCGAGACATGCGCACGCGATCCCTCGGGCCGCAGCGCCTCGATATTGCGCAGGTTCTGATGATCCATCGCGAAAATGTGCGTAAAGCGCTCGAAATCTTCGATCACCAGCTGCCGTCCGGAATAGCCCGAGATGTCGAGCCCGTGCTTCGATGCTTCCTCGACGCTGCGCGGATCGGGCGGGTTGCCGACGTGGTAGTCCGCGGTGCCTGCGCTGTCGGCCTCCGCCTCCAGCCCGGCCTTCTCCGCAGCATCGCGAAACGCCGCTTCCGCCAAGGGAGAGCGGCAGATATTGCCGAGGCAGACGAACAGGATCGCGGGTTTTTCCATCGGTCCGGCCTACTGGACGCACGCCGCCGCGCGCAATAGGGATTGCCGCAAACAAGGGGAACCAGTCACCATGAAGCACCTGCTCGCCGCCACGGCGCTCGCATTCACCATCGCCAGCCCGCTGACCGCCGGCCCGGTCGAGGACTACACCGAGCTGCGCGAGGATGTGTGGGAAGACATGCTCGACGACAATCCCACTCTGGCGACCTCGGTGGGCGACCGGCGCGGGGACGGGCAGCTGGGCGACCTCAGCATGGCGGCCTATGATCGCAACGTCGCCGAAGACCGCGAATTCCTCGCACGGTTGAACGCCATCGACGAGAGCGCGCTGCCCGAAGACCTGCGGGTGGATTACGCGATCCTCAAAAGCTCGCTCGAAGACGGGATCGAGGGCGCGCAGTTCGACCAGACCCGCTACGTCCTGTTCACCAATCGCGGCGGCTGGTTCAGCTGGATCGCGTCGCTGCCCTACAGCTCGCCGCTGTTCACCAAGGCCGATTACGAAAGCTACGTTGCGCGGCTCGAAGCCTATGGCGCTCAGAACGAAGCCGGGATCGCCCGCAGCCGAGAGGCGGTTGCGCGCGGGCTGACGCAGGCATGCGGGCCGATGGAAGGCGTCGAGGACCAGATCACCGGCCAGATGGCGGACAGCCCCGAAGAATCGGCCTTCTGGCGCCCCTTCGCAAAGCGCCCCTCGACCATTTCCGAAGCCGACTGGGAAGCCCTGCAAGCCCGCGCCCGCGCCGCGCTGACCGATGTGGTGTTCCCCGCCTACGAAGATTTCCTGAGCTTCTACACCGAGGAATACGCGCCCGAATGCCGCACCGGCCTGCCCGGTGTCGCCGAAACCGCGAACGGCGACGACTACTACGCCTATCGCGTGCGCAGCTTCACCACGACCGACATGACGCCCGACGAGGTCCACCAGCTCGGCCTCTCCGAAGTCGCGCGCATCCGGGCAGAAATGGAAAGCGTGGCGGCAGAGGCAGGGTTCGACAGCCGCGAGGCTTTCATCGAACATCTGCGCACCGATCCGCAATATTACATGACCGACGAGGACGAGTATCTGCGCTACGCCGCCGCGCTCGCCAAGCAGATTGACGGCTGGATGCCCAAGCTGTTCGGCACGCTGCCGCGCCAGCCCTACACCGTGCTGCCGATCCCCGCAGCGCAGGCGCCCGGCAATACCACCGCATATTACGAGCCCGGCTCGCTCCAGACGGGGCAAGCGGGAATCTATCGCGTCAACCTGACCGAGCTCGACCAGCGGCCGTTGTGGGAGCTGCCCGCGCTGGGCGTCCACGAGGCGGTGCCGGGGCATCACCTCCAGATCGCGCTGCAGCAGGAGCTGGACCTGCACCCGCTGCGCCGCAACGGCACCTTCTTCACCGCATTCGTCGAGGGGTGGGGCCTCTATTCCGAACGGCTCGGCATCGAGATGGGGTTGTACGACACGCCCGCCAAGGAGATGGGGCGGCTGAGCTACGAGATGTGGCGCGCCACCCGGCTGGTGGTCGATACCGGGCTGCACTCGAAGGGCTGGACCAAGCAACAGGCGGTCGATTTCATGACCGAGAACACCGCGCTCAGTGCGGCGAACATCGACGCGGAGGTCAACCGCTACATCACCTGGCCCGGCCAGGCGCTCGCCTACAAGATCGGCGAGCTGAAGATCCGCGAGCTGCGGACCCGCGCGGAACAGGCGCTAGGCGACCGGTTCGACCTGCGCGCCTTCCACGACGCGGTGCTGGAGAACGGGGCAGTGCCGCTCAATGTGCTGGAAGACCATGTAAACCGCTGGATCGCGGAGCAGGGGGAGGGGTAGCTCTTTTCCTTCGCGTGGAGCGCAGGGTGGTTCTGCTTCAGTGCGAATACCACACCCCGATCTGTGCGCCGATCTTGGTGACATTGCCGCCGGTGCTTGCGCTGCCCGATGGGAGTACCGGCCGCTGCGGGAAATGCTGCCCGTTGCCATCCATGAAGACGAGCTGCTTGTCGGGCAGGTTCTCGTACAGGATTGCGAAGGAGGATCCGCCGTAATTGAACATCCCCATCGGCTGGCCCTTGCGCACTTCTGCCCCCATGGTCATCGCCGGATCGAAGTCGATGGTGGAGACCTCGCTCATCCCCAGCGGAATGCAGCAGACATGGCCGTAGTCGGGCGTTTCGAACACGATCAGGCCGCGCGCGTTGGCTTCGCACAGATAGGGCAGCGAAGCGGTGGTCGCCCCGGTGAAATCCGGCAGGACGAGCTTGGCGAAATAGGCGCCGGGGATGGAGATCGGATCGAACAGGACCTTGCCGTTCACCGGCACCCACCAACGGTGGAAATTGTAGGGGTTGAGATAGGTCTGAAAGATATATCCGCCAGAAAACATGTCGACCAGGCCGTACTTGTCGATCGTTTCCTGCTGCGTCGGATCGGATGAGCTCAAAATATCGCGCAGCGAGTAATTCATGTCCTTGAACCAGTAGGTATTGTCGGACGCCACCTGATATTCCCAGCGGAACAGCGATCCGTCATTCGGGCAGATCACCGTCTGGTTGGATTCCGGATCGGCGATCGGCCGTTGCGTCGCGGGGTCCTTGAACTCGCGCGTGAAGAAGGAATTCCACGAATTCCAGTAGGGCAGCGTCTCGTTGTCCTTCTGCCAGTCGTCGAAGTGATACATCGCCTTCGCCTGGTCGGAGAGCCATTGCTGCCCATCGACCGCGAACACCCAGTTGGATGCGGCGGTGCCGAGGAACCGGTGCCACTGGTCAAGCACCGCGCGCATTTTCTCATTGAACTGAGGTAGTCCGAGAAGCTGCGATCCGGCCAGCGTCGGGTCGATGCCCACGGTCATTCCGGAAAAGGGCAGGCCGACCAGCTGATCGTCGATGAAGCGCGGGGTCTGGGTCAGCAGCGCATTGCAATAAGCGGCAAACCAGATTGCGTCGTCGATGCGGGGGAGGGGCACGCCGCCCGTGTCGAGATCGGGCGTCGCCAGCATGGTGGCGTTCTGCCGGCACGCCTGCGCCATCAGCCAGGCGATGATCGGATCGCCTTGCAGAAAATCGAGCAGATCCTGCACGACCGGATCGAACTGCGCCCCGGGATCGGCCTGTTCCGACAGCTCCTGCTGGAACATCGACCAGGCATTGCTGGCGGGATCGGGCATCCAGCCGCTGCGCAGCGCGCTTGGATAGGGCATAATTTCGAACTGTGAATGATGCTGCTGGGGGTGCATGTTCAAGGCCCTCCGAATGAAAGTGACCTACAGGGCCACTCGACCATGCCCAGCCGCAAGAAATCAGCCGTATTGTCGGAAATTTTTACTGAGCATTGAGGAGCTATACTGCGAAAACGCCGCCCTTCATACTCGTAAATCTGCATAGGCGCTGGGCTGGAAATTCGGCCGTGCCCGGGAGGTATAGGCTCCCGCTAGGCGGTCCTTGTCAGCACATCGCGCACGATGGCGTGGATATTGACCACCGCGCCGATCCGCGCGCCGAGCAGCGCGGTGCCGCTGACCTTGCGCTGCACGAACAGCGTTTCGGCGGGCGGGATGTGCCAGATGGCCTTGTCCTGCGCGATGGCCATGCCTTCGTCGCGCAAGGCAGGCACGAAGCCGCGGTCGCCGAAGTCGAAGGGGGCGTCCCTCGCCATTTCGCCGAGAATGATCGCGATCATCCGGTCGATTGCTTTACCGTGCTTTTCCACGACGGCGGGGGCCATGAATTGCGCGTCGATCGCGGCCTGCCGGACGCCAGCGTGATCGCGGTCGAGACCGGCTTTGAGAAGATTGCGATAGGACAGCGCGATCTCTGGCGCGACCTCTCGCGTCGCTCCGAAATCGAGCAGCACGATCTTCCGGTCCGCCTCGCGGTATCGGTAGTTCGCGAAATTGGGGTCGGTCTGCATGAAACCCCATTCGAAGAGCTCGCGCGCGACCAGTTCAATCACCTCCGCAAACACGCTGTCGCGCACCTCCTGAGGCTGGTCGCCCAGCTGTTCGACCGGGCGGCCTTCCTCGTAACTCATCGCAAGGATGCGGTCGCGGGTCAGTTCTTCGTCGAGCGCGGGGACCACGAACGCCTCGTGCCCTGAGAGCAGTTCGCCGTAGCGCTGCATCATGCGGCCCTCGCGGCGGTAGTCGGCCTCTTCGTGCAGCTGCTCTTTCGCGGCGACGAGCAGCGGCGCGATGTCGAGTTCCTTGGGCAGCAGGTCAGTTATGCGCAGCAGGGTGGCAACATTATCGACGTCCGAATCGATGCTCTGCTTCACGCCGGGGTATTGCACCTTGATCGCCAGCATGCGCCCGTCGCGGGTGAGGGCGCGGTGGACCTGCCCGATGCTGGCGGCAGCGATCGGGCGAGGCTCGAACCGGCGGAACTGCTTGCGCCAATCGGTACCCCATTCCTCGGCCAGCACCTTGTCGAGCTGGCGCGGGGGCATGAAATCGGCGTTGTCGCGCAGCTTGGCGAGGATCTCGGACAGCTCGGGAGGCAGGGCATCGCCCGCATCCATGGACAGCATCTGGCCCATCTTCATCGCGGCCCCTCGCAGGTGCGACAGGCGCTCCGTCAGCCGTCCGATATTGCTCGGTGTCAGAACGAGGTCGTTCATCCGGAGCTGCTCGCCAGAAGCCACGCGGCGCGCGCCTTCGGCCAGCATGCCGCCGGCGACACCGCCTGCGAGCCGCCCGAAGCCGCTCAGCCGCCCGAGCCGGGAGGAAGGGACCGCACGGTGGCGGCCCTGCCGATCATCCTCCCGCGCCATGGGATCAGGCGTAGTTGACGTAGAGCGAGTAGATCAGGCCGGGGATGTAGAACAGCAAAGTCAGGACGAGGCTGATGAGGAACTGCGTGCCGAGCCCGTGCTTGAGCGCGACGCCGAGCGGCGGAACGAGAATCGTAGCGATGAGGATGATGATAGGCATTCGATATTTCTCCTTTGCCTGATCAACCGCGCCCGCAGACGCCTGTTCCGTCCAATCGCCTTAGTCTTTCGCCCGGAGAGTGCGCACTACCTCACGAAGCATGTACTGCGCCGGCCGGTTCTTCGAGCCCGACGACGATGATCGTGCGCCCGCCGCCGAATTCCTCGCGCACCACGATCAGTCCCTGACGCTCCATGTGTTCCAGCAACCGGCGGATGCGGCTGGGGGACGAACTGCCATAGACGCGCGCGAGTTCGTCTTCGTCGGGTGCCTCATCGCCCCGAGCGGCGGAAACCGCGAGCGCAAGGTAGGGCGCGAGCACATCGTCCGGCACATTATCGGCCAGGCGTTCGATCACCTCGCGAAGGGGCGCCTCCAGTTCGTGCAGACCGGCCGTCGCGAAAGCGAACAGGCGGCGGAACTGCACCATGTCGATATGCGCGCTCGGCACCTTTTGCTGTCGGCAGCGGGTCGCGAAATTGCGGAACAGCGCAGCCGAGGATTGGAAGGTCGCGCCTTCTTCGGCTGCCAGCTCGGCAATTATCCGGGGCACCGCATCTTCGCCAGCCTGCGGGTTGGGTGCGCCGCCTTCGCGCAGATAGTCGTCCGCGGCGTCCGCCTCGCCGCTCACGGCAGGCTCGGCCTTTGCGGCGCGCTCAGTGATGGCTCGTTCCAGGTCGGGCGCCGGCTTGGGCGGGGCAGGGGCGCGCGCGGGCGCAGCCGCTTCCTCGGCCAGTTCGGAATGGAGCAGGGCCTCCAGGTCCTCTCCCTCGGCCTGGGGCAGGGGCATCAGACCCTCGGCGGCGTTCTTCCCGCCGGTCTGCACATTGCCGATATGCACCGCGACCGGACGGCGGCTGATCGCCGGGCCGAGGCCCAGGAAATGGCCGCGCTGCAGATCGCGGATACGCTCCGCCTGCCGCCGGTCCATCCCCAGCAGGTCGGCTGCGCGCTGCATATCGATGTCGAGGAAGGTGCGGCCCATCAGGAAGTTCGAGGCCTCGGCGGCGACATTCTTGGCCAGCTTGGCGAGCCGCTGCGTCGCGACGATCCCCGCGAGGCCGCGCTTGCGCCCGCGGCACATCAGGTTGGTCATCGCGGACAGCGTCATGCGGCGCGTATCCTCGGCCAGCTCGCCCGCGGCGGCAGGGGCGAACATCTGCGCTTCATCGACCACCACCAGCGCGGGATACCAATGCTCGCGCGGGGCATCGAACAGCGCGGAGAGAAACAGCGCGGCGCAGCGGATCTGCTGTTCCACCTCCAGCTCGTCGAGTGCCAGGACGACCGAAACGCGGTGCTGGCGTACCCGCCTTGCAAGCGCCTCTATCTCGCGCACCGAATGCGCGGCGCCATCGATCACGATATGGTCGAACGGGTCCGCCAGGCTGGTGAAATCGCCTTCCGGATCGATCACGATCTGCTGAACGAGCCCGGCCGTCTGTTCGAGGAGGCGGCGCAGCAGGTGCGATTTGCCCGATCCCGAATTGCCCTGAACGAGCAAACGGGTGGCGAGCAGTTCCTCGACGTCGACGCAAATGCCTTGCCCGGCCGAATCCGTGCCAATTTCGATCTGCGATTTCATATGGCTTATGAATAGGTGCCCACCGGCAGCACGCAAAGGCGCATCGGGCACTTATCCCGTTCTAGCTGCGTCGTGCGCAGGCCGCGGACCGGCGAGGGAACGAGAAAGCACGGCCTCCGGGTCCGGTTTGATCCATCGCAATGATACCCTGGCTGGCACTCGCTAACCCGCTCCTCCAACCGGCAATTGCAGGACAGGCGATGCGAGATTTCGATATTATCGTGGTAGGCGCGGGGCCCAGCGGCCTTGCCTTTGCCCGCGCTCTCGAAGGGAGCGGTCTTCGTATCGCGCTGATCGAGCGGCAGGCTGCGGATGTGCTGGCCGATCCGCCGGTCGACGGGCGGGAAATCGCGCTCACCCACCGCTCGGTCGACATGCTGGATCGGCTTGGCGCGTGGGGCAGTATCCCGCCCGATCAGGTCTTCGCCTTGCGGAGCGCGCGCGTCTATAATGGCCGCTCTGCGCTGGCGCTCGGCTTCGATCCGGACGGCGGGCCGGAAGACCACCTCGGTTGCCTCGTCTCGAACCATCTGATCCGCCAGAGCCTGTTCGCGGCGATCGAGGGGCAGGGGGGCGTGACGCTGCTTGCCGGTACGGGCGTCGAGCATGTTCATGCCGACAGGGCGGGCGCGCGCGTATTTCTGGCCGATGGCCGAACCGTGACTGCCAAGCTCATCGTTGCCGCCGATTCGCGGTTTTCGGTGATACGAGAACAGCTCGGCATCGGGGCGGAGATCAATCGCCTCGGCCGCTCGATGCTTGTCGTGCGTGTCGCTCATGACCGGCCTAATCACGGTATTGCGACCGAGTGGTTCGATTATCGCCAGACGATCGCCATGCTTCCGCTGGGAGAACATCGATCCTCCGCGGTCCTGACATTGTCGAGCGCTGCGATGGAGCGGATTGCCGCCTATCCTCCCGAGGTGC
>Ga0208934_1000301_pt1 | contig 27334 bp, 31 predicted proteins | sample MalvirDeepMed_s2_FD_184243 | JGI IMG/M metagenome (GOLD analysis project Ga0208934, IMG submission 184243) | Marine viral communities from the Global Malaspina Expedition - Malaspina viral metaG DeepMed_s2 (SPAdes) (version 2) | ecosystem: Environmental > Aquatic > Marine > Oceanic | place... | reverse complement strand
TGTAAAGATACAATACCTCCATTTGCAAAGGAACCTACCTGACCTCCAGTTTTACGAGCACCGAACCCTCCGCTCTGACCATAAATATTAAGACCAGCAAGACCTGCACCCAGTAACTGTGAAGACAAAGGAGTCTGTATGATAGGCTGTCGTTGTACTTGCGTAAATCCAGCAGATTGAGGTAGGCCACGAATAATAGATTGATATTGTTGTAGTTCACCTTTGGGAAAGAATCTTTCCTGTTCAAACTGTTGACGAGCCAAGTCCAGAGCCTGTTGACGCTGGGCTTGCTGAACTTCACCGATACCTGCCAATCCTGCAATCTGTTTGCGTGACCTGTCAGCTGCAATTTCACCCAGTGTTCCTAATTGTTGAGCACCTGTAAGCTGCCTACGTCTTTCATTCTCAAGAGATGTTACAGCCCTGTCATATCCACCATAAAGACCTCTGGCCTGTATATCGGCAAGGTTCTGTTGCAGATTACGGCTTGCCTCTGCTTGCTGGACCCCTGCGCGGGAACCTCCAAAAGCTCCCTGTCCTACAGCTTCGGCATTAATACGTTGTCTTTCTACGTCAGCCTGACGTTGTGCTTCTCTGGTAGCGATATCAATTACATTCTGTTGAAAAGGATTGATGCGTTCCTGAATCTGTTCTGAAGTAATATCAGTGACGCCCTGAAGTCCTGCTCCCAATGCAGGCTGGTAGTAAGTGCTTGGGTCACCTAGAGCAGTACCTGCCAACCCTGTACCAAACTGTTGCCGTCCCAGTTCCTGTGCTTGTAACTGTTCCGGTCTGAAACCTGCAATCTGAGGACCACCAAAAGGAATAAAACCTTCATCACGAGCAACATCATATTCAGTTTCTGCTTCGCCAGTTATTCTTTCTATGTGAGGACGTAACTCAGGAGGGAATTCCGCTGTTTGAGTTGTACTTGTTACAGCAGGTTGTTGCTGCTGTCCACCACCACCGCCTCCTTTATACTCTCTCAATCCAGTTACTTCATTGATAGTTCCTGAACCTCCCAAGGATTTGAGTACACCTGCTTCAAATATATTTACATGAGCAAGTTCTGTATCTCCTTCCTCCCCATAGCCTGTAATATCGTTGTATAAATCTCGTAACAACGCAATCTTTTCAGGTATTGAAAAGGTGGAAACTAATTCTTTGGTGTTAATCATCTTTTAATTCCTTCACTAGCACAGTGTAGTATTTTTTGTAGCCTTTGTTGCGTAACGCTCTGGTCCAGCCATCTCTTCCAGCAGTCTCGATGTGGCTGATACCATTCTCCTTACAAAATCTTTCAACAGGTTCACTCCAGATATCCATCCACTTCTTCATAGTGTTTCTTTTTGCTCCCCACAAGTGACCTCTTAAATGCTTATGATTGGGATAAACATAAATCTCTGTGGTAAATGCTACGATAATCTCCTGCTCTTCTTCATCCAGTATCAACCACAATTGCTGACGGTCTGTCTTGAGCCATCCTTTTACATCTTCTAAACCAACCTCTCCTATGGTCCTACGAATTGCTTTCTCTAAGAGAGGTTCTGCATGCGGCCATAGAACATCAATATACTTAGGTTCTGCCCTGTAAACAATCATTCTAGGCGGTCAGAGCCTTATTCAATTCTTTTTTCCCGTCTATCTCATTCACCTGTTTCGTTTGTCCTGTAGAAGCATATCTAATATTCTTAACTGCATTATCAAGAATGTCTGCTCCTGCATTGCTGCTTCCATTGCCAAGCATTGCTACAGCATCGGCAGGCCAGACATACTCATCTCTTGCTATGACAGCATCCGTTCCTGTGTCTTTATAGAAACCCATACCTCCTCCTGGATGTTGTGATTCCACAATGTCAAAACGACGGTCATCAGACATCCCATCTCCTGTAGTATGTACCTGTCCTTCAAAGACAGAACCACCATGAGCACTTCCTATGAATTGGTCTACTATTTCCTGTTCACTGGTAGTTGAGCCTGTAGTTGGAGATGTGCCTGCTCCAATAAACTGGTCTACGACTGCCTGTTCTGTTTGAGGACCACCTGAAGTAAAGGCACCGCTCAGGAATGAAGGAAATCCACCGGGCCTAACTCCGGTAGCATACTCAAATATCTCCTGTTCCGTAGTCGGTCCTATATAAGTACGCGGTGTACGTCCTCTGATTTCACTTGGTTCTGGAGCTGGCGCTCCTCCACCTCCTCCTGAACTTGGTAATTGACTTGCTGGGATAAAACCGGGAGCTGCCCTAACCCCACCCTCTGTAGTATAAAGTCCACCTGCATCTTCTATTGACATTAATTTAGGACCACCCATCGCTCCCATTCCCGGCACGTATGTCAAACCGGGAGGAGGTGGTTTAGCCCCGACAACTCCACTTCCTGTCCAAGCACCACCACCAGCTTGTCTGGCAATCGTACCACCTTGAGCCAAGCCTATCAGACCACCTTGGTTGACAGGCTCTAAGCCACTTTCTTTTATTTCCGTTCCCTGTCGGCCAGTAGCCGCTGTCTGTGCTGCAGCATTTGCTTGTGCTTGTGCCTGCATTCCAGGTGACCAGCTAGTGCCTTCACCTAACGCCATTGAATCTGCTACAAAACTTGACAACATACCAAGAGGACCAAGCTTACTAGCTATACCCCAAGCCTGTGCAAGTGGTCCTGCATCAGCGCCGGGAGTACCAAATATACCTTGGAAACTTTGCGAGAAACTAGGAGTTCCAGAACCTCCTAAGCCGGGACCTGCTCCACTTAAAGTTTTGGAAGTTTCACCTGCTCCGTATGGAGAAGAAGGACCAGCTATTCCTTGCTGAGAATAAGTAAGACCGGGAGCAAAAACATTAGATGTACCTTCAGCTAGTGGTCCTAAAGCATAATTAGGACTAGTATAACTTTGTCCTCCTGCTTGAAAACCTACTCCACCTAGACCCACTCCTTGAGGACCAAAAGTAGTGCCGGGACTAACAGCAAATCCCATACCCTGAGTTCCTAAACCTTGAGTAACATTCCCAAGCGAGAGATTACCCCCCTCACCGGATGGAGCAGCCCATGATGTCTGCGGTCCCGCCCTAGTCTGAGTAGTTGTTGGGCCTTGTAAAGCGTTAAGAGCAACATTAGCTAAAACAGTAGCTGTCTCACCGTCAGTAGTAGTAGGAGTAGTAGTAGTAGTCGTTCCACCGCTGTCACCTCCGCCGCCTCCACTACTGCTTTGGCCTCCTCCTGACGTGTGTGCGGCACCGCCATAACCGATACCAGCACCTGGACCAGCAGCAGCAGCAGACTGTCCTCCTGCTACCCCTGTAAAGTAGTATTCGGGCAGCCCAGTCTCAGGGTTTATAGTAGCAGCACCACCCATTCTTTTGAGCAGGTCAGCTTCTCTTGCACTGATATGGGCTACCTGACCACCCATAAGTGTGTTGTCTTCAAATCTTCCTTGATTAGCAAGAGCACCACCACTTTGTAAGGATATCAATCCACCAGTAGCTTGCCCAACAGGTGCAATTCCGCTTTCTTCTATATCTATATCTTCAAGAAATAAACCCGGTCCTCCCGCTTGAGTAAGTAATTCTTCCCCCTCATCAGCAGTAAATTTAACTGCCCGTCTAGGTGCTCTTCCTCTGATAGGTTTAGAAGGTATGAATCTTCTATCATCAACATCTTCCAATCCTTCAAATGTCGGAGGTTGCTGACCAGCTAGTAAAGTAGCTGCTCCTACTCCAACAGAGACAGGTAATCTATTCTTTTGCAACCATGTTTGTTCTGCTGCTTTTCCTTCAACTGGTTCTCTACCTGTAGTACTTGATGTTCCAAACAGCTTTTGAAGCCAATTAGGTTGTGCAGATTGTTTAGCTACTTGTTCAGCATTCGATAATCTCAGTGCTTCAGGAGTAGAAAAGGTAGGTGCTATTGGACTTGGAATAGTAGATTCAAATGCAGCAGCAGGAGAAGGCTTTATAAATGGATTAATTGTAGCTGGAACTATAGATGTTCCTCCCGCCCCAGTAGCACCCTGTAAAGCAGCTTGAGGAGACACTCCTCCAAACATTCCCATTGTATGAGGAACACTACTAAGTGGAAGGGCAGATTGTGTTGCTGCTTGTCCTCCCATTAATACATTTGGACCACCAAGAGTAGACGTACTACTAAGACCACCAGCACCAGTACCAAATAATCCTTGTAGACCAGAGAATGGCCCCCACGGAGAACCTATACTTCCAGCAGTTGTAGCCCCAAGACCAGTGGCACTCATAAATCCTGCACCACCTAAACCCAGTAAACCACCTAATGCCGCGCCTTTTAAGACATTCTTAAATCCTCCACCTCTTGCTCCTCCAGCAAGACCACCAATGGCAGCACCAGCTATGGGCAACCACCAAGCAAAGCCTTCAGGTGCTCCTGTCTTGGGATTTCGTGTCAATCCACCGGGAGTCATAGCATCGAACATCTTGACTTCCATTGGATTCATATGAACGAGTTCTGTGTCTCCCATTCTCCCCTGCATTGCCATTAAACTGGCAAGACCGCTACCGGGAGCATCTCTATTCATATACATAGCCATGTTAGTAAATTCCTGATGGGTTCATGTAGTTGGATTGAGGTCTTGTATTCTGAGCATATATATTGGATGCATTGATAGGACTAGGAGAGACAGAACCTCTCATTGAACTAGCCAACGGAGGCGGTAAATAAGTTTCTCCTCTAAGAACATTGGAAGGATAGGACCCTCCAAACTGATGGGCTTGTGGCATTGGAATCTGATTCTGAGTCATCCTCGGAATATGGCGTTCTTCAGGATTTACGGATAACGTGTTCAATCCCCTGTTAAAAAACCCTCCAGTCTGAGCAGCAATAGGAGGAAGAGAAGGTCCACCAGCCGCCTGTAGTGAAGCATTGGTCTGGGGATGCCCTGCAGGCACTGAACGATTAGATATTTGTTGAAGAATAGCAGCTAATTGAGGATTACTCTGAAGCAACGACTCCAAACCTCCTGAAGAAGCTGGCCCTGTAACAGTTGTAGGAGAAGTTCCCGGCCCTCCTACATTTACTGGTCCCATTAAACTTCCGCCTTGATATCCATATGTATACATGTTACTATCCTAATTTAAATTTTGCCATTCCGTTGTAGCACCAGAACTTACATATCCCTTGAATTTACCTGTACTTGCTGAGTATGCAATGTCTCCTGCCAGTGGTCGTCCTATACTCGTTACGGTTACAACTGTGTAAATATGACTAGCTGGTGTTGCATCTACCTGCTGGTCTCTGTATTCCAATTCATTTACTACAGCTGCTCCCCATCTTCTAATCGTGTTATAAATATCTTCTGCTGTCTTTTTGCGATAAGAAAAAGCAAAAGAAGGTAATAATGAATATCTAGCCATTATCTCCTGCCATCAGGCTGCATTGCCATTCTCAGAGAACCAAATCTCCATGATGTTCCTGCTGAGTTGGCAGAAACTTTTACCTTTGCTTGTCTGCCTCTTGCTCTAAAATCTACTTTCTGGGTCGTGTTGGTAACATCAAACGGTCCTTTAATTATTTCACTATTTACTGGAAATTCCTGTGAAGCAATCTCTATGGTAACGGTTCCATCATTGATATCAAAGTCAGGAATCATACGGTCCATAAACATTAACTCATCTCCATCATCAATATCAAAATAAGCTGACTCGATAAAGAATGAAATTGGCTCTCCATCTGCAGTAAATATACTTACAGGTTCATTATCAAACAGGAATGACTCAGTACCGGACACGCCTGTCGTTATCGTATTATCATAGGTTTCCTGACTTTCATAAGTAGTCCAGATAGCACTTCCATAAGTCCAGTAATTATCATCTGGATTGAAAATGACGTAACTGTCACATTCATTTTGTCCTGATGATGGATATAACCAGATTATTTCCTTAAATTCCGAATTAATACCCGCATATATTTTGTCCGTTTGTGACCTGTTCAATCTATCAAAAACATATTTCTTTACAGTACAATCCAGTACCTGTAACTGCCCATCAAAGAGGAAGAAATTATCCTCTCCCATCCACACAGAACGACCTGCATAATCAATTCCTGCATGAGGCCCAATCAAACCACAATTTGTTCCCATCTGCTGGAACTTAAAAGTAAAAGGTGGTCCTACAAACTGCATCAACCACATAGCATTATCTGTCCAGATATTAATAGCACTACGGGAACGTGTTGCTCCTACAATTTCCGAACCATCGGCCAGTACATTCTCTCCCGATGTAGAACTGATAGAAGGAGTAAAATTATCAAAATTATTCTGGTCAGACCATCGAACCAGCATAGAATTGAAAGTTCCAGTTGCAAATTCTGTACTTCCTAAAGCTATTAAATGACGGTCATTAGGAGACACAATAACATAATTATTTACACTAGGAGAAGCACTAATCAAAGCTGCACGAGTAGTAGGTCCCTGTGATGTATCCCAATTATAAATTCTTCCTTCCCTTCTACAAGCAACAATATCTTCACCCCAATTATCAATCGTCCATTGGGTATTTCTGAAAATAATAGCAGAAGAAGTAGCTGCTTCATTAAAAGCTCTTTTTCCAGTAGATGAAACTCCAGCATTATATACACCAGCACCCCAACCTAATCCCTGAATAGCTACAGAAGTTCCTGTATGTAAATAAAAATTTGCGGTAGCTGTGCCTACTCCCGTTTCTGTACTGCTGGCCGTCACTGATGCATCAAAAGAAAAGGAATTAGTATTTAGTACTGAAACCTGATAAGTTCTATTTCCTAAATCAATAGCTCCTCCAATCGTAGTAGCAGATGTAAAAGCTACAAAATCTCCTGTTTCTGCACCATGACTAGAGGCTGAAACAGAAACTCTTACCGAACCTGCAGCAGTAGAGAAGCCATTATTCGTTCCATCAATAGTAACTATAGCTAATGTATTATCACCTGTACTGGTTTTCCCTCGAATAGGAGTAATATCAAAAACAGTATCTCCATTAAATTCATACAGTTTTGCTTCAGTTCCGAATGACGCTCTTTTAAAAGTACTATTATCGGCCCATGTAATTAAATCTCTGGCTGTTCCTGTTAAAACAGTCGAACTCTTTTTAACATATCCCCGTAAATTTTCAGGTCTTCCATCTCTAAATCTTACGTGGTCAGTATCATACCAGTTTCCTTCTTCAGCATACTGCGTAGATTCTCTATGAATGCCCGGTGTGAAGTTTAACTTCACTAATTTTGCCATTGTCGAAGACATTAAGTATACGCGTTAGTTAGAATTGCCTGTACATCCGTAGAAGTTCTTACAATATAATCCAGACGGTCTTCAGAATCAATAGACGTACTCAAAGTAGGAGCTGTCCCGCCTATAAAATCCCAGTTTGCAGCATAAGATAAAGTACGTGAACCTGTGCCGTCCTGAATTAAAAAGATAGAACCAGTTTGTCCCGTTACACAATTAGAAGGATTTTCTAAAGTTCTATTGCCAGCTAACTGCACTTCAAAATTCTGTCCTGTTCCAAAATCTACTGCAATAGAAGCTCCATCGGTTAAAGATACTTTATCTGCTATAGCATTAGCTGTGATATGCAATTGTCCCAAAGGAGAAGCAGTTCCAATACCAATAGTAGTAGCTATAATTTCTCCTCCTGCCGATACAGTTCCACTAAAAGTAGCTCCTGCTGCAGATAACTGACCTGCTATAGTTACTGGACCTGTCGCTGACATAACACTGGTAGTAATACTGGTAGCAGTTAGAGTATTAATTGTAGCTGTAGTAAATGATACAGCAGCGGTTAAAGGAGCACCAGCTTCAAAGACACTCACTCCATCGCATATAAGAATTCTAGTAGCACTCGTACCTACTTCATATCCTGAACCACCTGCTGTTTTGACGGTAATGGTACTGGAACTTTGGCGAACTGTTTTATCATTTATCAAATAGAATTTACTATTACCGGGAATAACAACATTAACATTAGAACTAACCGTACCCACAAATTCAAGCATAGCAGACCGTGCTTCATCGGCAGCACCATCATTGTTTGATAAAGTTTTATCAACAGAAGAAAGAGAAACGGTAGTATAGGCCGCAATCGCAGAATCAATTAAGTTAATAACATTATCATTAAGAATGGTTCCCCAACTATTAGGATTTTCACCATCTCCCTGTAATTCCAGTCGGATACGACTTGTGTAGGTGGAAGCCATGTTTATTTCTCCTTACAACTCTTCATCCCAAGGAGCTTTAGGCCAATCAAAAAGAATTCCACTTTTATTGCCCTCTTCATCCCAAGTAAGAAGAAGAACTTCTAATTGAGCAATGCTGCCAGCTCCTGTAACAGCTGCTTCCATTTCATCTCCTTTAGCTCTAATAGAATCTCTATAAGTCTGAAAATCAGCAGGAATAGCTTTTCCACTATCCGCTTTACGAATAATTACCCAATCTGTAGAGGATAGCAGTGAATTCTGAGTATTCTTTATTTGGTCCACGAAACTATCTTTTACAGTTTGGACAGGTTTTTCAGAACTATTGATAGTACCATCTTTATTTTGAGACCATGTATAAAACCTACTATCTGGTGGAGATTCTTCAATTATCTCCTCAATACCTATAGAAGCTTTTTCCTCAGCAGACCAAATATGCCAATTAGATGGGTGCTGAACGCCATTTATATCCGTCCATGCCTTTCCCGGTCTAATTGTTTTTTCTTGATATTTAAACATTTTTACCTCACTTCGTCATACGATTTTCCGATGAACTTTCGCAAACCTTCTTCAGTCACATAAAGTACTGGAGACTTATTTACTCTTTCAATGCAATATAATTCTACCAGAACTTCTCCTCCCAAGAAATTTTGAAATAGATATGACGCAATAATTGCATATCCATCCCGATGCGGAGACTTAAAAATTCTTACATTACTTATTCTCGAATCTTCCTGTTCTATACTTTTTAAAAAATATTGTGTTTCTTCTAAAGATAAATCTTTATGCTGTGCTGAAAACTTATAATAAAAATAAGAAGTTAATCCATCACGTTGAAGTCCATTAAGACCACAGGGATTAAAAACTGGTTCTCCTTCATTTGCTAAAGTTATATTTGATAATAAACACAAACATAATATTAAAAATATTTTCTTAATCATATCATCGTGCTGGTGCTGGAGCTACACCATCACCACCAAATGGGTTTTCTGCATATGCCATAAATATAAAAGAGCCGCTACTAACATTAATTCGACTTCCACTAACTCTAACTTTAAACCCATTGGACAAAATATCGATTGCTGCTTGTGAATCAGTTGCCTCTACATCAGTGCCATTAACTCTTAATGTAAGGTCAGTTAAATTATACGCATTTCTTTTATTATCAAACATAATCCAACCATCAGCAGCAGATGCTTTTTTAATAATAACAAGTGATGGCTTGAATCCACAGTAAGCAAAAGGGCCATCTGCATTTCCGGTTCCAGTATATGTGCCAAATCTAGAGAAGCCGTCTATCCCTACAAAAGAGTATGCCACATATGTTCTTCCAGAACCATTAACACTATTATTTGAATCTATTGTAAAAGTCGTAGAAGAACCTCCTGTAATATGTTCAGAAGTAGTAGCAGCATTATCATTAGTAAGATTCAAATCTTCAGTAAAAGCCGTAATACCATCTTCCCAATTAGAAACAAGATGATTATCTCCATTACTACGAGGCAGTATCCATACAGTATCTAAAGTAGTTCCTAAACCATGACCAACAGTAGCTCCACCACTTCCGTTTCCTGTATAGGTACTAACCGATATTCCAGCCGTCGCATCTACATAGGTGGTTGTGGTGTTGATACTACCAGCAGTATTTGATGCTCCTGAATTACCAGCGGCCCAACACCATGCTACATAATCCTCAGTATTTGTATTAACAGCAGCTAAACTACCAACTGTAAAACCATCTGAACCAAATGTCGTCACTCCTTCGGCTGTTGTAGTTTCAGTATTGGTACTATTTATTTCCAGTAACTTGGTGGTACCTCTTGCGGCATCATAATTAGAATGATTGTCCGCAGCATCTCGATTTTTAATCCATACAATATCAGGTTGCATACTGGAGTTACCAGTAAATGTGACGGCCTTACCACCTGAACCTATGGCAGTCCCATTTCCCGTATAGAGTTGTGTCTGGAAATTAGTCGATGGGTCTTTGAGGGTTGGTGCAGGGAAATCTGCAACATTTTCAAAATAAGTGAATCCAGTTGGTGTTGTTCCAGATATATCAGCAGACTTTATTAATGTTAGAACAGGAGCCTTGGCTCCAACAGCAAACGTATACTCAGTACTTCCAATCATGTCTGATATAGTTATCGATGGGTTTGCTCCCGTAGCTGGATTTCCATCTTTACCTGCATCAGCAGCTATCCATACCATTGCTGTAGCACTTGCATCATAAATACCCAGAAAACACTTACCAGTAGCCATATCAACGGCCATCCAAAATTCATCAGAGGTTGTTATTGCCTGACTAGGGTTAATACTTGAACTATTTATATAATCATATAAATACAAACTAGAAGAAGATGGATTCATATTAAGACCATCACTTGCACCAACATCCTCATTGCTTCCAGCCGCATCACCAAAATTAGTGTTGTTGGATTTCGTAATTCCAAAATTCCATCCATTATTAGCGGCGACATTATTTGTCGAAAAGGCTACTGCATATTTACCAGTTGGAGGAAGGTTAGCTGATAATGATACCATTGTCCGTGTACCCGGTCCGTTATAAACTAAGTTACCATCTTTAAGGGTACCACCACTTCTTTGATTATTTAATGGATTATAAGTTATTTGATTATTTGTAGGTGTATCCGTCATCTGGTCAGCAGCAGCTAATCCCGAAGTCGTCCAATCATTAGTATTGCCGGAGGTGTCGTCGCCTAAAGCTGATGAATCCCCAAATGCCAGAAAAAACCCATTGTCACCATATGTACCACTAAATTTTACAGGAATCCAAACTCCATCGTCATTGGTTTCTCCGAAACTAGATGGGGTTAACTGTTGTCCATCAATGAAATTGATTTCGGACATATAGCCATCCCACAACCCATCACCTCCATGATTTTGCAAACCAATATCATGTGCTACTGCAGTGTTAATCCCCGTATTTGCTCCACTTGATGGATTATTCGTCGTATCAAATGCTGTTATCTGTGAACCATTGATATATATCTTAATCATATCATTTCCAGATTCATCGGTATTGACGGCAACAATAAGATGATACCATGCACTAGGGTCTCTAAACACCTGAGTGGTAACTCTATAAATTGTACTACCTCCACTAACTGCTAATCTATTATCAGTATATATAACTATATCTCCACGGTCGGTATCTCCAGCTCCTGACCCTGCTGTAAAAATAGATGGGGCAGGACCACTGCTGATGAGATTTCCTCGTTTAAACCAAGTAGAGTATGTCCATCTATTGGCATCAGTTGCTGTGCCAAGAGTTTTAGAAAGATATGAACTATCGTCATCGTTAAACCGACAGGAGTTATCTATCGTGTAGGCACCAGTTGATGCTGCTGCCGCTCCTGCTAATACATTATTTTGAAACACTCTTTATCTCCTAGCTTAAATTCAACGTAGCCATAGCCTGTACATCAGTAGACGTATAAACAATATAATCAAGTCTATCAATGGCACTTCCATCTGTAGTCAATGTAGGAGCTGTTCCTGCTGCAAAATCCCAACTGGAACCATAAGATAAAGTACGTGAACCTGTGCCGTCCTGCTCTAAGAAAATAGAACCTGTTTGTCCTGCTACACAATTAGTAGGATTTTCTAGCGTTCTATTTCCTCCTAACTGCACAGCAAAATTCTGTCCTACATTAAAGTCCACTGCTATAGTTGCTGCGTCTGTTAAACTCACCACATCTGCCACTGCTGCAGTTCCAATATGAATCTGTTTACCTAAAAGGGTATTTACTCCCGCCGCTACAGCACTCGTATAAACATCTGCTGCCGACACATCTCCACTAAACTCTCCTGCTGCTGAAGATACTTTCGTAGTAAAGCTTCCTGTAACTCCTACTATATCAGTAGAACTAATTCCTGTACTAAAGCTACCACTGGCACCATCTATATCTCCAGTAACATCTCCTGTTAAATCACCAGTAACATCTCCTGTTAAATCACCAGTAACATCTCCTGTTAAAGCTCCGTCAAATGCAGCACTTACAATACCACTAAATACTGCTGAAGAACCACTTACAACTCCACTTATTTCAAGAGCTGCTGCTGAAGCTTTTGTAGTAAAGCTTCCAGTAACTCCTACTATATCAGTAGAACTAATTCCTGTACTAAAGCTACCACTAGCTCCATCTATATCTCCAGTTACATCACCAGTGACATCACCAGTTACATCACCAGTAACATCACCTGTGACATCACCTGTTAAAGCTCCGTCAAAAGCTGCACTAACAATACCACTAAAGACAGCTGAAGAACCACTTACAACTCCACTTATTTCCATTGCTGCAGAAGAAACTTTTGTTGAAAAACTTCCTGTTATTGCAGTCATATCAGTTATGGAAGCAAAAGATACCACTACTAATTGATTTATAGTATAAGCCGACACCGATACCGGAGCAGACGGTAAGTTCGTTAAATTAGAACCATCTCCATAAAATTCACTTGCAGAAACTGCTCCACTAAATTCAGCTGCCGCTCCTGATACTTTCGTAGTAAAGCTTCCTGTAACTCCTACTATATCAGTAGAACTAATTCCAGTACTAAAGCTACCACTCGCACCGTCTATATCTCCAGTAACATTACCTGTAACAGCACCTATTAAAGCTCCATCAAAAGTAGCTGCACTTACGGTTCCACTAAAGACTGCTGAAGAACCGCTTACAACTCCACTTACTTCAAGAGCTGTTGCAGATACTTTAGTAGTAAAACTTCCTGTAACTCCTACTATATCAGTAGAACTAATTCCAGTACTAAAACTACCACTAGCACCATCTATATCTCCAGTAACATTTCCAGTTAATGGTCCATCAAAGGTAGCTGCACTTACGGTTCCACTAAAGACTGCTGAAGCTCCACTCACAGCACCACTAATTTCCAAAGCTACACTGGAAACCTTTGTTGTAAACCCTCCAGTAGCTCCTTCTATAGCTGTTGCGCTTATTCCTGTACTAAAGCTACCACTAGCTCCATCTATATCTCCAGTTACATCTCCAGTTAATGCTCCGTCAAAAGTAGCTGCACTTACGGTTCCACTAAAGACAGCTGAAGCTCCACTGACCGCACCGCTTATTTCTAAGGCTACACTAGAGACTTTAGTAGTGAAACCACCAGTAGCTCCCTCTATAGCTGTTGCACTAATTCCTGTACTAAAGCTACCACTAGCACCGTCTATATCTCCAGTAACATCTCCTGTTAAAGCACCATCAAAAGTAGCTGCACTAACAGTACCACTAAAGACAGCTGAAACACCGCTCACAACTCCACTTATTTCAAGAGCTGCTGCTGAAGCTTTCGTAGTAAAACCACCAGTAACTGCTGTTATATCCGTAACCGAAGCATTAGATACTACTCCTAGAGTATTAACAGTAAAAGCCGATACAGAAGTAGGATGAGTGCTTGATACATTGGTAAGACCGCTTCCATCTCCAACAAAGAACCCAGCACTAACTGTTCCACTAAATACCGCGCCTACACCAAAAACAGAACTACTGACTGAAACATTCCCAGCTATGGCTATGCCAGTCGTAATTCTTACTGCATCCGTAGCGAGCTGAAGAGCAGAATTTTCACCATCCCCACTTTGAATATTACGAAGAGTAGTGTCTAAACCTGTATTACTACTGGTTTCTACTTGAAGTAGCTTCTTATAAGTACTAGCTATTGTGTTTCCAGTTAAGTCGCTCATGCTGCATCCCAATAATTTGTGTTATCTTCCCAATTTGTGGTAGCTTGATTCCAAAGTACATTTCTACCACCAGTATCTGGTCTTGGATTTCTGATATTCGGATTATCCCTTACATCAGGAGTCTTATTTTGTGGATTATTCTTTAAATCAAAATCACCCTCAAAATCTATTGGGCATACTAACATTCCATAACTATTTAATCTCATTACTCGATGGGGATATACAAATCCACAAGTATCACACATCGCTAATGAATTTTTATTACTAGCCATTTAAATATATCCCAAACGAGGTTTCAGGAACAGACTGGAACGCTGTCTGTCTTCTGAGAAAGCTCTTCCTAGTAATTCTTCATAGTTCTGTTTTAACATAACGATTCTATTCTGGTCTACACCGGGACGTTTCATAGACATATAGTATGCCAAACCACAAGTTAAAGGTGGGAGAAATCTCTTGGGTATATCGGCATTCTGTGCTTCCGATTTATTTACATCTTGGAGTTCACTGATAGTTTCTATCTTTAAAACATCGGTAGCATTTTCAGGAATAGGCCAAAGAGAAATAGTAATATTATTAACATCTCGCTTGATAGAATATTGACTAGCTCTTCCTGTCTGACCTTTACGTGGAATGAGGAGATACTCTTCGTAGGTAATACGGGTAGGAGCTAAATCAATTTCATCTCTGTTCACTACTACTTCCATAACATCAAGTACGGAATTACTTAATGTATAACTTGTTACACTGGTAGAAACCGTAACAGCAGTAGTAGCTGTAGTCCACAAAAGAATACCGCGATTCTGCCAGTCTTTCAGCATCAGATTGATAGACCGGCGTGCAGAAGCAGGCTCATGACCAAGAATCTGCTCACCACCTATCATTTCAGAAGCTTCCTGTATGACTTCATCTATATCCAGATTAAAGTCAAATGTACCTGAAACAGCCATTACTTACGTTTCTTTCGTTTTTTACGTTTCTTTCGAGAGACATCCCGTGCATTATCAAGGGCAATCGCTATTGCCTGCTTTTGAGGATACCCCTCTTCAATTAACTTTTTAATATTAGCACTAATCGTTTTATCAGAAGAACCGGATTGTAAAGGCATGCTCAGTCGTCATACTCGTAGATTTTACCGGGTTCATAATCACAGATAACATCTGTTTCTGGACCTACTACAGATGGACCTTTACGAGCAGCACCAAAGCCCTGCCCTGTAGGTTTACCAGTTCCATCAATCAATGCTTGCTTGTAATCCTTATAACCCTTCTTGGTATAAGGATACATTCTATTTCCATAAATAGGCATTAAACACTCCCTCCTGCTTTATAGCCTTGCATAATTTTACCACCACTTTTACGAGAAACTTTTCCACCTTTACGTTTAGGAATCTTAAACAACTGTATATCAATATCAGGCATTTTTAAATTTTCTAATGATTTCTCGAATCTCTTCCTTCTTCTTTCGGCGGACTTAGCACGTTCTTCAGATTTTTTAATATCTTTTACTGACATTTTAGAACTAGTTCTCATAACTAATCTCCCTAAACTCTTCCGCCAGCCTTATAGCCATACATGATTTTACCGCCAGATTTACGAGATACTGTTCCACCACGTTTACGTGCCTCTACAAGACGAGGACCAATATCTCCATGTAGTGTTTTCATATAATCTATAGCACCTGTTTGTGATTCATAATTTCCAGACCATCCATCTCCTGTCCAAACTTTATAATTACCACTAGGAGTTATACCTATATCTCCTGCTTTATTTTTTTTACTTGCTTTTGCAGGTACTGAAGTCGTAAGACGTTTTCTTGGCATACCTAATCTCCTTTAGACTCTTCCGCCAGACTTGTAGCCAACCATGATTTTACCACCGCCCTTACGAGAAGTAGTACCACCCTTCTTGCGCTTTACAGAACCACCCTTCTTCGCCATTGTACTGGCAGCAGAATAAGGTCTACGACCAAGAGCACGTTCCATGCCTTCGCTCTCGTGCCTGCGAGCAGCTAAATTGCCTCTCGTACCACGATTACGAGCACCTAGAGACTCATCCAGTCGTGCATTATAACCTTGTGTCAAACCGCCTGTCTGCTTCTTGACAGTACCGCCAGCCTTACGCTTTACGCTACCGCCCTTTTTAGCAAACCTGCTACGTTCTCTCTCTGATAAAACACCAGCCCTAGCTTCTTCAGCAGGATACAGACCCACATCAGTCATACCACCGCCATGCTTTTTAACTGTACCGCCTGCTTTCTTTTTCACGGTCCCACCCCCTTTTCTAGTAATTCTTGCTTTATAGTCCATTGATTTACCAACAGGACTTTTTTCTTTCATTTTTTCAAAACTAGATAAAGAACTTCTCAATCTATTTAAAGCTGTATCTCGTGCCTTATCAGTTTTAGCATTAGCCAGAGCTTGTGCTCTATGTCGTAATTCTGCTCCTACATCTACATCACCTAATTCAGTAGCAGCCGTTCTTTTAGGAACTTTCATTCCTGTCCAATGCTCTGTCTTATTAGCCATAACCTTTATCTCCTCTAAATAGTTCCACCTTTTTTGTAACCTTTACCATAACCTCTTAACGCAGCACCCGTTCCAAGTGCTCCACCTGTTTTTCTGTGCCAATTAGGTCCTTTTTTCACACCTGAAGGTTTCTTATCAATAGCTGATAATACATTTTTGTCAGTAATTGCTTCTAATACGTTTCTAGGTTTACGTGGAGGAGTTGTAACTCCTTTTAAAAATTGTTCTCTTTTTAATCCACGTTCATACTCTTCTTTCATAGCTCTATTTTTGAAGCCTTTTTTCCCAATTTCTTCTAAAGTATATGGCTTACGATGTTCAGCTTCATATTTTGCTTTTTTCGCTCTTTCACGTTTTAAACGTGCTGTACGTTGTTCGTCCGTTTCTTTAGGAGCGCCCTCACCATGACGCAAAGACCATAAGTCGTCAGAGTCAGGCACCTTTCCCGTAACAGGGTCACGGAAATGCGGTCCTCTCCGGTCTCCAGCAGAAACCTTTTTCTCTTTCTTTACTTGGTCTCCAGCTCTTTGTTTAACTCGCGCTACTTTTTTCTCTTCTACAGTTGCTTTAATATCACCGGGGTCAACTCCCATTCCTATTAGTTCTTTACGTTCTTTAGCAGTCAGTCTCTGTTTACGTGAAGTAGGAAGGTCTTCTATTTTTACCTTTGGATAGAGTTCTCCCTTTTTCTTTAATTTCTTTTTATGTCCAATAACTCCAGTACGGCTGGTAATAGGTTTGGAAGTATCAATTTCCCAATCCTGACTAAGATTAGTCGTAACTTTTCCAGTACGCTTTGGTTTAACATACTGACCAGTACGATAATGTTCCGCTTTCTTCTTTTTCTTTTTCTTAGCCATTATTTTAATCCTTTCATAGCTTCGGCAACTCTCTCTCGTACCAGACCACCCTGAGCAGCTTTAGCAGTACGTCCTTTACGGGATAATTCAGCAAATTTCTTTTTACCATATTTCTTTCGGCCAATCCATGCAGCCAAAGCGGCACTACCTGTTTTCTTTTCGAGAGCCTTGAATCTTTTGCCGCTCCCTAATTTTGGTTTGCTTCCTTTGGACATCTGAATTTCCTTCCCTACACTCGCTCTCGTTATGGTCATTTTTCTTTTCCTTATAGAACAGGTTTTCTACATCTGTATATGAGTAAAACTTATTGCACTCCACTAACTACTCCCTTGTATCAATGTATCTGCACTACCCGCAGGACTTGCAGCCTGTGCCATATCGTCCTGACGAGTTCTACGTGCCTGATTACGAAGGCCATCAATCGCAGAAGAATACTCTCCCTGCCACATCTGAATCGTATTAAAACTTTTCATAAACAGGGAAGCCTCTATCATCGACGCATAAAATAATGCATCGTAACAGAAGTCACTAAAGTAATTGTTGGGAGCAGCAGAACTAAGAGTAGTAGGACGGGATACATAGTATATTTCCCCATTATGAACAGAGGAAGGAGTAGGAGCAATAACAATTTGTGTATTGCTACGCATGCCATAATAGCGAGGCTCTCCTATGGAAGAACTCACATAAGGCCAATAATCATTTATAAATTCTGTGGTACGTGGTAGAAGATTTATTTTGGAACCAGCAGTCGTAATACTAAAATTCCGCACGATACGAGTACCGGACGGTAAAGAAACGAAAGGGTTCGAGGTAGAAACAGCTACAGAAGCATAAGAATTCAGACCAACGTCATCCAATTCCCGAATTAACCTGTTTTCCGCTTTATTAACAAACTTGGGAATCTGGTCTAAAAATTCGGTGGAATCATCTTCGGCTGTATCTTTTATATCTGCTACCAGATAAGTAAAATCAGCCATTTATCTACCCATAAAATACAGTTGTTACCGCTGCAGAAGAAGGCGCAGAGACTTTTACCGTTCCTCGAAACTTTGGTCCATAATCTCCCAGATAAATATCGGCACCAGCTACAGCTTTGAATTTAATTCCTACACCTGCCGAAGCACTAGCACCGCCTTTAGCAACTTGTTGCTTATCACCTGTTATCAGATAAGTACCTGCCACATCGGTATAAAGAGCAAAAATACGAGTTGTTGCGTTTACATCATTTGCTTGATTGAGAGTAACAGAAGTTGTAATATCTACCAATACTCCACTTCCCGTTCCTCCAGCATCCACCATTGCAGTCTTAATATTTGTAGACATATTATTTTTCCTCTATAGAAAGGGAAAATCGGAGGAGAGGCTAGTCTCCCCCGACTTTACTACTAACCTGAATTACCAAAATAACCACGCCAGTCGGACCAGCCGAAGCTATACCGCTCACGAGCTTTAAACCGGAGATTTCCAGTATCAAAGTCAGGCTCCATTTTAGTTTGCAATGGAACACGATTAAACATCTTGGCTCCATTGGGTACATTAGTTTTCACAAACCAAGCATCGGTATCCGTAAACCTACGATTGATATGTGACCCCTTCGGTAGCATACCCATACTACGAACGGAGTTGACATCGTTCCATCCTGACGGAGCTGTCAGTGCTGCAGAACCGTCAATAGCGATAGTTCCAGCAGATGGGATAAGGGTTGAATTTAACAGTGAATTTGCTGTTGCCCAATAATCCGGTGGAATATGGAGCGACGACGCAGCACCACCAACCAAAATTCCTCTATCATCCTTAATCTTTTGAATTGTAGTGATAGCGGCTTCCAACGATGCAAACGCAAGGTCAGCATCCGAAAGGTCATTCGATTGATTTCCATCACTAATAGTCGGATGTGCAGCACTGAAAAGTGGAACACCATCACCGCCATGATAAGCGGCAGTATCAGTGAATCCATTATTGAAGATATCAGCACCTTTGACCTGCTTCGTGTTTGCCATTGCGCGAGCAAGAGCTTTCGCACGAAGTTTCGCAAATGTGTCATAAAGATTATCTTCCATCGCCTCTTCAGTAACAGCAAACGCTAAAGCGATAGTTTCGTTGGTATACCGAGCTACGTAACTCTCACGAGCATTGTCGTAACTAACGGCAGCACCTTCACCTTTTACAGGAGCTGTACCGAAACCTGTAAAGAGAACTTCCTCTTCAAAAGCACGGTCAGAGTTTTCAACTTCAAACAACTCCCGATGTTCATTATCTACATCCCCGTACTCCAAACCGAATACGGCATTAAGACCGGGGAGTAGTTCTTTGGCAATACTAGCTCTATTAATAGCCATGATTTAGACTCCCCAATTATGGTAGAGCACTGACTGTAGTTGTAGCAGTCAGCATATCTACGTGATGTATAAGACGTACTTCCACAACAGGGAAAGCACGTTGTGCGGCCACGGTGATATCATTCCCCGGTTCGTCCAGAACACTAATAGGACGAACATCTAAAGGAAGAAATCCCCTTGTCGAGGCTGCAATACCGAAACCGGATTGTCCAGTAACAGTAGAGCCGCTTCCCGCCGTAATACCAAATGTGGTATAATTGATGTCTCCAGCAGACAACGAAGCATCAGCCTGAATGTAGTACGTGGACCAAGGGTCTGTATTCACAAACGCTTTTATATCGGTCGCTGATGTACCAGTAGGCCAGTACTTGTTCCACTTGGGTTCACCATTTTCAACATAGTGACAACCCATGAAGACACCCGCTGCTTGATATGCATCCCCAACGGATGTAGCACCCGCTGTAGGAATAATATTTCCTGCAGTTACGGCAACAAGGTCACCCGTAAAAATATTTGCAGCCAATCCAGACGCTATTGGAATTTCATCAAATCCGGTAGAATTAGCAGCAGAACCACGTTTACGAGCTGGGAGAAATCCGCGAAGATTTTTACTTGTTGACATTTTCTTCACTCCTCTCTAAAGCTTACCTTCAGTTACTCCTGAAAAGATGGTCTCCTTCCTCTTGTAACAGAAGATTTGCTATTATTAGTAATTGGCATTTTAGAATCAGAGGAATTCTCTAGTTGCATATTTACTGCTTCCATAAGATTTCTACTCTTGTCTCTATAATACTCAGTACGAGCAGCGGCTTTTATTTCTGGCTTCTTAGCCAATGCTAGGTCTCCACGACAGACCGCGCCACTGTATCGTCCTTCTTCCCGCACGAGAGAAGATGTAGCCATTTCCGGTATTTCTTCGGGTAAAACGAACTCCCAACCTTCAGTCATTTTCTTACCAATATTCTGGTAATCATCTTGTCCCTTGAAAGTTATACGTAACCATCTCAAAACCATTCCTTCGTTTTCAAAACGGTTTCGTATACTTATGGGAATATCAAGAGCATCCGGTTCTTCGTAAACATACTCCGTTTCTTCTCTTGTTTCAGAAATACGTTCATTAGCTGTACGTGCATTACGTGTGTCCATAATACTTATCCTCCGCGTCTGTTCAAATTAACAGTTGTATATTCACCTTCGGCTATATTAGCCTTTTGCTTTTCAACTGCATATACCTCAAGTGGAATATTCCATTTAGTTGCCAATCTCACATCTTCCGAACTGAGTTTGACTTTCTTATTGGAACTTGCAGGTGTACGCGATGCTCCTGCAACCACCTGAGCAGTCGATGACGTTGACTGTGCTCGATTCTCGAATTTATGAGGAAATTCATCGTGTATTCTACGATTTACTTCCTTATAAAAATCATCTGTAGACGGGTCCAATCCCAATTGTTTCAAATCATTGTCAATAGCAAGAGCTGCTGCTGACATAACGGAATCTTTCCCAAACCATTCATTCTCTGAAGCCCATATAATTGCTTTAGGGTCAGGGTTTTGCTGCTGTTGTCCTTGTTGCTGGAGTTGTGCAGCCTGTCGCTCTACATCCTGACTATATTGGTCTAACGCAACCTTCTGATTACTTAAATTCTGTAAATCAAACTGCGTTTCCATCAAAGATTCATGGGCTTTTAGTGTTTTTTCTCCATCTCCCGATTGATAAGCTTCCAAATAGTTCTGTCGGGCCAATTCAATCTTATTTTCAAGTTGTTTTTCCGAAATTTCCGTCGAAGCTTTCTGAGTTTCCGTAAAATTCTTCTCTCGATTCACCAATTGGTGATTTAATTGCTCATTTTGCTGAATCAGGTTCTGAATTTGTTCATCACGCTCTTTACGTTGACCCACAAGTTGTCTAATACGTTTCTGAGCACCGTCAGTTTCGATTCCATCAAGCTCTTTAGGCTCTTCTGGAGTTTCTGAGACTTCTGCAACCACTTCCGGTTCTGATGCTTTAGTTTCTTGAGGTTTTTCAGGCTCCTTTTCGATTTCATACTCTACTTCATCCCCTTTTACTGGAACTTCTACAGCGTTCCACTCTGAATCTTCAACCATTTGGATTCACTCCTTACGTTGTTCACGAAACAATCGACTTTACGTGTGTATATTATACACTATTTTACCTTTCGATACAATAGACGGTCAAGTTAAGCTGATAAATTAAAAGTCGGGTCTAAATATTTTGCATTTTCAACTCGCATCATAACTTGGTCATCGAAAAGCAAAAGTAACCTTACTCCTTTATAAAGCATCTTCACTCCTGCATGCTTTCCATAGCATACATAATCACCTGTACTACACCAAGGTCCAGCAGAAAACTTGGCTTCGTCCTGATAAGCCAAGTCTCCTAGCACAAGAACCCGACCTACAGTAGTTAAATAGGCCATATCATCCTTGGTAGAATCAGGAATTAGGATACCCCCTTTCGTGGTTGCCTTAATAGTTACAGGACGTATCAATACGTGGTAACCGGGTAAAAAAGGCAGAGGAGAAGGGTCTTTGACCTCTTCCTCCGTACTACTTATCCATTCATCGTTTTTAATAGCTTTCGCTAAAGCTGGCTGTTGCATATTACTCTTCTCCATCTTCGTAAGTACGTTTTTTTATGATATTAGTAAAACTATTTCTAGCCCACTCTATACCCGCACACATGCCAACCAAATGTTTATAGGAAGGATAATCGGGTGCATTCCCCTCTGCCAAGCTTTGTTTGATAACTTCGATTTCCTTATTAAAATCAGTTATTACTTCGTCCCATATATTCATGCGTGGTCGTGCATGATAACGGACATAGCACCTAGAGCGATTCCAGCCATAGAAAACCAGCTTAGTGGAGTAATAGCCCCCACACCTAAACATACCACGGCACAACCAGCCCAGCTACTAGGTTCACTCACTCGATTTTGTATCCATGTACTCATATTTATTCTCCTTATGATTGCCTTCATAATATGGTAACTTCTTTCCTCTAGCCGAATCAACTTCTTCTTTCTTTTCTTCACATGCGGCAAAAAGGAAGAAAATAAGAAAAGCAATAAAACCTAACTTAATCATCTTAATTCTTAGCTAAAAGGTCCGAAATCTTCAAAAGGGCTTCTACACGATTCTTCCCTTCTTTTTCCGCTAATTGGGCAATTCCCAAAACTTTCTTAGCAGTTGTCATTGTATTTACGTCCTCACTTTTTTGTTCCAATTCTGCAAGCTTAGTGAGAACGTCCATAGATTTAAGCTGCATATCACTGTCTAGTTCAGCTCCCTTCATAGAAGCATCATAAAGCATTTCTACAGCTCTCATGGCCTGCTTGCTTATACGGTCTCGTTCTTTCTGTTCTGCTTTGGACATAACATCAGACTGCTTCTGACCAGCCTTGATGCCTATTTCCAGTTCCTCAAGGTCCAGTTCACGATTCTTGAGAGCAGCCTCTGCAGCTTCGGTCTGAACCTGAATCTGAAGTTTCTGCTGCTCAAGCTGCAATCTTGCTTGTTCTATTTTCACCATCTGCTGTTCCGGTGACATCTGAACTCCCATTGCACGATTTGCGTTGAGAACCTGTTCCGCTGCCTGTGCCATTGCCAGTTCCGGTGCTTCTGGCATCTGTGCCTGCTCCGGTGGTAACTGACTGAGCATCTGCTGGGCAACCCCACCAACCTGCTCCTGATATTTCATGACAGCATGTTCCTGAATATTAGCTTCGATAATTGGCTTGACACGCTGCATCATAGGATTGGCTCCATGAATCGGGTCCTGCAGATAGGCAGTCTTTATCTTGACATGCGCTTCATGGTTCTGACCGGGGAAAGCCGCTATCGGTACACCCTTGGTAGCCGCTACAATATCGGATACCGGGTCCATCGCTTCCGCTTTCCGTTTCTCAGGAAGTATCTGTTCGATATTTGGCATGTTGGCATTTTCCAGAATAGTACGATTAAGTGCTTCCAGATTAAACATACCGGGAGGTGCCTGCTGTGCCAGTTGCAAGGCCATCTGAGAAATCATCAGACGATGAGCACTGGAAGGTACATTCGGGTCACTGACCGGAATAATATCGACACGCCCATCAAAATCTGATTTGAGAACATTCTGACTTTCACCGGGAATATCGAAAGGATATTCATCAGGGAGGAAGTCATGATTTATTCTGGCAATAATCTTGAATTCATCTTTCTGAGTTTTATGGACTCGTTTGTGAATTGCACTGAAAAACTTGCTTGAAGCTTCCAGTAAAGCCATTGTCGTTCCTACAGGACCATAAGAAGACATGTCGGAAATTACCTGTTCTGTGCTGTCGGCAAACTTCTGTCCTGCCGTAGCTACAAACTGAAGCATATTGTATAGTGTCTGGGATGGTTCCTTGTAGGGCAATGTCATAATTGCCTTGGTTAAATCCATTCCAGTTGCTTCCACTTCTTTAAACTCACCGGGGGAAATCGGGTCATTGTCTCCGACAATACGTACACCCTTCGCTTTATATCCTCCCGGTAGGTTGGCGAACTGACCAGCGTCCACGAGTGCCCTCATAGCAGCAGAAGCTGTCATTGTCAAGTTGCCAAGAAAATGAATTAGACCCAGACCATAAAAACTAAACCCCGGTACAAAACGATAATGCACGAAATGCAGAATCTTTTCCCGGCGCGGGTCATCGGGTTTATAATTCCTACGAATCGAAAGAACTTTACGTGATTGCTCTTCCACCGTAACAATATACGGAAGAGGAACTCCTTCCACTTCTCCATTGTTAAGCTCTTCAGGAAGTTCGAGATAACAATGCTGTTCCAGTAAAACATACTGAGGGTCACTATCTCCCGAAGGATTAAGACCCATAATAGTATCCATTTTATTCGTTATAGGAGCTTGGGTAGGAGTGGTAGCATCCTCCAAGTCCACATCCAAATACATACCGGAAGCTATCTGACGGGCTAAGTCATGAGGAGTCCGGTAAATAACATGCGTATAACGGTCAGCCTTTCTCAGGTCACTTGCATAAGAAGAAACATAAAACTGGTCAATAGGAACGAATTCAGAGACAGGACGGGATAAGGAAGCATCATAGTAGACTTTCTTGAAAGCGGAACCCATCAAAGGAAGATGAAACAGCATACGCTCGAATTCATCGAAATACTCAGGCATCTGCTCCGTAAGCTGATAATTCATAAACATCTGAACACGGTCAGCCTGCTTATCTTTCTCAGGAGTATACTTTCCGATTACCTGTGCCTTTACAGGACCAGCAGGTGGAAAGAGTTCCTGCGAAGCTTTGGACTGGAACTTAACGGCAGACTCAATTAGCAACGGATGGACAGCACTACAGGCACCTTGGAATGGTTCCGAAGCATCCTGAAGTTTCAGGCCAAGCAGGTCAAAGCCGCGCTCAAACATAGACTCCCATTCCTGACGGGAATCCTTGTCAGCTTCATAGCGTTCAAAGACTTCTCCTGCAATCTTCTTGAGAAGCTCGTCATCTACATCTTCAACCAGATTTCCATACCAGTCAGAGGTAACAGAAGAACCTCCTGATATTTCCGTTTCTTCACTAAAATTAACAACGACACTTCCATCAGGATTTACATCGAAAGAGACATTCTCTTCCGTGCTTGCTTCCGGTCGAATAGGAATTACATTCGTTTCAGGAATAAGTTCGTTGGGGTTTCGTTCTATTGCCATTAAATTGCCCTCGCTTCATAGGGATAAGGATTACGTTCTATCATGCCGCCTACTTCTTTTCCAATATTTTTTGACCTTGGATTCCATGTACCTTCATTAAAAACAGACTTAATTTTTCTTGGGTTCCATACTCCTATAGTAATTCCCCATTCATCAGTTTCGTGTGGAGCACGAGTAGCACCAAACTCTACAGGATAAGCTCTTCTTTCTATCATCTTAATACCGTCAAAGCCTTGATTTTTAATGCGGCGAAGAACATCTTCTTTTTCTATTGGACCCCATCGGCCCTCTTTTAGTTGTTCATATTCCCAGAGTAAACTATAAGGATTCTCACCCCTATTCCTCGTTTTACTGTACTTCCATAAATCTTTATCAGATGCAATTCCTTTTGAATCATAAACATCCTCCCCATAAAGTCTTTTCATTTCTTCCATATCTTTACGAGTCCAATATTTACCTTTTGAATAGTTACCTTGAAACATTTTAGGAAGATGCTCACTATCTATTACATCTGGTAGTTCATTCCAGTATTTTTCTATTTCTGCTCGTGACATAGACTGTTGATTTTTAAAATAGTCTCCTTCTTTCAGAAGTGGTCGCAGGACTTCATCAACCATTCTCTTTGCACCATATTTAGTAATGGCTATTCCCCGTCTTACTTGTGCTTTATTTGGTAAAACTAAGTGAGCGTGTTCTACTGGATTAAATAATTTTTGAACTGAAAGATAAGTAGGTAGTATACGTTGACCCTCAGTGTCAGGTATTAGATGAGCCACTTCAGGAAAAGCTCTTCTTTGTGCTTGAGCCTCTCGTGCGGGGTTCCAATTTGATGCAAATCTAGGATTTAAACTAAAAAATGATAATCCCTCTTTGCCTCGTTTTTTAAACATTTCTGGTGGTGGAAGATAACCGGGAGAACTTTTAAAACTTTCAAAAGTATATGGTGTTGAATGATAAGCTGGCAGAGGCAAACCTACTTCATCTATAATCTCACTATTTTTAAACCACTTCTTAAATTCAGGCGTATGAACAGTAGGAGGATGTTTTACTTTTGTTGCTCTTGCTCCTTTACCAGCTAAACGAGCAGCTACTGAGGCTAATCCAGATAGTGGCATTAGATTGCCCTCGCTTCATAGGGATAAGGGTTACGTTCTACCATACCGCCTACTTCTTTTCCAATATTTTTTGACCTTGTAATTTTTGTACCAAAGTGTACTGCCGTACCTGCATCTCCTATTGGACTTGTTGACTGCATAATTTCTACAGGATATTTCCCCACACTTGGTCTTGTACTTACGTTTACATCTGCGAGAACTTCCCCTGCTTTCTTCTTACCGAAATCGCTATTCAATACTAATTTCATCCGCACTGCTTTACCATTCTCGAATATTGGAACAAGTTTGGTAGACATATCTGGATTTTGAAACAAACCTGCTACGTCATTTACACCGCTTCTACTTACAAATACAGTTTTGTTAGAATGGTCAAAATCCCTTGCTGGTGTGCCGGGAGGACTATCTGAAGAAACCCCGTGTCTTCCGGTTGTCCCGTCCTCATAATGCTTATATGTCGATGCAGGGCGGTTTTTACCGCCAGATGTGGTAAACCTTCCAATAACCTTTTTACCCGCCTTTACTGCTGCTCCAAAAGGTGTCAGACCTAACGCCAGAAGACCAGCGTTCAGCGCAGTACCTCTCCTGTCACCAGAACTTACGGCTTGCCCCATTCTGTTAGCATCCCCTAATAGCGTAAGGTCTGCTGCTTCTTGGAGCAATCCTTGCAAGCCCTCTCCGGTGAACATAGATAAGTTAGAAGGGTAATCCACTGCTAGGCCTCTAGGTTTTTGTTTTTGTCGGGCATCTTATGGCATCCCTGACATTACTAGTTCGCCTCTTAAATCTAATTCCTGCTGTTCCTGCGCTAATCTCTGGCGATAATTTCTTAGCGCAGCATCTACATCTGCTCCCGGCTGGTCAGCCAATTC
>Ga0208934_1000282_pt1 | contig 28321 bp, 26 predicted proteins | sample MalvirDeepMed_s2_FD_184243 | JGI IMG/M metagenome (GOLD analysis project Ga0208934, IMG submission 184243) | Marine viral communities from the Global Malaspina Expedition - Malaspina viral metaG DeepMed_s2 (SPAdes) (version 2) | ecosystem: Environmental > Aquatic > Marine > Oceanic | place... | reverse complement strand
AAGATGTTGGTGGCTATTTGATGGACTACTACAACCGACAACGGCCTCATACGTTCAACGATGGCATTTCTCCCGTTGCGGCCGAGGAAAACCTTAAAATACTGTCCGGGATTAGTTGACCACTACAGACGGATTCTCTGAAGCAAACCAGGGCTAACTCCATTCTGAGTCTCACAGCGCCCCTAATTACCACCCAAAACTGCGCTACCGCCATACCCATCCTTCCACCAGTGACAAATGACACTAAGCAGTGATCGTAACGCGGCATCTGCGCCTGGCCTCGCAAAACTGGTCCTATAGCGTGGCGGCTCGTTCAGGTTGTGGGTTAAATAGTGGTCTCAATCACCGTTTAGTCTCACTACGGATGAGCGCATGAAGCGCCAAGGAACAGACAATGAAGCAACGGCTCGGTAGTGCTTTGACCCTTGTAATCTCTCTTTTTGCTCTGTGGGCTGTCAGCAGCACCAGTGCGGCGGAATACGCCGAGGTTAACGATATTCAGCTTTATTACGAAATTCACGGAGACGGACCAACGCCGGTGGTGATGCTGCACGGTGGCTATGATGATTCAGACGTTTGGGAGCTGGAAACGTGGTTGCTGTCTTACGATTACACGGTGATCGAGATTGACAGCCGTGGGCATGGGCGCAGCTATGACGGTGATGGTCCGATCACCTATGAACTGATGGCTTCGGATACCATGGCGCTGTTGGATCAGCTGGGTGTCGGTCGAGCTCATTTCGTGGGTTGGAGTGATGGTGCGGTGATCGCTACCCAAATCGCCAGCGCTCATCCGGAAAGAGTGAACAAGATGGTGCTGTTCGGCGCCGCTTATGGGAACGACGTCTACACCGACCTGTTCTCAGCGATTTTCAACGACAAAGACCTGTTCGACGCATTCATCGGCAGCACTTTCGGCGTCAAATATCGCGCTGTAAATCCGAACCCGGAAAACTGGCCGGTATTCCGCGACAAGCTTTACGACATGTGGCAGTCACCGTGTTATTTCGCAGACCAGCCTGTCGAAATCTGTCTGGAACCGCTTGAGCAGATTACCGCTCCTACGCTCGTAGTCGCTGGCGCTCAGGAAATCATCCTCCGGTCACACACTGAAGCAATCGCTGCGGCCATTCCGGGTGCGGAACTCAACATCATTCCACTGGCGAGCCACTTTCTGCCGAAGTTCCGCTCTGTGCTGACAAGTAATATCATCATCGGCTTTCTCAAGCCTTGATCAAGCGGCCTCGCTCCCTCACCAGTCACACTTGATGATGAGGGAGTGTCTGATGCCTGTTCAGCCGAACGCGGCGTGACTGATCACTCTATTTTCGGCGTCGGCCGTACCAGAATCTCATTCACATCAACATGAGCCGGCTGGGAAACGGCATACATCACGGCGTTAGCGATGTCCTCAGGCTTGAGCGCATGGCTTGGGGACTCGTCGAAGAATGGCGTGTCTACCATGCCTGGCTCGATTAGCGTCACGCGGATACCGGAACCGCGTATTTCTTCCCGAACGCCATAACCGATAGCGGACACCGCCCATTTGGTGGCGCTGTACATTGAACCCGGTATGGTGACTCGACCTGCGGCGGAGCCGGTGAGCAGCAGGTGGCCTTTGCTCTCGCGCAGCGCCGGGAGACAGTGCTGGATGGTGATTCCCACGCCGAGCACGTTGGTCAGGATCATGTCTTTCCATACATCGGCGTCAGCCCCGCTGAAACCCCCGGGCTCTCCGCCCCGACCGGCGTTGGCAAATACCGCATCGATCCTTCCGAACTTGTCTAGCGCCTGCTCGACCATTTGTTTCTGATCATCGCTGCTCTGCACATCGCACTGAACGGTAAGCACTTTATCGGCACCGCCCAGTTCCTCGGCGAGATCGGCCAGCTTCTGGGTTGATCGGGCGGCCAGCACCAGACGGTAACCCTGCTTGGCGGCAGCCCGTGCTGTTTCGGCACCAATGCCGGACGATGCGCCTGTGATTAGCATGACTGGGTCTGAAGACATCCTTTACCTCTCTCGATTTTCGACGTTTAAAGGAGCTACGCCCGCTCGCCGTCGACAGACCAGTTGGCCCTGCCCTGAATAGCCAGGGAGCCTCTAAATAACTCCGGCTCAAGAGAAATTCGGAATTCTAATAGTCAGACTTTGAAAGTATTCTATCTGTCCATTTGTTCACGTAATCAAGTCAATCCGGCTAATCAAGGACCGATCCATGACAATAAAAACTCTGGCAGCCGCCATCACCTCTGCTGTTCTAACCTCTGGCTTTTTAAGCGCTTCACCGGCTTTTGCAGGGAAACCGGATTTCGTCGGTTCCCTCAACCCGCTTTCCGGTTACGAGGTATGGGCTTCTGATCAATCCAACTCCGTGGCAGGTCTCGATAGCCGTGGCGTCCTGGGAAGTTACCTGTGGATCTGGGACTCAGCGGATATCGAGCGGCAATTGGCCGGCGGTGCTGATGCCCAGCCGCTACCCTGTTCTCCGGGGCCGAAGGGCGCCAACGGAGCGACTGGCCCCTGCGATCTGCTTGACGTGTTCCCGCCAACCCTCGCGGAATACGACGCGGACGGTAAGGCGACCGGGAATCTGCTTGGTGATCTCAACGGTTTCGGCAGACTGCACGGGATGCTCCCCGATCCCCAGCAGCGCTATATGAACGCCAACATTTTTGCGCCTTCAGGCGGCTATGTCGGAGTGATTGATCGTAAAACCAAGGAAGCCATCGGACTGTTCCGGGTCACCGGTACTAACGTAGCCGGCGCGGACAGCCGCAGCGTGCACATGTCGTTCTGGAGTGCCGACGGGTCGGCCATTATTGTCGCCAATCTCAACGGCAAGGTACTTGAGCGCATTGACGTCACGCGCAATGCCAGCGGCAAAATCATGGATCTGAGCTTTAACCGATCTGCTTCACTGGGCGTTGGCAAATCCATGGAAGTGACCAGCAGCGCGACGGTTTTTCTCGGCCGCAATGCCTGGGGCCGGTCGCTGGTCGGGAATGTCAGTGGCGCCTATGAAGCCGAGGCTTTTGCTGATCTCACCCCTAATGGCCTGTGCAAGGAAAACGGCTGCACCAGCGGCGCCGACGGCACCGCCGGGGGTCGCCCGAACAACCTGATCATCTGCCCGATTCCCAGCGATGGCGATAATGTCTACATCACCATGGGCGGTGGCGGCCTGCTGATCGCGGATCTCAAACAGACTCCGATGGCTATCGTCGGTGAGTACGGCAATCAGGTCATCAATGGCGCAGGCTGTGGTGGCGCGCAGGCGGGGGATCAAATGTTCCTCAATGCCGGAGTCTCCGCTTCCGCGGCAGGTGCCACCCAATCGGTGTTTACCATGTACGTCCTCAACGACAGCGACTTCGGTGGTGAGCATCTTCCCGAAAACACACCGGCTCCGCTCACCGCCTTCAAAGATGCCACGAACACCACCACCGGCGGCGATCTGGACGGCAGCGCGCCGGCCAACACCTCAGGACAGCTGCCCGGCATTACCTCTCGCCGTGATGCCCACGGCACGGCAGCCACACTCGACGGTCGCTATATCCACAACGTTGACCGTATCCAGAACGTGGTAGAAGTGTTCGATACCAGCGATCTCTCCCGCACCACTTACGACCTGACCTCCGAAGACGGTGATGGTAACGGTGCCGGCGCCTGCCTGGCCAAGTCAGTTTCTGATGATGCGGCTCTGCCTGCCAATGATCCGGCCCCGGATCTTATGGAACGCACGCCGGATGGGAAATACCTGATGGTAGCGCTGCGTGGGCCGGCGCCTGTGTCGGTCAACCATTCTGCTCAGGGCTCCTGCCCTGGCGTAGGTATCATTGAACTGCAGGACGGCGGAAAACGCGGCCGACTGGCCGGCGTGCTTCGCTCCAGCAATAAGGTGGATACAGCGCCTGCTTCAGCACCGGGCGGCCATGCCTACACGGGGGCAGAGCGCAGCGATCCCCATGGCGCCACAGTGATCAGCAAGAAGCCGGTTAAGCTGTAAACGGCGATACAGTCTCTGAGCATCTCGGCGCTGACTGACCCACGGTCAGCGCCAGTTCTTTCTTCGATTGCAGGTTGCACCGAACGCGAGCGCATCCAGACCTTTCCCGCCGGCAAAGCACCGAATAAGTGCGCAATAACCCATTCCCCTCCCCATTTCAGCCCTTCCAGTTTCATTAAGAGAAGTCCAAAACGCGGCCTGGCGGTGACTGGCACGGCCTCTGCATAGAGACGCTAGAGCGATTGCTAACAATCTCAACTTCAGCGCGGATGGACTAATGAAAGGTAAAGGCTCGGTCGAGCTGGTGGCTGTGAGCAAGTTTTACGGCTCCACGGAAGCAGTTAAATCCATCAACCTCAAAATCCCTGCCGGGGCCTACTGCTGCCTGATCGGTCCATCCGGCTGTGGCAAGACCACCACGCTCCGGATGATTGCCGGTCATGAAGCCATCTCCAAAGGCGATCTGTTGATTGGCGACCATAACGTGACGCCTCTGCCCCCGGTTAAAAGGGGCACGGCGATGATGTTCCAGAGCTACGCGCTCTTTCCCCACATGACCTGCCTCGAAAACGTCGCATTCGGCCTGAAGATGCAAAAGGTCGACAAGCCAACTCGCCTGGCGCGCGCCCGGGAAATGCTGGCTGTCGTGCACATGGAAGCTTTCGCTGATCGCAAGCCCGATCAGCTTTCGGGCGGCCAGCAGCAGCGGATTGCCCTGGCGCGGGCGCTTATCACGCAGCCATCGGTACTGCTGCTTGATGAGCCCCTTTCAGCATTGGACCCTTTCCTCAGAGCGCGCATGCGCGATGAGCTGCGTCGCCTGCAACAGGATCTTGGCATCACCTTCGTGCATGTCACTCACGCCCAGGATGAAGCGCTGGCGCTGTCGGACATGGTGGTCGTGATGGAAGACGGTGTGATTCGTCAGCAGGGATCTCCGGAGGAAATCTTCAACCGTCCCCGCTCCCGCTTTATTGCCAATTTCATGGGTGGACAAAACATTTTTGATGGTGTGGTAACGGATGTCTCAGCCAAAGGCGCCGTTGTCAGCCAGGGCGATCATCAGTTCCTGCTGCCGGCCTTTGAAAAGGCCAAAGTCGGCGAAGACGTGGAATTCACCATTCGCACCGATCTTCTCCAGCTGTCGCCCACCGCTCCTGCCGAGTCCGTTCAGGCAAGTATTCCCGTTGAAGTCGTTACCGTGGAGTACCTGGGTCTGTGGGTACGAATCGTCACCACGACCGCTGACGGCAAGGACATCACCCTCATGAAAACAGAAAGCGAATTTCGCGAAGCGCCGGTGAGTCGCAAGGAAAAGTACATTGCCCACTGGCTTCCGGAACAGGCCCACGTGCTGGCCTGAGCCACCCCTTTCACTGAAAACATCCAGAAAAGCAGTTCAAACACTGACAGGAGCGTGACATGACGGACGATATCAAGAGCAAGAGTGACAAGCCTGAAGGCAAAAAGGGGCTTTCGCGCCGGGGATTCATGAAAGGCACGGCGATGGCGGCGGGTGCTGCGGTGGGCTCCGGTGCCATCACCGGATTCCCGATGATCTGGGCGCAGAACATCAAGAATGTCACGCTTCGTCAGTTCGGTACCGGCGTGTCCAACATCAACGCCATCGCCGAGAAGTGCAAGGAAGATCTGGGCTTCACCCTGCAGATGACCGCTCTGGATTCCGATGCTGTCGCTCAGCGCGCCGTTACTCAGCCCAAGTCCTTTGATATTGCTGATATCGAATACTGGATCTGTAAGAAGGTATACCCCGCCGGCACGATGCAGCCGATGGATACCTCGAAGTTGAAAAACTACAAGTACATTTCCCAGCTGTTTATCACCGGCAAGCTCACGCCCGATGCTGAAATCGCTCAGGGCACCGCGCCGCACACCGTTGGTTTTGTAGACAGCAAGGAGAGCACAACGTTTGCCTCCGAGCCCACCAAGTGGATGACGCTGGTCCCCACCATCTATAACGCCGATACCCTCGGCATTCGCCCGGATCTGATCAAGCGTCCGGTAACCAGCTGGGCCGACCTGTTGAGCCCGGAATTCAAGGGCAAGGCTTCAATCCTGAACATTCCGTCGATCGGAATCATGGATGCCGCCATGGTCTGCGAAGCCATGGGTGAAATTCAGTACGGCGACAAAGGCAACATGACAAAGGACGAGATCGATAAAACCATCGCGATCCTGATCAAGGCCAAGAAAGACGGCCAGTTCCGGGCCTTCTGGAAGAGCTTCGATGAGTCAGTGAACCTGATGGCCTCCGGTGAGGTGGTGATCCAGTCCATGTGGTCACCCGCCGTGGCCGCCGTGCGCTCCAAGGGCATTGAGTGTAAATACCAGCCGCTGAAGGAAGGTTACCGCGCCTGGGGTGGCGGCATCGGCTTGGCCAAGCACCTTTCTGGCCTCGAGCTGGACGCCGCTTATGAATATATCGACTGGTACCTGTCAGGCTGGGTTGGCGCCTATCTGAACCGCCAGGGTTACTACAGCGCCGCCCCGGCGACTGCCCAGAAATACATGTCTGAAAACGAATGGGGCTTCTGGATGGAAGGCAAGCCTGCTGAATCAGACATTATGTCTCCCGAAGGAAAAGTCATGGAACAGGCCGGTGCCGTGCGCGACGGCGGTTCCTACGAGGAGCGCATGGGCTCAGTAGCGTGCTGGAACTCCGTCATGGACGAAAACAAGCACATGCTGCGCAAATGGAACGAGTTCATCGCCGCCTGATACACGGCAGTGACGCTCGCTGCAGCAGCCCATCCCCGGTCTGCTGCAGCGCTATTTATCCTCAGTAATTCTTACTCCGACGCAGGCCGGCTGATCGCTTCAGACCCGGACCGCGTTGAAACTGCGGCAGGCTGGAAATGGCTTACAAAGAATCCGGAAAATCCTCTTATCTGCTGATCTCACCCATGTTTCTGGTGTTTGCGGTGTTTCTGGTGGTGCCACTGGCGACTATCGTGGTGGTGAGTTTCTGGGATTACGATGAATACCGGATTCTGCCCGACTTCATTTTCGAAAATTATGAGTATCTGCTCAGCTCCTCGGTAACTTGGCAGATTTACCTCAACACCTTCAAATACGCGCTGCTGACCTGGTTCTTTACACTCGTCATCGGTTTTACAGTGGCCCACTTTCTGGCGTTTCATGTCCGCAGCCTGACCTGGCAGATTGTTCTGTTCATGATCTGCACTATCCCCTTCTGGACCTCCAACATCATTCGCATGATCTCCTGGATTCCATTTCTCGGGCGCAACGGGCTTCTGAACAGCACCCTCATGAACATGGGCCTCATCGACGAGCCACTGGAATTTCTGCTGTTCTCGGATTTCGCGGTCGTACTGGCGGATGTGCATCTCTACGCGCTGTTTATGGTGGTGCCGATATTCAATTCGATGATGCGGATTGATCGCTCCCTGATCGAAGCAGCCCGCGATGCAGGTGCCTCAGCGTTCGCAACGCTTCGTCACGTCATCATTCCGCTCTCGAAGCCGGGTATCGCTATCGGCTCAATCTTCGTGATCACCGTGGTAATGGGGGATTTCATTACGGTGCGCCTGATGAGCGGCGGCCAGAGTGCCTCTGTCGGCCTTCAGATTTCAAACGAAATAGGCCTGCTTCAGTACCCTGCCGCAGCCGCAAGTGCGGTGGTGCTGCTGCTCACCGTGCTACTGATCGTGGTCGCACTGCTGCGCATGGTCGATATTCGCAAGGAGCTTTGAGCGATGTCTGGTAACGGTGAAAAGCGTCCACTCAGTTTTTACTTCCTCGCCGCCTTTTTCGTCCTGTTCGTGCTGTTCCTCTACGGACCGATGCTGACGATCTTTATTCTTTCATTTCAGGGCGAGAGCGGCGGCCTCACCTTCCCGATGAATGGTTTCTCGTTCCATTGGTTCGGCAATCTGTTTGAAAAGCAGGCGGTGGGCGACTTCGGCGGCTCATTCATGCGTTCACTGAAGCTGGGACTGATTGTCATGGTCGTGACGGTGGTGGTGTCCTTCATGGCGGGATTGGCGTTCCGCCGGCGTTTCCGGGGCGATACCGCTATTTTCTATCTGGCGATTGCCAGCCTGATCGTGCCTTCGATTCTTATCTCTCTCGGCATTGGCCTGCTGTTTAATATCATTGACTGGCAGCCCCAGTGGTTCAGCTCTGCCCTGGGTGCCCACCTCACCTGGACTTTCCCTTTCGGCCTATTGATCATGTTCGCAGTATTCAACCGCTTTGATCCCTCCTACGAGGAGGCTGCCCGGGACCTTGGTGCCAGCAACTGGCAGACCATCCAGCAGATTGTGCTACCCATGGTGGCCCCGAGCCTGATCGGGGTCGCCATGTTTTCTTTCACCCTTTCCTACGACGAGTTCGCCCGAACCCTGATGACCGCAGGACCATTCAACACCCTGCCGCTGGAAATCTATGGCATGACCACCAACGTCACGACCCCGGTGCTCTATGCCCTGGGAACAGTCACCACCGGCTTCTCGTTCCTGGTCATCGCTCTGGCGCTGGGCTCTGTCGCCATCCTCAAACGCCGCAAAGGCTGATTCAGCTGGGGCGGGCAAGCGCACCTTCCAAGGGCATTCACAGCGGAGCCATGCAACCTTTTGAGGCTATGCCAGCCTTGGAACCACATGGCTTCGCTTGCCTGCGCCACCCCGAAGTTGCACTAGGCGTCCCATTTTGCACCGGAATTGTTCAACTAAATCTGTTCCGTAACAGATCGAGCCATGTTTGGTTCCCAATCTGAACTGTTTTGGCATGGACGTTGAATAGCATTGGTTACCCGACGTTCACCAGGAGAGCTTGTCTATGAAACTGTCACTTGCCATTGGATTGACCGCATCGCTGGCTGTGTCTGGCGCAGTCCAGGCCGGCGCAACGCTGGATGCAGTAAAGAAAAAGGGATTCGTTCAGTGCGGCGTGAGTACCGGTCTTCCAGGCTTTTCAAGCGCCGATGATAAAGGCAATTTTACCGGCATCGATGTTGATATGTGCCGAGGCGTGGCCGCCGCTATCTTTGGCGATGCAGACAAAGTGAAATACAGCCCCCTGACAGCCAAGGAACGCTTCACTGCCCTGCAATCTGGTGAAGTCGATATGCTCCCCCGGAATACCACCTGGACTTACACTCGTGACACCTCTCTGGGCCTGAACTTCACCGGCGTGAACTACTACGACGGACAGGGCTTCCTGATCAGCAAGAAGCTGGGAGTGAGCAGCGCCAAAGAACTGGACGGTGCATCTTTCTGCATTCAGGCGGGAACCACCACCGAGCTGAACCTGGCGGACTACTTCCGCGCCAACAACATGAAGTACACCCCGATCACCTTCGACACTTCAGACCAGACCATCAAGGCCTTTGAAGCGGGCCGCTGTGATGCGCTGACCTCCGATCAGTCCCAGCTGTACGCTCTTCGCATCAAGCTGTCCGACCCCAACAGTGCAATGGTGTTGCCGGAAGTGATCTCGAAGGAGCCACTCGGTCCGGTCGTCCGTCAGGGTGACGACGAGTGGTTCAACATCGTGAAGTGGATGCTGTTCGCTATGGTCAACGCTGAAGAACTGGGCGTCACCTCTGACAACATCGATGAAATGAAGAAGACATCAACCGACCCCAATGTCCGCCGCCTGCTGGGTCTTGAAGGCGTCAAGGGTGAGTGGATGGGCTTGCCAGACGACTGGTCCTACAACGTCGTCAAACACGTGGGCAACTACGGCGAAGTGTTTGAGCGCAACGTTGGCATGGGCAGCCCGCTCGGAATCTCTCGCGGCCTGAATGCCCTGTGGAACGATGGCGGCATTCAGTACGCACCGCCGATCCGCTAATTCCTTAGGAAACGTGCCCCGGCGGGCAGTCCGCCGGGGTTTTCCATTTGCCAGGAATTTTCTGAATGACGCCGACGGCCAGATTGGCATGGCGTCATTTGGAAACTGCCTGATTAATTGTCCGGGACCGGTATGGCCAAAGACTCCTCCAGTAGTGACTCGGCAAAAATCCCCCTTTGGCGACATCCGGGAACACGCTCCGTCGTGTTTCAGGTTGGTCTGGTTCTGGCGCTTCTGGCGTTTGGAGAATTCCTGCTCAGCAACACCCTGCAGAACATGGAGCAGCGGGGGATCACCACGGGCTTCGGATTCCTGGACAACGCGGCAGGCTTCGGCATTCTCCAAACGCTCATTCCCTACGACGAGACCTACACCTACGGTCGTACCTTTCTCGTAGGCTTACTCAACACCCTGCTGGTCGCGGCCCTGGGTATCTTCTTTGCGACAGTTCTGGGCTTTTTTGTCGGCATAGCGCGACTGTCACCCAACTGGCTGGTTGCGCGCCTCGCGTCGATTTTCATCGAGACGTTCCGCAACATCCCGCTGCTGCTACAGATCATGTTCTGGTACTTCGCCGTACTGCGCCCGCTGCCGTCACCCAGGCAGGCGTTGAGTATTGGCGAATCCTTCTTTTTGACCAACCGGGGGCTGTTTATTCCCCAACCGCTGGCCGACGAGGGCTTCTGGGTGGTTGCCGTCGCTTTTATCGTGGCGATTGTGGGTGCCTGGTTTCTGGTGCGGTGGGCGCAGCGCCGCCAGCTCAAGACTGGACAACCCTTTCCCACGGGACTGGCCGCTACCGGCCTGATTCTGGGGCTGCCCCTGATCGTATTTGCCCTCATGGGCGCGCCACTGCACTGGGAATATCCGGTATTGGGAGGTTTTAACTTCAGCGGCGGCATGGAGGTGCTACCGGAACTGGCAGCGCTGGTTCTGGCGCTCAGCATATACACGGCGGCGTTCATTGCCGAAGCCGTGCGTTCGGGTATTCAGTCCGTCAGTCACGGCCAGACCGAAGCCGCCAGTGCGCTGGGTCTGCGTCCGGGCGTCACCATGAAGCTGGTCGTCATTCCCCAGGCCATGCGCGTCATCATTCCGCAGCTCACCAGCCAGTATCTGAACCTCACGAAGAACTCATCGCTGGCGACCGCCATCGGTTATCCGGACCTGGTCAACGTCTTTGCGGGCACCACGCTGAACCAGACGGGACAGGCTGTGGAAGTTATTGCCATGACCATGGGCGTTTATCTGCTGATAAGTCTACTGATCTCTCTGTTTATGAACTGGTACAACAACCGCAAGCAACTGGTGGAGAGGTAAACGATGTCGACTCATACCAGAGCACCTGATCTACCACCTCCGTCGACTGCCATCGGTCCTGTTGCCTGGGCTCGCAAGAATCTTTTCTCATCGTGGCTGAACACGCTGATGACCGTTGCAGCGGTCTATGTGCTGATGGTTACCGTTCCGCCGCTTTTCCAGTGGGCCATTCTCAATGCAGACTGGATCGGCACCACCCGCGAGGACTGCGATAGCGGCGGCGCCTGCTGGGTTTTCGTGGCGGTGCGCTGGGATCAGTTCATGTATGGCCTGTACCCGGAAACCGAATACTGGCGCATCAACACCGCCGGCATTCTACTCGTGCTTCTGGCAATTCCTCTGTTCATTGATCGCTTCGCTTACAAGCTCTGGCTCGGCCTGTTTATCCTGTTCGGCTATCCCGTGATTGCATTTTACCTGTTCTCCGGCGGCGTATTCGGTCTGGAGCCGGTGGAAACCACTCGCTGGGGTGGCCTCACGCTGACGCTGATTCTCGCATCAGTGGGAATGGCCGCCTCCTTTCCGTTAGGCGTGCTGCTGGCACTGGGCAGACGCTCAAAAATGCCGATCGTCAAATCGGTGTCGGTGGTGTTCATCGAGTTCTGGCGGGGTGTACCGCTGATCACTGTGCTGTTCATGTCCTCAGTGATGCTGCCGCTGTTTCTGCCAGAAGGCACCTACTTTGACAAACTGCTCAGGGCGATGATCGGTATTGCGTTGTTCCAGTCGGCCTACATCGCTGAGGTGGTGCGCGGTGGTCTGCAGGCTATACCGAAGGGTCAGTATGAAGCAGCCCAGGCGCTGGGACTCTCGTACTGGAAGAGCATGGGCTTCATCATACTCCCTCAGGCGCTGAAACTGGTTATTCCCGGTATCGTTAATACCTTCATCGCTCTGTTCAAGGACACCACGCTGGTACTGATCATCGGCCTGTTCGACATGCTGGCAATGATCCAGGCGGCGTTGGCCGATCCGAACTGGTTGGGTTATTCCATCGAGGGTTTCGCTTTTGCGGCACTGGTGTACTGGATTTTCTGCTTCGGCATGTCGCGCTACAGCCTGGCCCTGGAACGCAAACTGGATACGGGGCATTCCCGCAAATGACCATCGGAGTTCACCATGAGCACTGACACCTCACCGGCTTCCGGAGCCGCCTCCGCAAAGCCCATCATTGAATTGCGCGATGTGAACAAGTGGTACGGTCAGTTCCACGTGCTCAAGGGAATCAATCTCAGCGTGGCCAAGGGCGAGCGTATCGTCATCTGTGGCCCTTCGGGGTCCGGCAAGTCGACCATGATTCGCTGCATAAACCGCCTGGAAGAACATCAGAAAGGGCAGATCATCGTTGATGGTGTCGAGCTCAATGAAGACATCAAGAACATCGATCAGATTCGCCGTGAAGTGGGCATGGTGTTCCAGCACTTCAATCTGTTTCCCCACCTCTCTGTACTGGATAACTGCTGCCTTGCACCCGTCTGGGTTCGCAAGATGCCCCGCCGCAAAGCGGAAGAGATAGCGATGCACTACCTGGAAAAGGTCAAGATTCCGGACCAGGCGCGCAAGTATCCGGGCCAGTTGTCCGGTGGTCAGCAGCAGCGGGTTGCCATCGCTCGAAGTCTCTGTATGAATCCCTCGATCATGCTGTTCGATGAACCCACGTCAGCCCTGGATCCAGAGATGATCAAGGAAGTCCTGGATACCATGATCAGTCTTGCCGAGAGCGGTATGACCATGCTCTGCGTGACTCACGAGATGGGCTTCGCCAAGACGGTAGCGGATCGGGTCATCTTTATGGATGGGGGCGAGGTAATTGAGCAGAACAATCCCCACGAATTCTTCGACAATCCTCAATCAGAGCGAACCCAGCTGTTCCTCAGCCAGATTCTTGCGCACTGAGACTCCCCGGAATGGTGCAATATTTCGCGAGAATGCACCGCACGCAGGCAACTGAGCTTGATCAAGTCCGGAGGATGTCGATGAGGTCCTAGTCGCGAAAAGGTCGAACCGGACCGTAGACATGGTAGAAAAGCACCGGTGACTGTCCCAGCACAGGCCACTGCCAGTAGCCCCTCATGATGTAATTGCGATCATCCAGTTGCCGGACCTCATCATGAGCTTTCAGTAGCCCTAGCAGATTGAACACCGGCTCATAATTCATCAGCAGAACCGGCTCGCCATCAATGCGGGATCGGGCCAGGCGAGTGTGGAAGCGCATGCTCCGGTGCTCCCTCCCCAGCCAGTTAAAACGGTTATAGCCATGCCCCGAGCGATCGTCCCGACGCTCAAATCCCTTGCCCTTCCAGACACCGGGAAACGGTGAGTGGGTCGATAACCAGCTCAGCGCGTTGCCGAATGTCGAGGCTGCCGCGAGCGTCGTGCCCTCGACCTCGCCCTGCAATACGTCGAGCCGCGCAGCTGGCAGACTTCTGTAAAGAGCCGTCAGATCCTGGAAGGACAAGGCCTTCAGCTCTGTCGCCCGATTGGGTGCCGGGGCTTCGTTCTCCAACGTCGGAGATAAGGGAGCTGTTGCAGTGTTTGTCATTGGAGCCAACCTTTTTTATCCAGCCATCGGAGGATTCTCGCACGCACCAGACTTCGGGCGTCTTTGGCGAAAAATACTCCCTTCAGACATTCTGAGGGTTTTGTCATATTTCTTGCGTCTTTGTCACAATTCTTGCATTTAGCCCCGACAAAATGAATGATGCGCGCCTTGGTCGTCAGACTTCGTGACATTTTTGTCGTGGATTTGATCACCCTAGTTTCGTATTCTAACAATTATTTACATGAAGCAATCTGGCTAAGAGGAGTGAACTTTATGTCGGACTTCGCCACCGAGTGGTCTGTCGATGTCGCCAATCGCGCGGCAGTTCACAATTCCGGTTTCAGCTTGAGATTCACCGGTGACCCGGAATCGTCCTACTTCGAGTGCACGCCCGAAACCAAGGGCGACGATATACATCCCCACGCCATGCTCCGCCTGATTCGTGAAGGCACCAGTCTCTACCGCGAGCAGTATCGGTCTCAGGATAGCGCCCAACCCAAGAAGTCCAAGCCTGCGGTAAAAGTCTCCGTACGCCGCCGCCCGACGCTCTCACGCGCGGCCCGCTAGTTTTCGATTACCCCCCTAGTTCAAGCTGAACACCTGTTCTGGCAGGTGTTTTGCTTCGGCCTGCATTGACATTATGTGGCTCTCGCAGCGCTGACTACACTTTCCCATTCGGTCCGAAGCCAGCCGAGCGCCGTATCGCTGTAAACAACGTTGGGCTTGTCTGTAGTGTCGAACTGATATATTGAAGTAGCGAACTAGCGTGGAGAACTGCATGGCCCCGGCACCGCCGCTGATCTGTGACAACATCTGCAAGACCTTCGATGAGCACGAGGTGCTCAAAGGTATTTCCCTCCAGACCCAAAAAGGTGACGTGGTTTCGTTGATCGGCAGTTCAGGCTCCGGCAAGAGCACCTTCCTTCGCTGTATCAATCTCCTCGAAACGCCTACCAGTGGCGAAATCATCGTTCACGGCAACGCCGTCAGTTTCAAGACGAACAAAAAAGGTGAGCGTGAGCCAGCTGATCTCAGACAGGTTGAAAAAATACGCGCTCGCCTGTCTATGGTATTTCAGGGCTTCAATCTCTGGTCTCACAAAACTGTTCTGCAGAATGTCATCGAAGCGCCCATCCATGTTCTGAAAGTTCCTCGCAAAGAAGCCATTGAGCGCGCCGAGGCGTATCTCGACAAGGTGGGCATACTGCAGCGCAAGGATTACTACCCGGCGCAGATGTCAGGCGGGCAACAGCAGCGGGCAGCTATAGCCAGAGCGCTGGCGATGGAACCGGAAGTGATCCTGTTTGATGAGCCAACCTCCGCACTCGACCCGGAATTGGTTGGCGAAGTTCTCAAAGTAATGCGCAGCCTGGCCGAAGAAGGCCGGACGATGGTCGTGGTCACCCACGAAATGGCTTTCGCGAGAGAAGTATCCTCCCAGGTACTGTTTCTGCATGAGGGACATATTGAAGAGCAGGGAACGCCAGACAAGGTTTTTGAAAACCCGGACTCTGAACGAGTCCGGCAATTCCTTTCGGCCCGGGATTGACCCAGGTCGGTTTTCTGCAAAGCGACTGATAGAGCAAGTGGAGACAAACCCATGAAAAAGTTTCTGATCGCCGCCGGCTGTGCTTTGACACTGACCACAGCGATGGCCCAGGCCGAAACCCTGCGTATTGCTTTTGATGTACCCTACGAACCGTTCGAATACAAAACTCCGGACGGTGAGCTGACTGGCTTTGAGGTAGAGCTGGCCGAAGCCATGTGCGAAGAGCTCAAGCGCGACTGCGAATTTGTCGTCCAGGCCTGGGACGGCATGATTCCCGGACTGATGGCTCGCAAGTTCGATCTGGTCATGTCCTCGATGTCGATCACCGACGAGCGCAAGCAGAAAGTGCTCTTCTCCAAGCCCTACTACAACACGCCGGCCGCCTGGTTTGGCGCAGAAGATCTTGAGATCGATGTGGCCAACAAGGAAGCCTTGAAAGGCAAAATTGTCGGCGTGCAGCGTGGAACGACCATGGACAGCTACGTTACCGAAGAGCTTTCCGGCGTTGTGAAAGTGAAGCGATACACCACCGCTGATGACATGGTGCTGGATCTCGAAGGCCAGCGACTGGATCTGGTATTCCTGGACTATCCGGTTGGCGAGCAGACCGTTCTGTCCCGTGACGGCTACGCCCAGATTGGCGGCCCGGTCATGCTGGGAGAAGGCGTCGGAGCAGCGATGCGGCAAAGACGCGAGGATCTGGCCGAGGACGTCAACGCTGCGCTGGATAAGCTCAAGGAAGATGGCACCTACGACACCATCATGAAGAAATACTTCAGCTACGACATCAAGATGTAATTCAATGCTCGACCTGCGGGGATACGGACCTTCTCTTGCTGAAGGTGCGCTGATAACAGTGGAGCTGGCCGTATTCTCGCTGCTGCTGGCTCTGTTTCTGGGGCTGGCCGGCGCCACGGCCAAACTGTCGGGCAACCGGCTTCTCGCAGCAATTGCCTCGGTCTACACTACCGTAGTCCGAGGCATTCCTGATCTGGTCATGATGCTGCTGCTGTTTTATGGCGGCCAGGTACTGATCAATAACCTCTCCGATTTTATCTACGAGCAGTACGGCGTTGACTGGTTTATCCAGTTCGATCCTTTCCTCGCAGGCGTCATCACCATCGGCCTCATCTTCGGGGCCTATATGTCGGAAACCTTCCGGGGCGCTTTTCTGGCGGTAGACTCTGGGCAGGTGGAAGCAGGACGAGCCTACGGTTTCTCCCGCTGGCAGATTTTCCGCCGGATCGAAGCACCATTGATGCTTCGACACGCCTTGCCCGGGCTGGGTAACAACTGGCAGGTGCTTCTTAAAACCACCGCTCTGGTTTCCATCATTGGTCTTACCGATATGGTGCGGGTCGCCGAGCAGGCCGCCAAAGCTGAGCACGCGCCATTCCTGTTTTTTATACCCGTTGCAGCGGTTTACCTGGCGATTACAGCCGTCTCGGAACTGCTGATCCGCTGGCTTCAGAAACGTGCTGAGGTCGGCGTTGTGCGGGGGACTGACTGATGCAGGATCTTGTTCTTGAATGGTTAAACAGCAATGAGGTGTTTACCCCTGCAACTCTGATGCACTACTGGAGTGGTCTTGTCACCACCGTTCAGCTGGTGTTTCTTTCGCTAGTACTGGGGTTGCTGTTTGCCGTGCCGCTTGCCGTCCTGCGGACCTCTTCGAACCGCCTGGTATCCGGTTCTGTGTGGATTTACACCTACGTGTTTCGAGGCACGCCGCTACTGATTCAGCTGTACGTCATTTACTACGGAGTGGCACAGATTCCCGGCATTCAGGAAACCTTCTGGTGGCTTATTTTCCGAGAGCCTTTCTACCCTGCACTGCTGGCCTTTACGCTTAACACCTGCGCCTACACCACTGAAATCTTCCGTGGTGCGCTAGTGGCCACACCACGCGGTGAGATCGAGGCCGCCAGGGCTTATGGCATGAGCCGGATGCTGATCCTGAGGCGAATTCTGCTGCCAAGTGCGGCCCGCCGCGCAGTGCAGGCCTACTCAAACGAAGTGATTTTCATGCTCCATGCGAGTGCCATTGCCAGCGTGGTGACCATCATTGATCTGACCGGCGCGGCACGGGATATCTATTCCCGATTCTACGCCCCTTTCGATGCCTTCATCGCGGTTGCGCTGATCTACATGTGCCTGACCTTCATTCTGATTTTCGTATTCCGGAAGCTCGAAAAACGGCTTCTGCGGCACCAGACACAGAGCTAGACCGTGGCGACCGATACGCCAGATCCCAGAGAAACTGAAAAGGCAGCCGGCCCCCGCGCCAAGCAACTGTTTCCCCTCGCGGATCGCTGGCTACACCAGACGCTTGCGGAATTGACTCAGCCGCAGCCGCCCGCCACCGTCAGTCTCCCAGACGGCACGCGCCTGCGCCGGCTGTCGCTAGGCGTTCTTGAATGCTTGCCCGCGCAGGTCAGCGGGTCACCGCTGATTCTGTCTGCGGGTATCCACGGTAACGAAACCGCACCCATCGAAATCCTGGACGATCTGGTTGCCGAGCTGGTTACAGGGCAGCTCACCGCATGCCGACCCTGCCTGTTTATTCTCGGCAATCCGGCTGCGATAGCCGCCCAGACCCGATTTACTTCCATCAACCTGAATCGCCTGTTCACACTAGCGCCAACCAGGGAAGACTCGGATGAGCATCGTCGGGCCAATCAGTTGAAGCAGGCCGTCCTGACGTTTGCGCAGAACCGTCCCGAAAACGCTGGCCCGATTCGCCACTACGACCTGCACACCGCAATACGCGCTTCTTTGATGGAGCGCTTCGCCATTTTTCCGTTCAATCCTCAGGAGCCAGAACGGGTCCCTGACCAGTATTCCAACCGGTTCCTGTCCGCTGCGGCGATTGAGGCGGTCGTTATGCAGAATAAGGCCGCCAGCACCTTTTCAGGATTCATTGCTCAGACGCTGGGTGCTCAGGCGTTTACTCTGGAGTTGGGCAAGGTCAGACCGTTCGGCGAGAATCCACCGGCGGCGTTCGAGGCCGCTCGTAGGGCGCTTGCTTCGGCAATCAGCGGCCAAGGGATGAGTGAGAGTTCTCATCCCGTTGAATTTGAAGTCGTCCATGAAATTTTGCACACCGGCGAGGAATTTCGGTTCCATGTGAGTGACGACACGCCCAACTTCACTGAATACGAACCTCAAGCCCTGATCTGGGAAAGCGCGGGGGCTGAGTACCGGGTGGGTCTCCAGCCAGAGCGGATCATCTTTCCCAATCCGGCGGTGCCAAAAGGCCAGCGAGCGGGCCTGATGATACGCGCCAGAACGGGCCGGTCTTCAGAGAGTTCTGATTTGAGAGACTTCTGATTTGAGAGGCCTCTGATTAAAGCTGGAAATCGTAAATCGGGCCCAGACCGAGCAGGCCAGTCAGTTCATCCAGCGCCGCGCGTGATTCATCCAGCAAACTGGGGGCGGCCAGATCTCGCGGGGTCAAGCGATCCCTGTAGTGGGCGCGGACCCAGCCCGAGAGCACCTCGTGCAGCGAATCGTTCAGCATGACCCCTCGTGCTACAGTGGCTCGCTCCGCATCCGTCAGCGGTACTCTCAACCTCAGGCAAGCCGGGCCACCGCCATTGCGCATGGACTGTTTGACGTCGAACACATCGACCGCTGTAATCGGGCCGGCTGGATTCACAAGTTCCGCCAGATAGTTCCAGACGTTGGGGTTCTCCCGGCATTCCACCGGCACAGCCAGTACAAAGCCATCGTCAGCCTGCAGCAATTGGGAATTGAACAGGTAGGACTGAACGGCGTCCTGCAGGGAGACAGCCTGTTTCGGCACGCATATAGGCTTGAAAATCCCAGCGCCTAACTTGCTGGAAAGCTCCTCCAGCACCGCCTCTTCCTCAGCAAACGCCAGCTCATGATAAAAAAGCACGGGACCCGTGCCGACGCAGATGACGTCGTTGTGGAAGACGCCGCCGTCAATCGCAACGGGGTTCTGGCGGGCGAAGACACGATGCTCTTCGCGAATGCCATGCTGGCGTGCAATTGCCCGGGACGCCTCCAGTGTCTGGCGCGCCGGAAACCGGATCGGCGGCTGGCCCGGTGCATCGGTGCCACTGCGACCGTAAACAAAGAGACCGATACCAGGGCCACTTGGGCTGGCACTCAGGCGTGTGTGATTGGCCGCGCCCTCGTCGCTGAACTCGGGGCTGGAAGGTAAGGCATCGTGATGGGCGAAACGCCCTTCGTCAGAAAATATCGCTCGGAGAATACGGCCGGTCGTCGGGTGCTCGAGGCTGCGATGAAACGCGGTCTGCAGATTCGCTGGGGTAAAGTGAACCCGGCCGTCACCACTCTCGGCGCTGCCGGTGACCGTCGCCGCATTGGCGGCCCACATGGCAGACGCGGAGCTGACTTTAGCGACGAGGACTGGGTCCAACTTGCCGGCGTCGCGCAGGATTTTTGCGTCATCGCCAGTGAAGCCAATTTTTCGAAGAGCGGGAATAAAAGGACGCTCGTGGGGCGGAAGAATGCCCTGCGGGTAGCCCAGATCCGCCAGCGCTTTCATTTTGGCGAGGCCCTCGAGCGCAGCCTGGCGCGGATTTGACACCGCGTGGCGATTATCCAGCGATGCAAGATTACCCCAGGACAGGCCACTGTAGTTGTGGGTCGGGCCGATCAGCCCATCGAAATTGACTTCCTGAACAGGTTCCTTCGCCATGCTCAAAGCTCCAGCCCCGGCGCCAGGGTCTCAGGCAGTTTCAGTTCCGGCGACTCCAGCGAGGCCATCGGCCAGGCGCAGTAATCAGCCGCATAGTAGGCACTGGGCCGGTGATTTCCGCTGAGGCCGACGCCTCCGAAAGGCGTTGAGCTGCGAGCACCGGTGAGCGGTTGATTCCAGTTGACGATACCCGCACGAATTTCGCCAAGCATTTTCTGGTAAAGCGACTCACTGTCGCTCAGCAGACCGGCTGCCAGTCCGTAACGGGTGGCATTGGCACGCTCAATCGCTTCATCGAAGGTGGCGTAGCGATAAACTTGCAGCAACGGTCCGAAGACCTCTTCGTCATCTGCCGCCACACTGGTCATGTCCACCAGGCCCGGCGATAGCATGGCCGGGGCAAGACTTTCAGCTGCGACCAGGACACGCCCTCCGGCCTTCTGCCAGCGGCGCTGGGTCTGTAGAACCTTGCCGGCGGCAGTAGCGGAGATGACCGAGCCCATAAAGGGCTGCGGCTCGTCATCGTAGCGGCCAGTTCTGATCCGTTTAACCGAAGCCACCAGTGCTTCCATCAGGCGATCGCCTGCTTCGCCCGCCTGTACGAGCAATCGCCGGGCGCAGGTGCAACGCTGACCCGCTGAGATATAGGCGGACTGAATAATGTGATGGATGGCGGCTGGCATGTCGCTGACGTCCTGAACGATCAGCGGATTGTTACCGCCCATTTCCAGCGCCAGAATTTTCTCCGGCTGCCCGGCAAACTGGCGGTGCAGCAGAGTCCCTACAGCAGCGCTGCCTGTGAAGAACAGACCATCAAGGCCAGAATGGGACGCCAGTAACCGACCGGTGTCGGCCGAACCCTGAATCAGATTGAGCACGCCGTCAGGCAGCCCCGCCTCCTGCCATAGCCGCACGGTGAGTTCAGCGACGGCGGGCGTCAGCTCAGAGGGCTTGAAGACCACAGCATTGCCCGCCAGCAGCGCGGGAACAATGTGACCATTGGGCAGATGGCCGGGGAAGTTATAGGGACCGAAAACCGCCACGACACCGTGGGGCCGGTGCCGAAGAACCGAGCGTGTCGCACCTTCATCGCTGCTACGGGTGCCGGTTCTCTCCTCGAAGGCTCGCGCGCTGATGGCGACTTTGCCGATCATCGCCGCGACCTCGGTTCTGGCTTCCCATAGAGGCTTGCCGGTCTCGCGCCCGATCAGTCTCGCCAGCGCTTCACGGTGATCTTCAAGGACCGCTGCAAAGCCTTGCAGGAGGATCAGCCTGCTTTCGACACTTCTACCGGCCCATTGAACCTGTGCAGCTCGCGCACTTCGGACAGCCTGAGCAACGTCTTCAGAATCCGCTGCGAAGCCCTGCCATAGAATTTCGTCGCTGACGGGATCGGTCGATGTCAGCACCGGGCCACTGGCTTGACGCCAATGGCCATTAATCCAGGCCTCTCCCGTGAGTGCTCCCTGCTGCGTCACTGTCATGGCTTCTGTCTTCCCGCTGGAGATTATGTGCGTTCTGGCTGGTCAGGCTTTCGGTGACGCCTGGGATTCAGTGTCCTTGAGTGGGCTGAAACCAATCTCATCACCCGGCTCGACAAGCAGTTGCCGGGCCTGGCCGACGGTCAGAGTCAAACCGCTGTGATCCAGAGCTGATCCAGCGACCAGAATGACCCGAAAATCAGACCGTTTTCTATTACTGACCATCAATAAAGCGGTATCGCGATCATCAGTAACCATGTGCTGATGATCAACGACCCGTACCGGTGCATGCCGATACTGTCGTATCGAGCGGATGTTGTGACAGAAAGCCTCCACCAGCGGGCCTCCGTCGAAAATATCCACCATGCCGTTGTAGTTGAAGCCCTCAGCCTCCAGCAGCGCCAGTGCTGGCCGAGTGTCGGGATGCACCTTACCTACCACTTCCTGAGCCTCGGCAGGCAGCAGCGGCAGATAAATGGGATACTTCGGCATCAACTCTGCAATAAAGGCTTTACCTTCGGTCATGGAGCGCTGGTCGGCTTCAGCGAAAGGCATATCAAAGAATAGCCTTCCCAGGGATTCCCACAACGGGCTACGTCCCTGTTGATCAGAAACACCGCGCATTTCCGCGAACACCTTGGCCGAGAACAGATCGCTGAACGCTGCCAGAAACATCAGTCGGCAACGGGACAGAAAAACCCCCGCACCGTTGCCCCTGCTGTCGGTGTCTAGCAGCAGCGAACACAGCTCAGTGAGCCCTGTCATGTCGTTGCTCAGCTGCAGCGTGGGGGTCGTGATGTGGATACCCAGCTCCTGTGAAGCATTCACCTGGCGGCTTAACCGGTAGTTGTAAAACACATCGGACAGGCCGACGCCGGCCGCCAACCCGCTGACTCCTACCACCTGCGAATCGATTTCCAGCGCAAACAGGTAAAAGGCATCAGGCGGCGGAACCTTGGCGGTGAAACTGGCCTCGCTGAGCGCCAACCGTCGCGTCAACAGCGCTTCGTCCGCCGGCAGTGTTGTGAGCCCCTTGCCGGCGCCCAGCGCCAGCTTCATCAGCGCAGGCAAATCAGTCGGAGTGCTTGGCCGGATCAGCATCCCGATCTCACCCCCGCTATCGTTGAAGCAAACAGTGGCGTCATGGTCATCGATTGGCCCGCTGATAGGTCCAGCGCTTTGCAAACGCCAGACGGCACGTAAAGCTCGCGCCCCGATGCGTTGGGCGTCGCCGCAGACAGAACCGCGCGAAACAACTTGCCGCGTCCAGTGCTCAGCAGTTGCTCGTCGTCATCGACCACGTCTCTGGGACGGACCTTGGGAAACCGGGTGCTGGATTTGAGACTGCGCAGCTGCGCGACCGGGCACTCCAGCACCGGACCACCATCGAAAATATCGATGTAGAGACTACTGGCGAAGCCCTCTCTTTCAAGAATCGCACGGGCAGCGGAAGTGGCTGGGTGATGGCGGCCAATGGCCTCTCTGGCGGACTCGTCCAGGAGTGTTTCGTAAATAGGGTGGGGCGGCATCAGCTCGGCCAGAAAGGTTTTGCTCAGGCGCCGGGAATGACGATTGGCCTCAGCGTACTCCATACCGAAAAAATGCCGACCCAGGCCATCCCAGAAAGGCACTTTGGCCGGCAGATCCGGCGCCATTTCACTCAGTTCCCGCTCGATGTCGCGAGTGGAACTGACCGCCTGCCCGCCTTCACTCACTTTCGAACGGCGCACGCTGCCGGTGCCAGACAGGCCCTGAAACTCAACAACCAGCTCTTCGTGAAACCAGTTCCGATGTTCCAGAACAAACAGCAGCCGGCATCGGATAAGCAGTTGCAAAGCCGCAAATTCGTTAACGCCACGTCGGACGGCAAAGCCGTTGAGCAGGCTTGTGCCGGTCAGCGCATGGGTGGGATAAAGCACGTCAATATCGCGGGAGATATCAAGGCGGCGGGAAGCGTGCACGAGTCGATCTCGCCGATAGTTGTAAAAGGGCTCGCCGTTACCTGCGCAGGCATCGAGCCCTGCAAGACCTACCAGTTCACCACGTCGAGCGGTGTCTTCCATGACGAACAGAAGCCGTCGATAGGCGGGAGGTTTGGCTGAGCCGGTTTCAGCCAGCGACCACCAGGCTAGCCTGAGCCGGCCCTTGAGCGTATCCCGGTCTCGCGGCAGGCTGGATGAAATCCGTTCTGCGTTGGCATACAGATCCTCGATCATCGGCAGATCCTGCTCATGGGCAGGACGAACTATCAGCATGCCCGGCCTCCATCTGGCCAGTGAGGGGCAGTCGGCGAACAGCTATCCGCCGAACAGCCCCTGGATCAGTGACTGGTCAGAGCCGCAAACGCCGTATCGAGACGGCTCAGAGCTTCCTCGATATCGGTTTCCGGGATGATCAGCGATGGCGCAAGCCGCACAACACCGGCGCCAGCCACCAGAATCAGAACGCCAGCTTCGAGCCCAGCAGCTACCAGGTCCTTGGCCCGGCCTTGCCATTGTTCGTTCAGAACGCAGCCCAGCAAGAGTCCAAGGCCGCGCACTTCCTCAAACAAGCCGTATTGTTTACCCAGCCGCGTCAGCCCTTCTCTCAGCAGCTGGGAACGAGCCTCGACACCCGCAAGCACTTCCGGTTGGCTGACAACTTCCAACACCCGCTGGGCAACCGCACAAGCCAAGGCGTTACCGCCGTAGGTGCTGCCGTGGGTGCCGATGCCAAAAGTCGCCGCAATTGCGGCAGTGGTCAGCATCGCCCCAATCGGGAAGCCGCCGCCAAGACCTTTGGCCGAGGTCAGAATATCCGGGGTCACACCGTAGTGCTGATACGCATAGAGTGAGCCGGTCCGACCCACGCCGGACTGAACCTCATCAAACACCAGCAGCGCCTGGTGCTGGTCACAGAGCTGGCGCAGGCCCTTCAGAAACTCAGGATCAGCAGGCACCACGCCGCCCTCGCCCCGAATTGGCTCGACGACCACGGCACAAGTGCGCTCACTGATCAAAGCCTCTACTGAGGCCAGATCGTTGTAAGTAGCGTGATGAATCCCATCGGGTGCGGGCTCAAAGCCCTCGAGATACTTGGGCTGCCCGCCCACTGCGACGGTGAACAGCGTCCGACCATGAAAACTGTCGGTGAAGGAGATGATTTCGTTTTTTTCCGGGCCGTGATGCTGCCAACCGTAACGTCGAGCCAGTTTAAAGGCCGCTTCGTTCGCCTCCGCTCCAGAATTGGCAAAGAACACTCTTTCGGCAAAGGTCTTGTTGCAGAGGGTTCTCGCCAGTCGCAAGGCGGGTTCGTTGGTGAGCACGTTGGATACATGCCAGAGCTTTTCAGCCTGCTCGTGCAGCACACCGACGAGCCCTGGATGAGCGTGTCCCAGAGAGGTAACGGCAATACCGCCAGCCAGATCCACGTACTCCCGGTGTTCCTGATCCCAAACCCGCGAGCCTCGGCCTTTGACCGGGATGATCCGGGCTGGCGCATAGTTGGGAACCATGACCTCATCGAAGGTGTGTCGGGTGACTGGATCGTGTGGCATACAGGCAAAATCTCCAGAATCAGCGGGGCATCACTCAAGCTTAACCAATAGCGCGACAGCCCGCACAGGAATCGTCCCCGTTGCAGGCCGATTGCTGAAAAAGCCTCTGATCAAGTCTGAGGCCAGGCCACATCAGGCGTTCCGAGGCGCGCGAGGGGAATGACCTCGGTAGCCTTGGCTTCCTTGCCCATCAAGGCTTTAACCACCAGTTTGTAGGAATCCAGGTCGAAAGACACGAGCTGGCCGCCGAGGTCCAGTTCGTTGAGTGATTCTTCGTCCTGAACGGTGGCCAGATGCATCCAGTTGTAGACCACCAGAATGTCAGTCCGACCGCTGCGGCTGTTACGTTCAACGATGCCGATAGGTCCGTCCCAGGGCCAGGTTTTCAGCTTGAGCTTATGAAAGGCGATCTGGACTCGCAGGTTGTAGCGTATTCTGTCTTCGGTACCGATGCAGGCACCCTTGCAACGACCCAGGCCGTAGTGGAAGCAGGCGCCCGGATGTTCAGGCTCCAGACCCAGGAGCTGATGGCACAGATCGTTCTTCTGGGCGATTCCCGCCAAAGCCTTTTCCGCTTCGCGCTTGCTGCGGAACAGGCCGAAATAGCGCTCCAGCTGCATGGGGTCGATATCCCAGGCCAGGCGCGACTGCAGATACCCCTGCTCGTTCTCGGTCAACTCGATACTGACCAACCGCTTGGCCGCTCGGGAACGACGGTTGAACAAGGGATTGAGGCTCTTGATCTGCTTGAGTTCGAGCAGCAGCGCGCCCAACTCTCCAGCGGTTTCTGTCCACTCGACCCGGCGCAGGGACTCTGAAATGCGCACCCCGCGGCTGGTGTTGTGATCGCCGGAAAAATGCGATGACACTCGCTGAAGTATATTGGTGCTTTTTCCGACGTACAGAAGCACATCGTTCTCGCCGTAAAAGCGATAGACACCCGGCGCATTGGGCAGCTCGTTGAGCACGTCAGCCGGCAAATTCGACGGCACGCTGGGGCGCTTGAGCAAGGTGCGCACGCCGGCCTCGACAGCACCCTGCCCTTTCTCATCGATCACCGTCTCAAAGAATTGCAGCATGGCCTGAACGTCACCCATTGCCCGGTGCCGCTCCACCTGATCAAGTCCGTGGCGTGCGATAAGCGAGTCCATGTTATGGCGGCGGTGTTCGGGGTACAGGAGTCGCGAAAGCTTGACGGTGCACAGCACCTTGGCTGAGAACAGCCGTCCCAGAGCACGAAATTCCGATTTGATGAAACCGTAGTCAAACCGGGCGTTGTGGGCGACAAAAATCTTGCCCTCCAACTGCTCCTGAAGTTCATCAGCGATCTCTTCAAAAACCGGCGCTTCGCGCACCATCTCGTTGTTGATGCCTGTCAGCTGTTCAATAAATGCGGAAATCCTGCGCTCCGGATTGATCAGCGTTTGCCACTGGCCAATCGTTTCGCCGTCGCGCCAGAATCGTATGCCTATTTCGGTGATACGGTCAGACCCGGCGCTACCGCCGGTCGTCTCGATATCCAGAAAGGCGAAAGTCGCTGATTCATAGAACGGCAATAGATCTGGCATACATCTCCTGTACCAAGAATCTGGATGGTGGCCTCGACGGCGAATGTTTAGCAGCTAATTAAGTACGCGTGTCGATGCCCAAGAGTTTTATCAGGTTCCCGGTCGTCTCACACACTCCACGCATCGAACGTATCCAATCGCGGCGACTGTCTATAAAATTCTGGCTCCCCGAAATGCCTGGAGCCGTTGGTTTGCATGTCCCGTCGTCTGAGTCCTGAAACCGGTTTTGAACGCCTGCGAAAAATCGAACGAAGCCCTGTTTTCCAGGGGGCTGTCATTACCATCATTATTCTTTCCGCCCTGACCATCGGCGCAAAAACCTATGACCTGCCACCGCTGGTCGAGCGCTCGCTGCTGGTTCTGGACAATGCCATCACCGTATTTTTTCTTCTTGAAATCCTGTTCCGGTTTGCGGCCTGCCCGAACAAGCGCCGGTTCTTTTCAGACGGCTGGAATATTTTCGACACCATCGTGGTGATTGGCAGCATCATCCCGCTGGATAATGCCGAAGCGGTGCTTCTGGGCCGTTTGCTGCGAGTCTTCCGGGTTCTGCGACTGGTGTCCGTGCTGCCAGAATTGCGATTCCTGATCAATTCGCTGCTCAAAGCGATACCCCGAATGGGCTACATCGCGCTGTTGATGTTCATCATCTTCTACATCTACGCCGCGATGGGCTCGCTGTTCTTCTCAAAGGTCAATTCTGAGCTTTGGGGTGATGTAGCGATATCCATGCTCACCCTGTTCCGTGTGGCGACCTTCGAGGACTGGACCGACGTCATGTATGAAACCATGACAGCGTACCCGTTAAGCTGGATCTTCTATCTGACATTCATCTTCCTGACCGCCTTCGTGTTTCTGAACATGATGATTGGCGCAATACTTGAGGTCATGAGCGAAGAGAAAAACGCCAAGGAAGCCCAGGCAGCCCGAAGCGAGCGCGATGACATCGTTCAGCAACTCCAGGCCGTCCAGCGCAAGCTTGATCAGTTGGCTGAAACGATTGAGCACAACAGCCGCCACCGATAAAAGCTTTCAAAACAATGACTGTTTGGTAACAGCAGGACCTGTCGCGATTGCCTACGTTTGGCGTAATGTTTCGGTAATCCGCACTGGTAATGTCTGGTCGAATCCAGTCCGGTCCGGGTTAATCAGTCCATCCCGACTCAAATCACCGTTTCTGGAGACGCCCGATGACCCAGATGAATCTCTGCCCCGCCTCTAAGTTTTCCTCTCGCAGCGTTCGCTCGGCGAGCCTCTATGCATCCGGGCTGTGTGGAGCGCTGTTAATGGGCCTCGGCCCCGCCGCCCAGGCTTTTTCCTTTGAAGCTGGTGAAGGCGACCAGACGGTCACTGCCAAGGTTTACGGCTACGCCCGCCTCAACGCCGTTTACGACATCAATGAAGATATCGGCCTGACCACCCAGTCTGGCAACTTCTCCGGGTTGGATTTCACGGGTGACGCCGCTGAAGGCTTCTTCGATGCCGATGCACAGCAGTCACGCCTGGGCGTTGAAGTGACTCATCAGTCTGGTCTTCTGGTCAAGCTTGAGACCGACTTTCGCGGCGGTAATCTAAGACTCCGACACGCCTACGGCGAATACGGTTCCTGGATGGTTGGGCGCAACTGGTCCAATTTCAATAGCTTCGTCGGCTTTACATCTACCTGAATCAGTGACTCCGTTTTTAATATACCCGCCTGAGCACCAGTCAGGCCAGGCTGTGCATTATTTTGGATGGAGTCAGGTTATTTTGGGCAGGAGTGCGTAATCCGAGCGCTCTTCGCCACTCT
>Ga0208934_1000276_pt1 | contig 28911 bp, 27 predicted proteins | sample MalvirDeepMed_s2_FD_184243 | JGI IMG/M metagenome (GOLD analysis project Ga0208934, IMG submission 184243) | Marine viral communities from the Global Malaspina Expedition - Malaspina viral metaG DeepMed_s2 (SPAdes) (version 2) | ecosystem: Environmental > Aquatic > Marine > Oceanic | place... | reverse complement strand
GATCATGGCGAAGCAGTCGAGCCGGTAATCCTCGTCTTCATGCGCGCGCGCATGAAGACGAGGATTACCGGCTCGACTGCTTCGCCATGATCAAGGCCATCGTTGGCCAGATGGCGCGGCCAAGCGCCGCGCCTTCGGACACGGAGCGCGGGCTGATCGACCGCGCGGTGACGCAGGTGTGGGAAGCGCTCGGCAGCGGCGGGGCGATCGACGACGTCGCGCATGCGCTCCATCAGAGCGAGAACGAGGCGGGCAAGGATCTCGCCACAGCGATCGCGCCCTTCTGCCGCGGTGGCAGCTATGCCGGGTTCTTCTCGGGGAAAGCGAGTTTCGCGCTCGAAGACGATTTCACTGTGTTCGAGATGAGCGACCTCGCGTCCCGCGAGGAGCTTCGAAGCGTTGTCCTCTCGGCAATCATGTTCATGACCGGTCAGGCGATGACGCGCTCTTCGCGCTCGACCAAGAAGCTGCTGCTGATCGACGAGGCCTGGGCGATGCTCAGGGGCGGCTCGATGGGCGAGTTCGTCGAGACCTATGCCCGCACCGCGCGCAAATATGGCGGCGCGCTTGCGACCGCGACCCAGTCCTTGAACGACTACTACAAGTCCGATGGTGCGCGCGCCGCGCTCGAAAACAGCGACTGGATGCTGGTGCTCCAACAGAAGCCCGAGACCATCGCCGATTTCCGCAAGGAAGCGCGGCTCGACATGGACGACCGGACCGAGACGCTGATCCGCAGCCTCAAGCGCTCGGGCACCGAGTACAGCGAGATCTACCTCAAAGGTCCCGAGATGGAAGCGGTTGGACGCCTGGTGCTCGACCCACTCTCGGCAACCATCTTCTCCTCCGATCCCGACACCTATGCCGCGATCCACCGCCATGTCGAAAACGGCATGCCGCTGGAGCGCGCAGTCGCGCTGGTCGCAGGCGTGGAAGGAGGCATGTGATGGTGCTCGAGACCACCACGCTCGTAGATCGCGTGCCGCTTCCGTCAGTCAGACAAGCCCGCGACAAGCACCGTGTGATCGACTGGCTGGCGCTGTTCCAGGGCACCTGCCTGGTGCTGATCGAAATGGCAAGCTTCGCGGCGAGCACGCTGCTGCTGGTCCTCGGCCTGCCGCTGTTCGTGTTCCTGGCTGTAGCAGGCTGGGATCTCACGGCGCTGTTCGCGCAGCTCGGCAATCTTGCCGACCATTACCGTACCGCTGAACCGGTCGCGCGCCGCTTCTTTGCGCAGGACCTCCAGATCGCATTTCTCATCGCAGCCGGGGGCCTCACCTTGCTGCGGCTGCCGGCTTTCCTGCGCCGCCTCGATCGCCGCCTCGCCGAAGGATCTCCCCGCCATGGATAGACTGCACCTCCCGCTTAGCCAGCTGGGCCCGAAACTCCTCGCTCTAGCCTTGCTCGTTGCCGCGCTCCTGTGGGGTGCGTGGATCACGCAGCAGGTCACCAGCTCCCCGGAGCAGCGGATCGTCACGGTCCGGCTCGCCGAGACCATCGGGACATTCGTCGAGGAAGCCGCGCGCGCCGATGCCGATCCGGCGGTCGTCCAAGCGGCTAGCCTTGCCTACCTCAAGGCCGCCGAAAGCGCCGTTACCGACATGGGCCATGACGGCCGCGTGGTGCTGGTTGCCGAGGCCGTGCTCGCGGGCGCTGCCGAAGACGCAACCTCCGAACTCGAGCAGCGCATTGCGGACAAGCTCGCAGGGGAGATCCAGCCATGAGCCTGCCCCGCTCGATCCGCCGTTCACTGCTGCTCTCGGGGCTGGTCCTGCTGCCGCTCGCCTGGGCGCCGCTCGATGCCTTCGGCAAGGACCACGCTTTCCTCATCAATGCGAGCCCGAGCCTGCCCAACTGGGCGTTCTGGCTCGAAAAGCACGCGCCGATCATGCGCGGCAGCCTGATCTTCTTTGAGCCGCCGCAAAGCGAACTCGTCGAAAGGCATTTCGGAAAGGGACCGCAGATGTTCGGCAAGCGCGTCCTTGGCATGCCGGGCGATGTCGTGCGCCACGAGGGCGATGCGGTCTTCATCAACGGGAAGCAGGTCGCAAGCCTGCTCGAGGTTACCCGCCTTGGCGTGCCGCTCACGCGCGGTCCCGAAGGCGCAATACCGGAAGGTTGCTACTACACCGGAACCGACCATCCACGCGGGCTCGACAGCCGCTACGGCGCCATCGGTTTCGTTTGCCGCGAGCAGATCCTCGGCAGCGGGAGGGCTATCCTGTGATGCGCTCCCTCCTTCCGATTGGCGCGCTTTTCCTCGCGGCGCTCCCTGCCAGCCTGCAGGCACGAGACTACGGCCAGCGCGGCGCGGTCTTCCCCGTGATCGAGCGCGACCTGCTCGAACAGATCCATACGCGCCTCGCGCAGATGGAAAAATCGGGCGAGACCGCCCGGCTCAACGAGGAACTCAAACGTCGCACAATCGCCCGCGTCAACCGGCCCGATCCGGTTGCCGGCCTCATTCGCGCAAGCGCAAGCCGTCAATGGGCCTTCGACCCGACAATCACGCTTGCTGCCGATATCCGGGGCGCAAAAGGCGAGCTGATCCATGCCGCCGGAACGCAGGTCAATCCGCTCGACAGCGTCAAGCTGCGCGGCGACCTCCTGTTTATCGACGGCGACGATCCCTCGCAGATCGCCTGGGCGCTGGGGCAGGACGCGCACGCCAAGCTGATCCTCGTGAAAGGCGCACCGCTCGAGCTGATGAAGGCCCGTCAACGCCGCTTCTATTTCGATCAGGGCGGCAAGCTGACGCAAAAATTCGGCATCAGGGCCGTCCCCGCGCGGGTGCGCCAGAACGGGCGGATGCTCGAGGTGAGCGAGATCACGCTCCCGCCGCGAAAGGCCCAACCATGAGCAACATCCGCGCCTTCCTGATCCTCGTCACCGCGACGTTGTCGTTCGCTCTTGCCTCGCCCGCCTCGGCCGATGCCGGGCCTGGCAAATGCACCGGGCAGTTCGTCAATCCGATCACCGACATCTGCTGGTCGTGCCTGTTCCCGATCTCAGTCGGCGGGCTCGAAATCTGGCCGAGCAATCGTCCCGATCCCGATAATCCCGACCTGCCGGTGTGCCTGTGCGGTCTGAGGCCCGGGATCGCCATGGGCTTCTGGGAGCCCGTCCGGCTCGCCGATGTCAGCATGAAGCCATGGTGCTTCGTGAACCTCGGCGGGATGAAGCTCGATCCCGGCTTCGATATCGGCTTCCGCTCGATCTCGGGTCCGTCGGCCGTGGGCGGCGCAAGCCAATATTATTCGAGCTGGCACGTCCACTGGTATGCCTATCCGCTGATCTACTGGATGGAGATCGTCGCCGATTTCCTGTGCCTTGAGCCGGGCTCAATCGACATCCTCTACATCTCCGAAATCGATCCGCTGTGGCAGGACAGCGAGCTCACCGCGATCATCAATCCCGAGGCCGTGCTGTTTGCCAACCCGCTGGCGCTTGCCGCGTGCGCTGCGGATTGCGCTGCTTCGACCGCGAATCTGCCGCTCGACGAGATGTTCTGGTGCGCGGGCTGCCAGGGTTCGATGTACCCGATGAATGGCAATGTCTCCGCTTCGATCGGACACGTTCAGGCCTCGCGGCTCGTGCTCTCGCGCTTCGCCTACAAGCTCCACCGCGAGCTCGTCTCATGGGGGACGATGGGGTCGAAGGGCCTGTGCGGCAAGTACCTGATGCCGGTGATGAGGAAGCAGCAATACCGCTTCCAGGCCACCAACCCCAACCCGGCGACCAAGGGCCGCTACGCCTGCCCGCCCGTGGGTGCCTCAACCACCTTCCAGTCCCCCGGACAGGTCATCCCCGCCATTGGCGAAGACATGGGATACCTCGTCTGGCGCAAAAGGAATTGCTGCGCGCTATGAGAAACGCTTTCCCCATACTCGTTGGCCTTAGTCTGGTGATCGCTGCCGGATTTGCCGCAGCTTCTGCGCAGGATGCCGGGCCCGACCTTGACCTCGCTGAGATCCGCGCGCGCGCGGCCGAACATGCCGCCGACGCCGAGGCGCTCGCCACATCGGTCAGGACAAAAGCGGATGCCCTCGCAGACGACGCGCGCGCCGCTCAGCAAACGGCTTTCGACAATCGCGCAGTCTATGCCGAGACTGCGCAGGCGACCGCGAATGCCGGGCCGCTCGATCTCGATGGCATGATCCGCGCCCAGGCCGATGCGGAAGTGGCAGCGATGGGCGAAACGCCCCGGTTCATCGCGTTTGCCTCCTTGGCAATGCCCGAACCCTCATTGAAGGCGCTGGTTCGCGATGTCTCGAGGGCCGGCGGCGTCACCGTATTGCGCGGATTTCCGCAAGGCGACAGCGCGCGCTTCAAGAAGCGCATCGCCGCTATCTGGAGCGATCGCGATGATGCCGGCGCGCTCGGGATCGACCCGCGCCTGTTCCGCGCCTTCGATATCAAGGTTGCCCCGAGCTTCGTGATGATCGCGAGCGATTTCAGCCCCTGCGACGGGTTCGACTGCAAAGACGTCTTGCCGCCGCACGACCGCATTGCCGGCAATATCAGCGTGGCCGAAGTGCTCGACACCTTCGCTTCGGGAGGCGGTCCGGGAGCGCAGCTCGCGCGCCTCCATTCCCGCAGGCTCGAAGGAGAACGGCCATGAGGCTCATACAATCGCTTCGCATAGGACTGCTCGGTCTTCTCGCCGTCGCCGCGCCCCTTTCCGCGCAGCAGCAGGACGCGCGGGCCGATGGCAAGGCCTTTGGCGAAAGCCTGCGCGGCGAAGCGCAAGAAGCTGCCAGATCGCAGCCCAATGCAGCAAACCTGCCCAACTACGACCGCAACGCCGTGCGAAACCTGGAAACGCTCGCCGACGATCCCGACCGGATCGAGAGCAATGCGGCCTCCGCTGTCACCGGACACCAGGGCTATCGGGCAATGCGCGACAGCGTAGCCAATCGCGCGCGCTTCGATCCGAACGAGATCGAGGACGTCATCGCGCGCAGCCTCGCCATCAACGAGACCCCGCTCGACTACACCAGCGGCATGGATATCTCGGGCGGCCAGGGCAATTGTGTCCCCCTGCCGCCCGGCTCGGGCACGGCGGGAACCTATACCGCGACCTGCAACACCGGCACGCGGATCGACCAGTCGGCGGGCCAATGCGCGGTGCCGCTCGTCGCCAACGTGACCCGGCGCCAGCAATGGCACTATCTCTGCAATGAGACGAGCACAGTCTATGGATATCCCTGGTGCTCGGCATTCGATGGTGGCTCGTGCCGGATCACCGGGTATCGGCCCGGACCCTGCCTCCAGTGGCGGCAGGACCAGTTCTACAGATACTGCATTGAACCTGGCGACCCCATCGCCGAAATCACATGCGACACTCCGGATGCACGCTACACGCCCTATGCGGTGACCACGGACAGCACGGTCGATACCTTTTCCGACGAGAGCCAGTGCACCGGATTTGCCGATAATGGCGATTGCGCGCTCGACGCAGAGATCTGCACCGATGCCGATCCCCAAACCCGCGTGGTCGACGGCGTCTCGGTTACGCGGCCCTGCTGGGAATGGCAGCGCAGCTACACCTGCACATCGCGCGAGGCGGCGAGCGACTGTTCGGACATCGAAAGCCAGGGCACTTGCCGCTTCATCCGCGAGGAATGCCTCACCGACGAGACGCCTTGCGAGACCTGGGAGCGCATCTACGAGTGCCCGCTGCCTGAGGCCAATAGCGCCACGCAATATGTCTGCGACGGCGATGTCTATTGCATTGACGGTAGCTGCGAGACGATCGAGCGCACCGCCAATGACGAGTTCAAAGATGCGGCGGTCGCATTGCACGCCATGGACGAGGCGCGCGGCCAGTTCGATCCGAACACGCTGACGCTGTTTCGCGGCACGCGCAACACATGCTCGTCCAAGGTCTTCGGCGTCCTCAATTGTTGCAAGGGCAAGGGCTTCCCGCTCATTCCAGGTATTAGCCTGCTGGTCGCGCTCGGCTGCAACCGCGAGGAAGTGCTGCTCCACGAACGCGATGCGCAGGGGCTGTGCGCCTATGTCGGGACCTATTGTTCGGACAAGTTCCTTGGCGTCTGCCTGACGAAGAAGAAGGTCTATTGCTGTTTCGAGAGCAAGCTCTCGCGGATCCTGCAGGAACAGGGCCGCAAGCAGCTCCCCAAGCCATGGGACAAGCCCAAAGAAGAACAATGTGAGGGGTTCACTCTCGACGAGTTTGCCCGGCTTGATTTGAGCCGGATGGATTTCAGCGAGGTCTATGCCGAGTTCACCGAGGCCGCGCGGCTGCCCGACGAACTCGAGACCAGCATCCTCATCCAGCAGAGGATCGAAGATTATTACGCAAGGGGCGGCCAATGACCCATCTGCATCACCTCACGGCGCTCGCGCTCGGCATAGCTGCCCTGCCCGCCACTCTGGCCCAGGCGCAGGAGCGGCAGGACACAAGATCGACCACCGCTGCCGACGCGCTCTACTGCCAAGAGCGTAGGCTCGGCTACTGGTTCTACTGCGTGAAGCCCGCTCCCATTGAAGAGCCACAACAGCCTGAAGCCGAGCCGGTCGCGGCCAGCCAAGAACTCGACGCGATCACCTCCGAGCTGCGCGAACTCAAAGCGCGCGCGATTCTCTATCCGACCGAAGCCAATGTCGCGGCCTATATCCGCTTTCAGCGCGCGCAGCTCGACCGCGCCTCGCTGTTCTCCGATGTCTGGCAGCGGGCGATCTGGCGGGACCCGGACCTCGACTACACGCTTGAGCGCCCCGTCGGAGCGGTCGCCAAGAAGCAGTGGCAGGATGCCCGCAGCGCGGAGCGCGATCACGTCATGGCAACGCTCTCGCAGCGCTACGGCCTTTTCTATTTCTTCAGTTCGACCTGCGGCCCGTGCGAAGTGATGGGCCCGATCGTCAAAGGCGTCGCCGACCGATGGCGGATTACCGTACGCGCGATCTCGACCGATGGCGGACCCTCGAGACACTTTCCCGACTATCGGGTCGAGACGAACCAGCGCGGCAAGCTTGGTCTCGAAGGCAAAGCCACCCCCGCCCTGGTGCTGTGGGATAGCGTGACCAAACGCCCGATTCCGATCGGCTACGGCGTGCTCTCGGCCGACGAGCTGCAGGACCGCATCTACCTTCTCACCTCCAAGGAAGCCGGACATGATTACTAGCATCCGCAATGCGGCATTGACCCTCGCCGCCGCCAGCATGGTTGCCTCACCGGTCGCCGCGAATGTTGGCGACAGCATGGACCGCTTCATGGATGACATGGGGGCGGCGGCGAATGTCACGGGCCCAACCGCCTTCGAAGGCCAGTCGGCGGGATATTACAGCCTCGGCAATGTCTGGACACGCTTCCCTCAGAAGACGACCAACATCGCCAATCTCCAGCTGCCGCGCGCAAGGGCGGGCTGCGGAGGCATCGATATCTTTGCCGGGTCTTTTTCCTTCATCAATGCGAGCGAGATGGTCGCGCTCCTGAAAGCCGTCGCCAACAACGCGGTCGGCTTTGCTTTCAGCCTCGCGATCGACACCGTCTGTCCCGAGTGCAACAAGATCATGCAGGAGTTTTCGCAGAAGGCTCAACTCATGAACAATCTCTCGATCAACTCCTGCGAAATGGCGCAGGGGCTGGTCGGCGGCCTGTGGCCCAAGGGCGATCTCGCCGACAAGGCGATCTGCGAAGCCATCGGGAATTCCGAAGGCATTTTCACCGACTATGCGGCCGCCAAACACGGCTGCGGCACGCGCGGCCAGCGCGCGTCAACCAACGAAGGCGGCGGCACCGACTACGCCGACGTCAATCCGGGCGTCGCGCGCAACTACACCTGGCACGTCCTCAAGAAGAGCGCCTTCTTCAATCCCGGCGGTACCTTCGACCGCGAGCTTGCAGAATACGTCATGACGCTGATTGGCACGGTCATCTACGTGCCGCCCAAGGATGATGAACCCGGCAAGTTCGTGCCCTTCGCGGGCGACGCGTCCTCGACGCTCGTAAGCGCGCTCCTAGACGGGACGCAGGGCCAGACCGTGCGCGTGTTTCGCTGCGACGAGACCGATCTCTGCCTCAATCCCACCTTCGAGCAGATGAGCCTTTCGAATGCGAAGGCCATCCGCCCGCGCGTCGCGCTCCTCATCGGCAATATGGTCGATGCGATCCGCGCCGATACCGCAATCGGCAATGCCGAGAAGGAACTGCTGCAGGTCGCCTCTGTCCCCTTATACAAGATCCTTACCGTCCAGGCCGCCTATGGACGCGGCATGCCGACCGACGATCGCGAAACGCTCGCCGAGATCGCCAGCATCGACCTGCTCTATGCCATCCTCGACCGGATCGTGTCCGAAGCCGGGCGTTCGATGGCAAGCTTCATCGCCGCCGATGAAGCCAAGCTTGCGATCTGGCGCGGCCAGGTCGCCGAAGTTCGCTCGGGCATTGTGCAGCGGCAAGCAACGGGTCAGGCCAAGGTCTCGGCGATAATGCAGATCATCGAGAAAACGGCGATGATCGAAAACGCTCTCGCCGCTTCGATGTCGCCCTCGATGTCCGCAGCGCTCGACTGGTCACGCGGCCTCCAGTCCCGCTCGATCATCCCCTGAGGCGAATACCATGGTCGAGATCTTCACTACCGGCGGCGGCGAGTACATCGTCAATGTCTTGAACGCCGTCGCCGCGTGGACCGGGGCCGGTGGCTACAAGAGCCTGATCCAGGTAGCGCTGGTCATGGGCATGGCGCTTGCGGTCATTGTCGTCGCGTTCAATCAGGACTGGCGCGCCTGGCTCAACTGGTTCCTTGGCGCGACGCTCATCTACATGTGCCTGATGGTGCCGCGCATGGATGTGCAGGTCACCGACCGCGTCAATCCGAGCCTTGCACCGGCAGCAGTGGCCAATGTCCCGCTGGGCCTAGCGCTCATGGCAAGCTTTACCAGCCAGGCGGGCGACTACCTTACCCGTTCCGCAGAGCTCGTCTTTGGCCTTCCCGACGATCTCAACTATTCGAAGAACGGCATGATTTACGGCGCGCGCCTGCTCGAAGCGACACGCTCGCTGCGCATTGCCGATCCCGAGTTTGCCGCCAATTTCGACGAGCATATCCGCCAATGCGTTTTCTACGACCTGCTCCTCGGCCGCTATTCGATGAAGGAATTGTCGGAGAGCAACGATATCTGGGCGACCATCGCGCCTGGCAGCGCCGCGCGTGCACAGCGCTTCGTCACCCGGCAGGCGGATGATAGCGTCACGGCCTCGATCATCACCTGCCGCGAAGCCTATACTGCGCTCTCCAACCAGTGGGCCGGGCTTATCGATGAGATGACACAGGTCGCCGGGCGCCAGCTCTACCCCCGGCAGACCGAAACGCTCGCGAAGGCCAAGCTCATCGCCGACCTGCCGATTGCCTATCAGTACCTCACTGGCGTCTCGAAGGATGCAAGCAGCATCTTCCGCCAGGTTCTGACCATTAACGCCATGAACCAGGCGATGCATGGCTTCGCCGGAGCAAGCGGCGCATCGAGCGTCGATGTGTTCGCTCAGACTCGCGCCGATATCCAGACCGAAAGGACCTATTCCTCGATCGCGCACAACGCGATGAAGTGGGTCCCGATCCTCAATGTCGTCCTGACGGTCGTATTCTACGCGCTCTTTCCGGTGCTCTTTCCGCTGTTCCTGATGCCCAAGACCGGACCGATCGCGCTCAGAGGATACGTCACGGGGTTCTTCTATCTCGCCGCCTGGGGACCGCTGTTCGTCATCCTGCACATGATCCTGATGCTCAAGGGCGCGAGCGATGTGGCGGCAGCGGGCGGCGCAGCCGGTCTCAGCCTAGCGACCTTCTCAGGCATGACCGACGTCAACAACGATATCGGTATCTTGGCCGGTTACCTCGTTGCATCGATCCCGTTCCTTGCCGGCGGGGTCGCCAGGGGCGCGCTCGCAATATCGGGACAGGCAACGAGCTACCTCAACCCGAGCCAGAACGCGGCAGAAGAGGCGGCGCGCGAAGCGAGCACCGGCAATGTTTCGCTCGGCAATACCAGCCTTGAGAACTCGAACGTGTTTTCGCGCCAGTTTGCGCAAGCCAGCCTCGCGCCCAACATTGGCTACGGCGCCGCGCAGACTCGAGCCACGGGCGAAAACGGCACCCAGACCACCGGCTTCCCTCAAGCCGAATTCGCCACCGTGCCGACCTCGAGCTATCCGTTCACCCCGACACTCGGGCGGGACTTCTCGAGCCGACTTGCGACCATGGCGAGCCAAAGCCGCGGCCAGAGCGAGACATTTTCGAACCTTGCCCAACAATCGACGAGTTCGGCTGTCACCCGCTTCAGCGAGCTGCGCGATGCCTACACCCGCTCGCGCTCGAACGAGAGCGTCAGTGGCACGTCAACGAGCGACAGCATCGGCAGCGCATTCAGCGAGGTCGACAACGCCTCGAAGACACTCCAGCAGCAATTCGGGCTCTCGCGCCGTGCCGCCGACGACATCACTGTATCCTGGTTCTTGAACGGCGATGCAGGGATCGGTGCGAAGAAGGAAGGTCGCATATTTACAGGTTCAGGTGGGATCAAAGGGGGACGCAACCAGAGTTGGACCGATAGCGATATCGGGATCGCTTCAGAAGACCGCTCACGCATTACAGGTGCGCTGCGCCAGCTCTCCGACAGCCGTAGTTGGTCTAGCACGCGGGAAGGTTTCTTGCGCGAGACGAGCTCTAGTTCGGAAGCACTGGTGTCCAGCAGCTCGGCAGGCATCACTACCTCGATCACAGAGGCGCAAAGCTATACGCGTGAAGCGCGCCGAGCCGAGGAGATCGCCAGCCGCCTCGAGAACCAGGCAAGCTGGTACGAAAGTGCCAATGCCGCAGGCACTCTCAACCTCAGCCAAGCTTATCGCGAATGGGGCATGGCAGAGATCGAGGCTAACCGGGACTACTACGGTCCCGTCCGCTTTGACGACATCGACTTCCAGATGAGCGCGCGCGGCCAGCAGCTCCAGGCGCGGTTCGTCGAAAGCTATGCGGACCAGCTAAATGCCGAGATCTCAGGTGACCTGGTCATGCCGTCCTCTGCGCCCGTCGCTCGGCCCTCGGTGAGTAGTGCGGAAAGCGTCCGGGGATCGGTGCGGCTTGGAGGTGTGCCGGGAAGCCTGAGCACCCCATCCAGCGAACGAGAAAACATCGCCCGCGATGTCGATCGAGTCCAGCAACGGGGAGCACAGAGGATCGGTTCCGTAAAGGGCTACCTCGACGGAAAGACCCGCGATGCCAAAGGAGCCTCGGCCGAAGCCGCGGACGATGTGAAAGGATGGTAGCTCAAATCAGTCCGTCGTAGATGATCACATAGATTACGAAGCATGCGATGACGAAGGCGGTGAGATACAAAGCCTTCCTTTCCCAGGGATCAGCCCATGCTTTTTGGACTGAATACTTGGACAGACGATCCTCGGCGATGGCCCGGTCGACCTCCCGAAAGCCTTCCCAGTCCTGCTTGCTGCCATTGGGAGTGTTGTCTGGATCGCTCATCGCTCATTCTCCTTCTGGAGCAAGTCTGCACTCTCCCCTCTAGGCCGCCCCCTCGCGTTGCAGAGAAACTAGCCGAAAATCATCGGGAAAGCGAGCACGGTGTCTTGGCGTGAAGGTCCGGAAATGAAAGAAGGTGGCATGGCAGGAAGATCACCTGAGAATAATGTCTTCGATTTTCGCGCAGGAGTTTCCCGACAGAAGCAAGGCAAACTGCGCGGCCTGGCGCTGCTTGTTGCCGGAGGATTGCTCGTTGGAATTCTGGCCGGCGTCTTAGGCATCTACTGGCCTTTTGGCTCGGCAAGCGCCGAAGCGCGGACGACCCACAGCTTTGCCGTTTGCGGCATGGTCAGGCGCACCTGCGTTGTCGATGGTGACACTATCTGGCTTGAAGGCTTGAAGATCAGGATCGCGGATATCGACACTCCGGAAATCTCGCAGCCAAGATGCGATTACGAATACGATCTCGGCATAAAGGCACGTGACAGGTTGGTGGTTCTGCTCAATCAGGGAGAGTTCTCTGCAGTTCCAATCGGCAATCGAGATGAAGACCAATATGGTCGTAAGCTCCGGGTTTTGATCCGCGATGGCCGCTCGATCGGCGACCAGTTGGTCGCAGAAGGCCTCGCACGAACTTGGTCCGGACGCAGGGATCCGTGGTGCTGATGCGCGACTGGCCCGACAGCGATGATCCGTTGCCGAGCAACGAGCGGGAATGGGAATTGAAGCTCGAAGCATGGCTGCTGGGTATTCCGATTGTCCTCATGCTCATCGCAGGAATTAGGTCACTCTTCTGATGCTCACCCGTGATCAGGAGCTTTGGGGCACGGCGCTGTGGGTGGATAAACACCATGGCGACGCCGGAGGTGAATTCATTGCGTCGAAGATCGATCAGCTAAGCCAGGTCGGCGAGCCGGACGGGGCAAGACTTTGGCAAGATGTTGCCCGTCGCTATAAGCAACTTGTTGAGCGCAAGTCCCGTTCCTGATGGAACCGTTGGGATCTCCAGCCTCAACTGACTGCAGATAGGCTTCCAGTCGCTCCAGCGTTCGTCGACGCGGCCTTCGCCCTTGCCGGAGGTCGAGTACGAATCGAGGATCACCGACTGCGCGCCTACCGAAGCGTGTCGCCGAAATATGATTATCTTTCAAATGCTTTTCGATCCGTTCTAGCAAGGTCATGACCCTTTCGCTCCGACTCGCAAATCCCTTGTGTTCTTGGTATGTTCTTAGTAGGATCATATCCGCGAGTCTAGGAAAATTCCTACGATTGAGATTCGAAGGACAGGCGAATGGAACATGTGAGGGAGGAGCTCGACCGGCTGATCCTCAAGAGCGGATATGGCTACGCGTCGATATCGCGGCTGCTCGGCCGCAACCCTGCCTATGTGCAGCAATTCATCAAGCGTGGGTCTCCGAGAAAGCTCGATGACGAAGACCGAAAGACGCTCGCCTGCTTCTTCGGTGTCGACGAGCAAGTGCTCGGTGGTCCGGCAAACCCGGTCACCGATGGCATGGTCGAGATCCCCGTACTCGATGTGGAGGCATCCGCCGGCTTTGGCGCGGTAGCTGCTAGTGAGACTGCACACACCCGGTTTGGGTTCGATGAGCGGTGGCTGCGGCACCTGACTTCGGCCAAGAGCGCCAGCCTGTCGATCGTTGGGGTAAAGGGTGACTCGATGGAGCCCACTCTCAGCGATGGTGACGAGGTCCTGGTCGATGCATCAGATCATGGATCGCGATTGCGTGATGGGATTTATGTCCTTCGCTCTGATGATGCCCTCGTCGTGAAGCGTATCGCGATCAAACCAGGTGGTCGGCAGATCACAATTGCCAGCGACAATCCAGCCTACCCAACTTGGTACGACATGGACCGGTCTGAAGTACATGTGGTTGGCCGCGTCATCTGGTTTGGCCGCGCCTTGTAGCGGGAGATTCCGCGCATGGATCGCGGCAGTGGTCCACACAAACAATCGCACACTTGCACAGCAGGAAGCCGCCGAACGTTCTACCCGCGCGATCAGTGCGCCAGAGGGTGCGAGGCATTTACATAGACGAGAGTATGGGTGAGCTAGTTACGCACGCCCCATCGTCAGGAGCACGCATCGGATTGAGCGGGCTGGCCGCAGGGTAGAACACACACCAAGCAACGATCACCTATCCCGATTTACGTTATCCTTTTTCGAGTTGTCCGGGTTGTCACGCACATACTCGCGGCCGTTGATCTTTATCACGTGCGCACCGGGATGGTCGCCGCGTTTGACCTCCGCTACAGCGTTGCGCCGTGGAACGTTCTTTCGGTTTCCGATGTCATAGTGCTCGTTGCGACCGCCGGGACCGTCATTCTTACCTTTGATTTTTGTCATCCGCTTTACCTCTCTCAGAATTCCAATATTGAATCAGTAGCGCGGACCAAAGGTCAATACCGTGTCGAACGATGAGAATTTCTCAAGTGGGCGCAACATGGACATGAAATTCTGAATGGCGTGATCTGAAAAGCAGGTTTGACCGCGCTAGCGAATACCAGTTGATTGAAGGGGGCATCATGGCAGGTATAACAGTCGAAAGCCGATATCTCAGCGACATTTCGGTGGGTGATCTCAACGTCAAATGGAGCGCGCGCGGCGATCGTATCCTCCGCTACTACATCGACTTTCGCCATCGAACCTTGAATCTTCACCGCGAGCTTGGGGCCCCGGACTTGTCCATTCTGCAGGAGAAAGCGAATGCGCTTCTGGCATCATGGGACGAGAAGACCGACAAGCACAACGTGAAAACGATGTTCGCTGACGGCAAAGCCGAAGCGGAACGCCTCACGGTGCAGGCTGAACTCGAACGTGACCAGCTCTCGAATATCTTGTCGCACACGCTCGGGATCGACGACACGGTAGATTGGGACGAACTTCGCAGGAATGATGCCTTCGGGCGTTCCGACAAATTCGACAGAGCGCGTCCGCAACTGGAACGTGAAAATGCGCCGGCTTACGAGGAGCCGAAGATCACCTTCTGGGACACATTGTTCGGCAAGAAGGCGAGCCTCATTCAGCAAGCTGAGGAGACACACGCTGTTCGAATGGAGGAATGGCAACGACGCGAAGCGGCGCGGAAGGATGCGCACGATAAGTCAATTGTCGCCTACGAGATGGAAAGGTCCGCATTCCTGGCCAAACATGCTGAGGACAAGGCGGCGCATGATAAAGAGGTTGCAGAACATAACCGGGCGATTGAAGAGCTGATTGGATCCCTGCGAGAGGGACACGAAGAGGCGGTGATGGAACACGCTTCTCTCGTTCTGGAGGCCTCGAACTATCACGGCCTCATCGAGAAGGAATTCGTCCTCGATTATCGATCCCAAGACAAGACTTTGCTGGTCGAGTACGAAATGCCGAACCCCGACGATCTCCCGACCGTGAAGTCCGTCCGGTTCGTCCGAGCAACCGGCGAGCTAAAAGAAACCCCGCTGGCCGCCAGAGCTAAGAAGGATCTTTTCGAAGACACGATCTACCAGATTGCCTTGCGGAGCATTCACGAGGTTCTCGAAGCAGATGATTTCCAAAACATCGAGAACGTCGCGTTCAATGGCTTCGTCACCGCCATTAACCCCGCCAACGGACTCTCGAACCGCAACTGCATCCTCTCCGTTTTGTGCTCGCGAGCAGAGTTCGAAAAGATTGATCTTGCCCGTGTCGAGCCCAAGGCCTGCTTCAAGGCGCTGAGCGGCGTTTCCGCTGCTTCCTTGGCGGCGCTGGCACCTATCCCACCAATTATCACGATCGACAAAAGCGACCGCCGCTTCGTCGATGGCCGCGAGATTGCCGATACGCTCGATGCTTCGGTCAACTTGGCAGCGATGGACTGGGAAGACTTCGAACACCTGATCCGCGAGTTGTTCGAGAAGGAATTCAATTCGCGAGGGGGGGAGGTCAAGGTCACTCAGTCGAGCCGGGATGAGGGTGTCGATGCGATCGCATTCGACCCCGACCCAATCAGTGGCGGCAAGATTGTTATCCAGGCCAAGCGGTACACTCGGACTGTCGGCGTTGCGGCGGTCCGCGACTTATATGGCACCGTAATGAATGAAGGAGCCACCAAGGGAATTCTAGTGACAACATCGGATTTCGGTCCTGATGCACATAAGTTCGCGACCGCGAAGCCGCTTTCTCTTCTGAACGGAGCGAACCTATTGCACCTGCTCCGCAAGCATTCCTATGACGCGCGGATCGATTTGGCAGAGGCGAGAGAGGCTTTGGGTTGAAAAAGTTTCAAGACCGCTGGCGTCTGTGCTCAGAATGGCTCAATCGCCGTGCCGGAATGGGGCCGAAAAGCGAACGTCAGCTTTTCAGAATCCAGCGGTCAACAGCGGACGCTCCGAGAACGGCGAGAATTGGGGTAGCAAGGGCAAGGAGGCTCCGCACGAGGCTCCAAGGCGAAAGCCTATGGATTCGTTTGGATGCCTTGCCCGCGCGAGGGGCGACGGCCCTTAGGAAATCCGGTTAGCGATCGTCGCCCGAATGGGTCGAGACTGTAGGCGAGGTGCGGCGAACATGCATAGAGCGCGGGCCCACAGGCAACGGGCTACTCTAGACCCTCGAGAGACCGATTGGACTTCGTGTAGTGCGGGCCAATCACATAGTTATCGAGTTCGAGGTCCGGATTCATCATGGATGTCGTGTAGATGACCTGAAACGGAATGCTAAGCTCCGTGACCATCTCGACCAAGATACGTTGGAAGTTGTGGCTGCGTTCAGTCTGCATTCCCTTGTCTTCAATGTTGTCGAACAGGGCAAACCTGGGGTGGAAAAATTTCTGGTCTTCTCCCGCCGCGAGGAGAAGGCTCAAAATGCACGCATTCTTCAAGATCACATTGCTGCTTTCAGCAAAATTGAGATCCCCGTCGACAGACATTGCATCGTCGGAGAAATTCACGCTGACATCCTGAGCGGTCATGAATTCCGGCTGATCCATGTTGTCTGCGCGAAGCACAGAGGCGGCAATTCGGGAAACGCGTGACAGCGCAACTGATCTGCGTTTTGCGGCACTGAGTTCGAGGGCCTCTTGCCGAGACTTCAGCTTGTCCAGTTCTGCTTGAGCGTCAGCCTTCGCTTCCGAAAGCTCTTTCACGCGCGATGCGGTCACAAGCGACTTTTCGAGATAGTCGATTTCACGAGCAATTTGCCCAATGCGCAAGTTTTGCTCAGCCAGGAAGGCCTCTCGCGGTGACGAGCCATTGTCGTAGCCAGCAGCAAACTCTGCGATCAGTCTCGAATGTTCCGCACGGGCTTTCCTAAGTTTTGCTTTTTCCGCAGAAAGCCGCATTTCCTTTTGCGAATTGAGCTGGCGCGCCTCCCGTTGCTGCATCTCAAAATCGACGCGGATTGCATTGTAACGGGAGCGTTTGTCTTCGGGGTCAATCTCGGAATTGCAGACGTGGCAGGTATGCCCATCAACAGTCGGCGCAAGGTCGGTCAAGCAAGCTGGGCAGTGCGTGAAGTCGATGTCCCCAATCGCAAGCTGCGAGCTCTCAGCCAAGCCGACCTTCTCGATCATCTCTGAGAGAAAATCGAGATATTCCTCCAGATCACCCAGTTGGTAGCCGAGTTGCGACACTTCGCGCTCGAGCGCGCCAATCTGCTTAGCGCTTTTCGAAATTCGGTCGCGCATGCTTCGGCTTTTCGCCAAGAATTCTTTGACTTCATCGCCGTCAATCAGATCATCAACCTGCGAAATCCGTTGAAGCGCAGCTTCTCTCTCTGCCTCACGCTCTCGTATCTCCATTTCCAAAGTAGCGGGTTTGTTCAGAGTTTCATCAGATGGGAGGATCGAGAGTAGCGCCGAAAGCTGCCGACTCACCTCGTCATAGTGCCGCTCCAGTTCACGAATTTCGAGACTGATTTCGTAGCCCTCGTAGTCATTCACACCGCATAGCAGATCGCCAACGGCGCTTCGCATGGTCTTCGTGTCCCACGTGGATTCAAAGCGGAACAATCTGCCGGGGGGTGTATGCTGATCAGAGTATAAGAGGCGCAAAATCTGGTGCATTGTGATGTTTGATGCGCCTTCGCTCTTTGCCTCTGGGATCAACATGGACCTGAAGAGGAGTTGCGAAAAGCTTTCATGGTCCCCTTGTCGATGGACGGGGAATCGCTCCCAGCCGTCCGATCCAGCTTCAACACCCTCTTTGAGCGTGCCGAAGAAAACGCGGATCGGAGAGGTCTTGGAATCTGTGTTTCGCTTGAGCGCTAATCGCCCTTGGCTGGTGAGTATCTCAGCCTGAATCTCGTCACATTGCGCGGGGACCTTCTTCCAGTTGTCGAACTCGCCTCCGAGTACAAAGAAGGCAAAGTCTGCGATCGACGACTTGCCTGACCCATTGTCTCCACGAATGATGTTCACGCCCTCGTGAAACGCTTGATCGTAAACCGGGCGGCCGGATTTCAACACGCGAAGGCGGCGTAGCTGAAGTGTTGGAACGCGCGACGCGATCTCGTCTTTTTCCTGTTCGATCTCGCTCATGCAGCCAGCCTCCTCAGACCTGTCCGCTTCCTGAGCTCTTCAATATTGTCTTCACCGATTGCCAAGATATCAGAGACGATAAACTGCGCGAGCTTGAGTTCAGCAACCGAATGTTTGAGGCGCGTGTCCAGAAGACTGCGAGCATCGTCCGTCAAGCTCAATGCGCGTTTCTCGTAGAGGCGAAGATCGATCAGATTCTTTCCTACCATCGCGCGAATTGCGCGTCGCTGCACCGGCTCCATCTTATGAAAGAGGAGCGGCGCAGCCGGATAACTTAGGAAACTCTTTTCGGGTCGCGCAATGCCTAGCTCTCTGAAGTTGGACCTCACCTGCATGGGCATTGTAACGGAGTGCAGTAACGGCGGACTTGAGAGGAACAAATCTGCCATCTGGGCGCGTTCCATCGAAAGCCCTTCGTCATCGGCAAATGAAAGTATGGCCACCATCCGGCGTATGCAATCGAACGCGTCAAGCTGAGGATACCAGATACGATGCGCCATTACTCAGCATCCCAGCGAATTCGGCACTGCTCGGTAAGAAAGTACAGAGCCTGAAGGACCGTGATTCCCGTGACCGAAGAGTCCTCGGCATACTTCGCGCAAATCGGGTCGATCACGTCAGATTGCAGCGCGACCTGCACCTGATCGTCGGAAGCCCCCTTGCAGATATGCTTCAGATAGATGTTGGTGATGAATCTTTGCTCGACGTCGCTGAGCAGCAGGTCGTGGTCACGACGAGCACTCCCTGAGAGACCTTGGCGATAAAAGCTTTGAGCGAACTGATTTTGGTAGTCATTCGCGATCGAGTATTCGTCTTCTCGGTTCGCATCGATCATCTTGTCGAGCAATGATCTACGATCATTCTCCGAAGCAACGCTGAAATCTGGTGTCTCAAATGATTGGGTTTGAGCGGCAAATTCAGCTTCGGCCTTCTCCACAACCTGCCCGACATGTCTTGCGACACCAAGATACACCTGGTCGTCGCGATCGTCTGGTTTGCATATGGTGATATGATCCTTGTCGACTCCGATAGGGACACAGTTTCCAACACCAGGATCGGACGAGCTGCGGTTGACAACCAAAAGACCGAAAACAGGAATGGTCTCGTAGTAGGTGACGGTTTTGAGCTCGGTACTCGCGTCACAAAGGTCGCGGTAGGCTTGTTTGAGATCGTTCAACACACCCATGCTGTTGGCAAGGAGTTCAATCTTGTTGGAGATCAATCGAGGAAGCACCTTTTTGCCCAAGGTGGCGAGCGATGCTCCTTCGTGGGGTGTAGCGATAAAGACAACCAGCTTAGTGGACTCAGCAATAGTCTTGTGCCCGGAATCGCTAGAATCCCGCGCCTTCCTCAATACGGACTTAGTGAGAAGGCCACCCAGGCTGTGCGCCACGAAGATCAGCGGCCGATCTCCAAAGCCTTTCGACGTTAGATAGTCCAAAACGCTCGCGGCCCGCTCGAACAAGTCCTGCTCCGTTTTTGCAAACTTGCTGGCCGGGTAGCCTAGGCTGTAAACGCCGAGACGCGGGAATAGTTCGTTGAGCCAAGATGGCCAAAGCTCATCCGACTTGCCGCATTGCCAAGTTTCAGAAGCGTCCCCGCTGAGCCCGTGAACGAAAATCGCATTTGCGACTGCGTCCTCCGCGTGCGAGATCGTCTTCAAATAACTACTTTGGTCACTCATCCACCCCCCATGGCGCCGAATTATCAGCAGCCGCTATATGCCAATTCTAGCGCGGACGGAATCAAAGCACAGAAATTCTCTCTTGAGAATATTGGATTTGACTTCATTTGAAAGTCGTCTCTCAGGCGATTTTATTTTGGGAAGGAATGTGCGGCATTAGGGCGAAATCCGAAGAACGTAAATCGATGCTTGCTGTGGTCGAGTGCTTCTATGAAGCAGAACGTGAGGTTAAGACGGCGCAATGATTACAGAGAGCATTCCCGAAAACTGGCGCGATCTCCAAGCATGCGTAGCTGAGATCCTCAGCCAGTGTGGTTTCAATGTGGACTTGGAGCGAGTCATTGAGCTCGGGCGAGGCAGGGCGGAAATCGACGTATATGCCGAGGAAACGCATCGCGACCGGCTCAACCGGATCATATGCGAATGCAAATATTGGAAAGCAGCGGTACCTCAGCAAATCGTGCATGCGTTTCGGACCGTCACTAGCGATGTCGGAGCCAATGCGGGCTACATTATCGCGCTAAGCGGCTTTCAGTCCGGCGCTCATGAGGCGGTCCAGCGCACTAATTTGCGCCTTGTGACATGGCAGGAATTCCAAGACGAGTTTGAGACAACCTGGCTCGATACGTTCTTCGCACCGACAATTACGACTGAGCTCGATGCCCTCATGACTTACACTGAACCATTCGCTCCAGCATGGTTCGACAAGCTTACTGAGACTGAACGCGAGGCATATGTAGCGCTCGCCCAAGAGCACGTACCACTTGGTGTGCTAGCAATGCGCCTCTCCATATATCACCAAAAACTCAGTCCGGGCGATTTTCCGTTGCTACCAATCCGTGGAAGCAAGCTCGAGACAGAGATACCGAATCTACCCGACAGTCTCTTGGATGCGAAAGGCTACGCCGAGTTGTCTTCGGATCTGCTCAAGCTCGGAACCGCTGCTATCAGTAAATTCAGAGCATACCGCGACCTCGCATTGGAAAGATCCTAGCGAGTGCACGCGAATTTCGGGTGAAGTGGCGTTAGGATTGGCGCGAGACGTTTCTGAAATACAGAGAAACAGGTTCGCGGCTACATTCAGCGCATGTCTTGCCGAACTTCAGCTTTTGGGAGCTGCTCAAGGTCGACTTAATGTCCGAAATGAGGGCGCATTTCCGCCGATGGCTTGCCTGACTGATCGGCAGATCTCTGGACGAGAGCTCCGTCATCGAAAGACCGATGAAAAGGCTGGAAAAAGTTCTGCGAAGTGACGACTGCTCGCGCTTTGTCGCCGTCAATCTCCGCCCATAATATGCGATGACATATGAGGATTCAGAAATTTATGCCTCTACATATTTCTGTTGCCCCTCTCACAAATAAGAGTATATGCTAAAACATATATACGTCGATCAACATATGCAGAAACATATTTATGAGCACGGCAATCGAAGACATCGCCGCAAGCATCAAAGTGGCTCGGATAGCAAAAGGCTTTACCCAGAAACAGCTGGGTGAGCGGGTGGGCTTGCCTCAAAGCCACATCTCCAAAATCGAAGGCGGGAATGTAGACCTACAGATTTCCAGCCTTGTCGAAATAGCGCGCGCGCTCGACCTCGAACTGAAGCTAGTGCCTCGAAGGACCGTACCGGCGATCGAAGGCGTTGTTCGCTCACAGCGCGAAAGAAGCGAGGCCAGTCGAACGCTCGCAACGATTGCCGAAACCAACCGGTTCGCTGAGCGACTACGGCAGAGCTATCCGAGCGTCACCGAGGTGAATGAGTTTCAAAGCGCCCTGAAAGATATCCAGACCATTAATTTCACTCCCGAAACGCTCAAAGCCATCCAGCAGGCTTTGCAGCCCGTCGCTCATCTGAAAAAGCATCTTCAGGACCTCGGCTGGGCGCTTGAGCAAAAAGAAGGAACGAAGAAACTCGCCCAGCAGATCGCGGCATCCACACGTGCCCTACGGCACGTCAGAAACCTGCAGGTTCACTCAATCGATCGAGATAGTGCCCACAGACTGCCTGCTTACCGGCTTGAGGACGACGCCACATGATCAACGCAGCGGCTCTCGATATCTTTCTGGGTGAGACGCGCGTTGGAACCATCGCACGGCTCGATGGAGATGCGAGCATCTTCACATTCGACGAAGTCTACCTTGCCGACCAGAATCGGCCAACGCTGTCGCTCGCCTACAAGGACGCGAATGGCGAGATCATTGATGAGACACGCAGCTATCGAACGAAGATCGAGCCGTTCTTCTCCAACCTCCTTCCCGAAGGAACGCTTCGCGACTACCTGGCTCGCCGCGCGGGCGTGAAAGCCGTGCGCGAGTACAAGCTTCTCGCACAGCTCGGGCACGATCTTCCCGGCGCAGTGCGCGCCGTCGCCGTCGATGCCGAGGAAACGGAGGCCGACGAGCTAGATGAAGAAGCCGCGGAGAAGCAGGCAGAGCGCGCGCTGCGCTTCTCGCTTGCCGGCGTGCAACTCAAATTCTCGGCGGTCAAAGCCCAGGGCAAGAATGGCGGACTGACGATCCCGGTCACAGGCAGCGGCGGCGACTGGATCGTCAAGCTGCCCTCTGCGAGACATCCGGACGTGCCCGAGGCTGAATTCGCAGCGATGAAACTGGCGGCAAAGATCGGGATCGACGTACCTGAAATCGACCTTTTGTCCCTCGATCAGATCGATGGCATACCCGAAGGTATCACCCGTTACGGAGAGTCCGCTTTTGCCATCCGGCGCTTTGACCGGGGGGAAGAAGGACCAGTGCACACCGAAGACTTCGCCCAAGTGTTCGGTGTCTTTGCAGACGATAAATACGAGAATGCGAGCTACCGCCAGATCCTCAATGTGCTGGCGATCGAGACCGATGAGCAAAGCGTGGTCGAATTCGTCCGCCGGCTCACCTACTCGGTGCTGATCGGTAATGGCGACATGCACCTCAAGAACTGGTCGTTGATTTATCCGGACCGGCGCAACGCGCTGCTGGCACCTGCCTATGACTTGCTTTCGACGCTCGCCTATATCCCAGGCGACGATGCTGCGCTCAAATTTGATGGCTCGCGCGAGTGGGCGTCCTACACCTATGATGTACTCGAGGCGATCGCCGACAAGGCAAGGCTGCCTGCAAGGCTGATCACCGCGACAGCGAAGGATGTCGTTGCACGGTTCGATGACGCCTGGAGCAGCGAAAGCGGACACCTGCCCTTCCCCGACGATGTGCGAAGCGCGATTGAGAGGCATCGCAAGACTCTTGCGATCTGAGAGTAGTTCCGAAATCCGGCCGTTCGCGCGCGGGCACGACCCTAAAGTACTGCCGGACCCAACGCGTCTGAAATTTGCTGCGCAAGGCGGCCTTTCAAATCCCGAAATCCAGTGTCTTGCTCTTGCTTCGGGCGATTTCCTTTTCGGCCTTGTTGGCCTCTTCCGGTTTCAGCTGATCAAGTTCGCCGTTTTTCTTTTCTGGCGGGGCCACCTGTGCGGTGACCTCGAGGGCCGAGGCCTTCTCGCCCTTGTTGCGTGCGACGGCTGCTCCGAGCCTGTCCGAACTATCGACAACCAGCGTCAGGTGATCGCGAAGCCTCGTGATCGTCACCAGGAAGGTCTTCTGGTTCGACAGGTTGCGCTCGCGGCTGTCCATGACTGCAATGCCGCGATCGGATGTCAGACCCTGCGCCATATGGGCGTTCAGCGCATAGGCAAGATCGATCCGCTTCAGCATCGGATCGTCCTTTTTGAGCTCGACCTGGTCTCCCCTTGAAGTTTCGAAAGTGACCTTTCCGCCGGCAATGGCAACCACCCTGGCCTGGTCGGCATTGAACAGGCCGCGCCGGTGATCGTTGCGGGTCCAGCGGATCCGGTCGCCTTCATGGATTTCGAGCTTCCTCGGCTCATGCAAGACGAGATTCTGGTCGCCCTTCCCTGCCCTGATCCGCGCAGGATCGAACGCGAACCGCTTGCCGCGCTTGTCCGCGACTTCGACCTGCCTGCCCTTCCGGTCCTGTCCCAGGACACGATACTCGCCCGCTGACAGTCCCAGGGCCTGTTGCTTTCTCGAGACCTCGAGCACCCGACCAGGCTGGTAGGCTGACAGATGTCGCAGTTCTTCGCGGGTCGTGTTGACGCGATCGAGCACTCCAAGCTCGGCCTTGCCCGGTCCGATCTCGCCATTGGCGAGAAGTCCCTGCTGGACGGCAGCATTGACCGCAGAGCGGATGGCGCGGCCCGAGGCGTAGATCGATGTCCGCGCGCGGTCGTCCTTGTCGAGCGCCAACCAGGTATCAGCAGCGACCAGCGCGCCATCGCCCTTGGCCTCGAGTGTGTGCGGCTGCAGGTGACGCAGCGCCGTGCGTACATCACCCGCCTGTGCTGCCGCCTGCGCCTCGCGGATGACTGGATCGCGGGCGCGCAGGTTGGTCGCCATTTCAGCGCTCGCCATGCCCGTCCGCTGCAGCAGCGCGAAGGGTTTGCCCGCATCGACTGCGCCGAGCTGCTTGCGGTCCCCCATCAGGACCAGGCGGTGAACGCCAGCAAGATTGGCAAGGCGGACGAGCTTTTCCTTGTCCTCGTTCGAGACCATCGAAGCCTCGTCGAGCACGAGCACATGGTCCTTCAGCGCCGCCTTGGCCTCCAAACGCAGCGCCGCGTTGCCGGGATCGTCGAGCAGCTTGTTCCAGCCACCAAGAAAGCGTGCCAGCGTCTGCGAGCCGATGCCGGTGTCGCGTTCGAGCATCTGGACGAGCGTGTTCTGGATCGCGAGGCCAATGACCGGGTGGCCCTCGTCGCGCAGCACCTCGGCGACTGGCTTCAGAACGCTGCTCTTGCCGGCACCGGCAATTCCCTGGACCGCGATCGTTCGATCCTCTGACGTCAGGATCAGCTTCGCCGCTCCGAGCTGGCCCTCGTTGAGGCAGAACCCCTGCCCTGCCATTGCAGCGGTCTGGACACGATCAGTAGCGCTTCCCGGCTCAACTGCAGATGAGCTCGCACCCTTGCCGGCGGCAACCTCGGACATGATCCTTTGCTCGGTCAGCACCGCGTCACGCGAGGCGAGCCAGCCCCTGTGGTCTCCCTTGCCCGCTATCAGGTCGCCGGAGCGCACCAAGGCGCGGGTCCGTCTTTCAATATCGGCAATCGTCGCTGGCAACCCGAAATCGAGCGCAGCCTTGTAGAGCGCGGTGCGCTCGAAGGCAGCCTCGCGCTGCGAAAGATGACGCACCGCCGAAGCGACGGCCTGCGCAGCTGCGATCGTCTCACGGCCCTGCCTGAGGACCGATTTGGGCACGAACGGATCGGCCGGATCGCCCCTGACATGCGCGGCGAAACGTCCCAGCCATGCGCGCCCGCGCTCGGCAAGCGAACCGAACCTGCCAGTTTCGATCGACTGTTTCAGTGAGCGGGTCTGCGCCCGCTCGACCAAGGGCGCGAGGTCCAGCCCGATCGATTTCGCGGTGTCGCTCCATTGCATGCCGAGGGCCTCGCGGTCCTCGATCCCGTCCTTGCTCGCGCGCGTATCGAGCGCGGCAATGCGGCCCGCTTCAAGACCAGAACCGCGCCGTGCATCGAGCACTTCCTGGCGGCGGCTCGAGAACGCCATGACCTGTTCGCGGGTGATACCGCGCGCTTCGAAATTGCCGTGCTTGAGGGTCGGTCCCGGCTCATAGCCAAGCTTCTCGACCGCGACGCGAAAGCGCGCCATTGCGATAGAATTGAGCGTGGTGTTGAGCTGCCAGAGCCGATCATTCTTGAGCGTTCGCCACTTGCCGTCCTTGCCTTGCGTGACATTGGCGATGACCGCATGGAAATGGAGGTTCGGCTCCTGGTTACGGTTGGTGTCGTGCTGGAACAGGCCGATCGCGAGGTTCCCGGTGGCCTGTGTGACGGTTTTGCCTTTCTCGACCATCCGGGTCTCGGCCGCATTCTTCTCAGCCCAGTGCAGCGCTTCGAGGACGGCTTCGCGGTAGGCGGCAATGATCCGCTCATCCTTCCCGACGAGCGCCAGCAGCGACCAGCTCTTGGGAACGGAGAAAGTGAGGTCTGTACCCGGGCGGTGTGCCTGCCCGGGATTGCCGACGCTGCTGCCGTCGGGCAGCTCGCCTCTCAGCAACGCGTCGAACGTTTGGGCCTCGACCTTGCCATTGAGACCAAGGCGCTTTGCACCCTCGCCCACCCACTGCCCCGAACGGTCGGCATCGGCGCTCGCGTAGTAATTGTCCGAGGCGAAGTAGCTCGCCGCGGCCGAAGGCGAGCGGACATTGGCGACGGAAAGCATGTGCTGGGATCACTTTCTCTTGGCCCTCGTCCCCTCCCCTGTTGGGCGTCACATGTCCGGATCAAAGTCCCCGTAATCGTGACCATGGTCCTGCCCCTGATCGGCATCGCGACTCTGCTTCGCTGCACCGCCAAGCAGCGACTTCTGCTGCTCTTCCTGGAGCCTCTGGTCAGCCTTGCCGCGCGCATCCTGCGCCCGCTGATGCGATGCGGGATCGGGAATGTCAGACCTCGCTGAAGGTGCATCCCGTTGCTCCTTGCCGCGTTGCTCCTCGGCTTTCGAAGACAGAGGAAGGTCGGATTGAGCCGGCCGCTGAGGGTCTGATGTCCCCCTTTCCTCTTGCGCATTCGGATCGCGACGCTTCCTTGTCTGGTCCGGTCGAGCCTGATCGCCCTTGTTGCTGCGACGGGTCCGGCGCAGTTCCTTTTTGTCTTCCTGGTCGGCTTTCTTTTCAGCGCTGTCGGAGCGATCGTGCGCGACCCTCAACCGTCGAGGATCACCATCATTGTCGCCTGTTTCAGAGGCTGCTCCGGCACCGCCACCTGCTCCTTCTTTGTCATCACCGTGGCGGGCCTGTGGTGGTAGCTTAGGCATATCCCGGGGAATGAAGCCTTCGGCCACCCGAGGCCAGTTGCGCGGTTCGAGGACCACGGGTGCCGCCGGAAATCCTTCGGGAAACTTGATGAAACCATGTAGGTTCTTGAGCTTCATCAGCTCGTCGGGAAGCAGCAGTGGGACGACCTGGCGCCGGGGCGTCAGGCTGACCGCATCGCGCGCATTGTTGTAGCCGTAGCTGTATCCTTCCTCCATCTCGCGAACCTCGCGGTGGCCGATAATATCGGAACACCAGGTGGCGGTCTCGCGGTCTGCTGTGCCGAGGATCAGCTTGGTTCGGGCAAGCGAGGACAGGGTCATGGCCATGTTCTCGCCGTAGACATCCTTGAGCTTGGCAAAGGCATGGATCCCGGTGACGATCGCGCCCCCGAAATTGCGCGCGGTCTGGAGGCCCTTCTCGAGCGAAGGCAGGCGATGCAGCGCGCCAAGTTCGTCGATCAGGAACCAGAGCCTGATGTCCCGCGAGCGCTGGCCCGCCATCAGCGTAATGATCGCGGTGTCGAGCCACAGGGTGAGCAGCTGCGAGAGCACGCTCATGTCGATGTAGCGCGCGGACAGAAACAGGATAGAGCGCGGTTCACCTGCCCCGTTGACCCACTCGCGGACCGAAAAGGGCGTCCCGTCTTCGGGCAGCATCTGGAGCGCCTTGGCGTTGACATTGAACACTGCACGCACCGATTCCGCCATGCGCGCCGCGCTCGGCGTGCTGATGGGACCGGCCATGGTATCTTCGACGAGACGGTGCAGATCGGAGAGATCGGCGTTCATGAGTTCGTGGGCGAGCGCGGCGTTGGTGCCCCGCCCTGCTTCGGCGAGCTTGAGACAGGTCTCGACGAACAGCGTGCGCGCGGCGAGCACCCAGAACTGTTCGGCGCCGCCCCCATCGTGCGGGACGAGGGACTCCGCTGCGGCATGGAATTCGGCACGCGTGGAGCAATCGTTGAACACGCTCCAGGCGGGGCAACGCGCGTCGAGCGGGTTGAGAATGATGTCGCGTTTGGGATCGTAGAAGGTTTCGACAAAGGCCCCAGTAAGATCGAAAATGACCGCACGTTCGCCCCGTTCACGGATCTCCCTGGTAAGCTCGGTTAGGACGACGGTCTTGCCTGTCCCGGTTGTGCCAACAAGCATCGCGTGACTCTGCTCAAGCCGCCAGGGCCAGCTGACCCCGGCCAGATGCGCGGGAGAATAGAAGCCCGCATCCCGCAGCGAAGCCGACCCGGCCAGACGCCAGCGCCAGCCCAACGCATCGCCATACTCGCGGGCACGGGCATCGCGGTTGTGTGCAGCGATCTCGCGGCTAAGGTCGCGCAAGGTAGCAAGCTCCGCCCCGCGTACATGCTTCTTTTGTTTGGACTTCTCGCCGAAGCGTTCGGCAACCCACCAGAAGAGCGCGAAGAGCGGCGCAAGAATGAACCCTGCAAGCCACAAGGCGCTGATGACCGCGCTCTGGAAAAGCGCGACCGCTTCGCGCATCGGCGGGTAATCGGTCACCACGGAAATGGGAAATGCGACGAGGCTCCCATCGGCCAGCTTGAGGTTCACAAGCTTGTCTGGATCGAACTCCATGAAGGCATAGCCAGAGGCATAGGCATGCATCCACAGGAGGTAGACATGGTACTCGTCTAGCGCCCCGCTTACGTCCCAATAGACGAGGCCGAGAACGACCAGGAGGGTCACGATCAGGGGCCCCTTGAGGCCTGCGGCAAACATGAAGCCGAAATGCCCGAGGAGCTGGCTGCCACGGGTGAAGTTGACGAGATTATGCTTCATCATCGCCTCCCATGGGTCGGGGTGCAACGATACCGAGGCGCTCCAGCCGGCGCTGGTAGGCTGCGACCGTTCTGTCGCGCAGTGTGCTGTCGGGATGATGCGTAAGCAGCGCATCCAATGCGACCGTGATGAAGATGTTCTGGCGCACTGGATCGGTCGCCGGGGTCCTCAGATCAGCTTCGGTTGCGCGCTGCCAGGCATCGAAGATGCAATCGCAAACAACGATACTCGCGCTGACCCTGCGCTCTTCTGCTTGTTTCCTGATCCATTCGGCGATCAGGGGCGTGACATAGGTCACGAACCGGTGGTGTCTTTGCATTTTTCCAAGTTCCTTGTGTTCAAAGAACCTGGCTCACCCTTCGAAAGGCAAGTGCCACTCTAGGCCGCAGCATGGGGTGTAGGAAAACGGAAAATTCATATCGCTTTTCAGCAGATTAAACGGATCTGTGCCGACTCGGCACGGACGAGAAAGCAAGTGGACCGCATCCGGCACAGAAGATGGTATCAGCGCATTTTCGTGAATTCGTGAAGCAATTCCGCGCCTTCCATTGCAGCACCCGCTGCGTACGGTGTGCC
>Ga0208934_1000273_pt1 | contig 29794 bp, 34 predicted proteins | sample MalvirDeepMed_s2_FD_184243 | JGI IMG/M metagenome (GOLD analysis project Ga0208934, IMG submission 184243) | Marine viral communities from the Global Malaspina Expedition - Malaspina viral metaG DeepMed_s2 (SPAdes) (version 2) | ecosystem: Environmental > Aquatic > Marine > Oceanic | place... | reverse complement strand
AGTTGGAGGACGGGGATGGGACGGAGGTGGCGATCTCGGATGCCAAGGAAGTCAAGTTCGTCGAGGGTGGCGGGATCGACATCAATTGGACTGACACGTCAACCGGTTCCGATGGTGACCCTTACGATCTCACATTCACGGTGGCTGACACGACCGTGGCGGGTGACAGCGGATCTACCGGGATCACTCCCGGCGACACCCTGACGATTGCTGGCGGCACTAACGTCACCACGGCAATGTCTGGCGACACACTGACTGTCACGTCAACCGACACCAACACCCAGTTATCGACTGAACAAGTCCAAGACATTGTTGGCGCAATGTTCTCGTCAAACACCGAGACTCGTTGCACCGTGACGTATCAGGATGGCGACGGCACGATTGATGTGGAAGTCGATGATCTGGACACGAATCTGACGACTGAACAAGTCCAAGACATTGTTGGCGCAATGTTCTCGTCCAATACCGAGACCAGGATCACTGCGACCTACGAGGATGGTGACGGCACGATTGACTTGGTGGTCACCGACATGACCGCTGACACCCAACTCACGACCGAACAGGTGCAGGACATCGTCGGGGGGATGCTCACCGGAAACACCGAGACTAGGATCGCGGTGACATACGAGGACGGTGACGGGACCATAGATTTTGTTGTAGACGACATGAGCGGTGGCGGGATCTCGTGGGATGGTTCGACCGCACAAGGAGTCGCCACCTTCAAGGACTCAGACGAGGCAACGGTCGAGTCTAACCTGACGTTCGATGGCAACAGCCTTCTGGTCGTTACCGGAAGTGCGTCTGCTATTCCTTGCACAATTCGTGGTGCTTTCAGTCAGTCGGCAGACCTTCTGGTGGTCGAAAAGAGTGACGGGTCCGATTACTTCAGCGTGAACTCCGTTGGCACTTTCGTATTGGGTCTGGCGGGAACCAGATCAATCACCACGAAGGAGGAGTCGGGAACCAATACTGCTGGCAAGGACATCTTCGTCAAGGGCGGTAAGTCAACCGGCAACGGCGAGGGCGGGGACGTGCGTTTCTACACATCGCCAGCAGGGTCATCGGGGTCCAGCGTCAACAACTGGGCCGAGGCGTTGAAGATCCGCCATGACAAGGTCGTTGATTTCAAGATAGCAGAGGTAGCTGATAGCGGATCAGATTATGCGTATGACAGCAAGGTGCTCAAGATAAAGGTCAACGGCACTGACTACTTTCTTCAGCTTTATGCGGAGACTGGCGGGGGCGGTATGCCGTAATGACTACAACAATCCATGTGGACAGAGACAGGCTGGTTGAGAATTTCAACACGGGTGAAGAAGAGCCTGTGCTGGTTGTGGAGAAGGACGGTGTGATCCTGTTCAAGGCTAACGAGGTGGAGATAGCCGGGCCATCAAGAGTGGTGTACAGGCCTGCTGATCCTCATCCAGTTAGCGACATCTACGAAAGCAAAACCAACATCAGGGCATGGATTGAAACGGATTCCGAGGTGGTGGAGAGCTAGGCATGGGCGAGATAACACTTGAGGCGTGGGGAAAGACGGCCACCGTCACCTACCCTGACGAGATGGACGATCTGGCTCCCCTGGCCTTCGGGGATGCGTACGGGTATGAAGAAGAGATCCTGGAGGATGGCAATAACGTGCCCAATCCCCAGTCAATTGAAGAGTTCACAATCGGGAAGATATTCGATTACGTTGGCGAGGTCATGCGGCTCTACTCCATCAAGGATGCCCAGGCAGCAGCTATTTCAGCTGCTCAAGAGGCAACCGAGGCCGCGATGGACTTGATCACAGTCGACATCGAGGATCAGGAGTAAGTCATGGCATACGAATGGCAAGATCCCAACGTTGAGTTGACATACGGGACAAGCAAATTCAAAAAAGGAGTGTACCCGTACCAGATCATCACGGGCGGAACGCGCCCGATCGCGGGGTTCCAAGGAGAAGGTTACTACGCTCCTGGATTCGGGGCCCCGACGACACCTGAGCACGACTACCGCACAATCACCATGCCCGGGGTACGGCTTGGTGCTGGTGGTCGACAAGTACCGCAGCAGTACACATGGAACGTGCCCATTGCCAAAGCCCCAGGCGAGATTGGAGCCAGCAACTTTGCCGAGAGGCAGGCTGGACTGGTACACGCCCCGCTCAGGCGGAATTGGAAAATGGCGATCCCCGGGGCTACTGAGGGAGAGTTCCGCGAATACGATGCGGTGACCGACCCGGAAACCGGAGAGATCACCTACACAAAACGAGAAGGCTGGGATGCCGTTCTTGAAGAAGACATAGAAGGATGGATGAGAAAGTGGAGCCCAGAGGCTCAGGCAAGATATAAAGGTAAGGGCAAAGCCGATGCACTGGAGCAGCAGGCGCAAGAAGAGCAGCAGTATGCGAAGTGGTGGAACGAGACACGGTACTCCCAGTTGCAGGAGATGATGGCCGAGCACTGGCAGAACCAGATGTTGACGATGCAGGGGATGGGTGAGGCTGAGCGTGGTGACATATTGCGTGGCGGGGAGGCCCTGCAGGAGAGGGCCTTTTCCCAGGCAATGCAGAGGGGTATGGCTGGCACGACTGCCTTGTCCGCGTTGCAGCGTGGTGCCAGTGCCCAGACATCACAGGAGCTTGGGCGATTCTACGGGCAGCAGCAGATGCAGCGATTGGGGCTGCAGAACCAAATGGCAAACCAGTACATGAACATCGTGGAGGGACGGGTTGACGAGTACCCGAGCACTTACGAGTTGGCCCAGATCATGTACGGTGCCTTCGAGGGCGGTGCGGGTCAGGAGCAGCCGTCATCCGGTGGCGGGATGGGTATGGGACTGGCCGGCCTCGGACTTGGTGCCGGGATGGGAATGATGGCAGCTGGATCAGGTGGTGGTGCCGGGCTGGGATTCCTTAGTGGGTGCGTGTGCCAGATCTTCATGGAGGGACGGCATGGTGACGGGACGATGGACTGGGTAGTCCGGAAGTACCGTGATGAGCACATCAACGAGCGGAACGCTCGTGGCTACTACAAGATGAGCGAGGTGATCGTCCCGCTGATGCGGAAGAGCAAGCTGCTGAAACTGCTCTTCTTCCTGTTCTTCATCCAGCCCTGCTTCCTCTGGGGCCGATGGCACTACCGGGATGAGATCAAGAAGCGTGGCGAGAAGCTCGGGTTTGGCGGTCGAATTGGTTGGATCTTTGGTCCGGTGAAGCGGTTCTGGGAAGGCCTGTGCTACTACCTGGGGCAGGAGCATCCCTACATCCGGTGGAATGGTGAGCTAGTCTAATGCCAATCGTTGTCAAGCATGAGCCGTCAGCTGCTGCCGTATTGGGCATGTCCCGCATTGCCGGCGAGGGCGCGTTCAACAAGTGGAAGACCGAGTTCGAGGCTCGGCAGAAGCAGTACGCCTTCCAGAACCTGATGTCTGGGATCAGCGGCGGGATGGGTCTGGCTCAGCCGTTCATCCAGGCCTCGCAGCAGCAGGCCGGTCGCGATCACCAGATGGCGATGTTCGAGATGGCGCAGGGCAACAAGCTGGTCCAAGACCAGAACTTGATGAAAGGCCTCATACCGACCTTTAATTCAATCTTTGGACCAGGCGGTCATCAGGAGTTCCAGCCCGATGGGTCTCGGACGATCCCGCAAAAGCAGTTCCAGGCGTTGATCGATGCGGGAGACCCAGCTGGCTTGAAGAGATGGGTGGACGCGGGCATGTCCGCGCAAAGGGCCACCGGAATGGCGATGGCCGCGACCGATCCATACTTGGCACGACGGAAGTCCGATTCGGATGTTGAAGGCGAATTTGCGGCACGCAATAAGAGGGTGACGAAAGAGCAGGAGATGTTTCAGCAGCTGTTAGAGGACCCGGACAATCCGAGTCTAACTCAGGAGCGTCCGGGAGGTCCGTACAAGTCCCCGGATCCTGAGTTCGAGAGGGCTGTAAACGATCACGCGCGTAAGATCCGCTCAATGAAGCTGGGTGTCAGGGAACTGGGTCCGAAAGGTGCTGTTGAGGCATACACGACCCCGGAGATTGACCCAATTACCGGGAAGTGGACAGGTTCCTACTGGTCGCAAAAAGGGGCACCAACGCTGCAAAGAGGTGGGGCGGCAACCGGCACTGGTGGCCGGGGCGCAGCGGCCCCGCTGCTGCCACCAGCGGGCACTCCTGCTGAAGACTGGACCGTTAAGCAGAAGGAGTATTTCCTCAATGGCATCAAGGAGCGAGAGGAGCATGAGCGGAAAATCCACCAGCCAAACCCCGAGGAGGTGGCGAGGATTGATGAGGAACTGAACAATTTGCGAACCGAATTGAGGGTGGAGGAGAACAAATTCGACAAAGAGGGTGCAACGCCAGGTCAGAAAGCGGAGGCGCAGAGGGCAATAGCCCGTATAGAACAAAAAAAAGCGGCTGCTCTTGCAAGGTATCCCAAGGCTCCCCGGGAAGACGTGATTACTCAGAATGCTGAAGAGTGGATGTTCCGCAGGCATGGGCTCCCGCCGTTTTACGATCCGGAATGGATGCCGCGGCCATCGGTCACTCCTCCGCGAGGGTTCCAGACCCGCGAACAGGAAGAGCGTAGGCAGGCATTCATGGATGCCCCGTATGTCGGTGCTGTTGCAGACGGTAAAGCATTTGAATTCCCGCTGCCTTCCGGGGCAACGAACAAAGACTACGTTCAGATGAGGGTTGCCAATGGAGTTCCCGCGCAGCAAGCGGTGCAGGAAGTGCAACGCTACCACCAGAGATTCAAAGATGGGCAGTTGCGGCCAGGTTACAAGTGGGCACCCGGGGCAGGACCTGGAGCCGGCCCAGGGCAACCAGCACCCGCTCCCGGACCCAGACCACCAGGTCCGGGTCGACCAGCACCGGCCCCAGGTCAACCAGCCCCCGCCCCGGGTCCGGGTCAACCGACCGGGATGGCCAGGCCGATGCCCGAGGTCAAGACGTGGAAGGCATCGTGGCTCCAGCAAAGCAGGATTGCAGGACCGCAGGTAGCTGGGGAAGCGTTGCGAGCCTTGTCGGTAGAACATCGCGAGCAGTTTGGAGCAACGTCTCCTGTACATGCAGGGATCGCCAAGATTCTTAACGACCCGGAACAGGTGGAGAAGATCAACAATTGGATCCGGTTTGGAGGCAAGTACGGTGGGGCGAGGCTGAAAGACAACAGGGAATTGATGAAGGGCATCTATTCTGTCCTGGAGAGTAAAGCAGAAGCGGATGCCTACAGGTCAGAAACGGGAGCGAGACTTGATGCCGCAAGGGGCACGAGCCCGGGGCAAGGTCCAACGAAGGCGCAGATAGATCGGGCTATGGCAGCAGGGACACGGGCAAAGGAAGCTGAAGGCTTCATTGGCAAACGCCGGGAGATGGTCGCGGGCGTGATCGAGGCGTCCGTCAAGTGGAGCAGGAAGGCAGATCCAAACGGGCCAGTTCACCCTGGTCACATCCCCTCGCCCACCAAGGAGGAGTTCATTCGTCTCGTGGAAAGCCGGCAGGTGCAGGCTGGGGACGTGCTGATTACGCCTCCTGAAATCGAGAAGGGTGTTCGCAGAAGTGACCCCGGTTTTGTCGTGGTGACCCAGAAAGCCATAGACGACAGGCACAAGTCGCATGAGCAACTACAGCAAGAGAAGGCTCAGAAAGCCTTTGAAGCCACGCTGGATCCCCGCGCTCGCAAATTGGGAACTTGGGAAAAACGGTTCGACACAGGCAGCACGCCGAAAAAGGCCCGCGTCAAGAAAGTCAGGGAGATGCGTGAAGTGGCCGAGGAGTTGAGTGCCGCGATGCTGATCAAAGCATCAAGAGGGGAGTTGTCTCGTGCTGAGCGTCGAAGCTGGGATATTGCCAAGGAATTCCTCAAGAAGTTTCCGTTAGAGAAGTAGGGGTCGGTAGATGAGTCCTCCAGAGTGGGCAGTGCTAAGTGGCTTCCAGCCGTCTCCCGATCCGTTTGCCGAGGCGGAAGAGGTTCTTGAGGAGGCACAGGAACCGCCACCGCCACCGCCACCAGTGGCTAGAGACCTGCCGCCAGAAGAATTCTTTCCCGAGGATACCGGACGGCTAGATTGGGCCGACCGCTCCAAGCCGTTAATGGAGGATGTCCCTGGCCGCAAGGAGCTTGAATCCACTCGCCTGTTCAGGAAGCTGGGTGAGGATGAGTTCAAAGATCTTGTCGAGCAGAACAAGAATAGGGCGCGTACCGAGGAGGTGGACTGGTTCGGTGAAACTGGTCTTGGCGGAAGAGGGCGGCGAGTTGCCGAGGGGATGCCGTTCTCCGGATTCATTACCGGAAACCGCCTCATGGACACCGCGATGGCCGCTTACGAGTGGGAAGTTGAGGGGCTCCGAACGGAGGATGGGGCCCGCCTGATCGGTGAGTTTTATGCCGAGCTTGAACGCGAGGGGGAATTGAACAAGCTGGATAGGGTCATGGAACTTGCGGCTCAGATGCCGGGGTTCTTCGTCGAGATCGGGCTCACGGGCGGCGGATACACTGCAGTGTCCAAGGGCACTCAGAAGATGCTGCTCGGCCAGCTGCGGAAGATGGGTGTGAGGTTCCTGAAGGAAAAGGTGAAGGGTGTTGCCAAGCGTAAGCTACTCCCGAGGGCTGCTATCAAGGGCGCAGGGTTTCTCGCTGGATCTGCTGCCCTCACCGCATTGAACCCGCAGTTGATCGCTGAGCAAACCAGTGAGCGGGCCTTGCATCACGCATTGCAGGGGGACGAGGAAGCGTTTGTAAAGGCGATGTGGCAAGGGCCCCTGGGTGCTTACTTCGAGCTTGCCTCGGAGATGTCCGGGGGAATAGGCGCGAAGTACGTCACTGGATACCTCGCGAAGAAGGCCGGCATCAAGAAGATGATGGAGGCCGCGGCCAGTAAGTGGCTCATCAAGAATCCCAGGTCGAGAATGGCCCACTTCCTTGCCCTGAAGAACAAGGTTGGCTGGCACGGTATCTTCGAGGAGATCGAGGAAGAGCGACTGGTTGATATTGCGAGAGGTCTCTCCCGTATCGATGACGACTTCGGGACCACGGGCCGGCTGTTCAGTGATGATCCCAAGGAGAGAGCCAAGGCGTGGGAGCAGATTGAGATTGAGTTCTACGCATTCTCGCTGGTCGGTGGGGGGATGAGGGCACCTGGTGCGATCACGGCATTCAAGAAGGCTCCGATCGAGAAGATGGAGCAGTTCGGCAAGAACCCGTCACGGACTGCCTGGAACAAGATTGAAGGGAATTACCGTGCGCTCACCGAGGAGAAGGACGGGACTCCCCTGGCAACCTCTCCGCTCCCGATCATCGGGGAGACCTACGACCTCCCGACGAAGGACGCGGATACCGAAGAGGTGGACTGGGACAACCTGACTCCGCAGGAGTTGGATCCGAAAGAAGCGCACCACCGCAAGTGGATGGCAGACAACTGGGTGGCCCCGCTGGCCGAGGCTCAGCTGGAGGGGCAGAGGCAACGGTACAAGGAACACTTCGGGGTCGAAAAGCCAGCAGAAGAGCCGGTAGAGGGTCCTGCTGTTGTGGAGGATGAGGGGGTTCTCGCGGACGTGGAGGACGTGGAGGAAACCGATCCGGAGATGGTGAGAAAGCTGAAGGAGAGCTTCGCTACGGGTCCGCTTGGCGAGGCAATAGCGCAGCAGTACCCGGCTCTCGCAGAGCAGATCGGGCCAGTCATTGACGAGGTCGCAGCCCAGCAGGCTTATGTAGATCAAGACGATCTTCTTGAAGCTGTGCGTGAGAGACTGCAGGGCGTGATCGAGGGGGGTGAGCAGGCCGAGCCGGTGGCCGAGGATCCCACCACCCCGGCGGAAGAACCCGCACGGGAGTGGCAGGTGGGTGACACGGTCAAGTCAGGTCCAAAGAAGGCTGTGAAAACTGGGGAGGTTGTCAGGGTTCTTGATAACGGGAACCTGGAGGTGCAGCTTCCAGGTGAAGCCGAGACAACAGTTATCGATGGTGAAAACAAGACCCTTGAGCTAGTCAGTCCCGCAGCAGCTGAGCCTGAGGCCCCGGTGGCTGAGGATCTATTGCAGCCGGTCTTGGAAGCGATAGACAGTTCTTTTGATGACATGCCTCCAGAGGAGACGGAGGGGTACGATGTTGAGGCAGCTAAGGCTGGCCTGAAAGGAATAGCAGAGAAGGTCCACGAGGAGGGTGACTTTGATAATCCCGAAGATTTTGCTTCTGCTGTTAGGGAAGCGTGGAAAGAGGCACACCCTCACGCCGAGTCGGCGCGTGACTTTCTCCGTGACCTTGGCCTGCCGGTTCCGGGGGACGCGGCTGCTGAGGCCCCGGTGGCCGCAACACCAGAAGCCAGGATTCACAGGATTAGGTCGCGATCCAGGGAGTTGTTTAACCAGCTGTTCCCAGCGAAAGGGAGGATCAGCGAAGTCCCTGGCATAAAAAAGAAAGACATCCCCAAGAAGCCTAAGAAGAAGGGCCAGCCCAAGATCGAGGAGATGACTTGGGAGCAGCGAAGAGCATTCTGGCGGACCCTGTGGCAACATGCCGAGGACCGAGTATTAGATTCGACAAGTCTGCCAGGCGAGACGGAACCGTTCACACAAACTCCCGAGCAATTCCAACAGCTGTTCGATTCGATCAGAAAACATCTCCCGGACAGCAAGATAGTGTTCGATCACGAGGACCGAGCTAGAGGGATTTCTATTCAGGGATCAGACCCTGAAATCAAAGTCTACCAGCACGCGATGGATTCGGTGCTAGAGTTCGCTGCAGACGAATGGGAAGCACTAGCGGACACTCTTCCCGAGAAGCCCAAGAAGGGGAGGAAGAAGCCAGCCCCCGCGGCGGCGGAAGAGGGCGGTGCAGCTGTCAACCCATTGGGGTGGAACGTGCGCTCGCAGGGCAATTACGAGAACGTTTTCTGGATTATCAGCAGGCCGGATCCTAGCCCAAAAGCCGACAAGCATGATTTTTTACAAACTGGCTTGCCAGAGGAATTACGGCGCAAGAAGTTCAAGACAAAGGCTAAGGCAGAGGCGGCACTAGCGGACTTTCTTTCCAAGCCAGCAGCCCCCGCGGCGGCGGAAGGGGATTTGGCCGATCAAGCAAGGCAGGCTTTGGAAGACTTGGGGTATAGCCCGGATGAGGCAGCTGCAAGAGTTGCACAAGTGATGCGTGAGGCTGCACCTGAGTTACTGACGTTGGAAGAAATCATCATTTTTTCGCCCAACGTAGAACTGCCAACGGACATTAGGGGTGACGCCATCCTGGCATTGCGGCAGCAAGGGCTTTCCGAGGATGCGGCCACCGAAAAGGTCGACGAGCTTCTCGCGAAGAAAGACTACACGGATGCCGGGGAACTAGTAAAGGATGTCTACAAGAGAGAAGAGGCAGCCCCGAAGCAGTACACCAAGCGTGAGATGGTCGAGGGGGATACGGCGGAGGTCCTGGTACAGGATGGCGAAAAGACGAGGCGGATACCTGCGACGTATGCGATCGTATCTCTGGGTGATCTGACCCCCAGCCACGATGCCACGATGAACGAGCTTGGGGGCGTATCCGCTCTCAGGAACAGGAACTACCCTGACAACCTGCAGCCGCGACATGATTACACTGAAGACCCCCAGAGCATAGGCAGTGCCAAGGTGGCGAGGCATGCCGAGCAAAAGGTGCCAGAGTATTACATCAACAACGTCGCGACTCCTCTTGATGGGCCACCAACGGTCACCCCGGAAGGGCTTGTGATCAATGGGAACGGCAGGGTTATGACCCTGCAGGTTGCATACGGCGAGTGGTACGAGCAGCACCTCCAGGACAACGCGGAAACATACGGCCTGACCGAGGAGCAGGTCTCTGAGATGTCCCGGCCCGTGCTGGTCCGTGTTGTTGACATGCACCCCGAGTCGCCTGAAGCCAAGACGTTTGCCCGATTGGGAAACATCGGGACCGCCCAGGCCCAAAGCCCCGCGGAGATTGCAGCGTCATACGCATCAATGATCTTTGACGAGGACCTGACCAAGCTGCTGGACTTAGAGTCAGGTGACACGATCAAGGCATTGATTTCCGGGGACAAGGCAAAGGACTTCCGTAAGAAGCTCAGGGGCCGGATGCCGGCGAGTCAGCGGAACGAGTATTTCAATAAAGACGGGACGCTGAACGAGAAGGGCCGCGAATTGGTCAGGGACATGTTTGTCGCCCATGCGTTCCCGGTGGAGTTGATCAACACCCTGCGACAGACCGAGGGTGTCAAGGATCTCCTGGGCAACATGATCGGGGTAGTCCCCGAGTTGCTTGCCATAGAAAGAAGCTACCCGCAATACGACACGACCGCGGCATTGATCGAGGCTGTGGAATGGATCGCACGGCACAAGGACACTGCCATCTCCCGGGAAAGTGTCGAGTTGCGTATTGGGCGAGACCTGTTCGGAGAGCTTGAGCCAGGATCCACATGGTGGATCAGTCCTCAAGGCAGGATGATGCTCGATCTCCTGGTCGGGCTGAGGGAAGAGGGAAAGGGTTGGAAGTTCCCCATCAAGCTGAGGAAGAAGTTCAAGGGACTCGCCTCCACTCTCAAAACCGAAAAGGGAGGGATGTTTGCCGAGGACGCTGGTCCGATTCCCGAGACGATCGGTGGGGCCCTGGGTGTCCCGGTGAGGGAGGGTGCCGACTTTTCAGTGGAACACCAACCTGTTGCGGCGAAGTTTGCTCGCGAGGACAAGGCTGTGGCCGATGCGCAGGCCCTGCAGGAAGCGGAAGAGAAGGACGCAACCGTGGCCCCGCGTCTCGTCGAGAGCATCAGGGCCTACCTTGAGGGGAATGAGGAGCTTCAAGACACGATCAAAGAGAAGTTCGGTCTGACCGACGTGGCGGAAGAGATTACCAATCTCAAAGACGATGTCACCCAGCTGATCAAGATAGGCCAGGAGATCGTGGTAAAGGGCCCCAAGGATGCACGAGCCTTTTTCGCGGACGTGCTCCCCAAGGAGGACATGCCTGCGAAGGGCGAGACCACCGAGGAAGCGGATAGCCAGGGCTTCACCGATGAGGAGATCGAGCGACAGGAAGAGGAACTGACCGTACAGCTGATGGGGATAATGGACCGTATCGATGAGATGGACCGCCAGGTAGAAGCCGCGTTCAAGGAGGGCGGTGAGGACCTGAGACAGCAAACCCTGAACGAGGCATCCTTCAGGCACAGGCGAGCAAGGCTTGAGATCTGGATGACCGTCTTGGAGTTTCGCTGGCCGGGAGGGCTTGGTTCTTTCGGCCATCCCCATTTCACGATGAACCTACTGTTGAAAAATGCGCAATCCAGGCGGAACGAACCGGGGTACAAGTCTCCAGTGGACGTGACCTCGCTGGGCGAGGAAGAGATATCGTTGCTGGAGATGACCCCGGAGGAATTTCAAGAGATTGCCTCCGATGAGGTGGGTAACGGCGAACTGCTGACCGTGCTGCTTGGCCTCGAAAAGTACGGGGTGGATCACCTTGATCATATTCTTGTGGAGCAGCCTGGGAACAACGAGATCGATGTGCTGGTCGTCGAACTCCACGAGGACCTAATGGGCACACACTTCATATGGGAGGCGATAGAACAGCAAGGGGTCTTTGTCGTTTTTGAAGAAACGGACAACAGAAAAAAAGCCGAGGAGGATGCACTCTACTTTGCATTCGGTGCAGAATTGGAAGATATGGGCGTCGACCTAGACGAGTTCGCGGCCTCGGGCGATCTTCCTCCCCAGCAAGCAGCGGAATTGGCAACGATCATAGAAGCTGTTGATCAAGAACGGGCCGAGGCGGCGGAAGAGGGTCTTAGCCCAGCAGAGCAGGCGAAGGTAGACAAGCTGCTGGCCTGGGCAGAAGGCAGGGACGATGTAGTCCGTGACGAGAACGGTGAGCCGCTGATCGTGTGGCACGGCAGCCAGACATACGACCCGGACACTCATGGCAAGTTGAAGGCTGGCGCACTTGTGAGGACGGGCGACCCGATGATGGACACCTTTGGGGTGTACTTCACCACCGACTTCGCAGAGGCCACAGTGTGGGCCGGGGACTATGACAGGACAACAAAGACGGGCGTAACGCCAGCCCTGATAATCAATGAACGCATACGAACATTCGCGCACCACGATTGGATACAGTTCGTTGTTGCCTCTGCGGCCAAGTACAACAAGTTTGGTGTGCCTGTTGAATCCAAAGACGCGGCGGGCCAACTATCGGAATACGCCAACTACCCATTTGACAACATCAAAAACGAGAAGACCAGACAAAAGGCCAAGGATCTTGCAAAAGCAATCAGCAAGTACAAGTTCGCTGATCCGATGCCGGTTGAAGTTTGGCAAGGAATAGATGTCGAGGCGTTCAGGCAGGGCGAGTTCTTGGGTAAGGGCGTGTCGACGGTGAAGGTAATCGAGGGCGGGAAGTTCGATCCCGGCTTTGGCGAAGTCGCGGATGCGGACTGGTATCTGGCAGTCCACGAATCCGGCTTCACGCAGGCGTCTGAGGTGGAGCCAGCCCCCGGGGCGGCGGAAGAGGAAGGCTTGTTTGGTGCAGACCCGTCGCCTCCGCGGCCAAGGAGACCTGCAGCTGGAGAAGTGATCCCGGAAGAGGGTGAGCCGAGGCTCATTGATGTAGCCCGCCCGCCTGCTGAGCTTCCAGCTGGGGCAGTGCCTGGTGTACACGACTTCTGGACCCACGAGGACCCGCGAGCCGGGAGTGGTCGCCCGATCGCGATCTGGAGTATCATCCGCCGGCTATCCAAGCTGCCCAGGCTGTTCGGGTACAAGGGAGTCACCGACTTCCCGATCCAGACCGGGACCATGAAGTCGCCTGGTGCTCTTGGAGAGACCTACTGGCAAGAGTTGATGGTGAAGATCCGGAACGCGGACGATATGCTCACCGCGTTCCACGAGATCGGGCATGCCATCGAGGTGTTGATCTTCGGCACCGGATTGGTGGAGGACCCAGTAAGCGGGAAGATCAGCAGGACCAGCCCGTGGAAGTCCGCGGCAGTCGGCAAGGAGGTTGTCGAGGAGTTGAAGCAGCTGGGGGTCGACCTGTGGGGCGAGGGTAAGAAGCCCAAGGGTGGACTTGCGAGAGAAGGGTTTGCCGAGTTCATCCGCCTGTACCTGGAGAACAGGGCTGAGGTTCAGGACAAGGCACCAAACGCTCTCAAGTGGTTCGAGACCACGGTGGCCGGGAGACCGAATGGTCGCAAGGCACTGAAGGAGATGAACCGGATAGCCGGGATGGTCACCAGTGCTAGGGACCAGGGCCTGCTGAACTGGGCTCGGGCTAACCTCGTGGTGGATCCCGCGTCACTTGAGGTGCGGTACCAAGAGTTCAAGGACATGATGCGGCTGGCTCCTAACATGCTGGTCAGGCAATTCGTCGACTCGCTGCAGCCGCTTGAGTTGTTCGAGATGCAGTACGAGAAAACCACGGGCAAGAAGCTCGCGAGAGACAAGAGCCCGTACATGTGGGGCCAGGCACTGAGGCTGCAGCATTCGGCTGTTGTTCACCAGATGGTGAATGACGGGATGGTGAACTTCGCCCGGGACCTCGTGAAAGGCGGGGTCTCCCTGGCCCAGATGGAGAAATTCGTCAAGCCGAAGGACTACGAGGATTTCACCATCTACCTCGTGGCCCGTCGCTCCCTGAAGCTGATCCATAACGAGAAGATGACATGGGATGAAGACGGCAACGTCACCAGCAGGGAGCCGGATCCGCTTGAAACCCCGATGACCGAGTTGCAGGCGACCAAGATCATCGACAAACTTGAGAAGATGTACCCGCTACCCGGGTCGGATCGCGGTCGGTTCGGGGCTGGTGCGGACATCTTCTACAGGTGGAATGACGGGGTACTGCAGTACGTCGCGGAAGCCGATCCGTTCTTTGGGGCGATCGTCGAGAGGATCCGGAGGAAGGAAGAAGAGCGTGGTGACTACGCTCCGCTTCGCCGTTACATGCGGACAATGAACCTTGCACTTGCCCAGCACGGTGGACCCCGCGTCAGCTACACGGATGTCTTCGACGCGCTCAAGGGTTCCAAGCTCATCTCGGTTGTGGACCCCATCCAGACGGCCATATCGAACGCGGAGAGGCTGATCCTTGCCGCACACAACCGGAAGGTTGTCATGTCGATGATTTCAATGGCCGGGGGCTTCAGCGACAAGCTCGGTGAACCGCTCGGGTTCGGCAACCTGATCTTCCAGGAGGTGCGTGGCAAGGAACTGAAACACGCTGCGAGGATTGAGTCCACCGCGAAGCAGGTGTGGGCCGACCTGAAGGGGAAGGGCCTGGATCCGCAGATCACCGACAAACGTGGACTGCCGATGGAGTTGGACGAGGTCGACTTCGAGAACAAGATGATCGAGTTCTACGGTCTCGCCCTCACCCCGAAGTCAGGCGAGCCGATCATCCCGGTGATGGACGAGTCCGGGACCGTCCGCTGGTACAAGATGGAGCCGGCCATCTACCAGGCGGTCCAGAGCATGAGTGCGGATGGGCTGGAGTTCTTGCGAAAGAACAACTGGGCTCGGTGGGCGGTCGACATTATCGGGATCATGCCGCGGCATACCGCTCGGCTGTTCCGTGCAGGCACCGTTGGGTTCCGGGCCTCGTTCGGGCTGGTGACCAACCCGCTGCGTGACTTCCAGACGCTGTACCTGAACACGGCAAGCAGTGCCAACGGTCTCACGCTGTTCACCAACTTCGTGTTGTCGTTTGGTGAGGAGTTCGTTTCAGCGATCACCGGGGGCAGGGTCAGGTCGAAATACAGCAAGCTGTGGTTGCGGCTGGGTGGGCGTATGGCACTCCCGCTAGCGCAGGATACGGACCTCGTGGCCCAGTCGGCGCGTGACGTGCTGTTGTCGAAGAACATCGGGAAGCGTGTCGTTCGCTACGTCACCGATCCGGCGAGGATCCCCAGGCACCTGTGGAACGATTGGAAGTCATTCCTCTCGTTCTGGAAAGACTTCCTCCAGTTCCCCGAGTCTGCCACGCGAATGGCCGAGATCAGGACGATCGCCGCGGAGATAGGCTGGAAGCCTGGTGACACGATGACCCCGGAGATTGCCCAGCATCTGATCCTTGCAGGGAAGCAGGTGACCGTGGACTTCACGGCAGCTGGGGACATATCCCGTGCCTACAACCAGTACGTCCCGTTCTTCAACGCGGCGATACAGGGGCCCAGGGCTGCGATCCGTGCAGCCAGACGACCAGTGCGTATGGGAAAACTGGCAGGAGTCCCCACGGGGCCAGTCCACTTTGCCACCCGTGGCCTGCAGCTTGCCGGGTTGGCCATCGCCAACTGGTTCAGGAACAAGGACGAGGACTGGTGGATCCGGCTGAATGCCCGGGAGAAGTTCCTCTACATGTTCTACCCGACGAACATCCTTGGCGAGGATGTGGTGGTAATGATCCCGATGGCTCACGATTCAGGCCAGCTGTTCGCAGGTCTGGCCGTGGCGTTCCTCGACGCATGGTACAGGCGTGAACCGGACGAGGTCCTGAAATGGGCCGAGCTTCAAGATTATGCTTTCACGATCGCGGAGAGCCACAGTCCGGTAGACATCCCGTGGGACTTTGAACGGATGAAGGTTGCCCCGAGCAGTGCCCTGGGCAAGGGCTGGCAGACGGTGATGGAACTGGGGATGAATCGGAAGTCCTACTTCGGGACTCCCGTGGTCTCCTCCGCGTTCCTTGGCCCGGGTGGAAGGGACCGTATTCCGCGGGAGCAGCAGTACAACGAGTACACCACGGTGGCCGCTAGGTGGTTGGCCAATCTCGCGGGGATGTCACCAGTGGAAGTCGATCATGCCATCACCTCGGTCGCGGGGCCGGCGGCAAGGGACTACCTGATGGCGGGTCAATCCCTGGACCAGTTGTTCACCGGGAAGAAGCTGCAGTCCTTCAGCGATGTCCCGATCCTCGGGAGAGTATTCCGCAGGGGCGGCAAGGCTGGGTCGCGTACCAGGCCCGTCAACGAACTCTACGATGTCTGGGAGTTTGTCTACACGAGGCATGGTGATCGGGTGAGATCCGAGACGCCTGAAGAGAACAGGGAATACATGCTGCTGGGTGACGCGACCCGGGCGGTCAGCCTCCTGTTCCACATCCGTGCCATGACCAAGGACGAGACGAAGCGGAGAGAGATCAGCAACAAGGCCTCCGAGTTGGCCGAGAGTGCCCTGGAGAACATCGACACCATGCGACTGGACAGGGATCCGTTCCGGATGGAGTCGACCATGCTGGAGCGTGAAGAAAGGGAGATGCGGATGTTCCGGGCCTACGAGCAGGGGAACATCGCAGAGGGCGACAAGCTGCGAGACAAGCTCTACAAGCAGCGAAAAAGCGCAAAGAGCCTGCTCATGCGTGGCTTCCCGGATATCGAGGACGCGACGCCAGCGAAGCGGATAGAGTCCCTCTACCAGCGACGACGCGCCGCGAAGATCGTGTACCCCTAAAGTGGTGGTAACTTTACCACCACTTTCTCGTAGTGGTGCAACCACGCGGCAACCGCTAGATTTTGTGGGTTGCACTAGCTGCAGGTTCGGCTATAGTAGCCCAGCAACCTACAGCAACCAAGGAGAAGGCAATGCTGGTGTTGAGTAGAAGGGAAGGCGAGTCGATTGTCCTGGATGGGGAGATCACGGTCACCGTGCTGGAATTGCACGGCAACTTCGTTCGCTTGGGCGTTGATGCCCCTGACAACGTGAAGATCCTGCGGGACGAGTTGGTGGGGAAGGAGCGGGTCGATGAAGCTGTATGAGTATCCCCAGGAGATGGACAAGCTCGTGCAGCTGGCCACCGAGGAGGGGGGTCTCAGCCATGAGTTGCTGGGGGAACTCAAGCACCTTGGTGGCAGCTTCAAGGAGAAGGTGGTCAACTGCGTGAAGGTCATCAAGGAGCTTGAGTCCTCGGTGGCTGCAGTGGGTGCGGAGATCGACCGGCTGAAGGGTAAGCAGCAGTCCTTCAAGGGGAAGGCGGTCTGGCTGAAGAGCTATGTCCACGACCAGATGGTCGGTATGGAGATGGACTTGGTCAAGGATGACCTTTTTACAGTGCGAGTCGCTGAGACCCCGGGCAGGGTGGAAGTCGTCGACCAGGCGGTGATCCCCCCGCGGTACCTGGAACAGGGTGAGGTCAAGGTGTTGAAGTCAGCGATCCTCACCTCGCTGAAGGAAGGGGAGTTGGTCCCAGGATGCGAACTAGTGAAGAGTACATCTCTTCGGATCAGGTAGACGAGTTGCTCCTGATCACGATGGAGCAGGAAAGGGAAGATGATGACAGTTGATATCGATTGGGAGAGTCTGCAGGCCCCGTTTGCACCGCAGGAGGTGGAGTGGAGGATCGGTCGCAGCGGGTGCAAGAAGGACGGGAACGTCTGGGCACTGTGTCTGGCGTATGTGACGAACCGGGCGATCCAACAGAGGTTGGATGATGTCCTGGGTCCTTGGCGATGGAGCAACGAGTACAAGGCTGGCCCCGCTGGCGGCGTGATCTGCGGCCTCTCGGTCCTTGCCTGTTTGGACACGGAGCTTTGGGTCACCAAGTGGGACGGTGCCGATGCCCGTGACATCGAGGCGGTGAAGTCTGCCCTCTCGGACAGCATGAAGCGAGCAGCCTGCCAGTGGGGGATCGGTCGCTACCTCTACGATTTGGATGAGGGGTGGGCTGAGGTCAGTGACAACAAGATGCCCGGGGCCAAGCGGGCGAAGTGCCAGGGACCGGGTGGCGACAAGTGGTTCTTTTGGCTACCTCCGAAGCTGCCGAGTTGGGCTCTCCCCGGGAATTCAAGCCCCAAGGGCTCCCCTGCCCCCCGGGAAGAGCCACCGGCAGTGGAGGAGGAAATCCAGCCTGTGGATCAGCTGAACGAGGCCTTGATGAAGGCGGGGTGCAAGGGCCCGGAGGAGGCGAACAAGGTGGTCGAGTGGTTGTGGGACGGTACGAAGTCTTCGATCGGTGAGATCCGGGACTCAGAGGCACTGGTCAATGCGACCCTCGACCTGATCCAGGTGAACGTGGAAAAGGGTGTCCCCGTGGGTGAGATGCTCGTGGCAGCAATGGAGGAAGGTGAGGAGATATGACAATTCTACCGGAGTCGGTCGAGGCGCACAGAAAGGCAGACGCTGCTGAGCGGGATCAACTCAAGGAGGATTTCTTCTGGGTGGTCAGGGCGCGCAAAGCGTTCGCGAGTCTGGGAATCACCAGGCTGGACGAACTTTGCAGGACCACCGAGTCGCAGCTACTCTCGGTCAAGAACTGCGGTCCCTCCACGGTGGACGCAATCAAGAGGCAGTTGGACAAGAAAGGTCTCTCGTTGAAACCGCCCACTGCCGAGGAGCGCATAGACAGAGCCGACGAGGCTATAAAAAAACAGATTCATCTGGAGGAAGTCGGGAAGGACTTTGTGGACGCGATGGACATGGCGATTGCCTACGGTGCGATTCCAGTTGCCCGGGAACTGCTGGATTGCTGCACGTCAGTGATAGCCAAGAATATTATCGACGTGGTATCAGCAATTGAAAGTGAGAAGTATGACATACAAAGTGATCTACATGAACCCGTTTGACTTGGAGCCTCACGAGGTCAATGAGGATATCTACCGTGATGCACCGGATGAGGAGTTCATCGAGTCGATCAAGCGTCTTGGCGTTCTGGAGCCCATCTTGGCGAAGGAGGAGTTGACAGACGGGGCCCCGCTGACAGTGGTCCTCTCGGGGCATCGCCGGATGAACGCGGCCAGGGCGTTGGAGATGGACGAGGTCCCGGTGATCATTCAGCCCGATGAGTTGGTCGGGACCGACGACGAGGCCATCCGCCTGCTGATCCTGTCCAACCGGCAGCGTGACAAGACCAATGAGCAGCGGGCTCGTGAGTTCGATGTGCTGAAGGAGGTTGAGAGTCGACTGGCGGAAGGCAGAAAACTCGGGAGCGGGAGAGGGAAAAAGGCAGAAGAAGGGCAGTCTGGCAAGGCGAGAGACATCGCTGCCCAAGCTGTCGGGATGAGTGGCAAGACTGCCGAGAAGGCCAGTGTCGTTGTCAAGGCGATCGATGAGGCCGAGGCCGGTGGTGACGAGGCGAAGGCAGCTGACCTGCGTCGGATGCTCAACCGCTCGGTCAGCAAGGGGCACAAGGCTGTCGAGCGCGAGAAGGCTCCCGTGGTTGACGGGAACGAGATCCCGGTGCCAGAAAATCTCATCGATACGTTCAAGACATCGAAGGGGATCCGGGGCCTGATCTACAAGATTGGTGAGATCAAGGCGAGTGCCCGGGTCATCTCGGAGGAGGAGGGTGGCGAGTTGCTGCCGCTGCGGGCGGTCGAGGCTGACTGCAGCAACGTGTCGAACGCCCTGATCGCGGCTCGGCCACATGCGGTGTGCCCGGTCTGCAAGGGGAAGGGGTGCGACATGTGTGACCAGCTGGGGTGGATGCACAGGGATCAGTACAACGCATTGCCCGAGGGGTTGAGGAAGTGACAGGGATGCCGGATCCGAGACCTGACGGGATGTGTGCCGAATGTGTCAAACAGGAGGCAGAAACGAACGACGGGCGGTTCTGTAAAAAGTGCATCAAGAAGATCCTTCTCAATGAGTATTCATCAGTGTTGAGGGTGAGAGATCTGAGCAGAAGGGGCACCGAGGAGATTGGCCGTTCTGCCAGGGACACTCGCACCCTTGGTGGATCGGCTGAACTCATCGATTGGGAAGACTACATGGATCCAGACCCAGGTCTGAACGTGAAATTTGGAAAGCGGAGAGGGTTTGATAAGTGAGCTACCTGCGTGACTTTCAAGTGACGTGCTGCGCTGACTCGATCTCGGCATTGAACGATTTCACCTCGGCATTGATGGTGATGCCGACAGGGACGGGGAAGACCGAGACGTTCCTGGAGATCGCTGACCGCTGGCCGCAGGGGAAGGTGCTTGTCCTGGCTCACCGGGAGGAGTTGGTCTGGCAACCGTGGGAGCGGTGGCAGCAGAAGACGGGTGAGCATGGTGAGATCGAGATGGGTGAGTTCCGACGATCAAGCAACCCGAAGTCCAAGATGACGTTTGCATCCAAGGACAGCCTGTACCGTGAGAAGCGGCTCAAGCGAGCGTTCCCCGACCCGAAGGAGGTGGGGTTGATCATCATCGATGAGGCTCATCACGCGGTACACCAGAACAAGACGTACCAGCGTATTCTGGACTACTTCAGCGTGAATCCTGACCTGCGGGTGCTGGGTGCCACGGCCACGCCAGACCGGACGGATGAACTGGCACTGGGGCAGACGTTCGATACCGTGGCGTTTGAGTACCCGCTGATGGACCCCGCGGGTGGCCCCTCGGCCATCGGGGATGGCTGGCTGGTCCCGATCCAGCAGGAGATCATCACGGTTGACGATATCCAGTTCAACGAGATCAAGATTCAGGGTGGCGACTTCCAGGGTAAGGCCCTGCAGTCGGAGATGTCGCGGGAGGTCGTGCTGCACAAGGTGGCCATGCCCACGATGGAGATAGCCGGGAGTGAACAGTGCATGGTCTTTGCAGCTGGTATCCAGCAGGCGAGCCGGCTGGCTGAGATATTCAACCGGAAGATGGAAGGTCGTGCGTTCTGCCTTGTGTCCAAGGTCCCGGCCAGTGAGAACTACCAGCACGTTGTGAACTCACGGGACAAGCAGGCCAGGAAGCGGGCCCTGCAGGGGTTTGCCAAGGGGTTCTACCAGTACGCGGTCAACGTGGGTTGTCTCACCGAGGGGTACGATTGCCCGCAGGTGCAGACGCTGAGCATGGGACGTCCCTCCAAGAGCCGTAGCCTGGTGGCCCAGATGTGTGGCAGGGGCACGAGGATACTACCCGGGGTGATCGAGGGTGACGGCTGGAGACTGGAGACACCGGACGAACGGAAGGCGGCGATCGCTGCCAGTGCCAAGCCGCACATCAAGATACTTGACTTTGTTGGGAACAGCAGGCACAAGCTGATCACGAGCACCGATGTGCTGGGTGGCAAGTACCCGGACGAGGTGGTCGAGTTGGCGAAGGAGAAGCTGGCCGAGGATGGCGGCGACGTGCTCCGCGCCCTGGAAGAAGCGGAGGTGGCCCATGCGACTCATCTGGAACAGCGTCGTGAGATTGTGGCGAGGCAAGTCTCCTACGACGCAAGACGTGCCGACCCCTTCGGAGTCCTCGATGTCGTTCCATCTCGTGAACCGGGATGGCACAAGGGTCGAATGCCCACTCACAAACAGAAAGAGGCCCTCGCGAAGTTTGGAGTCGAGTGGCACAGGATTGAGGATCTTACCTTTCACGGGGCGAGCACCCTGATGGACTCGCTGATCGGGAGGTCGAAGGAACAGCTGGCCAGCTACAAGCAGTGCCGGCTTCTCAAGAAGCATGGATTGGCAACGAAGGAGATGAGTCGCCAGGAGGCGAGCGGGCTTATTGGCAGGCTGGCCAAGAACAACTGGGCTCACGTCTAATGGGGATATGCCAGGAATGCTATTCTGATTTCGAGAGGCTCAGCGTGGAACAGCTGTGCCCAGCATGTACGCAAGGAGGCGATCATGGGGAAGAACTGGACGGGGACACGGGAGATATTGCCGCTGATGCAGAACGTGATAGGGGCGTATCGTCATCCGGTTGGTGGTCAGAACCGCCCAGCGTCGACAGCTGCAGGGCCTCGGAACACGGTCGGTGGGAAGGTCCCAGGCCACGATCAGTGGATTGAAGTCATGAGCGAGCGGGAGACCGCGGGACTGGATCTTTGGACAGGGGAACCGTTGGATGACATAAACAAGAAGTAGCTGACTGCCCGGGATCAGATCCCCGGGGGACAATTTGTTCTGATTAGTGTGATCTGACCCCTGCCCAAAGCGAGGGACTGGCGATGCCTTACCGATGGCTCGCTGGGAAATACCTTCCCTTTGGTATCGAGAACGACGTGAGGAATTGCCGAGTCTGCGAGCGTCGTAAAACAAGTCGCGGGGACGGCGGAACCGTTGAAGAAAGGACAGCTATGAACACCAAAGAGATGCCCAACGAGTCGATGTGGCACCTGGAACGTCTGGCCAACTCGTACTACCTCATGGACCGGTCCAGGAAGGATGCCTCGGAATATGGGCACAAGATACTCGTTGAGGTGAAGGAAGCGTTTGGGTGGACTCAGACGTACATGGCTGAGCGAGTGGGCGTGAACAAGTACCACATGTCTCGGATCTTCAGGAAGCAGGAGCCAGTTTCCGTCAAACTGCTAACAAGGCTGTACGATGTCATCATCGCGGAAGAGGGAACACAGTCCCGAGGAGGAGAGGGTGTCACCGTCCAGGGCACTGGAACTGGTGGTACTGGGAGTGATGCTGGGGAGCAAGACCTGGAGAGAGTCGGTTGAGCCTCACGACTGGGGTGACCCGGAGCTACAGGCGATCGTCTCGGAACTGCAGCACGGGGGCGGCGGTGGCAAGATCAAGGACTACCACCACCTCAAGAAGTGGCTCCTCAAAGTCCTCTCGGTTGAGTGGGACAACCCTGAGAAGCCCGTGCCCACGATAATCGAGAAGCTGAAGAGGAACGCATGCAAGTACCGGGTGATCACCCAGCTGACCCGTCTCTCGGAGATGGGCAACTTCGGGCTGGACCTGGACCTCGACAAGTTCTTCACCTGCGTATCCCGGGCATACGAGGAAGCGATCCCGGAGATCGAGAAACTGCTAAAGGACAAGGCATGAACAAGGAACAGCTGAGGGAAGTGGCCACCTACTACGAGGACGTGTGGCTGTCGAGGCTGGAGAACGGGGCCTCGGACGGGTGCGTCCACTACGGGCTGCACATAGACGGGATGAGCACCAAGCCCAAGATCAACACTAACCGGCTCATCGAGAACACCCTGGTCAGGGAAATGCCTCCTCGATCGGACGAGGGAGGTTGGAACGTGTTGGATCTGGGATGCGGGATTGGCGGCACCCTGAAACACCTCCACTCTAAACGCAGTCGTTCTTGGGATTTGGCAGGTGTCTGCTCAAGCATCAAGGAAGAGCGTATTGCAATAATGAAACTTCCCGCGTTTGTCGACGTGGTGGCTTTCGACTACCACGATCCGTCGTTGCCCGAGTATTTTCGTGACCTCCACGGGGTCTACGCGGTCGAGAGCCTGTGCCAGTCATGGGACCGGCAAGCGGTCCTGGCCAACGTGAAGAACTCACTCGTTCCTGGTGGCGTGTTCCTTGTGCTGGATGCCATGCTGGAGGGTGACGTGCCTGACGATGGGGCAGACCCAGGCGAGAAGACGCTCAAGGACCTGTACGATGACGTGCGGTCTGGGTTCCACGTCCCGGACCTGTACGAGGTGCCGCTGATGACTGAGTTGGTCACCGCGGGGTTCGAGGTGGAGCAGGAGCTTGACTTCACCCCCAACGTGGCCGAGTCGATTTTCGACTCAGCTGGCAGGGCCATCTACCGTGACGGGACCAATTGCATCCCGTTGCGGACGCAGCTGCACGGGCTGGCCTGTGTGGGGATGGCTGCTCTGCTGGCACACAAGAAGTTGCGATACACACTAACCATTGCAAGGAAACCGATCGATGCCGATACCGAAGCCAAGTAGCGACAACTACGGATCCCCCAGTGATGCTGGCATCATGGGGGAGGATTACCGACTCGACCAGGCGAGGTTCCAGGAGGCCCCGCCAGCGAAGGTGATCCGCCAGCGGATGCAGCGTCTCCTCGATGCTGGCTGGAAGCACGATATCCTGTGGACCCATCAGGAGATCGCTGGGGAGCATAACTTCTCAGCCGCCGAGATGCACCAGGAGGCGATGGACATGCTGGTGACTCCCAAGCGGTCCAAACCCTACATCGATGATGATACGGCTGAGCCAGAGGGGGCCACGGAATGAAGGATAAGATTGTTGGGAAGCGTGGTCCGATTCGTGGCCGTTGCCTGGAGTGCGACGTGTTGTTTCGGTCCTACGACAAGAAGAAGAAGTTCTGTTCAATGGCCTGCTACGCCAAGTCTCCGTTGATGAAGGAGACAATTCGACTTAGCAACGAGAAGGCGGCGGCCAGGGCCAGGATCAAGGCCGGTCTCAAGCCTGGCGAGCGTCCTTCAAAGCGTTGTTTGGAGTGCGACGAGAAGTTCTACGTGAGACCCTCCCAGTACAAGTCGAAGAAATACTGCTCTCGGGTGTGCTACCGAGCATACATGGCGAAGCGGTTTGATCGCTGGATTGCCGATCCGCAGGGGATTGCCTTGCCCCAGTGCTACGACGAGTTCCTGATCAAAGGAGAATTGCCTTGTCTTGTTGAGGGTTGCGACTGGATTGGCGAGAACCTTGGCAATCATGTGAATTTTACTCACGGGATCACGGCTTCTGAGTTCAAGAGGATGGTCGGATTCAATGAAAAAACCGGCCTGATCACTCCTCGCCTGTTCAAGATGTTCTCTGAGCGAGCCAAGAAGACTATTGCCAAGCATGGCGTTTCTGCTGCTTTTCTTGAGAACAATGGTTCCTCGGTCGGTCCACATAAACGAAGCCTTGAGGCGAAGGAGCATTCCGGCAAGGCATTGGCTCTTCGTGTTGCTGAATACGATGAGTCCACTGCCCGCACTTCCTTGTGCCGGCAGTGCCAGAAGGAATTCAGGCATAACCCTCTTAGCGCAGTTCGCTTGTATTGCAACGACGCCTGCCGTACTGCGTATTACCGTGGCCGCAGATTCGATCTATCTTGCAATCATTGCGGTCTGGAGTTTCTTGGCACAAGCGTCCAGGAACTCAGGGTGAGGCGGGAACTACCTGTTTTCTGCTCGAATTCGTGCAAGGGTGCCAGGAATATCGCGGTTGGACTTCCCAAGAGACGCGAGACGTTGAAACGAAAGGTGGCCGCAGATGAACCAGCTGACCGTAGTTTGTCCCCTCCCTCCGAGGCAGCTGAGCCCTAACTCACGCTGCCACTGGCGAACCCGTCATAAACACTCGAAGAAGTACCGCGAAGCGTGTCGGGTGGCCTGTTTCACAGAGCTTGTGACTCGGAGGCGGGGGGACGTTGACTGGTCTGAAGCGAAGCTGCAGGCGACATTCTACTACAAGGACCGTCGTCGCCGCGATCGGGATAACATGGCCGCGATGCTGAAATACGCTTATGATGGGATAGCAGCGGCCCTGGGTGTTGATGACTACGGGTTCAAGCCGCAGATGCCAGAGGTCGATGTTGACAAGGACGATCCCCGTGTGGAGATTGTCGTGGTAGGTGGCCCGTCCGGGGATCCGTCCCCGTGAGGTCATCCGTGATGAGACGGGCCAGGGCTGATTATAACAAGGAGGTTACATGGTGGAGATCAATGGCAAGCATCCTGTTTGGGGAATCATCCGACTCGCGGTAATTTTCGTCGGACTCACCCTGTTTTTGTGGCTCAACAGCACCAGCTTCGACAAAACGGAGATCACCACTATCCTCGAACTATTGCTGGTAGTTGGCGGGTTTGAGGCGGGCCGATCAATGATCCAGGCCAACGGCAGGAAGAAGAAGAAGGAGGAGTAGATGAGGTTCGCAGTGGCTGCGCTGGCTCTTGTGTTGTGTTCGGCTGTCCCCGCGTCGAACCTCCTCCCTCGTGGGGCAGTCCAGGTCGGTGGATGCAGTGGCACGCTGGTCTACCGCGACCTGGAGCACACATATGGGGTCAGTGCAGCCCACTGCTCTGGCAAGGTTGGCACCACGGTGTACGTCATCCTGCAGAGTGGGAGCAGGGTGAAGGGCAGTTGGGTAGCTGCTGACGAGAAGACCGACCTCGCGCTGTTCAAGATCCCAAGCTCAGGCCAGTCCCTGGCTCGGGTCGTGGCCGCGGCCCCGGATGCAAAGGTGGTCACCGCGTATGGTAGGCACGGCCCCAAGCAGCTGAAATCAACGGGCCCGCGTGAGATTCGGGACACGTCAACCAAACAGATGTTCATGCGTCGTGGGTACAAGGTGTCAGGCGGCAAGTATCGCGATGGAGATTCGGGTGCTGGGGTGTATGCTGGTGGCAGCCTGATTGGAGTTGCCAGCCATGGGAAGGACGACAAGGAACTGTTCTCGTCGAGTCATGCCCAGCTGGTTGCCTTCCTGAAGGAACACAAAGCGTTCGGTCCACGTCCAGAGGGGTCGGATTGGGGCGACAAGGACCGCACCCGGGAGATACTGGAGTTGAAGCGGCGGTTGGCGGAATTAGAACCATCCCAGGGGAAGACGGGGCCAGCTGGTCCCGCCGGTCCTGCTGGGGGTAGAGGAGATACTGGGCCAGCAGGCCCGCCAGGGACGGCATCAGACACATCAGACCTCTTGTCGAGGCTGGAGTCCCTGGAAGATTGGCGCAGCAACTTCAGGGCTACCATCAGGATCAGGCTGCGACCTGTGAAGGAGTAGAGAAATGGCGAGTACAGTAGACCTCCAGAGCCTGCTTGAGGCTGCAGCTGGCGAGCGAATCGGTCGTGCTGGTGACGCATCGCAAACGACCCTCGTGCTCGTGGACCGCGTCTTTTTGAAGACCTTGAGCGAGCCGGACGTGATGGAAGCTGCGGCTGCTCGGCAGTTGATGATGCGTGAGGCTCCAATCAACCCGAGTTCCTGATGCTGACGACGGTTGAGCAACGGGAAGAGGCTGCGAGGCTGTTGGCGTTGGATGAGCAAGGCCGTCTGCAGGAGGCGGTCGCGCTCGCCCTTCGCCTGGCCGATCAGCAGGAGAGGGCAATGTCCGAGCTAGTTGAACTGGATCGGAGCTTCATCAAGGAGTTCAGCGATGAAGGAGGCGGCGAAATCGGTCTATCAAACGAAATCGAGGCAGAGGCAACTGGTGGCTAATATCTGGGCTCACGATATCGCTCAGCGATTGAAGATCAGGAGAAAGACGATGGCCAAGGATGCTGGTCTTGGTGAGGTTGACGTTGGAACGTACCCCAGCAACGGTGCGGTCAACCTCATCGACGGTGGTGGCTTCTGGAAGGGCCTCGCCCTGGCGACGTTGGCCGGGGGTGGTCTTGGCATTGCCAGTGGCCTGTTCCAGATGAAGCCAGATACCGCACCGTTGGTGGTTGATCCGTCTCCCGCGGTGGTGGCCCCCGAGACGCAGGAGTGGGAGTTGGAGATCATGAGCGTGGACGGGAAGCCAGTCGTGAAAGGAATCCGACGTGTCCAGGGCGAAGCCAAGTAGGTTCGGATATCGTGCCATCATCCTCCCCGAGGATGTATACGATGGCGACAGCGCAACGGCAACTGTCTCGTTGGGCTTTGGCGTGTACCTGCACCGCCAAAAGCTGAGGCTGTTGGGGGTTGATACCCCTGAGTTGAGAGGGCCCAGCAGGGTGGCAGGACGTGCCGCACGGGATTTCGTGAGGGAGATGCTGCCCGAGGACGGCGAGGTGCTTCTGAAGACCCACAAGGGCCGCAAGAAGGGCAAGTGGGGACGCTGGCTGTGTGAATTGTGGATCGAAAAAAGCCCCCAGCAACTCGTCTGCGTAAATGACGAATTGCTGAGGGCCGGCCACGCCGTCCGCTACATGGGCTAGTCGTTGTTTGATCTTCTTCTCTTGAAGACACTCGGGTTGTAAATCGTCTTCGGCCTGTAGAGGAACGACCATCGGCTCGGCATGACCCACTGCAGCCGGCAGATGCTGCACTCCTCGAGTACCGTCTCGCCATCGGGGCTGTGTCGCGCCCGTTTATGCCCTGCGTTTTCGCATCGCTCGTATGGCGTTGGCGGATTCCACTTCGGCATCACTTCCCTCCCTTCGGGTCGTCGTAGTCAATCCACTCCGCGTCGTTGCTCTCGGCCATCCCGAGGATCGCGTGATATTCGGTGTAGTACTTGCTGAGGAACTTCCCATTAAAACCTGCCCTGATCTTGCCCTCGCGGTAGCACAGGAAACAAACCTCGTCCCACTTCCCCCTGGGCAACCAGTCTCGCTCGATGTACCACGTGACATGGAACCCGTCCTTCGCCCCCTGGCACTCGGCCAGCCCCGGTGCGATGTTGCCGAACTCGGCAAGCATCCAGAGGAAATTGCAGGGAACGACCTGGGTCTTCCACTCGGTGGTTGGTGGTTGGTGGTTGATGGTGTTTTCCGAGGTGTTCGTTGGTGTTGATTTGTCCTGGTCTGTCATTTGCCTTTTTCTTTTCAGTCGAAGTAAGGGTGTGGGCCGTCAATCGGCCCGTTCTCGTTGACGTGGCAGCTGTTGGGGAACGGGCTGTTGGTCTTGGACAGCCGTTCCATGGCGTATCCGGCGAACTGGCGAGCGTATGCCAGCCGCGTGTTCATCGGCGACGCGGGCCGGGGCCGTCCGTCTTTGCCTGTTTCCTCGATCGGTGGCGGTAGATACCCCTCGGGGTTTAGCTGCCGCTGCAGCCGTTCCGCTAGGTTGCTACCGGTCTGGGCGTCGCATCGCGCGATAACCTCCGCGCACTCGTCCAACGTCATTGGTCGTTTCCTCCGAATATGTCGATTGTCCCCATGATAATCAGGGCAATCGCGAGGATTGCCAAGCCTAGAGCCGTTCCGGTCATTGCGGGGTCCGTCCCTTCTAATTAACGTTGTTTACCTCGTACTCGATCACGGTGATGCGTTGATCCCAACAGGCTCGGCAATCTCCGCATGCGTTGCCTTGCATGTGGGCGGGGCATCTCCTGCCATGCCGGCGGTCCCCGGTGGAGATGACTGAGCACAACCGTGCCCATTTGGGAGGGTTCCCGTTCACCATCGTCCCGGACCAGCGAATTGTGAGATTTCTGGGAGCCGTCCAGGGCTCCGCGTCCCTGATGTGGTCGCGTTCCCTGGTCGGCATCCAGTGTCGGACACGTTTAGTCAATTCGCAAACGCGGAAGATGGCCCGGGCCATTGCAGGGGATTGAAGGTCGCCAGAATGGAACCAGCGAAACCAGCGGTTGCCAGTGTCGTTGATAAGGTAGGCCATTGCAGCTGCCCAGCGGTCGAGGCCCTGGGGGCTCTCCGCGGCGATGTTGAACAACTCGAGGGACGCCCATAGTTTGTTCTGCACGTTCTCGAACCGAAAACGTCCGCGCTCGGCGTAGCAGATACTTCAGCCGGTCCCCGGGAGCAGCTTGAGCACCCCGCCAACCTGGCATTCTGACGTTGGGATTCCCCATGCGTGACCTGGCATTTTCGAGGGGCTCCCGAGGCCCCCGGTAATTGCGGTGGCTAGTGGCTTGGTCATTCGCATTGCTAGCCCCCCTCCTGCGTGTACCCATCAAACCATTCACCCTCTTTCCGGGTAAGCGGGTCGTTGCAGTGTTTTTGAGCCTCCTCCAGCGTGAGCCCGGTTTGCATGGTTTTTCGGTGGCTCTTTCGTGGGACTGCAGGGTTCCAAAATCGGACGATCTTGTAACGTACAAACGGCGTTTCTGATTCTCTCATGGTCTCCCCTTTCAAAAGTCAACTGATCCGTCGATATCGGCCAGCATGTCGGCCATGTCGTCGACGGCGGTGGCGGGATGGTCGTAGACGCGGTGCGAACCGTCAGCAAATGTCACGTCCAGCCGATTGTCTGCGACGTGCTGGGACCTGCCATTGCAGGCCGCGGCCATTTCTCGGGCATCGGCCCAGGTGTATTCCTCCTCCGCCGGGGTAGCCTCGTGGTAGGTCACTTCGGCCACCGTGTTGCCATTGGAATCGTGAGCGGTCTCCGGGCGGGACTGCCAGGATTCTCCCCAGCTGTCGACCCCATCCATGCGGCTGGCGAGCCGTTGCAGGACCCGCGCCACCTCACCAAAAACGTCCTGGTCAAATGCCGCGTTTCCGGTCTTGATCTCAATCGTGATCCGGTCAATTCTCTTGTCAGCCATTTAAGCAACCTTTCTCTGCAAGTGATAAAAC
>Ga0208934_1000266_pt1 | contig 30487 bp, 50 predicted proteins | sample MalvirDeepMed_s2_FD_184243 | JGI IMG/M metagenome (GOLD analysis project Ga0208934, IMG submission 184243) | Marine viral communities from the Global Malaspina Expedition - Malaspina viral metaG DeepMed_s2 (SPAdes) (version 2) | ecosystem: Environmental > Aquatic > Marine > Oceanic | place... | reverse complement strand
AGGCAAGGAGGGAGGCTCTTTGGGCATTCTGGATTGGCGAGGGTATCTAAAGCCTATTACTGGGCATTCCAAGCCTTACCCCCTACATGACAGGCATTACATGACAGGCATTACATGACAGGCATTACATGACAGGCATTAGCGTCATCCACTACCTACTACGGGACAGCCATTACATGTTTGGCCATTCCTGACAATCATGTCCGGAAACCTACGCGGCGGCAGAACTAATGACAATAATGTCAGCCATTGTCGACCAGGTGGGCTCTGTCCGGCTCACTCAGGCACGGAGGGCCGAGCCCGGGCTGACATTCTGGGCGACAATTGTGGGCTTTTGCGAGCGAGGGTGGGGCCGAAGATAGCTACCCTGGTCCGACCCTTGCCCTCCCATCCCCTATTGCCGCCAACCAACCTCCTGACCAAGACTCAGCCGTGCCTAGCGACCACCACGCCAATACGAACACGATATGGCCCCAATTTCGCGCCTAAAATCGAACGAAAGAGCTAAATTCTCCAGGCACGGTGTTCTAAAGCTGGGGCTTGTCAGGTTGTCAGACAAGCCTTATCCTGCCTACAGATTCGCTTCTGATATGGAGTAGAGAGGAGGTTATACAATATGGCAAGGCCGACCAGACGAGGTCGCCGAAGCCGCCAAGAGCCGGACAGACACCAACAATACAACGTCCAGCTAGGATACCGCACCAACTGTCCTTACGACGTACCTAGCAAGGCTTCCATCGGCACTAGGCTCCACCCTCAAAACGCTACAGACATCCCAGTCAAGCGCCTACCTAAGCAGTAGGGGTTGGTCTACAACAGAATAGACGCCTGTACAGCCGCCTATGTGCACGGCACCGGCTAGATAATAGAGTGCCAACCAGCTAATAGCTTAGCTCCACCTTTCAGCCTGCCTTCAAGCTAATAACAAATTACAGCTATGGAGGCACAACGTGACTAAGCAAAGCGTAAAGCAAAAGGACATGGGAAGCACGGTCAAGGTAAGTAGCAACGGCAACGGACACAAACTATCGCCGTTGTCCTTCACGGTAGCTTTCATTGAAATGTACCGTGACCCTTCCCGGAGTCAGGGAGTTCATGCTGTTTACTCCGGGTACAATGCCACCTTCCGGAAGTTCTTTGGGGCTGACCCGGTGGAGTTCGTCAAGACTTCCGTGAAAAATGGCGTGCTTGAGAGCCACTTTGCCCGTGGTGGGGCCATGATTTACCTTCCGGGAGAGGCACCAGCACGGACGAGTAATGAAGAGGCAAAGGCCAACAAGATACTGGTGGAAATGGGGCTGGCAACCAGCTAGCCAATGAACGGAGGCAGGCTGAACGGTGGGGCTAAGTGGCTGGAAACTTAGCAAAAAGAGGTGAATTGTGTTAGGTGCAAGCTACAAGACCAAGAAAGTTGCCAAGGAGTCCATTGGGCAACCACCGCGATTCATAGAAACCAGCATGTACGGGCCGGAGTATACAGGCGATGGCACGTACACCGTCGTTGGCCCAGACCCCTACACCAACCGGCGATGGTATGGGCAGATTACCGTCACTGGCGGTGTAGTCACCGGAGTTAAGTAGATGACAACCAAGCTGCTCCGGCCGGGATACGCCGGATACCTACAACCTGCCGAAGTGCAGTACATCTTACATGCCCTGAGAGGCTCTCAGAGGCTCAGAGACCGCTGGGGAATTAACCCCACGGTGCATAACGCCGCCACCCTGATACGTAGGGTGGCGATGGGCTAACACGGGGCTATTGCCCCTACGGAACAGGAGGTGCTGGATATGGCGGATGAACTCCCAGCCTACTTTGGCTGGGATTGAGTTTCAACTCAAATCGGGAAAGGAGGGTATCATGCAGTGCCTACGCTGCGGAACGAGGGTGCAAGGCATCTTATGTCTTAGGTGCCGGAAAGGAGAGAAGAGATGGAATTGACCAAAGAACAGGCGAGCTACTTACTGGTGGGGATGTCTAATCAAAACGCTGCTAGTGCCAGAGACATCATCTTGGGGATGACACTCGGCTTGGAAGACCAGGAACTTACAGCGGCTGCCATTAGGGCCATTGGTGCCGAAGGATGCAGGGAGATGACCAAGATGGCCCTACCGGCTATCAGGAAGGCTGTGCTGAGCTTCAAGGATACCGTCCAGTCCACCACGGAAGAGGTAAGCATGAAGCCCACGCCGGAGTGGATAACCAAGCTAGAGGAGGAACTACAGGAAGGAGGTGGCTGATGCCAAAGGGGATTAACCAAACTATCCGGGAGCTTGCCGACTCTCAGGCAGGGTGGCGTTTCCACAGCCAGGCGCGGTTGGCGTACCGGCTGTACGACGTGATGAACGCTAAGCTCTTCGATGGTAAGCTGCCAGACCCGCTCGTCAACTTCGATGAGACGGGCAGATTGAAAAAGGACGGTGACTACCAGTGGGAGCGGGATGGTCTCGCTCTCTATGGCCGGATGAACTTGAGGAAGGACTTAACCCCCCTTGAGACCGTGGTGGCTGTCCTCCATAACCTAAGCCACCTGGAGGCGGAGACCTACGCCAAAAGCAAGAAGGGTTGGTATCACAGCACGGGATTCCGCAAGCGGATGAAGGATTTCGGCGTCAAGACCAACAAGGCAGGGGACACCATTGGGCTGGACGGCACCTTCTACGAGATGCTCAAGGGGTTGGTGATGCCGGAGCTTCAAGTGCTCGTAGACGACAATACGTTGATTGAGGAGGTGCTAACGACTGGCGCGGATGTGCCGCTAGAAGAGATACCGTATTGGCCGTGGTCGAACGAGGAGGCCGAGGAGATTCAGGTTGGTGTTGCAGCGCCGCAGCCTAAGCCTAAAAGCCAGTCCAAGATGAAGAAGTGGTCTTGCGGATGCACAAACATCCGGGCGGCAGTAGAGGTGGCCGCCGTATGCCTGGGGTGCCTCGCCCCTGACCTTGTCAAAATAATCCATGAGCGCATCGCCTTCCACGGCGCACAAGATGCCTACTTCGTGAAACAGGAGGAATAGCGATGGCCACTACGTACAAGCTCACGGTTGAGCACAGCACGCAGAACCAGGTTATAGCCCAGAAAGCGGACGTTGTGGGGCTGTGGGGGCTAGACCAGGGGTTGGACTTGAGCCGTGCGTGCTGCGACTACTACCTGCTGCTGGACCTGCAGCTAGACGGCTTGGATGAGGGGAAGTTTAAGTCCCACCAGGGCTTCCTGGTGAATCAGTTTCAGGCGTACACCGACATGATTCTCGGTGGGGAGTTACGTCACAGCACAGCCTTGGTGAAAGGCAAAAGCCATATCGCCAAGCCCATGAAGGAGGCTCTCTCTACCGTTATGAGTCCCGGGGTGCAGCGGGTGCAGGCGTGGCGGGCGTGGTATTACCTTCGCCAGAGTTATGGCGTCCAAGCACTCCACTGGGCCATAGATGTCTTCCTGCTCTTTACGGGGGGTGGGTATGGTGGTGTGCTATGGGCCAACATTGCCAAGCACCTCCTGGAGTATGAGCAGGAGCACATTGGGGCTGACGTGTTCGTGGATTTCTGCTGGGGGTTGCAACACAACGGCGGGAGTTACTTCAACAAGGTGTGGGAACCGCCTTCCTCATACCTCCTTGATGCCAAGCGGGAGTCGGACATGCCGGTGCTCTTGACTGAGGCCTCGCCCATCTACGCCCAGTTTTGGCATGCCAAGAGGACGCCGCCAGAGAAGCCAGCACCCCAACCTAAAAAGAAAGCGAAGGTGAAAGCGGATGCACCTCAAGCTGATTAGCTTCGGCTTCAAGAACGGAGTGCCCCAGGATGCCAGCGTGGTGCTGGACTGCCGGGTGCTCCGGAATCCCGTTCATAACCCCGCCCTAAAAGACAAGACGGGATGCAACCAGGAAGTCATTGACTGGCTGCGGCCGCAGCCAATGTGGCCGATGTTGGTCAAGGCTGCCGTGGATACCATCAACTACAGAGAGGGGGTGGAAAACAAGCAGGGATTCACCTTTGGCATCGGCTGTACGGGAGGGCATCACCGGAGTGTGGCCCTGGTGAACGTGCTCTCAGAGATGTATGGGCCTCACATGCCGGTGACGGTAAAGCACCGGGATATTGATAAGGAGTAAGGAGATGGCAGCTAGCATCGCATCACTATCTGTTCTCCGGAGGGAGGACGCCGTAGACTTTGGCGGGAAAGCCGCCAACCTGGGAGAGCTAATCCATGCCGGGCTACCTGTGCCACCTGGCTACGCTCTAACGGGAGTGCCAGACCCACATGAAGAGCGTGACCTGGTGGCTATCCTGGCTCAGAACGAATTGAGGGGAGTAACCCGATTTGCCGTCCGCTCTTCAGCCATCGGAGAGGATGGCGGGAAGATGTCCTACGCCGGACAATTTGAGTCTAAACTCAACGTCCGGCCAGAGCACGTCTACGTGACCCTACGGGGGCTAGCACATAACATACCCGCGCGCGTCTTTGAATACGACCCGGACTTCAAACCGGAAAATCTCCGGTTCATCGTCCAGGCCATGGTTCCGGCTGTGCGGGCGGGCGTGCTCTTCACGGAAGACCCCGCTGACCCCTCTCAGATGGCTGTAGAGATGGTGGATGGGTTGGGAGATAAGCTGGTGTCCGGGGAGGTAACGCCGGAGAGCTATACGTTGCCACGCTCCGGCTCACATCTTTGGGAGCTTGTTGGCGACCAAACCAATGGCCATCTATGGAAGATCGGGTTGCACGTTGAGGAAATCTTTGCTTCCCCCCAGGACATCGAATTCGCCATTGACCAAGGAGGTAAGCTATGGCTCTTGCAGGCTAGGCCCATCACGGCCTAAACCAACAGTACAGTAAGGAGGCAACACGGTGATTCCACCAAGTGTTATCGCGAAGGCTGCGAAGAACGGGTTGATGGGGCCAGGGCAAGTGCCAGGGCACTGGATATGCTCCATGCTCAGATGTCCTACCTGTACCAGTAAGGCGGTGTCTGGCATCCAGTTCACGCACATTGGGTTGTGCGCCGACCACCTAGAGGAAATAAAGGTGTGCCTTGGCCTGTCAGCGAATGGAAAAACCCTAGAAGCTGACCAGGTTTTTACTGGCATGGGGGCTTCCCCTGGCGAAGCCAAGGCGGAGGCGTCCTTTGTCGCGTCCCATGTCGCGGATGAATTCGTTAAGGGACGGGTGTTAGTGACTTGGATGACGACACCGGAGTACGTTGGTGCCATGCGCCGCGCCGTGGCTATTGTCACCACCCGTGGGGGCCGGTTGTGCCATGCCGCCATCGTCTCAAGAGAGTTTGGCGTCCCATGCGTGGTAGGAGTACGGGGGTTGGAGCCGTTCTTGAACCGCGTAAGTGGGTTGGTGTTTCAAGTAGATGGTACGGCAGGCACTGTTCATGTAGTGGGCTAAAAGAACGAAACCGAAAGGAGGGAGCATGGGGGGAAAGAAAACGGGCCACCGAGTCCGCTACTGCGAGTGGAGCGCCCATTACAGTATGAGTGCCAAGCCGGAAGCGGTTCAGTTGATGTATGACCCGGTGGATAAGCGGGAGCAATGGCTGTGTGGGGAGTGTGTGGCGGGCATCGAGCAATACAACGCTTCCCAACAAGGGAATCCGCAGAAACCACCTGCGGACTATGCAGGCAGCACGCCGTGGGATTGGGATGAGTGGGATTCGGAACATGAAGCAACTGATGACGATGCCTGGCAGAGATGGGTAGCAGAGCAAGAAGGGAAGCACTTCGAGAAGCAAGCAGGCAAAGGAGGCAATGGAATATGGCAAGGCAAGGGCACCGGTAAGAAGGGGAAGAAGAGCACCGCCACGACGTACACCTATGGGCCGTTCTGTCCGGTCCACCACCATAGGGTGCCGTTTAAGTTCAGTGGGTTCGAAGTGTACCTATCAGCCTCCAGGGATTTCTACACCGAAGCGCAAGCTAAGCCTGCGGACATCAGCCTCTACTTTGACACGGCGTGGATAGGTAAGTGGGACGTGGTGTGGGGCACGGAGCGCCCACCCTGGATGCCCAAGCTGGCGGTGCAGCTTTACCAAATCTACTGGCCGGACATGGGGGTGATGGACATCCAGCGGCTTCTCCCGCTACTCAAGTGGACGGGAGAGCAGATAGTAGCTGGCAAGCGGATAGAGATTGGCTGTATGGGCGGACATGGCCGGACGGGTACGTTCCTGGCCTGCCTGATGGTGGTGTTTGGTTGGGATGGCAAAGAAGCGATAAAGGAGGTGCGACGACAGTATTGTGACTCGGCAATCGAGACCCCGGCGCAAGAGAAACTAATCGCAGAGGAGATGCCAAAGTGGATAATCAAGCCGAAGACCTAAAGGTGACAGTACATCGCAGCATCCAACGGGACAACGATGGGAATTTCCAGGGGGGCCTGGTGTTCTTTAAGTCCACGTTTACGACCCCGTCCCCAGAGGGTTCCCCCACCGTCAACCTGTCTCGCCGGGGGGATAACCCGGAGTGCAACTTCACGGTGACCAACCTCCAAGAGCACAGGATGCACAGCCCGAAGTGGTCGAACGAGGAGGCCATGGAAGAGTACATCGAGCGCGTTCTGGGCGACGTTCGGGAAATCGTCGAAATAGGCGAAGTCTAGTCTGTCAGGCGGGCGGGCGGGTTGACAGACTAGTCGTCCCCAGGCAAACTAACCGGCGAGGAGGCCAAATGAGAAAACAGATTAAAGACTGGCTCTATCAGAATCGTCGCTCCGAAGAATGGCTGGCCAGGGAGGCTGATTGCTCTGTGTTTCACCTGAGCAAAATCCTCAACGGCCACCGTCCTCCAGGGGCTGACCTGCTGGACAGATTAGAAAATGTGACAGGCTTAGACCTAAGTAGTAAGGAGGAGACCAATGGTTAGTTCAATGTCAAAGACGATACAGTGTCGGCTCTGCGGAGAGTGGATAAAGCCCTACGGCTTGGGGCCACACTATGGTGCCGCCCACCCGGTTGACGATGCGGAAGCGGCGAGGATAGTGGGGTTGGCAAAGGCCAATCTGGACAAGGGCATAGCCTGGCTCATTGAGGAGACGGGGCGGGGTTATATAGCACTCCGCAATCTCTTGGTTGATGCCGGTGTGCGGATGAAGTACATGCAGAAAGGGCCTTACAAGAAGCGAGCCGGGCAGAAAGAAGGGGAGGTTGGCACCAAGGCCCATTGCGCTACCCCGGAAGAGCATATCGAGGGGGAGGCTGAGGATTTTGTGCCAGCCACTCAGGTAGCATCTACGACTTCCTCTGGCTACACCCTGGAGCAGCTTGGTGATGCGGTGGTCGAGAAGTTGATAGCTATGGCGCTAGAGATAAAGAGTCTCCGAGGCGACCTGCTAGCCGAGAAGGATGCGGCTAAGAAATACATGACGGCTACCGAGGTGGTGCTCCGGCAGAAAGACTCAGAAATCCAGCAACTCTCCAAGGCCATCAATGAGCTAGCTCTCAACAAGAAGTCCTGGCAAGAGAAGCTGGAAGTTGCGGGGGTGTCGCTTGGTATCGGCCGATAAGCCTAGGGGGGGTGACGGAGGCAGTTTGTAGCAAGTGTGGTGAGAGTGAGCGGGGGTTTGTCCGTGGCGTGGACATTCGGGGCTGGAAGGTAACTTCCTGTGTCGCCATATGTCGCTTCCGTGTCGCTAACTGGCATTGACACGACGCTTACTACCGGGCAATCCATGACCTGGAGTTACCAACTTAGGTAGGAGGGAGCAATGTCGAATCAAATATCGGATACCATCACGGCCCTTGTAAAAAACAAGAGCCAGGACACCATTAAGACAGGAATCAACATTGGGCAGGCATACCTGAAATTCATGCTTCAGGTAGAGGGCCAGGCCCCTGAGGAGTACAAGTACTTCGACCCGGCACCGGCGGACTGGAACATCCAGCTGGGTGAGACGTGGACGTTTGAGGTTAAACTCAAACCCAGCAAGACGGGCACGAACATGTTCAAGAACATCGTGAGTGCCATCGAGAAGGTGTCACCGGCCACCTACGAGCAGGTGGTGCAGAATGTGGCCAACCCGCCTGTGCCCATGGCTACGGACGCCAGAGGCCGCTCAATTGAACGGCAGGTGTCACTCAAGGCTGCGGTGGAGTGGGTTGTAGCAACGCTATCCACAGGGGCGGAGTGGACGGTGCCTGACATCCTGGTAATTGCCCAGGCGTTTGATAATTGGATACAAGGTAAGGAGGAAGAGTAGATGGTAACAATCAAGAGGGTAGATAAGGGGAAGAGCCGGTACTACATGGTTGAAGGTGACCCGGAGGTGGAGGGCATTCCCCTCCCCTCCGTCACCACAGTCCTGAACATCATCGCCAAGCCCGCCCTGGTGGGGTGGGCGAAGAAGATTAGTCTAGAGAAGGTGCGGGAGGAGATGCTGACAGAAGAAGTTAGGCATCAGCTAATACCGCACGATATAGGTTACGGGGAGTGGTTAGACGGAATGCTCTCCCGTGCCAAGGCCCGCCCTGACCAGGTGAGGGATGAGGCAGCGGAGTGGGGGACACAGGCTCACACCTGGCTGAGTGAGGTACTGGAGGGGAAGGTTGAGGAAGAGAAGGTGCCGGAGGAGTTTCAGCCTGTTGTCCAGGGCTTTAGCGCATGGGGGGCACTGAATGGGCTGGTGTTTGAACGCTCCGAATGGATGGTGTACTCCAAGCTGTATAAGTTTGCTGGTACGGTAGACATCGGAGGGTACGCTGTTGACGTGCCAGGCAAGCAAACCAAGCCCTTCATCGCCGACCTTAAGACAGGCTCCGGCGTGTACAAAGAGGCGGCCCTCCAGCTAGGGGCATACGCCTTTTGCGATACTGAAATGACCGGCCAGCCAATCGAGGAGGGATGGATACTCCATATCCCCCGGAAGCAACCAGAGAAGGGCGAGAGCGCGTTCCAGGCGTACCGGATGGACGCTAGGCATTTGAAGATGGCCTATTGGAACTTCGTTAATGCCCTGGAACTCTGGCGTGGTATGAAGGAGGTGTTTTGGGACGGAAAAGAAAATACACAGACGAACAATTCCTAGCTGCGGCATACATGGACGGCGCAGGCATTGGCTGCGGTCTCTAAAATACTGCGTGAGGAGGGGTACGTTGCCGACGAGTTTACGTTCGGTGTATGGCGATGGCGACTGGCAGAGCCTGGAGAAGCTGTATCCGGAGCTAGACCTGGAGAGGGAGGCCCAGCACTGCCAGGACTGGTGGGAGGAGAAGGGAAGGGCGATGAAGCGTCCTAAGACAGCGTTTAGTAACTGGCTGAAGATAGCCGCGAGGAGGGTACGTGAGCGAGGGACTAGGGGACGTTCTTCATCGGGTGGTGAAGCTCCAGCCCAAGGATATTCACCGCCTCGCATCCGCAGAGGATAGGGAGCGGCGGGCATCGCTGCGGGCGATGAACCGTGACGAGCAACTTATCGCCGGGGCCAAGAAGTATTACAACCGAGACATCCTTATACCCTCCTATGCTCACTGGTATGAGGAGGCGAAGTGCCCAACCTGCCGGGATGATGGGTGGGTGTCGCATCTTGTCGAGGTAGGACATCCCAACTTTGGCCATCTTTTCCCCTGCCTCGATTGCCAGGGGCCACGGATGCAAGCACAGCGGCTGAAGGCGTCGGGCATCCCCACCAAGGTACTCCAGACTTTCGATAGCTTTGACCAGGGGTGGCATCCGAAGGCGAAGGAGGCGTACCAGGCAGCGGTCTCTTTCGCCGCACCGAATGGGCTGCCGTGGCTCTGCTTTACCGGGCCAAAGGGGTGCGGTAAGACTCATTTGGCGAGGGCAGCAGCGTATGACCTGCTCCAGCATGGATGGCAGGTGCGGTACTGCAAGGCTGTGACTCTCCATGATGCGTTCCACGCATCGGTAGGTGTGGGGGCGGAGCAGCCGCTCCGGTCTTTAATGATGTCCCTGGTAGACCTGGAGTGTCTGGTGGTGGACGACCTGGGAGTGGCCCAGGAGACGCCCTGGACGCTGGGGATATGGGAGAACCTTTTTGACCACCGCTACGATACGATGGCCCCAACTATTATCACCTCTAACATCCATCCGAAGGACATGGGTAAGTTCAGCGACCGCCTGGAGAGCCGGATGCGACAGGAGAGCCTATGCCGGTGGGTGGATATGGAGGGAGTACCGGATTTTCGCCAGAGAAAGGAGGCAGCATGACCAGGATCACCACGGGGACCGGGCGTGACGGGAACACCTACTGGGCCGTCCGGCGGGAGCCGGGCGACACCCAACTGGCCATCTGCCTGTCGGAGGCAGAGGCCGCTGAGGTGGCCCGGCCCCATCGCCCCGCTGGCGGGGCCCGCTGGCAACGGGCCGCAACCCTGGAAACAGGGTCGGCGGAAGCCGAATCAACCATAGGAGGCGAGTAATGAACGACAACGACCACAGGATCACGGCCATGCTACGAACCAGGAATCATCGAGGCCAAACCATCCGCGAATGTGAGCGCATCGCTGGGGAGCATGACGGGCTATGGCTGGTCCAGGCGTACCACAGCCCCACCGGCATGCCCTACTCTGACGAGACCTGCCCCCACTTCGTGTCCATACGGGAGGCCAGGAGGCATATAGACACTGTGCTGGCGCTTTCCCAGGAGGAGATACGATGAAACATTTTGTCGCGTACTGCGAGGGAGAAGAGGCTGAGTTCGACGCCAACACCTGGGCGGAGGCCGAAGCAGAGGCCCTTGACTGGGCCGTAGAGGGAATGGAGGGCTATTCCGACGGCCTCCCACATACTACATGGGTGGATTGCAAACTGGTCGAGGAGGACGACGACGGGGAAGAGGTAGACAGCCATCGCTACCACAATATCCCCGTAGAACCGAAAGAGCCGGAGTGCGAAGGGGTGGAGGCGGGCCTACTTCAGGACCCAGATACTAATCGATGGGAAACCGACCCAACCGATGGGCGGCACGATTGGGAATCACCGCATGAGGTGGTCGGCGGAATGGCAGAAAACCCCGGTGTCCACGGCCACGGCGGAGGCGTAATAGTACGAGAGGTATGCCGGTGGTGCGGTATGTACCGTGTCGATGATAGCTGGGCGCAGAACCCAGAAAACGGCGCGCAGGGGTTGAACTCCATAGCCTACGAATGCGCGGACAACGAGAGCTTGGAATGGGTATATGCACGTCTCGCCGTCGCAGAGAATAGCGACTAGCCCATCCCTAGGTGAGCCAGCCCCTTCGGGGGCCGTAACCCACGGGGCCGGTGGCAAGTCCGGCCAGGGGTAAATCAACCATACGGAGGAAAGAACGATGGCACGATACGAAGTCCTTAAAATACCCCACCCTTTCTACCTCGACAAGCCCTACGCCGCCTATACGGACGGCACCTGCTTCGACCGCTTCGCAGAACGCGACGAAGCCTGGGCCTGCTTGGAAGAGTTGAAGCTTGACTACTACCCGGACTTTCACCAACCCATCTTCTCTGCTGCCGTCAAGGACTTCCTCCCCGCAGAACAGGCTGCGGATGGCGAGTAATGCCCACAAGACCCTACGCCGCCTCTGGCTGGAGGCCAGTGGGCTATGCCATTACTGCGGGGTGAAGACCACCCTGGATAGGCCGGGGGAGGGCAAGCCGCAGATACAGCACATGGCCACGAAAGACCACTACATCCCCAAGGCTGAGGGAGGGAGTGGTGGAGATAACATTGTCCTGTCGTGCTATGCCTGCAACCATCAGAAGGGGGGCGGTCTGCCTGATGAATTTATACGAGACCCATACCCGCTCCGCGATGGGCCATGGGAGGGCAGGCCCGGCGTGGGGTGGGTGTGGGTTGGAGAGGAGACGTAATGCCTGACGAACTAACCCACGCAGCCCTGGAGCAACCCTACACCTGGGAGGAGATGATGGAACACGACATCCCAACTTGTCCTTGGTGTACCCTCCCAACCTATGGCCTAGGTGATTGGCACCCAGATTGCGAGGACGAGTACAACGCCCAACAGGCAGCACGGGACAAGCACTTTGAGGAGGAGGCACCCAATGGCTGACTTCACACCAGGGCCTTGGCATCGCCATGCAGACGGCTGCAACCAAATCTGGACAGATGTGGGACTCATCGCCGTGATGTATGACGGACAGGACATCTATATCAACGACACGGTCATCGTCAAAGCCAATGCGCTGCTAGTTGAGCAGACGCCAGCGATGTACCGGATTGTGAAGCGCCTAGCTACGAACGAAGGACTACTCCCAATGGAAGTAGGATTCAGTGTGCGGGAAGCCCAGGCCATAGTCAAAGCCGGGGAAGGAGATACCGATTAAGCGCATCTGCGCCTTCACCGTCCCTGGCCGTCCTGCGCCGAAGCCCCGGCCACGGGTGGGCAAGTTTGGCACTTACTACAAGCGTCCAGCCAAAGGCTCCAAGCGGCTGAGCTATCCGGATTACAAAGCGCTGGTGCAGGAACAGGCCAAAGCGGCCCTGGGAGGGCGTGAGGTGGACGGAGAGGGGCTTTACATGGTTGAGGTGGAGGCGTACCTTACCAGCCTCCGGGGGGATTGGGATAACATCGGCGGAACATTCTCGGATGCCTTAGAGGGGGTGATATGGGAAGACGATAGCCATGTGGTGCGGGGTGTGGTGAGAAAGTGGGTGGAGAAGAAGCGGAAGCGGTGCTGGGTGGAGGTAACAGTCTGGAAGATGAAAGGATAGGCAGCAGTAGCTTAGCGGCCAAAGCCTCAGTCTTATAAACTGAAGACCGCCGGTTCGAGTCCGGCCTGCTGCACCATTTTGAGTTTCAACTCAAATAAGACGGAGGAGTGATGGCGCTGTGACGTGCCCACGATGCGGGGAGGAGTTAGTCGAAGCCCAACGGGCCAAGAATCGCAGGGAACTGGTGACATGGCTGCGAGAATTAGACCGGCGGCACTCCGGGCGGCAGGGCGCTATATGGGCGGAGATCGTTGCTGTACTCGGATTGTTCGCTGACGACGGCGGGCATAATGAATAAGGGTCTGTACACCAGCCTAACTTGTGAATGGGAAACGCCCAAAGAGTTCTATGAGGGGCTGGATGCAGAATTTCACTTCTCGCTTGATGTTTGCGCTGGACCTGGCAATACGCAATGTGCTGAGTACCTTTCGTCAGGGGATATGTGGAGCGCCTTGATCAAACCCTGGGTCGGCGTCTGTTGGTGCAATCCACCCTACGGGCGAGAGATAGGGCAGTGGATGCGGAAAGCCTATGAGTCCAGTCGGCGAGGAGCAACGGTCGTCTGCCTAATCCCCAGCCGTACCGATACTCGCTGGTGGCATGATTGGGTGATGAAGGCAGACGAGATCCGATTCATAAAGGGGCGACTACATTTCTCCGGCTCAGGCCCCGCACCCTTCCCGTCAGCCATCGTCGTCTTTCGCAGCAGGTAATCTCGTAGCCGCACTGGCGTCATATGCGCTCCACATCCTCCCAGCCAACCCCACCTCGACCCAGTAAATCCTACTGGGAGAGGTGAGGTTTGAACCACCGGTAAGTTGCACCAGGACGGCTTTCGTCTATAGGCGGGTCTCGAAGCAGGTCCCCCTCTTGGGCCAGCACGGTCTGGCTCATGCGCTTGGCTGCGAGGGCTAGAACGGCCAGAGACACCCTTTTCGCGTAGGCTCCCAGGGCCCCCGGACTCGCGGGAACTGCACGTACTCGGCCCCTGCCAGTCCGCCGTCCTCGTGCCGGAATCCTACAGCATGGCAGGCTTCGTGCCCCATCGCACCAATCTGGCGGTGTCGAGTACATAGGGTAGGGTGCCGCGATAATATCCGCCTACAAGCACCTAGATGGCCGGAGAGCGCGTCGAGGCACGCGTCCGACAGTACCCCCATCTTCCCCTCGTAAGACCCACCGGCGTACCCGCCCGCTCCCCTGACCAGGAACAGCACGGTCTCGCCTGCCATCTGCTCTCGCTTCCATTGCCAGCACTCAGTCCAGGCGGAGTCGTCACCCTCCCGCATGTTCCGAATGGTAGCGCCCGTGATGGACTCCTTGAACCTGAACGGCCCATCATGCTTCTCAAGCCAGGCGTTTAGTTCCTTGAGGGCAAAGAAGATGTAACGCCGGTCGAGCGGCTGGAGATTTATGCCAACGATAGAGATGAACTCGGCCATATCGCGCTCACTCGTTGACATTGTACGGGCTGATTTGGAAGGTGCCCTTGCTCTCTATCCACTTCCTACCGTCCACGATGCCGCCCCAGAAGGTGCGTTCTGTGCCGCATATGCGACACCGCCCTGGCGTGGGCGGCGGTGAGGCTTCCAATTCCCAGTGGTGCTGGCACTCACTTATCAAGCCCGTGCCTCCTCTTGATGTCCAGGCCCCGCTGGTACAGGTAGTCCCACAGACTAGCGGGCCAATTCTCTTCGTGCAAGCCCCGTACTTTGTCTTTGTGGATGCCAGACCGGATTCTGCTGATGGACTCCTTCTCTACCGCCTCCATCCACCGCGCCCGCCGCTCCGGGTCTATCTCTAGACTGGGCGCAGGCTGGCGGCAGTGGTCAAACCCGTAGGTACGGGAGTTCACGGTGTCGGCAATGGCCTGGTACATCTCCTCCTGGTGAGGCTCGTAATCGCTTGGCACAAACTGCCTACCGCCCTGGTGCTGCCCCCGGACTCCGGAGTTAAGGACTTCCCTGGGGTGATGTAGGAAAGGCTGTACAGGCCGGTGCCTCACGGGAGGAACTTATCAGTCTGTGCGGGGCACACCGTGCTGGGGTCGAAGTCAGGCTGTGTCTGCGGCGCTATCTTCGGCGCTGGGCGGACTCTCGGCTTTGTCGGTGACTTCACTGGCATCTTCTACAACCTCCGGTTCAGGTTCCGGTTCTAGGCTGGGCACACCCCGCAGGTAACGGGAGAGTTTCATCTTCAATGAGGCCCCACAGTCCACCCCGCTATTGCCAAATCGGAACGTAGTGGGCACGAGCGCCATCAGCAGCTTGGTCTCCTGGTCGTCCTTCAGATAGAGAGACCAGAGGGCGGTCGTGTGCTCTTTATTAGCCGAGTCCTTCCACTCCAATAGCCGCTCCGGGTCACTATCCCGCACTTCCCAGAGGAGTTCCCGCAGGTGAGTCCATTCCATCAAGGTGCCCATCTCGGCGTCCGGGTAGATGCCGGAGGCGGCGCACAGCACCCAGTCAATCAGCCACAGTTCGTCCTCAGATAGCAACATAGGAGGATGTAGTTGAACCTGCTCCATGGCATTTAAGAACTTATCCACCATTATGGAACATCTTCTTCACCCAGACTAAGTAGCTCGTTAGCCCCGTAACACTACCCACCGCAGCCACCACCCACTTCGGGATATGGTTCACTCGGATGCCCTCGTTGCCCAAGATGTCCATCACGTCTTTGTGGCGTTCCTCCTGGCGCTCGAACATGTCGTGCATGACCACCAGCATGTAATCCAGCGGGTCAGGGCGCGGCGCGCCGGAGCCATTATCGCGGGCCATCAGGTATTTATCAATCCTGTCCTGGGCCATATAGGCGTACCGCTCTATCCGGGACGCATCAGCCATGGCTAGCCCTTGTACTCCTGGCACTCGGGACAGAGTCCAGGACGAAGTGATGCCGACAGTCACTACCCATTAGTTAGTGGCAGGCTCCGCTATTGTTACCTCAACATTATCTTCGACCGTGATATTTGCTGCTGTTACGTTTGTAGCAATGACGAACTCTTTTGTGCTGAATCCGTCTCCCATTCCCACCTCGTTCAGCAGTATCTCAACCGTCCCAGCGTTAATTTTAGCCAACACACACTCACCGCCCTTGGTGTACAGATTCGTCAAGCGCAAGGTGCCGATCTTCCCGTTCACTCCTGATGTAGGGGCCTGGATTAGTATACGGTCAAACGTCCCTCCGCTGTGGATCATTTCGTCGGCCTGCTGATGGCCACCGCCGATTGCGAGCATCCGGCCAGTCCCTGCGGAGGGGGCTAGAGATTGGCCGTCTGCGGCATTACCGCGGACTATCAGCGTATGAGCCTGGATATCACTGAGCGTCAGTTTTTTGCAGCGGCTCTTTTCGAAAATCAGATGCCCTATCTCCAGTCTGGTATTAGTCCCACCGCTAATCACGTTGCCACCGACATCTACCACATTCGCCTCTCCACTGGGGAGGGCCGAACCAGTGAAAACAGTCCCAACCGAAATATTCTCGAGCACGATGGATCGGACACTCACACTACCTAAATCTACCCGGAGCGTATTGAAGCCATCCTCTCCTGGATCGGTGACATACGAGACCGGTATATCGTCCGGTGCCAAGTAAATACCTGGGTCTCCATTTCTAAACGACCGCTCCGATAATATAGTTTCATTGACGATGACCCCTGTCCCCACCGTAGACCCCGCAAACAACAGACCCACCGCCATTTGTGGACTCAGCCCGCACGCACGTAACAAGCTATACGGACTCTTTAATATATTGAATGTGGTACGCCACTTAGCTGACTCACTCTGCACGTAATTTATTTTAGCCAGCAACCAATCACGCCCAGCAGTGAGCCTATGGTAGAACCTAATTGGCACGTACAGCGCAGCTCGTGGTGACGCCTTAATAGCCCTCCATACCCTGCCAACCGCCCATACCGGAGTGAATACAATCGCCTGGATGAACCGTTTGATACCGACCCCGACGACGCGGAGCGCCTTACCAGAGCCCTTGAGTACAGCCTTTGGCCCGCGCTTTATCCCAGTACCAACGGCTCGACCAGAGACGCCGGGTGCTTTTAGCAAAGCCTTTGGCCCGCGCTTTATCCCACCGCCCACGGCTCGGCTCACGGCGACCGGAGCCTTAATTAATGCCTTCGGGCCACGCTTTAGACCAGCGCCCAACACCCTGATTATATGCATCAGCTTAAGAGTCCTTCTCTACGTCGCTGGAAATAACATCTTTTGCGAGCGCTATGATTCCCGCCGCGCACACTCCAGCAATTTCATTGCTGCGCATGACCCAGATGCTGAACCCAGCAATGAGGCCCAGCAAGCCTATGGCTACAAGAATCTGCGGGCGTAAGGGGGACATTTTTAGCATTTAATGCCTATCCTCTCAGGCAATCGTAATTTAGCCCTCGTATTGATTACAGACGGCACAGCCAGGATGCAACGCCTTCAGCGCGGATACCATCGTCGCCTTGGAAGCCGTCTTGTAGTCATCACCATAATGCGCTAACTGGTGGACGATATTGATGCCGTCCGCAGCCTTCGCCTTCAGCTCGTTGAGGTGGGCAATGAGGTCAGAATCGCTTATCGGCATAACTCCTCCACTTGGGCTTCAAGTTCTTGGATGCGACGGTGCATCTGAAGCATACCCGACCAGGTGTACCACTGGGCTTCGATCGGGTTCATCCCGATCCAGGGAGACCCGTCGTTGTTGGTGCTGACTTCCATGATGCCTAGGTCTACCAAGTGCTGGACACCAGGTTCTCGCCCCGTGAGCGGTTGTCCTCGTAGACTATCCATAAGCGGTGCGAGAGCGGGTACGTCCGGATGGTACGCGACAATACCACAGCACGAGAACGAGGCAGGGCCATGCCGCCCGCACTCATCACACACGTAGTCAAACGTTCCAGTGGGGTGAGTCGTATTCCACGTCAGCACTGGCGTTGGGTCTGTAGTGATTCGGAACATATCTCTGCCACCGAGGGTTGCATCAGACCCAAGAGCAAACCTGTTGCCGTTAGCGTTGTCCGCTCCCATTCCCCAGGTGATGCCGCCACTGATATCGAACCGGATGAATGGGTTACCCCCCGACGTGCCACCGGAGAACAGCTGGAGATAGGCATCCGAGGCAGAGGCATTGGCGGTATTGCTCAGGACGATGGAGCGTGATGCGCCGGAATTGGAGGCCGTCATGTTTAGCGAGTGGGCGGAAAAATCGTTGCCCGCGTTGCCAATGTTGGAGATAGTATTCGCGTTCATGTCCAGTGCTGCGGCTATTTGGAACCCGCCAGAGTCGGTCAGCACACCGTCCGTGATGACCGTAGCGCCGATGGTGAAGTCAGTGGTGGCGTCAATCGTGGTACCTACGATGCTAGAAGCGCTGGCCGCACCAATGGCGGTGCCGTCTATGTTGCCAGCATTAATGTCCACCGTATCTAGAGTCGCTGTCCCATCGACCCGCGCATCGGTCGCCACAAAGAGGTTTTTTGCGACCCCCAGGCCACCATCGGTGTGTATGCTGCCCGTAGTGCCGCTGGTGCTATCGGTAGCGTCATCCACCGATAGTGCGCCAGGGAGAGTGATGGTAGTAGTACCAGTAGCCACTTTTAGCACGTCGGCATCGGCATCGTTCTTGATCGTGATATCGGACGTGCTTCCCTGCCCAGTAAGGATCAAGCCTTCAGCGGAGGTGTACCCCAACGCCGCGTTATCCCCAGCAGCCGTGTCGCCTGTGACATGAATGCCGCCACCTGTAATGTCGCCCGTGGTGGTGATGTTGGACGCGCCGTTATCTATCGCACCAAAGCCAGAGGTGATGGAGCCGCTATTCAAAGCACCAACCGTGGTCAGGGAAGAGGTGACCACGCCTGTGCCGAGGGTGTTATTGGACAGCACGTTGGTGCCGTTGATTTGATACGTGTTCCCGGAAGCCAGGTTCAGCACCGAGGCGGTCATGGACATTTCGGTGGTGCCATCAATCTCGAAGGCAAGGGTGGTGCCGCCCACCACGTCGATGTAAGCTGTGGTACCGTCGTGGTCTCCCAGCCGGAGGTAATCCGTTCGCGGGGTGGTGTTGGAATGGATGTAGGCGTTCGGGTGGGTCGTGGCTGCGATGTTCCAATCCGTGGCGATAGCGCCCAGGTCGGTGATATGCAACCCCTGGTTGCTATTGCCCACTGCCAGTACCAACGCGTGATTGTCAGCATCAGCGGTAGACCAGCGGAGTGCAGCGTCAGAGCTAGACCCTAGGTGTATATCCACCGTGTCGTTATGGATAGTGTCAGCGGTGAAAGTCTGCGAGGCAGTCCAGCTTTGAGCAAAACCCAACACCGCCATAGTGTCATTCCCCGTCAGGAGGGGGAGGGTGATGGTGCGGTTGGCCGCTATGGCAGCCGCCACCCACTCGTAGGTGAAGGTGTTACCCTCGGCGTCCGGAGGGTTACGCTGCTTGAGCACCGACACCTCAAGCTCTTGCATCTGCTCAGAGGAGTCATAGTTATGGAACCGAACGCTGGAACCGGAGGTTATCCGGACATCGTAGCGGTTCTCATCGGCCTCTGAGAACGACCAGACACCGGAGGCGTTGGTGTTGGTGGAGGCTTCCGCCGTGGTGGTAGTGTTCCGAGGGAATAGCTCCACCGTGGCACCGGCAATAGCGGTGCCAACGTTATCTCTTAGGATGCCAGCCCGTTCAATAGCCATTCATTACACCTGCGCCAAGGTAACCAGGACTTCTCCGGTTTCGTCCAGACCAGTTTCTTCCTGGCCCTGGAGAGTCACGTCTACGTAATATGTCCTCGCGGTGTCATCGCGGAAGGTGAAGTTCACCAAGGCGCTGGAAGCCACCGCCGTTCGCAAGTCCGCCCACATCTCGTTCGTGCTTTGCCCGGCATATTCGTCACTCAAGTCCAGCAACACACGCCAGGAATATTGCGGGGTGAGCTTTTTGCGGAACTCAAAATTGACGGCGATTACGTCAGGGGAGAGGAGTGTATTAGTGCCGCGTGCTAACGCTACACGGGGCCGGATGGCCCGGAAGGCCGTGCCGGTGGGCGTGGTGGCATTGGGGAAGTCATAGGTGGTGATTCCATCGGATGATATAGTGCCCAGGGTGGTGAAGCTCTCGGAAAAGTTGGTGGCGTAAGAGACCGCCACCGTCTCAGTGCTGGAGCTATCGGCAACGTGCACGTTCATCCGGAGAGCCAGTCCGTTGGTCTCCTCCCCCGCCACCAGCCAGGGATAATCATGGGTGGCAGCGGAGCCGTAGTTGCGGTCATTGGTCTCATGGGGATTAACGATGTCCACCGGCAAGTCCATATATAGCACCCGCCGGTTGTGCCCCCACCACAGCCGGTAGCCACCATCCGCATTGGAGACATACGATGCCGTGATGGCTTCCGTATTCGCCGCCGATTCCCATAGCACCTGCCAGCCACGGGTATCCCATGCCAAGAGCGTGCTGATTCCCACGTCAGGGTCGATAACGTCGCCCGCCGTAATCGCGCCACTGCCCAGGAACACATCGAAGTCGTTAGCCGCCGCCGAGGTTGAATCCACCTTAGCTATCAGGTCGTTATGGGAACGTTCAAGACCGATAATCGTGCCTTTCCGCTCATCGGGGAGACCATCGTCTCGGTCAGGGCCATGTACGCTTATTGCCGCTGTGGGGCCAGGTTGATAACGATATATGCCGAGCCCTGCCGGATAATACGTGGCCCCTCTCCATCGTTTAATGCCACGTCCGGCGTCGTTATGAAACGGCAAATCTAGCTCGGTGAGTACAAACCGGGAGTTGGCAACGTCGTGAGCGTACAGGCCCTCCTTGGTGCCTGCGTAGAGGATATGCTCACCACCCGCATCTCGCTCTACGAACAGGTCAGTGACATAATCTGTAGGTAGCGGAAGAAGAGCATCGTTCACCTCCGTGCCGACAGTAAGGGAGAACCAGAGTTGTCCAGCCTGCGAAATGCCCCAAAGCCGGTTATCCCAGAAAGCCAGAAATCTCGTATCGGTGGTGTCGTCCGTCCAGGTGCTGCCGTCAGTGGAGTAGCTATAACCCCCGGTGTGTGCAACGAACAGATAGGTCGTGCCACCCAACGGCCCGGTCACCGAGTCGGTTGCCACAGCAGGCAGGGTGTGCCTGGAAGTCCAGGTGTCAGTGGCGATGGCGTACTGGCGGAGAGACGTGCCGAAGCTGGCATAGATGGAATCAGATAGGTCGCCAATAAAGCCCACCTCAAAGATGCCAGAGACACCAGAGGCAGCGGTGGTGGTAGCCAGAGGCGGCAAGGTCATGTGCCGCTTGTGCCGCAGATAAGCCGATGAGTACCAGGAGCGGTCTAGGTCACGGCCCTGCGCCGCGTCCAGGTCGGTTATCCGGTCAACGCCGATGCCCCCGGTGTTGTCGCTCCACTGCACCACAGAGCGGCCCTGCTGCGACTCACCAGACACGTCCCCGGTGGTGAATTTGGGAGCGTAGCGGGGAATGACAATAGACTCCACCCGCCCCTTAATCGGGTAGCGGATGTCATTGATGATGACTTCTTGTGGTGCTTCTACTGTAGGCATATTAGTCCAGCAGGATGGCAGCCCAGTCCACGCGGCCTACCCCCAAAAAATGAACGTAGAAGGTGCTCAAAGGCACGGAGCCTTCCTCGAAATTGAATGGGATGCTGGCGTCCTTGGTTAGCTCATACCCGTTGGTGCTAGACACGCCGCTATCCCCCACGATGACAGAATCGGGGTTCGTACTGCGGGCATGGAAAGAGATGGCTTTCACCCGCGATTCATCCCCTTCCGCTATCTGGCCGGAAGCGGTTGCGGAGTCGCTAACAAACCGGGTCATCTAAAGCGTCACCTCCTCCCATACCAGGGTGGAGGCAAAGAGCGCCACCGACGCCTTGGTAGCCGCTACCCAAACCATCGTGCCGGGATAAACAACGATGCTACCGTCAAAGTCATACACCGCCGGGAGAGTCTGATGGGCCGTTCCCGTATCCGCCTCCAGGTTCATCCCAGCGATAGTACGTATCCACTCCGCCGCCACCCCCGCCGTGACCGTTACCGTGCCTGTATTGGAGGATTTCACCGCCGAACTGGCACCCTTCCCCTGCCCCGCCACACTGTTCACCAACCCCAGGTTACCATTCACCGGCACCGTCTCGGCGAACGCGGTAATCTGCGAACCCGTGGCAATCACAGAGCCAACACCATTGCGGGCCATCAACCCAATGGCCCCGAAGTCCGCCGTCCCGCTGGCCCGCGTCGTGGCGAAGCTCATAAGTACCGCCTTCACACCAGAGCCAATAGGATTCCAGAGAGGCATAGAGCCAGCCAGCGACGTGGCAGTATAGATAGGAATAGCAAGGCCCAGCGGAGTTGCGGACTGAGAGAAGACCCGGCCTTGCTCGTTCGCATGGTAATACTTCCCATGCAGCATATCTTGGAGCACTTGGCCTTCATCGCCAGCCCGCCCCTGAGACTCTCCGGTCTTCCCGCTTAGAAATGGTATCTGTAGCCTCATGCTTTATTCCTCACCAACCGATAAATCTTCGATGATTGCCGACTCTATAACCCCTGCCCTCACCATCCCGTTGTGCGTGGAGAGCATGACCCGGAGTAGCTCCCTATTCTCCTCGATAAGCTCCAGACGCAAGGAGTCACGTATCTCTTCCAATACGGGCCGATTACTGGTCGTCGCCGAGCCAATCCGCATTACTCTGCCTTCCTCACGCCCACCAGCGGTGGGAACCTACCCCACGCCTGCCCCGCCCGCCGACCAAAGTACCCAGCAAGCCTACGAAGCTCGTCTGCGTCCGTCTGAGGGCCTCCAGAGGCCGATAGGAGGGCAAGCTCAGTGGCCCGGTCAATCACGTACTGGTCGTTTATCTCGCATGTCCCGGCATCCGTGGTCAGCAGTGCCGGGTCGTCACCACCCTGGAGGCGGATAAGGTTGCTACCGACCGTATCAACCCCACCCTTGGTGAGCACCACGTCTCGGTTCTCTTTGTCTATCCGCCAGAGGTGCCGGGGCAGTTCCAGCCAGGTCATCTTGTCGTTATTCACACCCCGGAAGTACCCCAGGATAACCGTGCAGGCACCTATGTCCGAGGTGTACCGGAAGCCGATGCTGATGATGGCCGTATCGCTCTCAGGGTTAGCCAATGCCACCCGCGCATGTGTCCATGTGTTCGCAGTGAGCGCCGGAACCGCCAGCGTCTCAAGAGGCGAAGCGCAGGCAGCCGTATCGTCCAGCAGGATGTCCAACTGGCCAGAGGTGGTAGCGACGGTGGATTTAATCCAGAACTCAAGGTGGGTATGCCCCGACATATCCAGTTCATCTATAACATCGGTGAGTAGGTCGTTCTCCGACGCACTGGCGGCAACGGTTATAGAGAGCGCCTGAGAGCCGTGCTTGAAGTCCTCATCCTGGACTAGCTGGGTGAAGGGTGTATCGGGATCGGTGGTCTCGTCGAACTCCCGGTCACAGGGGTGCACCTCATCCCCCACGTAACCCGTCCGGTAGAAGACCCTTTTGACCATCGTAAAATCTGACGGCAGGGAATAACGGGCCTGGAACCTATCACCGTGGAGAGACAGGTCTTCGGTGGGGTCGTACACACGCCCGTAGGTCTCCATGATGGCCTGGTTAATGAAGTCATGGATGCGGGCTGGCGGGAACGGGGCTGCCCACTTCTCGTAGGTATCCCCGGAGGACGTAGAGTTAGAGAGAGCAGGCGCTAAGGTCAGGTCGGTTGCGGCCTGAGCGTAATCGTCAACGCGGGTAATTTGCCCATCGTTGTTGCCGGAGGTGGCAACTATCCACTCGCCGTTATGTTTGTCGTTGCCTCCCCTCAAAGTGTTATCAATCAGGGAAGTGGTATCGCCGCTAGAGGAGGCGGACGAGACGTATAGAGCGCGAGGTAAGTTGTAGCCCACGCTCACCCGTATCTGTTCTCTCGTTCGTCCTACTGGCATCTAGCATTAGCCCCGGCCTGCGGCATGTTCCGCCGTCTCCTCCACCAACTTCTTGGCTTTCTTCGCCTTGCCGTTCCCCTGTGTATTGGCTAGCTCCTGCTCCTTCTCCCGAAGCATCCTGAGCATGGCGATGTTCTGCAATTGCGCTGCAAACAGCGGATTCTGCTGAATCAGCAGGGTGACGTCCTCCATCGTCAGGGAGACGTTAATTGGCGGCTGTGTCACTGTGCACCTTCTTCTTGTGGATGGCTAACTTCTTCCCGGCTAGCATGGCCAGGCCCTTGTGGGAGAACTCCTCTCCACACTCCTCGCACTTCCGGGTGTAAACCGTGTCATCCTGGCGCTTCTTACCTGCTTTGCCCGCCGCCACACGATGGGCGTGGGCTGACTCAGCCTTAGTGGGCGCTATACCACCGTTCACGGCCATCAACATGATGTTCCGCTGGAACTCTCGGTCGTCCATCCTCTCTTGGTCAGCCCGCTCCTGTTCCATCCCAGCCCACTCATCCTTATGGCGGTGAGCCATATGGCGGTTAAGCTGGTGAGTAGAGGTGAGGTTGCCCTTCATGCACACTGGGTATCCCAGGTAATCCCAACGCCCCCGCCGCAAGTCGTCCGGATGGAGGCGACACTTAATGCCACCGCGCCGAGGCTTCTTGTGGGGATTCAGCGTGGTGAAGAATGGCGTCCCGTTAGCCCTGAGCTTCTTTAGCTGCGTAGGGAGCATGTTCCGGTTGGTGATGGACTCCTCTCCAGTCTGGGTGTCCCACATCCGGACGTAGCCCGCCGAGGTGACGCTGGCCACCATCATCGGTGTCGGCATATCTTCTGTGCCTTCATGCACAATATCCTTCACCTTTAAGACGGCTGGGTCAGCCACCGCTTCAGCGGCCTGCATCTGCGCCATGATGTCGGCGTACTCCGACTGAAGCTCTTCCTGGCTTTCTACTGGCACCTGGGTCATGTTAGCTCCTAGTCTTTATCAAGGCGGGGCCAAAGGTGGAGGAGAAAGCTATCTGCTTCTTCATCTCCTCCGCGTCGTCCATGTACGCGCCTATCAGGTCTGTTGGTTCATGTTCCGCAGCCCTGGGCGACTGCGCCCGGAGGCTGTCCGCTATATCCCGAAGCTCCGCTACCGTGTGGAGAATTTCTACCCGGCCCGCGCTATCTATAATGCCGCCGGGCACCCGGAAGGGGCTGGCGGTGAAGGTACCAGCAGGCCCCAGGTCACGCCAGTGCTCCACCAGATTATCCCCGCGCAGCACGTAGATAACCTGGTAGCGGTGAAAGCCCCTGGAATCCGGGCGGTTATGCGCAAGCTCCGTTAGACAGAACGCAGGTTCATCCCTCTGAAGGGTAAACGTCCCGTGTAGAAGACTGGCCTTTTGGCTAGGCAAGGGCTTTTTCAAGCTGCCTCTCCACCTTCTCTAGCCGAGTAGCAAGCTGCTTCATGCCCGACCAGGTGTACCACTGCGCCGGAACCATGTTCATCCCAATCCAGGGAGTGCCGTCATTGTTCTGGCTGACTTCCAGCACTCCCAAGTCGTGCATGTGCTGGAGAGCCTTGGAAGGTCGCCAGTCCACGGAGTCCGGGTCTATAACGGCCAAGTCAGTGACGAGGCCATGGAGCGCCGCTACGTCATCGTGCCATTTAACCTTGGCGCAGCACTTAAACTTCGTCAGGGAACTCTTCCCACACCCTTCACACACGAAGTCATAGTCGGAACCCTGGGTGGTGTCCATTGTTACCACCGATGGAGAAGCGTCAGTCATCCGCATCGCGTCGTCGGTGCCCAAGGCCGCTCCTCGACTAATGGCGAAGATGCTAGAGCTAGTGTCTACTCCAATGGTCAACTCATGGCCAGAGGTTTCCAACATGGATATGAGGGCGTCAACGGTGGCCGACGAACCACCGCAAGCAACCCGGATTCGGGCACCAGCGCCAGAATCGTTAGAGGTGTTTGTCACATCCAAGCTGGTCACCGCTCCTGAGTTAGCCGCCGAGTGAGCCAGGGCACTGGCTGCTACGGTAAGGTGGCTGGTGCCACCCACCTGGAGCGCCAACGTCGTCCCACCCACCATATCCACGTAGCCCGTAGTGCCATCATGGGCACCTATCCGAATGTAGTCAGAGGCCGGAGTCGTATTCGAGTGGATATACACCTCCGGATGGGTAGCCGCCGAAACGTTCCAGTTGGTATTCACGGCACCTTGGTCGGTGATATGAAACTGCTGCGACGTGTTATCAAGACCCAGGACGAAAGAGTGGTTATCGGTGTCGCCTGTGCCCCAGCGGAAGCCAGCATCGTTGCCGGTGCCGAAGAGCATATCCAGGTCATCGTCGAGAGACCAATCGCCAGCCACGCCAGCCAAGCCGCCAGCGGTAACGGTAATGCCGCCCGCTGTCACAGTCAGCCCACCTGTATCAATGGTCAGACCGCCGGTGGCCACCGTGAGACCACCAGAGGCAATATGACCCACACGGGTGCCCTGGTAATAGTAATCAAGCCGGGAGTTTGAGGGGTCGTAACGCCAGCCAGTGTGTGTAGGGGAAACAGCCATTTATCTACTCCTTAGCCGAAGGTCGGCACCTGATAAGGATTGATTACAGTTGGTTACTATATTAGAGCTTGTATGGCCAGTCAGCCCTTACCGAGTTGCTTTCTGGCAGCTTGGTGAAGCTGGGGTCTCGCGCCCAGTTCACGTTCGGGTGGGATGCATCCACACCTTGCCGCTGTGGCGCTAATTCCGCCCGGAGACGGTCGTAAAGGTCGGCTTCGGGTTCGCTCCATGCACGCTGGAGGGTTGCAGAAATGTGTGGCATTAGTTCTCCATGCGGGATAAAAGCTGAGCCGCCTTCTCTCCGCTAGTCCGGTCTGCTATCTGCTTAGCCTTGTCCCGCGACATCACCGTCTGGAGTGCCCGACGCAGGTTTTCTTTAATTGATGGCATTAAGCTACCCTGCTCTTACCAACCTCGATGTAGTCCACGTCCAGGGAGCCATTGTCAACGGAGGCACGTAGCTCGTTGCCGATGTGGAAGGAGAGCGCCGCGTCCCGGTCTATGGTCGAGGTGTTCCGGTACTCCCAGTGGTTACCGTTCTCATCCTGCACCGAGAACTCAGCCACCACCTGGTTGCCAGAACCGGCATCGTGAAGGTCACACCGGAGGGTGTACCAGGTGGTGTCCGCCAGAGCGATGTCCGACTGAAGAGTCGCTATCGCCACGGAGGTGTCGTTGTTGTCATCCACCCAGAAGACGTACCAGTTATCCGTGGTGGCGTCGGCATCGAAGACGAAGCCAATCCACTCACCGGCAGTGGAAGTCCAGGTGGTGCCGGATAGCTCCACCGGCAGGGAGTTGCCCGACTCAGTGGTTTCATCGTGGAAGCCCACGTTGACCGCCATGACAGACACATCATGCGGGGCAACTCTGGCCTCAAAGTAGAGGTGACCATCGCTGACCCGGTAGCTGGTGTGGCCCGTGTCCACCTCAATCATGTCGTTGTCAGTGTTGTTGGAGTTATCCAACCGGAGGATGGAGGAGCCTACCGCCTTGTTCCCGGTAAGACCCACGTTGACCGTGACAGTGCCGGTGTCACTGGTGCTGGCCAGTTCGTCCGGTATCAGGTCGCCGTGGAAGTCCTCAAAGTAGATGTCGTATCCCTTTTGCGTATCCCTTGGCATTATCTATCTCCTTTCGTTATCACCACTGTTCCTACGAAGGGGAATCAGTTGAGTTTAGACTCAAATGGTTGTTGCTATTCTCCCGACGCGTCGCTATAATGGCGCTATTCGTCGTGGTGAGAAGTATCCTTAACGTTTTCCCTAACTCGTTGGGGCAGTTGCATCTGAGTACAACTCTAGAAGCCAGTTGCCCGAACTGCGCTCACCGTAGGCGTACTCGTCGTACATGAACACGCTGTCCCCACCACCGCCGATGTGCGGCTCCCGGCGGGTCTCCGTCCAGGGGGAGCGGCCCTGCACCAGCACAATGGCCTCCCGTGCGAAGGTGCCGCCCTTAGCGTCGTCTGAGGAGTCAATGGTGATGTTCCCGTCCTCATAAAGCTGAGAGGAACCCACCATGCCCTCGAAATGCTCCCGGAACACCCTGGCAGTCAGCCCCTCCGTGAGCACATCCGTGCCCACACCGGCCCGAATCTCGTCCTCAATGTCCTTTATCTGGAATCCGTGGAGGACGGTGCGGTAAGGCTTATTGCCCGGCTCAGTGGCGTTGGAGGAGATACGCCGGGTGGCAGCCTGGATGTGACCGGAGGTGAGGGTAGTGCCAGCGCCCGCCAAAGAGGTAGTAGCCCCGTCCAAGACGGTGACGCCGTTCTCGTCCTTCAGCCGCTGGATGGCGTTCTGCGCCAGCCCGCCCATCTGAGACACAACAGGCTTGGCTATCCGAAGGCGTACCCGGTCAGATACGAAGGTCTGGATACCCACAACCGTGGGGGTGATGGAGAAGAGAGTGTCCACGATTAGCTGCGGGTTATCCAGCGTCTGCGTCTCAGCGATGTTCTGAGCCGTAAGCTGGGCCAGGTCAATCTCGTTCCAGGTAAGGCCCATATTCCGCCCCAGCGTTTTCTTATCCACAAGCTGGGACATAACTCCCTCGAACTCCCGCACCTGGCGGGCCGACATTATCATGGTCGGAAGGGAATCGTTTAGGGACGAAGTGTGTACTCTGCCTGCTGGCATCTATCTGCCTCCTCTATCGAAGAGTTTCTTTGAACTTCTTTGCCCGCACATGGTCGGCGGGAGAAGCGACGTAATCGGGGTCACCGTATACCGTATTCACCCACTCCTCATCGTCACTGAGCGCGGCGGCTGAGGGTTGGCTATTATCAAATGTCTGTCCTGCGGGCACCTGCGCCCGTTTGAGTCCTGCTATCTCCTTCTTTAATGAGGATATTTCCGTGGCTGAACGCGCCGCTGCCTCCATAGCCTGGGGCGAGTCGTACTGGAAAAGCATCTTCGGGTCAGCGCCAGGATGTCGGGCTGCATAATAGAGGGCCGCGTTCATCTTGCCCTGGAGATGTTCCGATTGGGACTGTGCCTGCCTTTGTAGCTCCACCTCCCTGAGACGATAGCTCTGGCGCTCACGGGACATATAATCAGCTTGGTCTTGCGGGATGCCCTGGTTTTCAAGCTGCTGCCGATACGCCATGGCCTCCTGGGCCATCTGTAGCTGCTGCTGTTGGTGCTCTAGGTAGGCTCGCTGTTGGCGCTCACGGGCTAGCTCTTGGGCTAGATACTGCTCTTGCGAAGGAAGGGCAGGAGCAGGTGGGGCAGCCGGGACAGAATCCGCCGCAGGGGGTGCTTGCGTTCCCTCCACAGCCGCCTCACCACCTTCTCCCGTGGCGGACGGTGTGCCCGGAGCCTCTGCACTAGGAGCGCCGTCAACTCCAGTAGAGCTAAGGTCTTCCGCGTCCGCCATCTCATCCAGCCCAAAGATGGCTGGAGTATCTTCTACGGGTTCCGTACTTAATGGCTGGATTGTCATATCGCCTCAGATAGAAAAGGCCCAAAGGCTTACGCGCCTTTGGGCCTTGCGACCATGTGCGGTGCTGTATGGGCTTACAGCTTAGAAGCTAGCATAGCTCCTTTCTCAGTGTCAACCATACATCCGCCTTGTTCCTTAAGAACCACCTTCATGGCCTGGTTCTTACGGATGCCACGCCGATGAAGTTCCTCCCGGCACGCCTTATAGATAGTCTGGTTGGTAGCCGGTTGATGGCTACTGGCGGACTCGCACATACTGTCTCTCTTGCCTCCATCGGCGGCGTGCATCCTCTGAGTCCTCAAACCGGCGGCGCTCCCATCCAGGGAGCCGCCGGAATAGCTCTTGAGGAGGACGCCTAGTATTGGTCTCAGCCTGGATATACCACCACTCCTCGGAATCCGTGCCGTACTTAAATTCCAGGTCACGCAAGGCCCTACGCCACTGTTGGCTGCGGTTGCGGCCCGGCGTACCAAAGATAGCCTCCTGGACGGCGTAGTAGTCCTCTAGCGCCTTCTCGTTGGCGTTACGCGCTGCCGGGAACTCCGCATCCCGACCAAAGTGAACAAGCCGCGTCTGGTCACGCCGAATCCCAAACTCTTTCTTAGCGGAGAAGTATTGCTCCACCATATCGGATTTGGGGAGGCGAGGGCGGGCATCCAGGATACCCTGCCACGCCTTTATCTCCTCAGCGTCCAACTGCACTATCTCCTCAGTGTACGGAGAGAGCTTATGCTCCGGCCTGTCCGCGTTGTATTCCTCCCACACCTCATCCTTCTCAAAGCGAGCCAGTCCACTATCCACCGATAGGCCAGCAGGTGCTCCATACGCCACCCCCCTGGAGTCGCGACTGAAAGCATCTACCGTCTTATAGCTCCCGACGGTGGCACCGAACATTCCAGGCGATGCCACCAAGCCCCCAAGGAGACCCTCCTCTCGTATGGCGTCAATCAGGTCTTGGATGAACAGAGGTGTGAGATGATTCCACGTCTCCCGCTGAATGGCGGACATCTGTGGGGTAATCGCTTCGCCAATGAAGCTGGTTCCAGTTGCCACATCCACAACCATACCAACGGGCGGGCCTAGCTTAGAGCGGATAAGCCTCATAAAGACATCAAATCGGTCGGCATCGCGTACCTGTTTCGTGCCAACGCCCTTAGTCTGACCCGCAATTATCTGTGCGGCGTAGCGGGCAACAGGCTGATAGCCCGCCCAGAAATCAATCCGCACGGCCCCAATCCTAATTTTGCCAAAGTCCGCAGAGCGAGGGTCAAGCTCCACGTCCGCCTTCCCAGATAGCTTAGCCAGAGATAGCACGCCAATCCCAGTGCCCACGAACACCGCCAGGT
>Ga0208934_1000264_pt1 | contig 30503 bp, 22 predicted proteins | sample MalvirDeepMed_s2_FD_184243 | JGI IMG/M metagenome (GOLD analysis project Ga0208934, IMG submission 184243) | Marine viral communities from the Global Malaspina Expedition - Malaspina viral metaG DeepMed_s2 (SPAdes) (version 2) | ecosystem: Environmental > Aquatic > Marine > Oceanic | place... | reverse complement strand
GTCGTAAGCCGGGGCACGCCGCCCGCGACAGCCGGTCGCGACCCGGCAGATGGACGGACCGGAGCGGAAGGCTAGTTGGCAGCCGGTTCGCCGGGACCCTTCGGGCCCCCTAGACAACCTTCGGAGCCGGAGCGCCCCATGACCCACCCCCATGCCCTCACCCTTGCCGCCGAAGCCACGCGCGGTCTTCTGTCCCGCCGCGAGTTCCTGACCCGCGCCACGTCGCTGGGGCTGTCGGCTTCGGCCGCCTACGGCCTTCTTGGCCTCCTCCCCAGTCCCGCCCGCGCGCAGGAGCGCGAGCAGGGCGGCACCCTGCGCATCCAGCAGGACGTGCGCGCCCTGAAGGACCCTCGCACCTATGACTGGCCGCAGATGTCGAACGTCACGCGCGGCTGGCTGGAATACCTCGTCAAGTACGAGCGCGACGGCAGCTTGACCCCCATGTTGCTGGAAGGGTGGGAGATCAGCGACGACGCCACCACCTATACCCTGCGCGTCCGCCCCGGCGTCACGTGGTCCGACGGCACGCCCTTCACGGCCGAGGACGTGGCCTTCAATTTGACCCGGTGGGCCGACAGCACGGTCGAGGGCAATTCGATGGCCGCCCGCTTCAACGCGCTGATGGACGAAGAGACGGGCCAAGCACGCGAGGGCGCGATCGAGGTCGTCGACGACACCACCGTCGCCCTGTCGCTGTCCTTCCCCGACGTGACATTGATCGCGATGTTCAGCGACTTCACCGCCGGGATCGTGCCGCAGGACTTCACAGGCGATCCGTTGATTGCGAAGGGCACCGGGGCGTACATGCCCGTTGAATACGAGGTCGGCGTGCGCGCCGCGATCGAAAAGCGCCCCGACCACGACTGGTGGGGGACAGAGGTCTATGGCCCCGCGACGCTGGACCGGATCGAGTTCATCGACTACGGCACCGACCCGGCCAGTTGGTTCGCCGCCGCCGACGCCGGCGAGGTCGACATGGTCTACGAGACCGTTGGCGAGTTCATCGACCTGTTCGAGACGCTGGACTGGACCGGCTCGGAAAGTGTGACCTCGGGCACCGTGGTCCTGCGCCCGAACCAGACCACCGCTCCCTATGACGATGTCCGCGTACGCCGCGCGCTGCAACTGGCGGTCGACAACGCGACCCTGCTGGAACTGGGATATGCCGGACGCGGCCAAGTCGCCGCGAACCATCACGTTGCGCCGATCCATCCCGACTATGCCGATATCGGCCCGGCCACCTACGACCCCGAACAGGCGATGGCGCTTCTGGAAGAGGCAGGCCAGGCGGATTTCGAGTTCGAGCTGATCTCGATCGACGACGACTGGCGGCGCAATACCTGCGATGCCATGGCCGCGCAGTTGCGCGATGCGGGCATGAATGTGCGCCGCACTGTCGTGCCGGGGGCAACGTTCTGGAACAACTGGACGCAATACCCGTTCTCGGCCACCGACTGGGGGCACCGCCCGCTGGGCATCCAGCTTCTGTCGCTGGCTTACAAATCGGGCGTGCCCTGGAACGAGGCCGGATTCTCGAACGAGGAGTTCGACAGCCTGCTGGAAGAGGCGCAGGGGATCGGCGACGCCGAGGCGCGGGCCGAGGTCATGGCCCGGCTGGAGACGATCCTGCGCGAGGAAGGCGTGATCACCCAACCCTACTGGCGGTCGGTCTTCCGCCATTTCGACGCGCGCGTCGTCGGGGCCGAACAACACCCCGCGTTCGAAATCCACCCCTACGAGCTGGGCTTCGTCGCCGCCTGACGCGATGTTCCGGGCCGGGAATGTTGCGCACGCGGCGATCTCGGCCCATCTTTCGGGGATGCTGTTTTTCGAACGTATCGCACAGGAAAAGATCGAGCGTGCCATGGAAGACGGCGCGTTCGACAACCTCCCCGGCGCTGGCAAGCCTCTGCCTTTCAAGCCCGGCGATCCCGTAGTCCCGAAATCTTTGCGAGAGTCCGGCTATACGCCCCCCGTCGTCGTTCTGAACCGCAAGCTTGAAGATCTGCGGGCGCAGTTGGCGTCCGAGCATGACCGCACCCGTCGGCGCGCGTTGCTGGCCGAGATCGCCGAGGCGGACATGCGGCGCCGGATCGAGATCGAGCGCGCGGTACAGGATGCCCGCCACGCACGGTAACCCGTCAGATGGTCGCATAGGCGGTGAACACTTTGTTAACCATTCTACCCTAGCGATAAGGCGTCGAGATACGAAACCGTCCCGAGGAAGACACCGCAGATGGCCAACACCCATGGGTTCGAAATTGACGGCGAGGCGCTGGAACCCGACACCGAGTCCGCGTTTGACAAGTATGCTTTCTGTTACCAGCAAGAGAAACTCACGTCAGGACAGGCCATGACGCTTCGGCTATTCGCATTGATCGTGGTCAGCCTTATCTGCTTGGCGGGTGCGGGGCTGCACGGACTTTACTAACGTAAGACGGTTCGCAGGCGTGCGTCGGGTACGAAGTTTTCCCGATTTTCCAATGCTTTGCGCGCAGCTTAACTGCGGTCTGCCAGCGGTTTAAGCGTGCCGATCCCTTCCCACATTCTGGATACACTCGGGATCAGTGGAATCAAATCGGCCTGAAGGCTATGATAGATGTCGGGCTTGCCCGCGAACTGTGCGTGGGCGTGGCGCCCTTCTGCGTCGACCTCGGGAAACCAGCCGCCCCGCGCTGCGTCGATGAAATGATCCGCGGCGAAGACCCAGAGGCGACGATACCAGTCAGCGTCCCCGGGCCGGGGGTCGACCTTCAACAGCGTCGCCATCGCGCCGATTGCCTCGGTCACGGGCCACCAATAGCGGTCGGCGACCGCGACGTGTCCATCATGCCCGAGCGTATAGGCAAAGCCGCCTTCGGGCAGCCACGCATCCGACAGCGCCCGTTCGATCAGCCTGCGCGCCATGGCGGGCGCGTCGTTTGCGGGCCGGCCGCACAGATCCCAGTGCTGGATCGACAATCGCGCCAGTTCGAAGGAATGCCCGGGGGTCGTTCCTGCCGGCCGGAACATCGGATCGCCGGAATACGCGGGATCGACGCTCCAGTCCTCGTTATAGTGTTCGGGCAGGCGCCACCCGTGGGCCGGGGCCATACGGCCAACGAAGAAGGTCAGGATACGCCCCGCCCGATCGCGCCAGACGGTGTCGCCTGTCGCCTCGAACGCGGTCAGCATCGCTTCGACCCCGTGCATGTTGGCGTTCATCCCGCGATAGGTCGAAAACGGGGTCCAGTCGCGGGCAAACTCGTCGCGAAGATGACCGGCCGCATCGTCCCAGAACCGCGTCTCGATCACCTCTGCCACGTCATCGAACAGCGGCTCCGCGGCGCTATGGCCCGCGATCCGGGCGGTCGACGCGGCCAGAAGCACGAAGACCTGACCATAAGCGAGCTTGATGCCGTCGACGATCTGTCGGTCCTGCACCGCCCACACATAGCCGCCGTGGTCGGGGTCGCGATGGTCGCGGGTCAGGGCGGCAAGGGCCGCTTCGACGACATCGGCCGTGCCGCCCTGCCCGCAGAGTTGCCCAAGGGCATAGGAGTGAACCAGCCGGGCAACGGCATGCAGTTCCTGCGGCGCATCGGGCCTAGGGGCGCCGGTCTCGTCCAGCGCGGCGATCCGCCCGTCGGGGCGAAGACTGGCGCGAAAGAAGTCGAAATGGGCACGGGCATCGTCGGCAAGGAAGGCTCGGTGCACCGGGTCGTCCAGCCAGAGGCCTTCGAATTTCATATCACCGATCTTCATTCAGCTTTCCCCATGTCGAAGGCGATCAAGCAGTCGAGCATCCGCTCCTCCTCTTCCGTCAGATCGGTCAGCGGGGGGCGCACCGACCCGGCCTCGAACCCGCGCAGCCGCACGCCGGCCTTGATGGCCGACACCGCATAGCCTTTCTGCCGGTCCCGGATCGCCATAAAAGGATAATAGAAATCGGTCAGAAGCTGGTCGCAAACCGTCCTGTCCCCGGCGCGGAGCGCGTTGTAGAACCGCTGCGCCAGTTCGGGTACGAAATTGAAGCTGGCCGACGAATAGGTCGTGAAGCCCGCTCCGAGGTAGGCTTGGGCGAACAACTCGGCCGTCGGCATCCCACCGATATAGGTCAGCCGGTCGCCCAGTTCGCAAGTCACCCGGCGCACAAGGCCGATATCGCCCGATCCGTCCTTGAAGCCCACGAGGTTCGGGCAGACCCCGGCCAGGCGTGCGATGGTCTCGGGGCGATAGATGGCGTTGTCGCGATTATAGAGGATGACCCCGATCCCGACTGCGTCACAGATGGCCTTGGCATGGGCGAACAGCCCCTCCTGCGGGGCGTCGATCAGATAGTGCGGCAGGACCAGAACGCCGTCGCCGCCGGCGGCTTCGATCCGTTTTGCCGTCTCGACCGCCGTCGCGGTGCCCCAGGCGGTGCCCCCCACGATGGGGGTCCGGCCCGCTGCGTCCTTGGCGGCGGCGACGACCTGCGGCACCTCGTCCGGGGTTAGCGAGAAGAGCTCTCCCGTGCCGCCGGCGGCGAACAGGACGCTGGCCTCGTAACCGCCAAGCCACGCGATAAGGCGGCGATAGGGTTCGGCAGCGAACCGCAGGTCGTCGTCGAACGGCGTCACCGGGAACGAGAGAAGCCCGGCGCCGAGCGCCGACTTGAGATGTTGCGGGTCCATGGGGCGGCTCCATAAGGTTCGATCTGTTTACCGGTCCGGCCGGCCGCGATCAAATGCCGGGGATAGGGCGTGGTCCCCAGCCGCACCATGGTCATATCCCGCACGCCGCGACCTGCATCCCCTTGGTGGATCTGCCGGCTTGGGGATGTCCCCCACGGCGATCCCTGAATGGCACGGCCCCGCGCCCGGCTCAGATCGGCTATCGAGTATCGAGTATCGACCGGCGCAATCCGGACGCGGCCTTCAGCGCCATACCCCGCGACTTTGAAGTGTCGCGGGCGGTCGGTTTTCTAAGGCTTACTATGCGGGCGGACATCGCACGCAATTCCCCGGAAGGAACAGCGGCCTTTTCGGGGGTTTCAAGCGGTTTAGGGGCGATACGGCCCTACCCGGTATCCCAAGCGCGTAGACCAAGAGCCTTCATACCCGTCAACGCGAACACGGCGGATCCCGGGCGAAGGCGCAGGGACGGGGCAGTTCATGTCCGTGCCCGACCGCGCGACCCGCCGCCTGCACTTCGGCATCCGGCGCAGTCCGTTGCGATCACACCCCGGCGCTTCTGGAAGAGTTCGCCTAGGCGTCGAGCGGGGCGCGACATCCCTGCCGGCCCCGGTCGATCGTCAAAGTCAGCCGTCGACCCGGATACGCGCATTCTTCGGGTCGTAGGGCGAATCCTCGACCACCTCGGCATCGAACAGGTCGCGGAACATGCGGACCTTCAGCTTGGTGCCGACCTCGGCCATGTCGGGCCGCACGTAGCCCATGCCGATGGACTTGCCGAAGGCCACCGAATAGCCGCCCGAGGTCATGCGTCCGACCTTTTCGTCGCCGGAATACAGCGCCTCGCGCCCCCAGGGATCGCCGTCCGGGGGGCCATCGACCAGAAACGTCACGCATTTCGAGCGGATGCCCAAAGCCTCCATTCGGTCCTTGCCGCGGAAGTCCTTGCTGGTGTCGACGAACCGGTCCAGCCCGGCTTCCAGCGGCGAGGCATCGCGACCAAGCTCGTTTCCGAAGGCGCGATAGGATTTCTCCTGCCGCAGCCAGTTCTGCGCGCGCATGCCCACCAGCTTCATGCCATGGGGCTCGCCCGCCTCCATCAGCTTGTCGAACAGGTGATTCTGCATTTCCACGGGGTGGTGCAGCTCCCAGCCCAACTCCCCGGTATAGGCGACGCGGATGGCGGTCAGGGGGACCATGCCCAGCTCGATCTCGCGGGCGCTCAGCCACGGGAAGCGCTTGTTGCCCAGCGCGTCCTCGGGGCTGGCGTCGCGGATCAGCGTGGCGAGGATGTCGCGCGATTTTGGGCCCGCGAGCGCGAAAGCGCCGTATTGCGTGGTGACGTCCTGCAGGACCATGGGCCCGAACTCGGCTGCCTTGTCCTCCATCGCCTTCGCCAGATAGTCGCGGTCGTAATCGGCCGACCCACCGGCCGAGACGAGGTAGAACTGATCCTCGGCCTGCCGGACGATGGTGTATTCGGTGCGTACCGTCCCTGCGTCGGTCAGGGCGTAGGTCAGGCTGATCCGCCCCACCTTGGGCAGGCGGTTCGTGGTGAACCAGTCCAGGAACGCCGCCGCGCCCGGCCCCTTGATGACGTGCTTGGCGAAGGCCGAGACGTCGATCAGGCCCGCGTCGTTGCGGATCGCCTCGGCCTCGGTCTTGGCGTATTGCCACCAGCCGCCGCGACGGAAGCTGCGCGAGCCCTCGTCGAAGTGATCGTCGGCATCGAGGGGGCCGAAATAGTTGGGCCGTTCGAACCCGTTGACCACACCGAACTGTGCGCCTCGCGCCTTCAGGCGGTCATAGCAGGGCGCGGTGCGCAGCGGACGGGCCGCCGGGCGTTCCTCGTCGGGGTGGTGCAGGATGTAGACGTGTTCGTAAGCTTCCTCGTTCTTGGCAACACCCCAGTCGGTGGTGATCCACGATCCGAACCGCTTGGGATCCAGGGACGCCATGTCGATCTCGGCCTCGCCTTCGACCATCATCTGCGCAAGGTAATTACCGGCGCCCCCCGCGGCGGTGATCCCGAAGCTGAAGCCCTCGGCCAGCCACATGTTCCGCAGGCCCGGCGCGGGACCGATCAGCGGATTGCCGTCGGGGGTGTAACAGATCGGGCCGTTGAAGTCGTCCTTCAGGCCGCAATCCTCGGAGGTGGGGATGCGGTGGATCATCGACATGTATTCCGCCTCGATCCGGTCCAGATCCAGCGGGAACAGGTCGGCACGGAAGCTTTCGGGCACACCGTACAGGAACCGCGCGGGGGCGTTACGCTCGTAGGGGCCAAGCAGCCAGCCGCCGCGTTCCTCGCGGACGTACCACTTGGCGTCGGCATCGCGCAGGACGGGGTGTTCGCCGTTCCCCTCCGCACGCCATTTCTGCAGCGCGGGGTCGGGCTCGGTCACGACGAACTGGTGTTCGACCGGAATGGCGGGGATCTTGATGCCCAGCATCCGGGCGGTGCGCTGTGCATGGTTGCCCGTGGCCGTCACGACATGCTCGGCCTCGATCACCTGCCGCTCTTCGGTGGGGACGAGGTTGCCGCCCTTTTCCGCCATCTTGGTCAGGGTGACCTTCCAGGCATTGCCGGTCCACTCATAGCCGTCGACCTGCCACTTGCGCTCGATCGTCACGCCGCGCTGGCGCGCGCCCTTGGCCATGGCCATCGTCACGTCGGCGGGATTGATGTAGCCATCCGTGGGGTGGAAGATCGCCCCGTGCAGGTCGTCCGTGTGCACCAGCGGATAGCGGTCCTTGACCTGCGACGGCGTCAGCCACTCGAAGGGCACGCCCACCGTCTCGGCCGTGGCGGCATAGAGCATGTATTCGTCCATACGCTCTTTCGAGCCGGCCATGCGCAAGTTGCCCACAACCGAGAATCCGGCGTTCAGGCCGGTTTCGTCTTCCAGTGTCTTGTAGAACTTGATCGAGTAGTCGTGGATCCACGTGGTCGCGTAGCTCATGTTGAAATACGGCAGCAGGCCCGCGGCATGCCAGGTCGAGCCCGATGTCAGCTCGTCGCGTTCCAGCAGCAGGACATCCTGCCACCCGGCCTTCGCCAGATGGTATGCGACCGACGCCCCGACCGCACCGCCGCCCACGACCAACGCCTTAACATGGCTCTTCATGGCACTCTCCTTCGTCCCTCGGGGCCCGTTTACCGCATGGCCCCCGGCCCTTCGCCCTACGCCCGACAATCGCGGGCGAAAAAGCGACATGCCCACCCGGCACCGGACGCGACGTCAGGCGACACCGCATGGAAATCGCCCCCCGGGGGCCTGCGTTGGGCCACCAAATACCCAAGACTTGAGGTTTTCATGACCGATCCCATCACCACCGTGAACCCGACCGACAACACGCCGATCGAGACCTACGAGCGCATGAGCGATGCCGAGGTCAAATCTGCGATTCAGGCGTGTCACGACGCCTTCCTCGACTGGAAGGCCCGCCCGTTGAAGGACCGTGCCGAAGTCATCAAGACCATCGGCCAGGAACTTCAGAACAGCCAGGAAGAGTTCGCCCAGCTCATGACGCGCGAAGTCGGCAAGCTGATTGGCGACAGCCGCGACGAGATCGCGCTTTGCGCCCAGATCAGCCAATTCACCGCCGAAACCGGCCCCGCCGAACTGGCCGACGAGGAACGCGACATCCCCGGCGGCACGGGCGTCGTGCACTATTCGCCTCTTGGCGTTATCTACGGCATCCAGCCCTGGAACTTCCCCGCCTATCAGGTGATCCGCTACACGATCGCCAACCTGATGGCCGGCAACGGCGTCCTTCTCAAGCACGCCGAGAATTGCACCGGATCGGGCCTGTTCCTTCAGGACGTGCTGGAACGCGCCGGCTTGCCGAAGCACCTGTTCACCGTGCTGCGGATCGACCACGACCAGTCCGACCGCGTGATCGAGAACGACCTGGTGCGCGGCGTGACCCTGACGGGAAGCGACGGCGCGGGGCGGATCGTCGCACAGAAGGCTGCCGAGCAGCTTAAGAAATCCGTGCTCGAACTGGGGTCGAACGACGCGTATGTCGTGCTGGACGATGCCGACCTGGACACCGCCGTCGAGGCCTGTGTGACCGCGCGCCTGTATAACAACGGCGAGACCTGCGTGAACGGTAAGCGCTTCATCGTCACGGCAAAGAACTACGACGCCTTTGTCGAGCGCTACGCCCAGAGGTTCGAGGCCCTGCAGATGGGTGACCCCACGGATGAGAACACGGCGCTGGGCCCGATGGCGCGAACCGACCTGCGTGACGACCTGCACCAGCAGGTCGAGGAAAGCGTGAAGAACGGGGCGCGTGTTCTGACCGGGGGCGAAGTGCCTGACCGCGACGGCGCCTGGTATCCCGCGACCGTGCTGGTCGATGTGAAGCCCGGACAGCCGGCCTATGATGACGAGCTCTTCGGTCCCGTCGCCTCGATCATCAAGGCCGAAGACGATCAGGACGCGATGCGCATCGCCAATGACAGCCGCTATGGCCTGGGCGGGGGCATCTTTTCGAAGGACGAGGCGAAGGCGCGCAAGCTGGCGTCCGAGCAGTTCGACACCGGCATGGTCTCGATCAACGGGTTCAACATCGCCATCCCGAACATGCCATTCGGCGGCGTGAAGAACTCGGGCTACGGGCGAGAGCATGGCGGCTTCGGAATGAAGGAATTCGTAAACGCCAAGTCCGTCTACATGGGCTGACATCATACGGACCGCGTTCGAAATCCGGGGGCGGCACGGTTATGTGCCGCCCTCTTTCATGTTGCCCTGGTCGTCCGCGTTCGGCGACTGCGCCAGGCAAAGGTTCCGATATGGCATCATGGGAAAACCCCGGACCCCGAAGGACGGCGGTTCCCGGGAATTCAAGTCGACAAAATATTAACAAATAAAAATAGTCGGGATTGAGTCATCAAGCCGCTGCCGTTACGAGATCGTTCGTACCGGACAGGAGCTGCGGCGATGAACCAGATGATTTCCGACGCCACGCGCCTTGTATGCACGGATACCGGCCGGATCGGGATCGAAGACCCGGTCGCCTTTCTGTCCCGTGTCGCGGCGTATTGCGAAACCTACGACCTCCCCTTCGAAGGCACCCGAAGCGAACGCCTGACCATCACCACCGAAATCGGCGCGATCGACATGCGCGCGTCCCGTGATGGCCTGTCCGTTGACCTCGCCGCCCCGAACGACGGCGCGCTTCATATGCTGCGCGAGACGGTCGCGACGCAGCTCGACCTGCTCGATCCGGCTCGTGTTTCCATGCTCGGGTGGCACGGTGACATCGCACATGGGCGTTTTCCCCCGAATTTCAGGCTTGCCACGGTCTTATCGGTGACCGCGCTTGGCCGGTCTTTCTGGCGACTGGAGGTCGGCGGGGACGACCTGACACCCTTCGCACATGGCGGCCTGCACCTGCGCCTTGCCCTGCCGACACGCGGGGCGTCGGCGGCGTGGCCGATCCTGAACCAGCGGGGGCGTACGGAATGGCCTTCGCCCGACGACCTGCACGTTGCGGTCTACACAGTGCGCAGCATCGACCCCGTGACCAGCCGAACTGTGATCGACATCTTTCGCCATGCGGGCGGACGGACCTGCGATTGGATCTCGGCCGCGCGCTCGGGAGAGGAGATCGGCATGATCGGCCCCGGTGGCGGCTGGTACCCAGACGCCGATCACCTTGTCATCGCGGGGGACGAGACCGCCCTGCCCGCCATCGCGCGCATTCTCGACCACGCGGCCCCGGATACGACCGGGACTGCCATTGTCGAGGTCAATGGCGCCTTCGATTATCCGCCGCTGACCGTCCCGCCCGGCATGACCTTGCGGATCCTCGACAGGAGCCAGGGCAGCGATCTGGAAACAGCGCTCGCCGAGGCCGATCTCGGCGCGGACGGCGCGCGGCACGTCTGGTTTGCCGCGGAAAAGAGCCGGGCCGCCGCCGTCCGCCATGACCTGCGCGCGCGCCGCGGGGTGGCCCGCAGCGAAAGCTACGTCACCGGCTACTGGCAAAAGGGGTGACGCCCCTTGCCCGATCCGCAAGGCGTGTCTACACCGAACGCGATAGATGACAAAAAGAATCGGATAATCGCCATGTCCCGCCTTCTGGCTCTCACCGTGCTTCTGGCCTCGACAGTCGGCGCCCTTGCGCAGGACTTCCCCGTCACCGTCGAACATGCCTTCGGGTCGACGACGTTGGAGACGCGCCCCGAACGCATCGCCACTGTCGGCTGGGCCAATCACGAAGTGCCGTTGGCCCTGGGCATCGTTCCTGTGGGCTTTGCCCGGGCAAACTGGGGTGACGACGATGGCGACGGCGTGCTGCCTTGGGTGACCGCGCGCCTTGATGAGCTGGGCGCCGAAACGCCCGCGCTGTTCGACGAAGGCGACGGGGTGGACTTCGAGGCGGTCGCAGCCACCGATCCTGACGTGATCCTGGCGGCTTACTCGGGCATATCCCGCTCTGAGTACGAGACCTTGAGCCTTATCGCCCCCGTCATCGCCTACCCCGAGGCTGCCTGGACAACGACATGGCGCGAGATGATCCGCCAGAACGCGGCCGGCATTGGCATGGCGACCGAGGGCGACCAGCTGATCGAGACGCTGGAAACACGCATCGAAGAGGCCGTTTCGAACCACCCCGAGCTTGAGGGTAAGACCGGCATGTTCGTCACCCATCTGGATCCGCGCGACCTGAGCACGATCGGCTTCTACGCCGCGGCCGACCAGCGGGTGCAGTTCCTGCAGGACCTGGGCATGGAGATGCCCGATGCGGTGCGCGAAGCCAGCGAGGACGGACAGTATTCCGGTCGCATCAGTGCCGAGCGTGTGGACCTTTTCGACGATGTGGATGTCGTCGTCACCTACGGGGATCGCGCGCGCCTCGACGAGATGAAGCAGAATCCCCTGATCGCCCAATTCCCGGCCGTCGCGCGCGATGCCGTCGTTTTGCTGGGCAACGATGCGATCGGAACCGCCGCGAACCCGACGCCGCTGTCGATGGATCTGGTCCTCGATGATTACCTGCAAATGCTGTCCCGCGCAGCGTCGCAGTAACCCATGCAGGCAGAGTTGATCCGGCCATCGATCGGGACCGTCGCGGCGCTGCTGCTGCTGTTGGCCGCGGTGGTCCTGTCGGTGACGATCGGCACGCGGTCGGTGGGGTGGTCCGAGATTCGTGCCGCCCTTGGGGGGCAGGCCGACACGATCGGAACGGCCGCCGTCGCCGTTCGCCTTCCAAGGACCGCCCTCGCGCTTCTGGCAGGCGGGGCGCTGGGTCTGGCGGGCGCGATCATGCAAGGGATCACGCGCAATCCGTTGGCCGACCCTGGTATCCTGGGCGTCAATGCCGGGGCGGCCCTGTTCGTGGTCGTCGGTATCGCGTGGTTCGGCATTTCCGGCGCCGTGACCTACCTATGGCTCGGCGTTGCGGGCGCGGGATGCGCCGCGGTCTTCGTCTACGTCATCGGATCACTCGGGCGGGACGGCGCGACGCCGCTCAAGCTGACGCTAGCGGGAACGGCCACGTCCATCGCGGCCTCGGCCTTCATCGTCGCGGTCGTCCTGCCGCGCAACGACATCGCCGGCAATGTCCAAGCCTGGTCCGTCGGCGGGGTCGGCGGGGCGCGCTTCGACACGCTGGTGCCCGCCCTGCCCTTCTTCGCGGTCGGTCTTGTCCTAAGCGCCTTGTCGGCGCGGGTACTGAACGCGCTCGCCCTTGGTGAAGAGATGGCCGTGGGGCTGGGCCAGAACGTCGCCCTTGGCCGCGCGATGGCCGCCGCCGGGGCGATTTTGCTGTGCGGAACGGCGACCGCGCTGTGCGGCCCCATCGGCTTCGTGGGGCTGATCGTGCCTCACCTGTGCCGGATGCTGGGCGGTATCGACCACCGCGTCCTGATCCCTGCGTCAGCCGTCGGCGGCGCAATCCTTCTGACCCTTTCGGATGTCCTTGGCCGCATCGTCGCGCGCCCGAACGAACTGGATGTCGGCGTGGTCACCGCCTTCGTAGGCGCGCCGTTCTTCATCTGGACCGTCCGGCGGCAAAGGATCCGTGGGCTGTGACGGATGTTGTACGAGCCATGCCGGAACGCCGGGCCCATGCAACGCTTGCGCTGGTATCTCTGGTCGCTTGCACCCTGGGTCTGTTCCTGCTGACGCTGGTCTGCGGCCAGAGCTGTGCGCCGATCCCCGAGGTGTTGCAGGTGCTTTCAGGCCGCGACGTGCCGGGGACATCCTTTCTTGTGCAGGATCTCAGGCTTCCGCGGGCCCTTCTGTCGCTTGTCACGGGGTGCTGCTTCGGGCTTGGCGGCGTGTCCTTTCAGATCATGCTGCGCAACCCGCTGGCCAGCCCTGATATCATCGGGATCAGCGCGGGGGCCGGCGCGGCTGCCGTCTTTGCCATCGTGGTCCTCGGGCTGGACGGAGCGGCCGTGTCGCTGGTGGCCGTTTTATCAGGACTGGGTGTCGCGGCGCTGATCTGGGGGCTGTCGTCGGGACGAAGCGCGGCGGGGGCACGGCTGATCCTGGTCGGGATCGGAATATCGGCAATGTTGGGCAGCGCAACGTCCTACATGATGCTCGATGCGCAGGCCTGGGACCGGGCCGAGGCGATGCGCTGGCTGACGGGCAGCGTGAACGGCGCGCGCCTGGCGCAGGTCTGGCCCGTGGCAGTTGCGCTTGCCGTGTTCGGCGGCCTTCTGGCCAGCACCGCCCGCGACCTGGAAATCCTGCGACTGGGAGACGACACCGCGCGAGGGCTTGGCGTGCATCCCGATTTCACACGTCTGCGGGTGACGCTTGCCGCAGTCGGGCTGGTCGCCTTTGCGACGGGTGCGGCGGGTCCGATAAGTTTTGTCGCGTTTCTTGCCGGACCGATTGCCGCGCGCCTGACCGGCGGGCGGGCCAAGCTTCCGGCTGCGGCGGCGATGGGCGCGATCCTCGTCCTGGGCGGCGATTACGCAGGACAGGTCCTTCTTCCCGCACGGCTGCCCGTCGGCGTCGTTACCGGCGCGCTTGGCGCGCCTTTCCTGCTTTACCTGATCGTCCGCGCAAACCGCGCAGGGGGGACACTATGACCGAAGCGCTTCGCCTCGAGGCCGTCGACCTTTCCGCGGGATACGACCAGCGACAAATTCTTTCGGGCGTCTCGCTTTCGTTGATGCCGGGGCGGATCACCTCGATCGTGGGGGGCAACGCGTCGGGCAAATCGACCCTGCTGCGAACCCTTGCGCGGGTCTTGTCGCCGAAAGGTGGCCGCGTCCTTCTGGACGGGAAGTCGATCCACGCGAGGCGCTCGCGCGAGGTGGCGAAATCCGTTGGTCTCCTGCCGCAATCCCCCATCGCCCCCGAGGGGATCACGGTGCGGGATCTGGTGGCCCGGGGCCGGCACCCGCACCAGGGGATGTTCGCCACCCGAAACGCAAAAGATGCGCAGGCTGTCTGTGAAGCGTTGCGCCTGACCGGCACGGCCAATCTTGCCGAGCGTGAGGTCGACACCCTGTCGGGCGGGCAACGCCAGCGGGCCTGGATCGCCATGGCGCTGGCCCAAGAGACTGGCCTGCTTCTTCTGGACGAGCCGACGACCTTTCTGGACGTCGCCCACCAGATCGATGTCCTCGATCTTCTGGTCGATCTGAACCGGACGCGCGGGACCACCATCGTCATGGTGCTGCATGATCTGAACCTCGCTGCGCGCTATTCCGACCGGCTTGTCGCCATTGCCGCCGGAGGGATCCAGTCCGAAGGGGACCCGCGGGATGTTCTGACCGAAGCCAATGTCCGCACCGTCTTCGGCTTGGAAAGCCGCATCGTGACCGATCCCGTATCCGGCGCCCCGTCGATGGTCCCGATCGGGCGCCACCGGTGCGAAAACCTCGGAAAACAAAACGGTCATATTTCCGATAAAATCAATCAACTATGACTCGCCCTCCAGGGAAATGATCTGTAGAGCTAATCCTGATAATTAAAGTCAGGAAAGAGGCTGCCATGAGATCGGAACCTTTCACCCATAGCCCGGCGCTTGTCGCGCTTTTGTGCTGTACGGCCCTCGTCCCGGGGCAGGTCGCCGCGCAGGAGGCGGTTCAGCTTCCCGATATTGTGCTGGACGTGTCGACGGGCGCAGATGACCAGACCATCGTCGCCCGGGAAATCAGCGCCGGAGGAAAGATCACCGGTGACATCCTGGACATCCCCGCGACGGTTTCGGTCGTCACCAGCGCCGAGATCGAGCAACGCAACGCGGAGTCCATCGAAGAGGTTCTGAGCTACACCGCGGGCGTCGTGACCGACAGCTACGGCGCCGACGACCGGTTCGACTATTTCTCGATCCGCGGCTTCAACGCCTACACGTATCGGGACGGTCTGACCCTGGGCGCGAATTTCGGTGGCATCCGCGAAGAACCCTTCGCCTTCGAACGGGTCGAGGTCTTCAAGGGCGCCAATTCGACCCTGTTCGGCGTGTCCGATCCTGGCGGATCGGTGAACTATGTCACGAAGACCCCGCGGGGCGAGCGGTTCGGATCGGCCTACGGGTCCATCGGCTCGTTCGACACCAGGGAGGTGGGGCTGGATTTCGGCGACACCCTGACGAAGGACGGCAGCCTGTCCTACCGCGTCACCGGCCTGGTCCGCGACGGCGAGCGCGAGTATCCTTTCTCGCGAAATGACGAGGTCTTCGTCATGGGCGGCTTGTCATGGCAGCCGACCGCTCAAAGCGAATTGACCTTCGTTCTGGATCATCTGGATCGTGACGACGTGCCCGGCAGCGGCGGCTTCCCGATCGGCTATGATTTCGACCGCACCGACACGTTCTTCGGCGAACCCGACTACAACTATCGCGGCACCGAACGCACAACGGCCACGCTGATCGGGCGTCACGAGTTCGGCAACGGTCTGAGCCTGGGCGGCACTGCGCGGTTCAGCGACGGTGCCGACGATTTCGGCTATGCCTATGTTTCCGGGCAGACGGACACCGAAGCCAACAGAAGCTTTTTCGTCAGTGACAGCGAAGAAGAGGTCGCGATCGCCGATATCCATCTTGGATACGACGCTCAGATCGGGGGCATCGACAGCAGCACTCTGGTCGGCTTCGAAGCGTCACGATCCGAGTCGGCGAACAAACGGTATTTCGGGGCCGCCCCGTCCATATCGATCGGCAACCCGGTCTATACCGGCGCCCCGGACAGTGTGCCGCTTTTCGCGGATGGCGAGACCGAGCGGAGCGGCCAGGCGCTGTACCTGCAGCAGGAACTGGACTGGAGCGACCGCGTCATCGCCTCTTTCGGGCTGCGCCACGACTGGATCGACATCACCGACACGAACATGCTTTCCGGGACGACCGCGACGAACGATATCAGCGCGACCACGGGTCGTTTCGGCCTGACCTACAAGCCGACCCCCGATCTGTCGCTTTTCGCTAGCTACGCGGAATCCGTCATCCCCGCCGGGACCGGGGTCGAACCCGAAGAAGGCGAGCAGATCGAACTCGGGGCGAAATGGCGGCCGATGGGCGGGGGGACCCTGTTGTCGGCAGCGGTGTACGACCTGTCGAAGACCAACATCACGCGGACGAACCCCGTGACCAACCTGCCCGAACCGATTGGCGAGATCCGCGTCCGCGGCGTCGATCTGGAGGCGAAGGCCGAGCTCGGCGCGTTCGATCTTACGGCGGCCTACAGCTACCTCGACCCTGAGATCACCGAGAACGGGACGGCCGGCAACGAAGGCAACCAGCCAGCGCGCGTGCCGAACCATCTGGGCTCGATCTGGGCGAATTACACGCTGGCCGGAAGCGGTGGGCGTGGAGACATGACCTTCGGTCTGGGCGCACGCTATAGCGGCAGCTATTTCTACGACGACGCGAATATCGCGGGGGAATCCGACAGCTTCGTGGCCGTCGATGCCGCCTACTCCTATGCCCTCTCGGAAAGCACCGAACTGGCGATCAACGCCAAGAACCTGCTGGATGAGAAGCACGTGGCCTATGGTGGCTTCTACGCGGACTTCTACAGCCCCGGACGCGAGTTGGAGGCCACCATTCGTCATAGCTGGTAACCGGGACGGCGACGGCACTCGGCCGTCGCCACCCAAAATCCGGAAGGGCACCGGCTCTTCCAGACAGCGCCCGACCGGGCCGAGGCCGCATCAGACCTTCAGGCTGAATGCCCCTCGGCCCGCCTTTTTTGCCAAGCGAAGACACCACCTGCCAGCAGGATCACCGCGCAGGCGATCAGCACGGGCCACCCCCCTTCGGCATGCACGTGGCCGGTCGACGCGGGATGGGCAAATGCGGGGCCTGCGCAAAGAACTGCCAGTGTGGACCAAGTCATACGGATCACGTTTCGATTTCCTTTTTGCGGGCGGTCAGGAAGTCCCGGAGGTCGAGGGTCGATTTCTCGTCCATCGAGACATAGATCAGCGACATGTTCGTGCGTTCGCGCACCATTTCGCCGGGAAACGGCAGATAGGACAATTCGCGCGACCCGAAGCTGGGCGACGCCGTGCCCACCTGCCAATCCGTGGTCAGTTCCACATCCACAAGTTTCAGGGCCGTCGCCCCGGCGATGCCAGGACGCTCGAACGGGACGCCGGCAAGCCTGAGATAGCTGGTCTTGTCCTTGGCCTGCACGAAGCCGTCGATGAACTGCGCGGCAAGAACCTGCAGGTCGGCCGCCGTATCCTGTGGGTGCATGTGGCTGTGCAGGTGATCCGCGTCGTGGGGATGGTTGTGGTCATGCGGGTGGTGATGGTGATGATCGTGCGGGGCGTGGTCATGGGGCATGGCGTCACCCGATCCGGTGCGGTTCGGGGTTCGACCAGCGCTTGCCGTCGAACTCCCCATGCGGAATGGCGACGGGCTTGTCGATATGGCGCTTGTGCGCCCCCAGCTTGCCATGCGCGACAAGCGAGCCGAGCACATCCACGATCACCCGGGTTCCCATCAGGGCGGTGATCTCGGACTGGTCGTAGGGCGGGCTGACCTCGACCAGCTCCATCCCGCAGATGCCTTCCGCCGCGACCTTGGAAGCCAGCGCCAGCGCCTCGCGCGGCAGGAAGCCGCCCGGTTCGGGCCAGCCGGTGCCGGGGACGAAGCCGCAATCGATGCTGTCGATGTCGAAGGACATATACACCATGTCCACCCCGTCCCACGCCATCTCCAGCGCCATCTCGGCGGTCTTGTCGACGCCCATCGCCTCCATGTCGGCCATGGTGATGATGTTGGTCTCGCGCTCGCGGGCGACCTTCACCGCCTCGCGCGGGACCTGCCAGCCGCCGATGCCGACCTGCACCAGGTTCTTGGGCGAGACGTTGGGCATGTTGGTAGCGTGGAACCACGGGGTCGTGTGCATCCGCTCGTCCAGGTCCTTTTCCTGGATATCGGCGTGGCGGTCGAAATGGACGATCCCGATCTTCTTCGAGGTGCATTCGGCGATGCCGCGCAGGCAGGGAAAGCCGATGGAATGGTCGCCGCCGATCATGATGGGCAGCGAGCCGGACGAGAAGACGTGGCTGACCGCGCGGCTGATCTGGTCGAAGCTCTTCTCGATATTGGCGGGGATGGTGAAGACGTCGCCCGCGTCGCACAGGGTCATCTGCTCGCGCAGGTCCACCCCGATCTCGTAGTTGTAGGGGGTGTAGAGCGCGCTGATCTTGCGCACGCCCTGCGGCCCGAAGCGCGTGCCCGCGCGATAGGTCGTGCCGCCGTCGAACGGGATGCCCAACACGGTCGCGTCGTAGTGGGCGACCTCCTGCACATCCTCGGCATAGGGGGCCTTCAGGAAGGTATTGATGCCGGCATAATGGGGCAGCTCGCCCCGCGCGAAGGTTGGGATAGACTTGTCGTCGATGCTGTCGGCCCCCGTCAGGCCCATGCGCAACGCCCATCGCCGCTCCTCGTCCCAGCGGCCTTCGGGCAGTTCGCCCTCCTTCTGCATGGCTTTCCATCCGCCTAACTTGGTAAGGTCCGGATGGTGCTGGCGCCGGTCGCGGGCGGTCAGTTGTGCCGCCACGTCCAGCGGGTGGTGCGACCGTGTCCTGGCGCGGTGAAGATCAGAGAACATCGCTGTCTCCCTTATATGCCCCGTCCTGCGGGGGCGGTCTGTACGGGCCTTGGCAAACCTGTCTGCGCGGGGCCCGGCGGCGCGCAGAAGGTGTTCTATTGCGCGGCGAGCGTGGGATACCGGTCCAGTATGTGCTGGTACGGCACACCGTCGTCGCGGGCGTCGAAATCGTAGGTCACCGTCGCCCCGAAAGCCTCGGGCGCGTGGGGGTCCCAGCGCGGCTTGTCGAAGACCAGCACACGGTCGCCCAGCTTGAACCCCTCGGACAGATCGTGGGTGACCATGAACACCGTCATCGCCGTCTGGGACCTCAGTTCGGTCAGGAAGTCGTGCATCGCCAGCCGCGTGCCCGGGTCCAGCGCGCCGAAGGGCTCGTCCAGCAGCAGGATGCGCGGCCGGGCGGTCAGGGCCTGCGCGATGGCCAGCCGCTGCTGCATGCCGCCCGAAAGCGTCGCGGGATAGTTCCCGGCGACATGGGCCAGGCCGATCCGTTCGAGCGTTTCGTCAGCGCGCGCCCGCGCCGCCCGGCGTTTTACCCCGAAAAACCGGCCAAGCCCGGTCGGGAAGCATTCGGCGGCGACGATGTTGTCGCGCACGGTCATATGCGGAAAGACAGAGTATTTCTGGAAGACCACGCCCCGCTCGCGCCCCGGCTCGCGCGCGGGCTTGCCCCCGTCAATGCGGATTTCGCCGCGTGTCGGCGTCTCGTCGGCCAGAAGCAGGCGCAGGAAGGTGGACTTACCGCAGCCCGACGCCCCCACGATCGAGACGAACTCCCCCTCGGCGACCTCGAGATTGACCCTCTCTATGATCGAACGCGTGCCATAGCGCTGCCAGACATCGGTGACGGTGACGAAGCTCACAATCCGGCCTCCAGCCAGGGGAAGGCGCGGCGCGACAGGGTTTTCAGCGCCCAGTCGATCAGGAAGGCAAGAAGCGTGATCCAGATGACGTAGGTCAGGATGATGTCCATTGCGAGGTAGCGGCGGACCAGGAAGATACGGTAGCCCAACCCGGATTCGGCCGCCACCGCCTCGGCCGCGATCAGGAACAGCCAGGCCGCCCCCAGCGACAAGCGCACGGACGCGATGAGGCGCGGCAGGATCTTGGGCAGCACCACGCGCAGGGCGATCACCGCGGTCGAGGCCCCCAGCGTCTGCGCCTTCACGATTTCCTCATGCGGGATGTCGAGCACGCGCTGGCTGAGATCGCGGATGATGAAGGGCGTGATCCCCACGACGATGAGCACGACCTTGGAGGCCTCGCCCAGGCCGAACACGATGAACAGGATCGGAAGCAGCGCCAGCGGGGGCACCATGGACAGAACCGCGACGAAATCCGACAGGGTCCGCCGCGCATAGGGCAGCATCCCGATCGCCACCCCTATGATGGTGGACAGGGCCGCCGCGATACCTACCCCGATCCCGAGACGGCGCAAGCTGGCCCATGTGTCCGACCACAAGAGGATCTCGCCCGAGCGTCGGTCGCCTTCGGTGAACAAGCGCCGCGCCGTGGTGGCGACTGTCTCCGGCGCGGGCAGCAGCTTGTCGGCGGGGTTGGCCGCGAGACGGATTTCCGACCCGACCCAATAGGCCACCATCACCGCCACGAAAGGCAGCGCAGCCAGCAGCACGGCGGTGGGCCGGGCGGGGCGTCGGTTGATCAAGCGCATGGCAGGCTCCGTCCGCGGCGAAAGTAGCCGACCCCTCGGAAGGGGCCGGAGACCGGCATCACAGCGCGCCGTCGGCGGCCATCTTCATGAAGCTGGGGTCGAAACGGAACTGCACGTTGCCCTCGTCGCCCGTGATCGTTCCGTCGGGATAGGCGATCCCGATGAAGTCGGCCGAGGGGGCGTTCACCCCCAGGATCCCCTTGTCGAACAGGAACTCGGCCACGTTGACCATCGTGTCCGGCAGATCGGGACTTTCGGCCTGGGCCACGCCATCGGCGGGGTCGAAGAACATCTCGGTCGCGTCAAGCTGCGCCTTGTACCCCTCCAGGTCGGTGCCGGACGCCTCTGCCATGGCGGTCAGGGCGTCCTCGTCCCCCTCGGCCATGAGACCCATCACCTCGTACCAGGCCCCGACCAGGGCGCGCCCGAAATCGGGGTTCGCCTCGAGCACCTCGGTATTGACCACCATGAGATCGAGGATTTCGCCGGGGATCGCCGAACTGTCGAACAGGTTCGTCGCATCCGGGTTGGACGACAGAATTTCCGAGACAAGCGGGTTCCAGGTGACGACCGTACTGACATCATTGCTCGAAAATGCGGCGATCATGTCCGCGTCCGAGGTATTGACCACCCCGTCCAGGTCACGCTCCTCCAGCCCGACGCTGTCAAGCGCACGCGCCAGCAGGTAATGCGAGACCGACAGTTCCACCAGATTGACGGACGTGCCTGCCAGGTCTTCCAGCGTCGTGTCGCCCTTGGCGATCACCGCGTCGTTGCCGTCGGAATAATCCCCGATGATCAGCGCGGTGGTGTCCACGCCGCCGCCCGCCGGAATCGACAACGTGTCCATGTTGGTGGCCGAGACTCCGTCGAATGCGCCGGCCGTATACTGGTTGATGGATTCGACGTAGTCGTTGATCTGAACGATATCGACGGAGATGCCGTATTTCTCGGCCCATTTGTCCATGATGCCGGACTCGTCGAGATACCCCCAGGGCATCCAGCCGACATAGATCGACCAGGCGACGGAGAAATCCGTCTTTTCCTGTGCGAATGCCGGGGACAAGGTTGCGGCGGCCAGGCCGAATGCAGCAGCCGTCGTAGCGAGATACGTTGTCTTGATCATGGGTCACCCCGTTGGTCAGCGTCCCGCCGGTCGTCTGTTGGTCAAGGTCGGATCCGCTGGCGGAACAGGAGTCGTGGCGCGGGTCGAACCTGCGCAGTGATCCTCCCGGGATTTTGGCCCGCCGTGTGCCCGACCGGATTTTGCCGATCGGGTGGCGTTTCTCGGACCTGACCCGCGATGCGGCGGAACCCTAAACACCCTGCGCCGCGATGGTGACATCACCCGCCCTTCCACCGCCAAGCGCGCCCGACTTGTGCGACGCGCATTCCTCGCGATGCCGTCAGAATACGCGCTGGCGGCGTCATGTGCTGAAGACGGGTGCGCAAAAAGGATGCGTCACACCCCCGGGCAGACCCAAAGCCCTGCGCCACCGCGGCGGGGTCGACGTCCCGGACTGTAACATTGCAGGCGCGCAGGCGGCGTGCATGACGGCAATGCGGTCCTCCGGCGCCGGGCGGTCGGCATTCGAATGACCCGGTCAATCAGTTGTAAGACCCCGGTCCATCGCGTGCCAGTTATGGTATTGGCATGTTGTAGACGAGGTTAACTTTGTTTAATCTTGGAAGATGACATCGCATCTCCCCCTCGTCGTGGGTATCGGCGCCTCGGCTGGGGGTATTCCGGCGCTGGAAGGCTTCTTTCAGCAACTGCCACGAGATACCGGAATGGCGTTCGTGATCGTCACTCATTTGAGTCCCAACCGCCATAGCCTGCTGGACGAGGTGATCGCCAGATACACCGCGTCCCCCGTAAAGATTGCAGAGGACGGGGCCGAGGTTCGCGCCGATACCGTCTATATCATGCCTGAGGGCAAAATACTGACCATCGCGGACGGCAAACTGCGTCTGCGCGATGACGACCCCATCCAGCGAGAGCGCAAGCCGATCGACGTTTTCTTCGCGTCGCTGGCCGAGGATCAGGGTGAGAACGCCGTCGGCATCGTGCTGTCGGGCGGCGGTGGCGACGGAACGCTTGGCGTCAAGGCCATCAAGGAGCGGGGCGGCATCACGTTGGCGCAGGCGGGCAACGGCACCGGTCCGCGCAACCCCGAGATGCCCCACAGTGCCGTGGCAAGCGGCCTGATCGATTTCGCCGAGCCGGTGCAAAGCATGCCCGAACGGCTGCTCAAACTTCGCGACGGACGCGGGGCCCTCGGGGCACTGGTCGTTGACGAACAGGATCTGCACCACGCGCATGAGGCGCGGCAGGCCCAGGAAAAGATCGCGCGGCTTTTGCTCAACCGCACGGGCCACGACTTCGCGGGATACAAGAGCAAGACTTTCCTGCGCCGCGTTGCCCGGCGAATGAAGGTCGTGCAGTTGTTCACGTTCGACGCCTATATCCAGCACCTGAAGGATGACCCGTCCGAAATCGTTTCCCTGTTCCGCGATCTTCTGATCAACGTGACGAACTTCTTTCGCGACAGCGCCGCCTTTGCCGCGCTGGAAACCCAGGTGATCCCGCGGCTTTTCGCCGGCCGCGGCGCGGACGACACAATCAGGCTTTGGGTGCCGGGCTGCGCAACGGGCGAAGAGGTTTTCTCGCTGGGCATCCTGATGCGAGAGCACATGGATGGGCTTGAGGTCGTGCCGAAGGTCCAGATCTTTGCCACCGACATCGACGACGAGGCCCTGTCGACCGCGCGTGCCGGCCGGTACCCCGACGCACTTCTGTCCGGTCTGGGGTCCGAAAGGCTCAAGCGCTTCTTCCGCCGGGACGGTGGCAGCCTGGTGATCAGCAAGGAAGTGCGCGAAATGTGCATTTTCTCGCCGCACAGCGTCATCGCGGATCCGCCATTTTCGCGGATGGACCTCGTTTCGTGCCGGAACCTGCTGATCTATCTGGGCGGCGATTTGCAGGATCGCGTGATCCCGACGTTCCATTATGCGCTGAAACCGGGGGGATACCTGTTCCTTGGCACGTCGGAAGGCGTCAGTCGGCACAGCGATCTCTTCGCGCCCGTCGACAAGCAGAATCGGCTTTTCCAAAGTCGCGACCACGGGGGACCGCGCCGCCTTCCGATGGCCTATGAACCCGCCAGTTCCAGAACCCGGCAGGATCACGCGGAAAAGGGTCGCGAGGCCTATGGCGTACATCTTCGCCAACGGATCGAGCTTCAGGTGTTGGAACGTCACACGCCGGGGCACGTGGTCGTCACGCATGATGGCGAAACGCTGTATTTCTCGTCGAACACCGAACGCTATCTGCAGATTCCCCAAGGCGCACCGAACCGCAACATCTTCGACCTCGCACGGCGCGAGTTCAGGGCAGACTTGCGGGCCATGCTGCGCCAGACGACGGAATCCCGAGAGCCCGCCATACGACAGGTTCTGATGGTGGACCGGGGTGGCGAAGATAGTGTCATGGTCGAGCTGTCGACCGAACTGCTCGAGGATGCGGGAACTCAGGAAGACCTGTTCCTGGTGCTCTTCAAGCCGCTGGGTCAATGGCGCCCGAAGGCGGCGACCGGCACCGCCGAGGCCATCGCGCACGAGGCCGAGGCGTCGCTGGAGCGCGAGCTGCGCGATATGCGCGAACGGCTGCAATCCACCGTCGAGGAATACGAAACCGCGCTCGAGGAACTCAAATCCTCGAACGAGGAGCTCGTCTCGGTCAACGAGGAGGCCCAGTCCACGAACGAGGAGCTGGAAGCCTCGCGAGAGGAGATGCAGTCCCTCAACGAAGAGCTTTCGACCATCAACAACGAGCTTGCGACAAGCGTCGAACAGCTCGACCGCGCGAACACGGATCTCAAGAACCTTTATGCGGCGACGCAGATTGCCACCGTGTTCCTGGATCGCAACCTCGTCATCCGCAATTTCACGCCCGTCGCCGGGGCGTTCTTCAACATTCGCGAAAGCGACATCGGTCGCCCGATGACCGACCTTGCCGGGGCGCTGCAATACCCCGAACTCGAGGACGAGGTTCGCGCCGTCCTCCGATCGGGCGACGCGATCGAGCGGCGGCTGCCGCCGGACAGGACAAAGAGGCATTTCCTGGTCCGGCTCGTGCCCTACCGGAACCAGGACGAGCATGTCGGCGGAATCGTCGTCACCGTCGTCGACATCTCTTCGCTTGCCGAGGCGGAGCAGCAGCAGAAGGTTCTGATCTCGGAGTTGAATCACCGGGTCAAGAACATGCTCGCCGTGGTCGTCAGCATCGCGAATTTCACCAAGAAGACGTCGTCCAACATGGACGAATTCGTCGACCGCCTGATTGGCCGGTTGAACGGGATGGCCCGGGCGTATTCGCTGCTGTCAGGTTCGGAATGGAGCGGCGTCGAGCTGCGCGACCTCTTGCATGCCGAGGTCGAGGTCTTCGGGGCCGACCGTGTCACCGCGGAAGGACCGGCGTTGCACCTGACGCCCGAGCATGCGCTTTCGCTGGGTATGATCGTTCACGAGATGGCAACCAACGCGGCGAAATACGGGGCCCTTTCCGAAATCGCCGGTCGCGTCAACGTCGCCTGGGAGGTCAAGGATGGACAGGCCCACCTTACCTGGGTCGAACAGGGCGGCCCCTTGGTGAATGCCCCGGCCGAAAAGGGGTTCGGCCTTGTCCTGATCGAGGGGCAGGTGCGATCGCAGATGGAGGGGGAGATCGAAACGGATTTCCGACCCGATGGCCTTGTCCTGAAGCTTAGTTTTCCCCTGAAGGATTGAAGGGGCGGCCGGTTGTGGCGGCCCCTCAGGATCGACGTCCATCGCCCGGTCCGCCCCCTGGTCATTCACCGTTCCCGCGGCGGACAAGCTTGCGAATCCTGGCGCCGGCCCCCTTGCTAGGCCCGGGGCGCGCCGGACCGACGCGTGATGATCCGTTCCAGCAATTCGGTATCCTCCCGGATCCGTTCGGCCCGGGCCTCAAGCGTTTTCCGCGACGTCTTGTTGCGCGTAGAGCGTGCGATCTTGCGGACCAGTTCGGCGCGCCCCCTGTGCGCCCGCAGCGCATTGAACAGGCCCGCGTCCAGCGCTTCTTCCTGGGCGTCATTGAGGGCCTGGATAGAATAGGCATGACCGGTGTGGCACCTGAAGCGGGTCAATGGGCCATCCTCGATCTCCCACAGGACCCCGTTGCAATGGGGGCAGTTGAAAGGCGAGAGGGTCCCGAGCTTGCGTTCGCTTTCCATGTCCGACCCCTCCAGCGACGTGATCTTCAGTTCCATGCCGATGTCCCAGGGAACCTTGCCCTGATCGGCGCATGATGCGCCGACAAGATCGACCAGCGTTGCAGCAAGATCGCCCAGAGCCACGTCCCGCGCAGACGGCACCGCATCCAGCGTCGCCTGGGGCATGTCCGGGAATTCGGTCGTCTCCGGCGACTGCACCACGATCTGTCCGCCGGTGCGCGAGAGGGCACGGGCCCCGGCCGCACCGTCATCCATCAGACCGGACAGGATCACGCCGACGGCCCGGGGCCCGCGGTAGACCGCGGCCGAGCGGAACAACGGATCGATCGCGGGGCGGAAGTTGTTCTCGTGCGCACCGCGGCGCAGATGAAGGTGGTCCGCCCCGATCATCAGATGCCGGTCGGGCCCCGCGATATACACCTTGCCGGGATCGATGGCGCGGCCGTCCTCGGCCGTTTCGATCGGCATCCGGCTGTGGGATGCCAAACTTTCGGCGAAGCGCAGATGCGCTTGGACCGGCTGATGCAGGCAAACCACCATAGCTGCCGGAAAATCCGCAGGCAGTTCCGAAAGAAGGGCGCGCAAGGCATTGAAACCGCCCGCCGATCCGCCAACAACGACGGTATCGACCACATTTGCGTCGGGGCCCGTACTGCATACAGTTGTCATACGATACGACGTAACATCATGATCCGGGTTTTCCACCCGAGAGCCTATGTTCGATAGCACGACAGGACACGTCCCCGGCAGGCGGCACAGGCGCTTTGGCCGCCGGGCTGGAAGCTTTGCGCGAGGTCGCGCGAAGAACACGCTGGCGACGATCCAACAGATTTCCAAGCTGTTGTTGCCCGCGTAGGAAAGGCCTGCGCGTCGCCTGAAACTGCATGGCATTCCGACAGCCTTCCTGACCGGGTACACCGCCACGACGGTGGCGATCCCCGACAACCTTGTGCCGGTGACACGCCTGACGAAATCCGTCCGCGACGGTGAACTGCTGGATAGGGTGGCCGAATCTTCGTCCGACTTGGCAAATCGCCGCCAACTGCGCGGCGATTGGGCTGGGGTCTGCCTTTAAGGAAGGCCGCGCTCATGCGGAAGGTCCAGTCTGATCGACCCTTGCCGCATCCGTATCACGCGCGCCTGAGTTCCGCATGGGGTGCATCGACACTGATGGTCCGGTCATACCCAGTCCTGACGAAGATCACGGCGCAACCGGTGATCCCCGCCGCCTGAATGTCCCCGGCCATGCCGTCCAGTTGGGTGCAAAGGCGCTTTTCCCCATGCCTTGAGGCGTCCGCGACCACTTCGACCTTTGTTCCCGGCAAGATGCCCTTGGCCAGCAAGCGTTCGGACAGGTACGCCGCGGCAGAGACGCCCATGTATATGGCAAGGGTCGTTCCAGGCTGAACCCGGCATTCGATGTCCGCGATGGCACCGTCGTCGCGATGGCGGGCTGTTGCCAGCACGAGCGTGTCGGTCTCTCCCCGGCAGGTAAGGGATTGGCCCAGCGACGCCGCAGCGGCACAGGCAGCGGTGACGCCGGGGACGATCTCGAACGCGATACCGGCCTTTCGGGCGGCGCGCAGCTCTTCTTCGAGCCGCCCGAAGATCCCCGGATCTCCGGATTTCAGCCGCACCACGCGGCGACCCTTGCGCGCCTCGGCGACCACGGCGGCGTTGATCCGGTCCTGCGGCCAAGCGTGAGCCCCGACGACCTTCCCGACGAAGACCCGTTCGGCGTCGCGGCGCGCAAGTTCCAGGACATCTTCCCCGACCAGCCGGTCGAAGAATATGACGTCCGCCTCTTGCAGGCGTTGCACGGCGCGCATGGTCAAAAGATCGCGCGCGCCCGGTCCGGCCCCCACGTAAGCGATACACCCCGCCGTCCCGATGTCCGGCGCCCCGCCCGCGGCCACAGCCTTCTTGATCGTTCGCGCCGCCTCCCGCTCGGCCCCGCGTGTCCATGCGGCGCGGGGTTCTTCGGCAAAGACCCAGCGCCAGAACGCCCTGCGGCCTTCCTTTGGCACCCGACCTGCGACGGCGTCCCGCATCCGGCCCGCGAAGGCCGCAAGCCCACCCAGGGTCGGCGGGAGCATCTGTTCGACCTGCGTCTTGATCTGCCGGGCCAGGACAGGCGCGGTCCCGTCTGTTCCGATGGCCACCACAACCGGATCGCGATCCACGATTGAAGGCGTCGTCAGGTCGCAAAGCGCCGGCTGATCCACCACATTCACCGGGCAGCGCACGGCCTGTGCCAACGCGTGCAGGCATGCGTCGATGCCGGGGCAGCCCGCCGCGACGAAAGCCATGGCGGCCCCCTCGAACACCCGGGCTGTTATCGGTTGGGCATGATGAACGGCCCGTCCGGCAGCGACCAGCGCAGCAAGCTCGGGGTCCAGTTCGGGGGCGGCAAAGACCAGCGTCGCATCGGTCTTGGTCACCAACCGCGCCTTCTGCGCCGCCTGCTCGCCACCGCCCGCGATGATGACGCGGCGCCCGGTGGTGCGGATGAACATGGGAAAACTGTGCATCGGTAGCCTTTCTTACGCCACGAGGTTTCGCGCGCGGTCCTGCCACAGCGCCTGGGCCGTGCGCCCGGGCGCGTCGATCCCGGCCGCATCCAGGGCAAGCGCCGCTGTCGACAGCACGATGGCCTCGGCAAACTCGTCCCGCAGGTCGCCCCGCCAGATCGCGCCAAGGGCAGCTGGATCGGACGGCGCGTCCGCAAGGCGGCGATGGGCGTCCAGCACCTGGGGCGCGGCGCCGGTCCAAGGCCGCCCCTCCCGCAGGCCGAACAGGGCAATCTCCTTTCCCGGGTGATGCTCGAACTCGCCGCCGCCGCCCTTCAGAACGCTCAATCGATCCAAGCCCAGATGCATGCCCGCATCGGCCTGAAGCTCCCGATAGGGCGGATGGAAAACGCCTTCGACGGCGGCTGGCGCGCCGCCCGGGTTCAGCATCCTGCACACCGTATTCACGCATGACCGCAACCCCAGCGTATCGCGCAGGCGCAGCAGGGCCATCACGCCGGGGGCCATCGTTTCCAGCGGCAGGTAGGCGATCCCGTCGGTGCCAAGGTGCCATGCGGCCTCGGCCATGCATTCAGCGGGGCGCAGGCCCAGCACCGGCAGCGCCGCACGGACCGACGCCCGGGTGCCCTGGTGGCTATTCCAGCCATGCAGCAGCACGGGCACGCCCGCATCCGCGACAAGCCGCGCGGCCAGCAGGAACCACGGCAGCCCTCGCGTGCGCCCCGCGGCATAGCTGGGCCAGTCCAGCGCGGGGCGGGTGCCCGACCAGGGGGGAAGCGCGGCGTGGGCGGCTGCGGCAAAGCCCGCGATCTCGTCTGCCGTCTCGCCCTTCATCCGCATCAGCATCAGGATCGCGCCCACGGCTTCGGGCGCGGCGCCTTCGGCCAGCATCGCGGTCATCGCCGCCTCAGCTTCGTCGCGTGTCATGGACCGTGCGCGGCCCTGCCCCCGACCGAGGATCTGGACGAAGGGCGCCAAGCTCATTCCGCGGCCTCCCGTCCTTGCGCCGGTGCCAGCAGGGCCGCGATCTCGGGCCGGCACGAGCCGCAATTGGTTCCTGCCGAAAGGGCGACGCCCACCGCCTCGACCGATAAAAGGCCGTCGGTCTCGATCGCGGTCAGGATCGTGTTCACCCCCACCCCGAAACACGAACACAGGATCGGCCCCGGATCGGGCCGGTCGGCCGGGGCGCGGCCGGTCAGCGGGTCGATTTCAGGAAGCGTCGCCAGATAGTCCCGCATCAGGCCAAGCGGACCCGGCCCGACGAAAAGCGCCGCTGCAAGGCGACCCTCTTCCCGGAACGCCAGCCGGGCGATGCCGCGGGCGGGGTCGCTGAGAACCTGGGCTTCGGCGGCCGGTAGGTCGAACAACGTACGCGCCGCAGCCTCCCAGTCTTGCGGCGCGTCGCGCCCGGCCAGCTCGGCCCGCCAGCCCGTGGCACTGCGCGCCACGGCCCAGTAATCGCAAGAGGGAGCCATAGGTGCGGCCGAGACGGCGAACCCGTACCATGCAGCGGCGAAGGGACGTGCGGCGCAGACGGACGCCTTGCTTTCCGGCTGGCCGGATACCGGATCGGTCGCACCCGCCACCAGCGCATCGATCCGGCCCGAAGGCGCTGTTTCACCGGTCCAGTGCATCGGCGCGAAAAGCGTGCCGGGCTGGACCGCGTCCGTCACCGTGGCGCGCAGGATGGCGCGGCCCGTGGGCGCGGACAGGTCGACCAGCGTATCGGCCGCGATGCCAAGCCGTGCGGCATCGCAGGGATGGATTTCGACGAAGGGCTCGGCCAAGTGGGCCGACAATCGCGCCGAGCGTCCTGTGCGGGTCATCGTGTGCCAGTGATCGCGGACCCGGCCCGTATTCAGCCGGAACGGAAAACGCGGTTCATGTTTCGCGGCCGGTGCCCGCCATGTGACGGGGACCATGCGCATCCGACCGTCCGCGTGGAACGACCGACCATCCGCGAAGAACCGCCCCCCGCGCTTCGCGGCCACCGGCCAGCGCGTCGGAGCCAGATCGGCATAGGCCCCGTCCGACAGGTCTGCCAAGGCAGAGATATCGAAATCCCGTCCGAACCCGCCAGCGATGCCCGACAGCGCGGCATGCTCGCGGAAGATCTCTGCCGGGCCGTCGTAGTCGAAGGCCGCTTTATGGCCCATCCGTCGGGCGACCTGGGCCACGTGCCACCAGTCGGGACGGGCCCGGCCCGGCCCGGCAAGCGCCGCGCGCTGGCGCGAGATTGTCCGGTCGGAATTGGTGACCGTGCCGTCCTTTTCGGCCCAGGCGGCGGCGGGCAACAGCACATCGGCCAATCGCGCCGTGTCCGTGTCGGCGGTGATGTCGGACACG
>Ga0208934_1000260_pt1 | contig 30830 bp, 29 predicted proteins | sample MalvirDeepMed_s2_FD_184243 | JGI IMG/M metagenome (GOLD analysis project Ga0208934, IMG submission 184243) | Marine viral communities from the Global Malaspina Expedition - Malaspina viral metaG DeepMed_s2 (SPAdes) (version 2) | ecosystem: Environmental > Aquatic > Marine > Oceanic | place... | reverse complement strand
CGGCGATCATGGTCACCGGCAGCCATATCCCCGCCGACCGCAACGGTCTGAAGTTCTACCTGCCCTCGGGCGAGATCGAGAAAGACGATGAGACGGCGATCCTGACCGCGCGGGGGGTGAGCGCGGGGCCGGGCGAAGGGGCGGTACGCGACGATACCGCTGCCGGGGACGCTTATGTCGCCCGCTACGTCGACGCCTTCGGGCCGGGCGCGCTTGGCGGTCTGCGGATCGGCGTCTACGAACATTCCTCCGCTGCGCGTGATCTACTGGGTGTGATCCTGACCCGGCTCGGGGCGGAGGTGGTGCCGCTCGCCCGCTCGGACGTCTTCGTGCCGGTCGATACCGAAGCGGTGGATCCCAAGACGCGGGAGCGGCTGGCGGGCTGGTGCGCGGCACACCGGCTCGACGCGGTGGTCTCTACCGATGGCGATGCCGACCGGCCCATGGTGACGGACGGGACGGGGCGGATCGTGCCGGGCGACGTGCTGGGACCGCTGACGGCCGGATTTCTGGGAGCCGACACGATCGCCACGCCGGTCTCGGCCAATACGGGCGTCGACGCGATGGGGTTTGCGCGCGTGATCCGCACGCGGATCGGCTCGCCATACGTCATCGCGGCCATGCAGGCGGGCGGGCGTGTGGCAGGTTACGAACCGAACGGGGGGTTCCTCCTTGGCTTCGAGGCGCAGGGCCCCGCCGGGCCACTCGCGCCGCTGATGACCCGCGACAGCGTCCTGCCCATCGTGGCACCGCTCGCGCGGGCGGGGGCCGAGGGGCGGAGCCTCGCCGAACTCGTGGCGTCGCTGCCGCCGCGCTTCACCGCCGCAGACCGGCTGCAGGGGATCGCGCCAGAGGCCTCCGGGGCACTACTCGCCCGTCTGACCGACGATGCGGCAGCGCGGACGGCGCTCTTCGAGGGCATGGGGCCGGAGCGGGATGCGGACCTCACCGACGGTCTTCGGGTCACCTTCGAGAGCGGCGACATCGTGCATCTGCGCCCCTCGGGCAACGCGCCCGAGTTCCGCGTCTATGCCGAGACGGGAGACCCTGCGCGCGCCGAAAAGCTGGTCGCACGGTATCTCGACCGGGTCCGATCGCTGGCGTGATCTCCACCCGTCGCGGGGCTGGATCCTGTCGGACGTGATCGGCACGTGGCGTTCCAAGAAAAAAGCGCCCCGAAGGAGCGCCTTTCCTGTCCGTGCGCCGATCCGTCGGGATCAGGCGGCTTTCTTGCGGCGGCGTGCAGCGGCACCGAGCGCGCCGAGGCCACCGAGCAGCAGCAGGCCACCGGCCGGCAGCGGAACCGCAGCGATCTGGAACGAGAACGTACCTTGGGACGGGGAGGCGCTGTCGTAGATGCCGATCTTGTAGTCCCCAGCGGCGAGAACCTGGTTCAGCAGGTCCGTGCCATCCGGCAGGGCGGCGGTGACGAGGTTGCAGCCGTCGGAGAAGAAGGCGTCACTGCTGCTGTCGCAGGCCTGCGTCGCAGTGGTGAAGTTCGTGGTGCCATCCTGCGTCTTGAGCACAAAACCGGTCTGCTGGCCGCCGGTGCCGGAATAGCTGTCCAGATTGAGACGGAAGCCCGAAGCCGCAGTGAACTCGAAGGTTTGGCTGACCGGCGTCTGCGACCAGTCGAAGGTGATGATGTCACCGGAAAATGTCACCGCGTTTGCAGCGCCGGCCCCTACGGTGAAGGCAGCCGCGGCGGCCAGTGATTTGACTATATTCATTACATAGAATCCCTACGTGTGAACCTGTTGGGATGACGTTAGGGGAAGCCGTGAGAGGAAGCAAGTAAATAGCCATTTCCGGAACGCCCTATTTTCCAGTTTGCAAATAAAAAGGGCACCCGAAGGTGCCCTCTCCATCTTGGGTTATAATCCGATCAAGCAGTACGCTTGCGGCGTCGCAGGGCACCGATGGTGCCGAGGCCACCCAGAAGCAGCAGGCTGCCCGCAGGCAGCGGGACCGCGGCGACGGTGTAGGACAGGCCCGTGAGCTTGACCTCGTCGTTGCCTCTGCCGAACCCGTCGATGAACGGCGCCCCGATCGCGCTCAGCAGGAAGGTCATCCCGGTGGCGCCGGAGGCGTAGGTGGTGTTCGACGTGAGCGTGCCCGTGGTGATCAACGACAGGCTCGAGAAGTCGTTCAGGACGAATTCATCGTTGCCGTCGAAATAGGCGAAGCTCAGCGTGTCGAGGGTGACCTCGCTGCCGAAGCTTAGCACGAGGGTCTCGCTGGTGCCGACGGGCTTCCCGTCGAGCGTGTAGCGCTGGTGGCCGGACTCTCCGGCACTGAAGACGCCCAGGCCGAATTCCGACCGGCTGACATCGGCGTCGACGGTCGAAAAGCCGCTGCTCCCGAGGGCGCTTACAGTCAGGAAGCCACCGTCGAAACTCATGCTGTCGGCGGTCTGCAGCCCAGAAGTCGGGGCGATGAAATTCACCGTGGCGGCGGGAGCCTGCGTGCCGATGACGGCGAGGCCGAGGGCGGTGATCAGGCTTTTGAGACCGGTCATGGTGGAATCGCTCCAGAGAAAAAGTGTTGAAAATGTGTTAATCCAACGGAATTCTTCCGGCAAGGAAACAGTTTGTTTTCATAGATTTACACGCAAAAAGGGCGCCCGGGAGGCGCCCTTCTCTTCATGGTTGTGAAGTGCCTTAGGCGGCTTTCTTGCGGCGGCGCAGGGCACCGATGGCGCCGAGGCCACCCAGAAGCAGCAGGCCGCCCGCGGGAAGCGGAACGGGCGCGGTGCCGCGATAGTCGATCCCGGCCGAACCGTTCTCGGGCGTGTTGATCTCGATGAGACCCAGGCGATAGTCGCCGGCCGCGAGGCCCGTGAAGAGCAAATCGCCTTCCTTCAGGGCGGCACCGGCACGCGGACCATCGGCATCCACTTCCGAGAAGTAGTTGCATGCGCCTTCCAACGTACCGTCGGAATTGGAGCAGGAGTTGAGGTTCGTCAGTCGCTCGAACGTGCCTCCGCCCAGGATCCGGTCGAGCGTGATGGCCGACACGTCGTCCTCGCCGTAATCTCCGCTGACCTCGCCGAGGCGCAGGTCGAACATGGAGTCGGACGTGAACGTGAACGCACCTTGGTACGGACCACCTTGGGCGGCCCCGGCATCGGTCCAGGTGAACGAGAAGTTGTCGGTAAAGCCGTCATCGCCATCGATCGACGGGATCAGGTTGCCGGTGATCGACCCCTGATAGGCCTCGAAGGTCTCGGAGGTGATGGCGGCCGAAGCCCCCGTCGCGCCGAGAGCGAGTAGCGCCGCAGCGCAGGTTAAACGTAAAGACATTGGTTACTCCGTTGGACTTGCAAGTAACCACCCGACGCGTGGACCGGATTTTGGTTCAGATAAATCTAGGTTTTTTCGAGGAAAAATCTTGCGGCAATTAGGGCCGTGAGAGGCAAGCAACCAAGAGTTGAAATTACCTGAATAAGACACCCATTAGATCTACTTAAGCGTGTATTCGGCGGAAACAATGTGTTTTCCCTGCGGCCGAAGATAGACAGGATTGCGGCCGCCTTGTATCCAAACGGCCAAGAGGGAAACGGGTTCGGCTATTTCGGACGATTCTTTTCGATCAAGAGGGATAGACACAGATGACTTTCAAGCTTTTCGCGGCCGCTGCAGCCTTGGCGCTCGGCACCGGTGCGGCCAGCGCGGCCACCTATACCGTCACGGCTGGAGATAACTACTGCGACGACCGCAGCGGCTTCTCCGGATCGCCCTGCACCGACGTGGGTGAGCTTGGACAAAATCCCGGCGACGATATTTTCGAACTCGCTCTGAACAACGGCGACTCCGCCGCGCTTTACGGTTACGTGGCGGGCCAAGGTGCGGACCAATATGCCGATACGGCCACGGTGCGCGGCAACGGCACCTATCGGATCACCGTCAACCTGACCGGCGACGTGATCGGCGGTGACAATTTCGATGCCGAGCTGAAGTTCGGTATCGATAGCACGCTTGGTGGCCTGTCATCCGTCGGTACCGTGTCGAACACCGCCCCCAGCTGGACCACCACCGTCTCGTTGCTGGCGGGAACGGATTACTCCCTGGCCATCGACGCCGCAGGCGGTGATTTCTCCGGTGGAGAGGCCATGACCTACAACGTGTCCATCGCCGCGGTACCGCTGCCCGCAGGCGGCTTGCTTTTGCTGGGTGGCCTCGGTGCATTCGGCATCGCGCGTCGTCGTCGCAAGGCGGCCTGAGCCCCGACAGGCGCGGATCGACGGGAAGGGCGTGCCACGCAGGCGCGCCCTTTTTCGTGTGCGCTGGCTGACGGTGACGGATTCGTCCTTTCGGCCGCAGTCTGATTCTCCGAACGGCATTCAACTATAAATCGGTCCGTCCAAGATTGTGCAGTTTTTAAAAACAAGGACTCGCTTGGAAAATAGGAAAAGCCCCGAAAAACCGACAGAAACAACCATGAATTGTAGAGCGCCATATTTTGGGCATTTTTGAAGACCGGACCCGATTCAACCGTCAAATTCCTCTTCATGATCGAGACTGACCCCCGCTTTTCGCGGGCCCGAATTTTTTGACCGTAGGGGTTTACGATGACGGAATCGCAACCTGCTGGCGAAGATTCTCGCCAGTGCCGCGTCGCCGGTCGGCGGTGGCGTGCCGCTGTCCGCGGGCGGACTGCTGCTGCTCGGTGGTCTCGGAGCGTTCGGTATTGCGCGCCGACCTGAAAAAACCTGAAAAGGATCATATCATGATCAAGGCAATTCTTCTCGCCGGCGGAATGACGGTGGCACTCGCCGGAGCCTCGAGCGCTTTGACGATTGGCCCTGCGACCGGCACGTGCCAGGCCGGGGCGACCGTTCCGGGTGGCATCGAGTGCGTTGTTGGCGACCGTCGCAACATCGGCAACGTCAATCTCGGGAGCGCCGATAACGCGTTCTACTCCCTCGGTCGTGGTGGCGGTGTCGCGACGTTCGAGATCGCGCCGAACTTCACCGGTCCGATCTCGGTCGTGGAGGTCACGTTCGGTGCCAGCTATCCGGACGAGTCGGCGCTCGTCGAAGTCAGCCTTGGCGGCATCGATTGGATCGGCGTCGGCAGCGCGACGAACTCGGGGAATTCAAACGGCAGTCCGCTCGGCGGGACATCGGGCTTCACGGTGAACGGTATCTTCGACATGATCCGCTTCACCGACACCTCGACGGCAACCCGCGGCGACGGCTTCGACCTCGATGCCTTCAGTGTCGCCGCAGTTCCGTTGCCGGCGGGTGGCCTGCTGCTGCTGGGCGGTCTGGGCGCTCTGGGTTTCGTGCGTCGCCGCAAATTCGCCTGAGCCGTATGCCGTAACGTAAGAAAGAGGCACCCCCCGTATAGGTGCCTTTTTCAAATGATCGGCGAACGAAACCAGTATATCGGCGGCGTATTCGACACCTTTATTCAGAGGAATTTCAAACGATGATCCGGTTCGCGATATGTGTCGCTTTCGGCTTTATGGCCATCGGTCCTGCTACGGCGGCCACGGTCGATGCTGGCGGCATGCTGCGGCAGTTCAACACCATCGCCCTCAATACGCTGACAACCAGCAACGAGAGCGAGGGCCCCGTCTATGTCGGTGGCGATTTGACTCTGACCGCAACGACCCAGCTCAATAACGACACCTTGCCCGAAGGCTCGGTCGGTCCGGTTTCGGGTGCGCTGGTCGTGGGCGGAAATGTCCAGGGCGGTCAAACGTTGAGAACCCTTGCAGGTGGCACCGTCATCGGAGGGGCGATCGCAACCGGGACGACAGTCGTTGGCAATGGCAACGGCGGCACCGACAACAGCGTCATCACCGGCGCGACCGACATTCCGGTCTCTGCGGTGACTGCTGCGTTCGAAGCTCTGTCGCAAGATCTGCGCTTTGCATCGACGACAGATACCATCGAGATTCGCAACGTGGGCGCGGACTTCTCCGCGTGCCAAACCATATCGGGGTCGAACCAGACCGAAAGGGAGCCACGTTGCCTGAGCGACGCGTTGTAGGTTGACCAGTTCGTCGTGCGGTAGCGGGTGGGTGTGGGCTTCGGCATGCGCCCGAACTAACCGTCAGGATTCGCTAAGTGAATCCCTCCCTTTGATTTGCGCAACAACGCCCATCATCGGTGCCGATGCATTTTTCGTCCGCGTCGGCGCACCCTGTTCGGGTATCGAGGGCTTCGTTCTCGTCACGGTTTTTCTCGTTCTCTACGTCTCGCTTTTTCGGCAGGACCTGCGCTTTCCGCAGGTCCTGCTCCTGTTCCCCCTGGGCCTCGTCGCGAGCTGGATGTTCAATGTGCTGCGCATAACCGTGCTGCTGGTCATCGGGATCGAAGGGGAACCCGAGCTTGCGGTGGGCGGCTTTCACTCCCATGCGGGTTGGCTGACCTTCACACTCCTGTCGCTCCTGCTGATCTCGCTGTCGCGCACGGTTCCGGCCTTCGCCCCGCGGACCGATGTCACCACCCCGACGCGCCCCGGCTTTCTCGATGATCCGGCGGTGGCGCAGATCGGACCGTTCATCGTGTTCATGGCCAGTGGATTGCTGGCGTCCACCTTCATCATGGAGCCCGCGCTCGCCTATCCGCTGCGCGCTGCAGCCATGGCGATCGCGCTATGGCTGGTCCGGGGGTGGTTCCTCGCCCTGCCATGGCGGCTCGATCCCGTAGCGCTCGGCACCGGCCTAGTGATCGGCCTTGCATGGCTTTTCACCTCCCCCGCCGCGACCGAGGCGCATCCGGTCGCAGGTCTCGGGGCTGCAGCCGCGGCGTTCTGGGTCGTGACGCGGCTTCTGGGCACGGTGGTCTTCGTTCCGGCCATCGAAGAGGCTCTTTTCCGCGGCTATCTGATAGAGCGCATTGCCCCGACCCGCAAAGCCCTGCGAATGGTGCTGGCCGTCATCATCGGTGCCGTCCTCTTCGCCGCGCTGCACGACCGATGGCTGGCCGCGGGGATCGCCGGGCTGGTCTTCGGCGCATTGGTCTGGCGCTCGGACAACCTGACCGATGCCATCCTGTCCCACGCCGCCGCCAACGCCACCATCGGCACCTATGCCGTGGCCACGGGGGCTTGGCACGTCATCTGACACCGCTCAAACCCGGCTTCGACAGGCGGCCGACATGTCCGAAAGGGCAGGTGACCAAACGGACAGGTATACCGATGCATACCGTGATCGTATGTATTCCTCAACTTAAAGAGGAAGGTAGGACGACATGTTCAAGCACGTGGAAATCACCAGCCGGAAGATTTCGGACACTCAGTTCCGGTTCGACGTCACTGCCCTCACCGAGACTGGCCTGCGCGTCTTCCTCGCGTCCGATGAAAGCTACGACGCCATCATCCTCATGACCGAGGGCTTCGGCGGCGATTACGGCGAGGTGGTCGATCTCGTCGGTACGGACGCCACGGTCCGGATCACCCGGTACTCGGGCTGGCGCGGCCAGGTCTCCGCCGCCCGCACCCTGCGCCGTGCGCTCGAAACCCAGTAAGCTCCGCTTCAGTCCAGCTCCGACAGATCGCGGGTGAAGACCTCGTCCGACACGTCGGCGATGTCGTCGGTTAGGCGGTTGGCGACGATGAGATCCGACTCGGCCTTGGACGCGTCCAGATCGCGGATCACGCGGGAGCCGAAGAACGCCTCGTCCTCCAGCACCGGCTCGTAGACGATCACCTCGATCCCCTTGGCCTTCACGCGCTCCATGCACCTGGAATACATTCTTCGCCAGATCGAGCCCGACCGTGATAATATCCGACATGACCGCTCTCCTTTGTGGATCGTTGATGACCCACCTTGGCACGTTGATGCCGTCGGAGGGCGGTCACATCATCAGAGCCATTTCGTGTTGCCGATGCCGACGAGGCGGCACTTGCCACCCTGCGCGCGAGAGCTTAACTTGGTCCAAGTCTTGGACCATCATGCACGGTAGCGATACGGAGACATACCATGCAAATGAACATTGCGGAGGCGAAGGCGAAGTTGTCGGAACTCGTCGCCGCCGCGGAACGCGGCGAGGAGGTGGTTCTGGCGCGAGGCGGGCACCCGGTCGTGCGCCTTGTCGCGGCATGGCCGACGAAGCCCAGGTTCCGTTTTGGGGTCGCTGCGGGGGAGGTCGACCGTGTTCCGGACTTCCTCGAGCCCATGACCGAAGATGAGCGCGCCCTCTGGGAATGACGGCCGTTCTGCTGGATACGCACGCATGGGTATGGAGCATGCTCGATATGCCGGACCTCGATCCGGCCGCCAGGGAGGCGATCGAGGAGGCTCGGACGGTCTATGTGCCGCCCTGCAGCTTCCATGAGATCACGCAGAAGCACCGGTCGGGGAAGTGGCCTGAGGTCGGCTCCATCGTCGCCCGGCTTCCGGCTCTGCTCCGAGCCCAAGGCGGTATCGTCGCCCCCTACACGGCCGAGATGGCAATGCTCTCAGGCGGAATGGAGTGGAGCCACCGCGATCCCTTCGACAGGATGATCGCTGCAACAGCGATCGAGATGGCGTGTCCGTTGGTGTCGAAAGATCCCGCTTTTGACGGACTGACCGGATTTCCGGGGTGGAAGGGCCGACTGTGGTCTGAAGAGCCCGCGAAGACAGCCTCGCCGACGATGCCCCGCCAGTAGGGCGGAACGGATGGGGGGATCCTTTCCATCGGTGAAATATGCACCACGGAATGCAAATTCCGACATGCGGGCGCGCGAGGACATACGGGCGTTGTTGCAGAACTCTGACTTCTGACAATTCACAGCGCGAATTCATGCGGTCAGACGGGTCGCATGAGCAAGCCTCCACCCGCCCGCTACCGCACGACGAACTGGTCCAGCTACAACGCAGCGCTGCGCGAGCGCGGCTCGATGTTGATCTGGGTCGACCAAGATATGGCTTGGCTGGCACCGCATGAAGGGCGGCCAGGCCGTCCACCCGTCTTCTCGGATGCCGCCATCCAATTCTGTCTTTCGGTCAAGGTTCTGTTCAAGTTACCTTTGCGGCAGACCGCAGGTATGGTGGCGAGCCTGTTGCGACTGGCGGGGTTGAACTGGTCCGTTCCAGACTTCAGCACCCTGTGCCGGAGGCAAAAGACCTTGGCCGTGCAGATCCCGTATCGTCGCGCCGATGGCCCGCTCAACTTGCTGGTCGATAGCACCGGCATCAAGTTCCTCGGCGACGGTGAGTGGCAAGCCCGCAAGCATGGCGTGCAGGGCCGTCGTCAATCGTTGCCCGGCAACGGTTTGCATGCAAACCGTGAGAGGGGGCGCAAGGTGCATCTCGCCATGGATACGGCCACCTCGGACATTCGGGCCGTAGAGTTCACCCCCAGCAGCGACGGTGACAGTCCCATTCTGCCCGAGCTGCTTGGCCAGATCCCCAAGGACGAACAGATCAACACGGTGACGGCCGACGGTGCCTACGACAAACGTCGCTGCCACGCGGCCATCACCGAACGGCGGGCAATCCCAATTATCCCGATCCGAAGGAACGGTCGCGCCTGGAAAGAAGACTGCCCGGCAGCGAAGGCTCGGAATGAGACGCTGGGCGCCACGAAGTACTACGGCAGGGCATTCTGGAAGCACTGGACCGGATACCATGCCCGGAGCCAAGTCGAGGCGACCCCTCTCATGGTTTGCAAGCAAACCACTGCCGGGCAACGGATGCGATGCCTTAAGGCATTCGGCGAACGCATCGCTGCAAGAGATCCCGACCGCCAAACCGGTGAGATCCATATCCGCGTCGCTCTCATGAACCGCTTCAACGCCCTCGGCACTGCCGAGATTGTTCGTGTAGCATAACGTCAGCGGGGTAAGGGGGATTCACGCCTCAGGCGTGAGTTACGCAACAATGCCCAAGTCAACACACGGCTCACCGATAATGTATATTATGGTGAGTTACGGCCAGAAGATTGAAAATATTTTCGGGGTCACTCCCGCATAGCATGACGCATGCTGTTCGTGAGCGGTTCGACCAGATAGGCGGCAACAGTGCGGTCGGTGGTTTTCAGATAGGCTTCGACCGGCATGCCCGGGACGAGCACGGCGTCGCCGAGGCGGGCGAGTTCTTCGGGGCCGATGGCCACCGTCGCGCGGAAGTGGTCGAAGTTGGTACGCGGGTCGGTGACGGTGTCGGGCGAAACGCGCACCACCTGGCCTTCCAGCCGCGGGGTCGAACGCGGGTCGAAGGCGGCGACGATCACCTCGGCCGACTGACCGGGCAGTACCTGGTCGACCTGACGGGGGTCGATGCGGATCTCGAACTCCACACCACGGTCCTGAGGCACGATCTGCAGGATCGTGCCGCCGGGCGTCACGACGCCGCCGGCGGTGGCCACTTGCATGTCGTGGACGATGCCGGCGGAGGGCGCGCGGATGTCCACGCGTGCAAGCCGCGCCTCGAGGTCGAGGATCTCGAGCGCGTGCGTGCGGGCCTTGGCGCGGGCCTCGGCGTGGGCGGTGACGATCTCTTCCTGCAACGCGCGGGCGGCTTGGTCGGTCTCGCTCGTCGCGGTGGCCTTGGCTCCCGCCAGACGCCCAGCCTCGGTCAGCAGCGCATCGCGCCGTTCGGCGAGCCCGGCGCGATCGCGCAGCAGCGCGCTGAGGTCCGTCTGCCGGGCGAGTTGCCGGTTCGCGAGAGCGCGAAGGCGGTCGAGATCGGCGTCGATCAACGCGATCCCCTCGTCGAGCGCGGCCATCTGGCGTTCGGTCCCCGAGATACGGGCGTCGAGATCGGCCTGTGTTTCGGCCAGACGGGCGGTTCGGCCCGCACGGCTTTCGGTGCGGGCCGCGAAGAGTCGCCGCGCATCGGCTTCGTATCGGGCCATGTCGGGCCGCGCGACGGGCAGATCGGGATAGGTGAAATCGATTGTCTCGGCTCCGGCCTCCTCGGCGGCGAGACGCGCGGCGCGCGCCAGTTCGATGCCGAGCGCGTCGCGCGCGCCGTCGCGGCGCAGCTCGAGCGCTGTGGCGTCGAGCGTCAGCAGCACATCGCCCTGCCCTACCCGGTCGCCCTCGGCCACGTGGATCGCGGCGATGAGACCGCCGTCGAGATGTTGCACCTCCTGCGGCTTGCCGCGGACGATGATCTGGCCGGGCGCGATGATCGCCCCGCCGATCCGCGCCGTTGCGGCCCATCCGCCGAGCGCACCGAAGAGCAGCACCAGCGCAGCGAGGCCCGCGGCGGTGGTACGCCAGAAGGCGATGCGGGGGGACGCGGCGCTCACGACGCCACCTTCCGGTTGACGTGGCGCAGGCGCACGGCCCGGCGGGCGAGTATCTCGCGACCCGGCGCGTCGATATCCCCGCCAGTCTCCTCGTCGTCGTAGGTATCGAGATCGGTCCGGTTCTGGTCCGTCACGGGGCGGGAGAGAGGATCGGGCCCCGGCGTGCTCGAGCCGGCCTCTGTGCGGATCGGGTTGTCGAGGCGGAGCGGTCGGCTTGCGGGCTTTTTCTGGGCAAGCGATTGTTCGGCCACGGGGGCCTCGATCGGCACCCCCACCTTGGATGGCTGCGCGGTTTGCGGCGCTGCTCCGGTCGTAGTCCGCGCAGGCTGGGTGGCGGTCGTCTCGCCCGGCTCGGCGGGCTCGCGCCGCGGCAGCGCGCGGAGATCGGCCCCGGCCCGCTTGGGTGCATCGCCCTGACGGGTGGTCGCGGCCAGCACCTCGTCCCGCGCGCCGAAGCGCACGACCATCCCGTCCTGTAACACCAGCAACTTGTTGACTGCGGCGATGGCGCTCGGACGGTGCGCCATGACGATCACGACGGAGCCGGCCTCGCGCAACGCTCCGATGGCACGCGCGAGGGCCGCGTCGCCTTCCGCGTCCAGATTGGAATTGGGCTCGTCGAGCACCACGATCTTTGGCTGTCTGCACAGCGCGCGCGCCAGGCCCACGCGCTGTACCTGCCCGCCGGACAGCGGCGGGGCCCCTGCCCCGATCTCGGTGTCGTAGCCCTTTGGCAGAGCCAGGATCATGTCGTGGATGCCCGCCGCCCGCGCCGCGGCGATGACGGTCTTATCGGGGGTTTCAGGGTCCATGCGGGCGATGTTGTCGCGGATCGTGCCGGGCAACAGCGTCACGGTTTGGGGCAGGTAGCCCATATGGCGGCCCAGCCGGACCGGGTCCCACTGGTCGAGCGTCGCGCCGTCGAGGCGGATCTCGCCCATTTCGGGGCTCCAGGCCCCGGTGAGGCAGCGTGCGAGGCTCGACTTTCCGCTTGCGGAGCTGCCAATCACGCCGAGCGCGTCACCCGGTTCGAGTTTGAAATCCACCTGCGTGAGCAGCCGCTGCTCGCGGTTGCCGGGGGCGAGCTTGGTCAGCCGCGACACGGTCAGATAACCTTTCGGCGCGGGTAGCTCGGTCGCGTCGTCGGTCGCAGCCTTCCCCGAAGCGAACGCCGCACGCAGGCGGTTGCGCGCCTCGCGCACCCCGGCGATGGCCTTCCACTGCCCAATGGCCTGATCGATGGGGGCCAGCGCCCGGCCCGACAGGATCGAGGCGGCGATGATCGCGCCCGCGGAGATCTGCCCGTCGATCACCAGCCACGCGCCGAGCGTCAGGATCGCCGATTGCAGCAGCATCCGGAACGCCTTGGAAAACGCCGCGATCGTGTCGGCGCGGTCGGCACCTCTTTGTGCTTCGGCCAGTGCACCGGCTTGCAATCCGTGCCAGCGCGCGACGAGCGCGGGCCCCATGCCTAGGGCGTGACTCGTCTCGGACGCGTGCCGCGCCCCATCGGCGAACTGCCGCGCCTGCGCCGTGCCCGCCTGCCCGCGCGCAACCGTCTTCTGCGTCAGGAGCCGACCACCGAGTGCCGCGATCGCTGTCAGCCCCGCCCCGCCGACCGCCAGCCAGCCGAGCCACGGATGCAACACGAAGAGCACCGCAAGAAAGAGCGGCACGAAGGGCAGATCGAAGATCCCCCGCATGGCCTGGGAAGCGATGAAGCCGCGCACCGTATCGAGATCCGCGATCGGTCCCGCACCCTTGGCAGGGGTACCGCCGATCCACATGGTCGCGGCCCCCTGCCCCAGATCGGCATCGAGCCGGTGCGCCGCCCGCGACAGCAGCCGCCCGCGTACCATATCGAAAAGACCGAGAAAAACGTAGAGGACAATGACGATGGCAAAGAGGCTCATCAGCGTCGGCACCGATCCCGAAGACAGAACCCGGTCGTAGATCTGCAACATGTAGATCGAGCCGGTGAGCATCAGAAGATTCACCGCCGCGCTGAACAGCGCTACCCCCCCGAGTGCGGGCATCACGCGGCGCCGCGCCGCGCACCATGCGTTCGGTCCGGTGGTAATCATCTTTTGGTTGAGTGCCATGCTCGGGGTCCCTGCTGTGCAGGTGTTACTTCGTGCAACAAAACGGCAATATTAGGGAAACCGTTTGCACGCTACGGTAAAGCTCCTGATGACTTTACGTCAATCTTACCGGATTGCCCGTTCAGCAAGACCTTGCCGACCGTTATCCCGAGAAGAGGCCGGTTGCTGCCGCCATAGCCAGGATCAGGCCCACCCACGCCGCATCGAGGACCAACTGTCGTCCGAGCACAGGTCGCAGAACCCACAACGTGAGCGGTACCGAGGCGAGCGGCGACAGCGCCACGGCGAACAGCGCACCGGTCAGGCCGAACGCGTCATAGGCCAGCGGCAGCGAGACGCAGAGCGCCGCGGCGCGCAGGGCAGAGATCCCCATCATCGCCCGGCTGTTTCCGATATTCATGACAAGTCCGTTGAGTGGATCGAACCGCAGCGCCAGAAGACCGAGTGCAAGGATGCGTAGATACGATCCTGCCTCGGCATAGGTCTCGGTATAGAGCAGGTCGATGAGCGGTTGCCCCAGCACGAACAACGCCAGCGCGGCCGACAGGCACAGGACATCCATCACGGTCTGGAACTTGCGATAGAGTCGCGCCGCGTCTGCGGGGCGGTCACGAATGACCTCGCCGATCGTCGAAAATCCAACCTGATCGCCCAGCCGCTGGATCACCTGCTGGCCGGCGTCGATCCAGATCCGGGCGATCACGTAGATACCGAAGGCGCCCGCGGGCAAGAGCGCGCCAAGGATGAACCGGTCGGCATTCCGCGCGAAGAACGTAAAGATGGACGAGCCCATCAACCACTTGCCGAACTGCCAGAGCCGGTCCGCGATCTCCGCGTCCCAGATCAGGCGCATGGACGGGCCGGGCAGGAACAGATGCGATCCTGCGCTCTTGGCGGCGAAATTCACGAGCATGCCGGCGAGAAGCGCCCAGACCGTCGGGCTGAGAGAGGCGAATACCACCATCGCCGTGATCGACGTCACTTGCGCCCCGATCTCCACTGCCGACAGACGACCCATCTGTATTCTGCGCAGGGCGAGTTCTCTCTTGGTCGATTCAAATCCTTGCATGAAAGGTGCAAAGGCCGAAATCGCGATCAGCCACGGCAGGCGCGGATCGGCATAGACCGTTCCCTCCGCGGCCAGGCGCGGCCCAAGCAGGCCGAGCAGAAGGGCCGCGACGAGCACGCCGCCTGCGATGATCCCGCCGCGCAGGATTTTCACTGTCCATGCAGCTTGAAGAAAATACGGATCCGCCCCGTCGCGCTCGCGCACGATGCTACGGCTAATACCAATATCGCTGAACAGCGCGAAGGCGGTGACGACAGTTCCGACGAGTGCGATCAGACCGAACGCTTCGGGAACCAGCAGACGGGTCATGATCAGGTTGCTGCCGAGCCGGAGCACGTGCAGCGCGCCAACCTGCACCAGGCTCCAGAGGCCCGCACGGATCGTGCGAGCCCCCAGTGAGCCGGGTCGGGGCACGAAGCGGTTGATCGACGGACCGATCACGAGGGGTCTCTCGTCTGCATTCGGATCACTTGTACTCGATCAGTCGGGCACGTCTGCCGCCAAGGGCATTGAGATGGTATTCGACCACACCCCGCGCCTCGGCGAACTTGCCGATGAGCAGGAAGGTCGCGCGCTCCCAGGCAGCACGGTCGCCGCCGCCTTTGCGTGCGATCCGCGCGATTTGCAAGGGATAGACGACGACGCCCAGAAGCGCCCACGGCCCGAAGATCGACACGGTCAGCAGGATCAGCGCCGGGATCGCCACGGCCCAGAGAAGCGCCGAGTTGCGGCCGCGCATGCCGTGGCGTTCGGGGGGTGTCCCGTGCATCGCGGCGCCTTCGGCATAGGCGTGCCCGCCGCGCCGCATCCGCTTCCAGAACTGCGAGAATCGGGTCATCGCGGCGTCGTGGAGCACCATCTCGGCGTCGATGCGCCAGACTTCCCAGCCCTGACCGCGCAGGCGGACGCAAAGCTCCGGCTCCTCGCCCGCGATGAGCGTGGGGTCGTAGTCCCCCACCGTCTCGAGCGCGTCCATCCGCATCATCGCGTCGCCTCCGCAGGCCTTCGCGCGGCCCACGGGGGTGTCCCACTCGGTATCGGCGAGACGGTTATAGACCGAGGCCTCCGGGAAACGCTCGCGCCGCCGCCCGCAGACCACGGCCGCCTTCGGATTGTCCCGCAGGAAATCCCGCGCCGTGCCGATCCAGTCCGGCCGCACCGCACAATCTCCATCGACGAACTGCACGAGCGCGGGCCGCTCGCCCGCCCGGAGCGCCGCGAGCCCCGCGTTGCGCGCCCGCGCGGCGGTGAAGGGGCGCGCCGTGTCGAGCTCGACCACCTCGGCTCCCCGCGCCCGCGCCTCGGCCACCGACCCGTCGGTCGAGCCCGAGTCCACGTAGACCACCCGCTCCGGCACCACCTCGGAGGCCGCGATGGCCTCGAGACAGTCGATCAGCCTCTGCCCCTCGTTGCGCCCGATGGCGACGAGGCCGATCTCTGAAGTCTTGATCATCCGCCGGGCCCTAGCCGAATGATCCGGGCGGGCACGCCTCCCACCACGGCACCGGGTGGAACGGATTTCGTGACGACGGCATTGGCACCGACCACCGCACCTCGACCGATGACGATGTCCCCTACAATGACGGCACCTGCGCCTACAACCACTCCGTCCTCGATGACAGGCTTAGCATTAAGATCCGACGGAGAAGCAATACCCAAGGTCGTGTTCTGTCGCAGGATAACATCTGAACCGATGGCTCGTGCTCCAAGAACCATGCCGCCGAAGTGGTCGAGGCGCACTCGTCGCCCGACAGGAACGTTGTACGAAAGCTTCATTCCGCACAGCCATTCACAGAGTTTGAACATCAGGCGATAGATGAAAGACAGAGGTGCCCGCAGCAAACGCGGGCGCACAGACATGCGCCAGTTTCCGAACCGGTGCCAGAACAAGGTCCAGAAACCCTGCGCGAGGATATTTTCGTCGTGAGTCCGCAGGTCTTCGCGAATCAGCGCCCAGAAGTTGATCCCCTGTGGGTTTGCATTCACATTACCGACAGGCAGCGAAGTCGCTTTCCTAGTATTCGTGGTGGTGCGATCGAGAGTCATGAGCGGCCTGAAAGAATGGGGCGAATTACTCTCTGCCTGAAATCAGATAGGAAATGGCTCGGGCCAGCCGGGCGACGCCATCGCAAGGTAGAGACCAGAATATTCACGCCCCACCCGAGCACCCGGCTTGCTGCTACGAGTGCCGCCCCAGTGCGTCCACGCCTCTTGGTGAAATAAAGCCGCCAACTGTCATACCAGTAAGAAGGAAGACGGCCGTTTTTAGAGCGGCCTTGCTGCAGGCCAGTGGATGCTCCTGCTTCGTGCACGACATCTGCCCCAGAAACATGCCAGATCGACCATCCCGCGGCCGTTAGCCGGTGCATCAAATCGATCTCTTCGTAGTAGAGAAAAAAATCAGGATCGAAAAAGCCGATGTCGCGGACTGCCTTGAACCGCACCATGAAGGCCGCCCCCGAGACCCAATCAACTTGACCCTGCGATATATCTGGGGGCAGGGCCACAACGTGCCGATGCAGCAGGCGACTGATTGGACCAAAGGCTGCGGCGGCAACGAACTCGCTGCGAGCGCTTGGAAATCTGAAGGCAGCCGTCACCTGCGCGCCGTCAGGCCGACAGATGCCGCATCCGGCAACGGCAACTTCGTCACGCGTCTCGAGAAAATTTGCCAGTGCATCGAGCGTCTCCGTACGCATCTGCGCATCCGGGTTGAGCAGAAAAACCGCATCGGGCGGGATGGCACGGTCAGTCAGTTTTCGAAGCACAACATTGTTGCCGCGCCCAAAACCGTGGTTCTCGGCCTCGAGATGCAACGTGACCCGCGCATCCCAGTGCCGCTCGGTATGGGCCCTTCTGAAAACGTCCGCGTCGTCACCGGGCGAGGCGTTGTCGACCAGATGCACCTCGACCGTCCGGCCTCCGTGATGGTGCTCCAGCACACTCTCCACCGCCGCAATCGCGAGATCAGCGGTTCCGTAGTTTACGACGATCACGGCGATAGAAGAAAGAGACGAGGCCTGCATCGTGGTTTGTTCAGTAATCATTGGGATTCTACCAAGCTGTCGCCCGAGGCATTGTCGACCACGACCACATGCCCTCGTTTCCCACCGTACGCCTCAAAATACTCAAGCACGGACGCCACGCACCCGATCGTCAGATTGGCTGTGCGGTAGTTGATGATCGAGACGACAAGGTCGTCCAAGGCGTGCGTCACGTGGTCCGTCATGATGCCGTCTAGGATCATAAAACCGCGTTGAAGGGAACAGATAGACCATCGAGCGAGACACGTGGTCGCCGACCTGCCTTCACAATCCGTAAACAAGATGGAAAACTTTGCGCTTTCGGGTGGCACTGGCTGCAAGATCGTCACAATGGCGCTAGACACATCCCGCCATGCACTGACGAGAGCCCGATGCCCAACACGCTCGCCTATGTCGTCCTTTTCGCGTGGCCCCTGGTCGTAGCGATCCTGTTCCGCCGGCTACCGGTACCGACGGCGCTCGTCTGGTCGATCCTCGGGGGGTACCTGGTCTTACCGCCACAGACCGGGATCAACCTGCCGGTCCTGCCCGCGCTCGACAAGACAACGGTGCCGAGCTTCGCGGCAGCCATCATGTGTCTTCTGCACAAGGACCCGAAGCGGCGACGTATGGCGGTGCAGGAGCGGGCGAGACCCGACATGCGCAAGACGGTGTGGGCCTGTTTTGCGCTGCTTTTCGGCGGCATCATCCTAACGGGCCTGACGAATTCGGAAGGCCTTTTTATCGGGCGCTACCTTCCGGGCCTTCGCCTCTACGACATTGGGTCGATGGCGCTGAATGCGATCGTGATGCTGTTGCCGTTCGTGCTGGCCCGACGCTTCCTCGGCACGCGAGAGGCGCAGATCGCGATCTTGCGCGCGCTGGTTCTGGCGGGACTGGCCTATTCGCTGCTGATTCTCATCGAGGTGCGTCTCAGTCCACAGCTCAATCGGTGGCTCTATGGATTTTACGCCCACTCCTTTGCCCAGCAGATTCGGTTCGGCGGCTTCCGTCCGACGGTCTTCATCGAGCACGGGCTGCGCGTAGCGCTCTTTGTCGCTATGAGTCTTTTGGCTGCTGCCGTGCTCTGGCGGCTCAAACTTTCCCTGATGGAAAAACCAGTCTCGTCCCCCTCCCGGCGCATCAAGGGCTCACTGCCCGGACCGTGGGGATCCTTCGCCCTCTGGCTCTTTGTCGTTCTGATCCTGTGCAAGAGCGTCGGTGCCATCGCGATCACTATCGCACTCCTACCCATCCTATTCTTTCTTTCTCCGCGTGTTCAGATCCTCATCGCTGCCAGTCTCGCCGCAATAGTGCTTTTGTTCCCGATGCTGCGTGGAGCCGATCTCGTTCCCATAGATCCCCTCGTCGGCTGGGCGACAGCTGTCGATCCTGGTCGGGCTGGTTCGCTGCAGTTTCGCTTCGACAACGAAGACATCCTGCTCGACCGAGCCAATGAGAAGCCGCTTGCAGGATGGGGTGGTTTCGGTCGCAATCGAGTCTTCGATCCCGAGACGGGGCGCGACCTCAGCGTCACCGACGGGACCTGGATTATCTTCATGGGCTCTTACGGCTGGCTGGGGTATCTCGCACGGTTCGGTCTTCTAACCTTGCCTCTGCTCCTGCTAGCTCGCCGCGCCGGACGCGCGGACCCGGCCACGGCAGGCCTCGCCCTTGTCCTCGCCGCCAATCTTGTGGATCTCATCCCGAATTCAGGTCTGACGCCCCTGACATGGCTGATCGCTGGCGCGCTGTCGGCCCGGGTTCGGCAAGAGGCCACCGAAACGGCTCCATCACCAAAAAAACGACGACGCCAAGGCTCCGCACGGATCGACGCTACCGCTGCCCCCGTGCCCAGTTCGCACCGCGGCCGGCTGACCTGGGGTGGGGGGCGAACCTGACTGCAGCGTAGACGGCGTATTCGACCGGACCGCAGGCGGCAAGGCCGGACCGGGCGTGGAGCCCGAGACCCGACTTGCCCTCGTTCGCCTCGAGCTCGGAATAGAGACGCCCCAATTCCTTGACCATGGCGTCCTGCCGACGCCGCACGCGAACAAGCGCGCTGAAGCCCTTGACGAGCGGCCAAGAATAGCCGCCGCGACCTCAACCCGCTCTTCTAGCGTAAAAAGCCTGCATAAATAGCTACCCTGGTCGATGGTCAGAAAAATGTACGCAGCGATCATCCATTTGAGATTGGATAAAATCGAACCTTACCGTAGGAATCCGCAAAATATCGGGGTTGCCTAAAACTCATGTCCGGATCCGAAGGTCGTACCTATCTTCTGATCTCGCCCTGCAGGGACGAGTCGGAGTATATGCGCCGCACACTCGACAGTGTCATAGCGCAGAGCGAGCGGCCCGCGAAATGGGTGATCGTGGACGACGGCTCAACCGACGCGACGCCCGAGATCCTCGCCGAGTACGCCGCCCGGCACGACTGGATAGAAGTCATCGCCAAGCCGAACCGCGGCGCGCGCGCCGTGGGGCCTGGCGTCATCGAGGCCTTCTACGCGGGGCTCGAGACTGTCGATCTCGAGGCATACGACTATCTGTGCAAGCTCGACCTCGATCTTGACCTGCCCCATGGCTATTTCGCCGGGCTGATGGACCGGATGGAGGCCGATCCGCGCATCGGCACCTGCTCGGGCAAGCCCTATGTCCGGCGCGGCGACCGGCTGGTCTCCGAGCGCCGCGGCGACGAGATGTCGGTGGGCATGACCAAGTTCTACCGGGTGGACTGCTTTCAGGAAATCGGCGGCTTCGTGCGCGAGGTGATGTGGGACGCGATCGACTGCCACAAGGCCCGGCAAATGGGCTGGCGTGCGGTGTCTTGGGATGACCCAGAACTACGCTTCGAGCATCTGCGCCCCATGGGTTCTTCGCAGACCTCAATCTGGACCGGCAAGCGTCGGCACGGCTACGGGCAGTATTACATGGGCTCCGATCCGATCTTTTACGCAGCGACCTGTGTATTCCGCATGGCCGAGCCGCCCTATGTGCTGGGCGGACTGGCTATGGCACAGGGATATGCAGCAGCATGGGCCAAGGGCGCGCCGCGCCATGAAGATACCGAGTTGCGCGGCTTCATCCGGCGCTACCAGCGCCGCGCGTTGGTCGTCGGAAAGAACCGCGCGGCGGGCGAACAACTGGACCGTTAGACGCGAGCTACGTACGCGCGTGCGGGTCTCTGGTCAGGAGTCTACCTTGACGAATTCACCTGGATCTCTTCGTCATGTCGTTCTTGGAATCTTTGCCCATGACGAAGCCGAGGGGATCGCCGCGATGATCTCGGGCCTTGCCGGGCAGGACATTCTGGGCGACCCCGCGCTCTCGGTGCGGATCCTGCTTCTGGCCAACGGATGCCGGGATGACACGGCTGACCGCGCGCGGTCAGCGTCAGCGGGCACAGCGCTTGAAGACGTGTTCGAGGTGGTCGAAGGCGGGAAATCGCGGACCTGGAATGCCTTCGCGCATGATCTTGCTGGCCCCGAGGCAGAGGTGCTGGTGTTCTGCGACACAGATATCGCCTTCCCCGATCCCACGACCCTGCGCCGACTGGTGGGGTTCCTGACCGATTATCCCGATCTAGTCGCGGTGTCGAGCCGCCCGGTGAAGAACATCACGCACACCCCACCCGCATCGCTGTCGCTGTCCGACAAACTAACCTCGGCCGCCGGAGGCACGCTAAACGATTGGAGGCGCTCGATCTGTGGCCAACTCTACGCGATGCGGGCAGAGGCAGCGCGCGGCTTTCACCTGCCCATCGGCCTGCCGGTCGAAGATGGCTTCGTGCGCGCGATGATTACCACGAATGTTCTGAGCGAGGAGCCGAAATATACGAAGATCGACGGTTCAGACGACATTTTTCATATCTACCGCTCCGAGCGTGGGATCCGCTCGCTTTTGAACCATTCGACCCGGATCGTGATCGGCAGCGCGATGAATGCGGTGCTGTTCGGTCATTTGCGCAGTTCCGCCGTGGATGATCCGCGAGCCGAGCTTTCCCTTGCGGCCAACGACCCTGGCTGGCTGGACCGCCGCATGAGCGACACGCTTCCAACCGCCCGATACGGCTATGTGCCTTGGCATTTCTTGACCAAGAGGATTTCCCGGTTCCCGCAGCAGAAGAGCGCAAGGAAACGGCTAATTCTTCTCGCCGGATTCGGCTTCGACGCGATCGTATGGGTCATGGCGCAGCTTCGAATGGCCCGCGGAGCGGGCGCAGGTTACTGGTAGCTCTCGCCCGTATCTTTAGGCACCCAGAAAAGGCCCGCAAGCTTCTCGGCCTCGCGTGCCACGTCGAATTCGGCCTCCACATGGGCGCGCCCGGCGGCCCCAAAGGAAGCACGCAGATCGGGGTCGCGCAGCAATGTGTCGAGCCTGTCCTTCAGCGTAGGCAGATCGCCCGGCGGCACGCAGAAGCCCGACACGCCGTCCTCGACGAGCTCGGGCACACCCGCCACACGCGGCGCGATAACGGGCACGCGGGCGGCCATCGCCTCCATCAGCACCACCGGCACCCCCTCGGCGAAGGAGGGCAGCGCGAAAATGTCGGCGGTCGCGAGACGCTCGGCCACCTCCGCCTGACCGAGATAGCCGGTGAAGGTCACGCGATCCGACAGGCCCCGGTCACGGGCTTGGGCTTCCAGTGCCGTGCGCTCGGGCCCTTCGCCCACGAGGGTCAGGTGCAGATCGGGGTGGTCGGAGGCCAGTTGGCCGACCGCCTCGATCAGGAGCGCCACGCCCTTAATCGCGGCCAGACGACCGACGAAGACGATCTCCGCTCCCTGGACCGCGCGGCTGGCGACCCCATCGTAAAGCGACGGCACGACGCCGCAATGGACGATATGCATGCGGTCCCAGTGGATCTGGTCGGCGAAGATCATGCCCTGGGCCCGGGCGAAATGGCTGATGCAGGCCACGAATTTCGCCCGCGCGATCTTCTCGTCAATGCGCCAGTGCTCGGGCGCGAAAAACTCCATCGGGCCATGCATCGTGTAGCTGTAGGGCAGACCTGCCATCTCGGCGGCGAGCATCGCCACCGAGCAGCTCGAATTGCCGAAATGATTATGCAGGTGGCGCGCCCCGATGCGCTGCAGATGGCGCGCGAGAACCCCGGCTTGTAGGAAATAGAACAGCTGCCAGAGCGTCGCCTTCACCCCCGGCGGCCGTGTCGCCAGCGCCAGCCGCGCTGCCGAGAGCCAGCGGCGGGGGCGGCGCAGCAGTGCGGCGTGATCGCCGATGAGTGCTGCGGGGCGTTTCGCGCGGCTCTGCACCTGAAAGGTCGCGGCATGCTCGGCCCGCTGTTCGGGTCCCACATGATGGCTCGCATCAGTGCCGCGGATCGAACATGTGCGGATGTCGAGGCCCAGCTCGCGCAGTGCCGCCACCTCGCGCTGGATGAACGTGTCCGTGGCGCGGGGGTACTCACCGGTTAGGTAGGCGACAGGCGCACTCATACGCCCAGATCCGTGTCCAGTCGGAACGGGCGTGCTTCGGTGTCGGCCCCCAGCCAATCGTCGGCTCGCGCGGTGGAATACCGCAACGGCTTGAACCGGGCCGCCAGCGTCGCCTCGCGCAGACCCGTCGGCAGCCGCCGGTCGATGGAGGGCAAGAGATCGGCTCCCAGATCGGCGATGCTGGCCAGCCGCATCAGCGGCTTGCGCGGGACACGGATGGCGCGCAGGCCGCGCGCCGCGATCCAGTCGGACTGGCGCGGCGGGTCGGAGGAGACGAGGTTGACGACGCGAATGCGCCCGCCTCCCGAGAGCACCGGCAGGTCGTCCGCCGGTCCGCCTTCGGCCAGCGCGAGTGCCACGAGACGGCGCGCGCAGTCTTCCACATGGATCGCCGGAACCGTCGCGCTGCCGCCCGGGCATAGAACCCGCTTGCCGCGCCGCCAGCCCAGCCGCGCCGTCCAGTCCACCCCGTTGCCATAGATCGCGCCGGGCCGGGCGATGCGCAGGTCGAGTCCGCCATGTTGCGCGACACGGATGGCACGAAGCTCCTGCGCGATCTTGGCTTGGGCATAGGCGTCGCGGCGGACCGGCGCACGGTCGACCGGGCTGGTCTCGTCGAGCGTCGCGCCGTCGGGCAGGGCCGCGACCGCATAGACCGAGAAGGACGAGACCAGCACTAGCCGCGCATCCGCTCCGAGCCCCGAGATCAACGCATCGGTCGCGGCCAGCGTGTCGCGGGCATGAGCCGCGCCGTCGCCCGATCCGGCAGCAGCATGAATCACCGCCAGCGCACCGTCGAACAGCGCGGAGTCGGGTGCTCCCTGCGCGAGATCATGGTTCCAGACGGCAATCTCCGGGTCATCCTGCCATGCGGCGGGCGGGGCGCTGCGGATCATGGCGCGCACGGGATGTCCGGCAGCGCGCGCCGCTGTGACCAGGTGGCGGCCCAGATAGCCCCCGGCACCGGTGATGACGAGCGCGCTCATGCCGTCTGCCTCGGCGGTGCGATAGGCGTAAAGCGCGTGACCGGCGCATAGGGCATCCGCTCCAGCGCGCCGTCGAACCCGGCCGTCGCACCGGAGGGGTGGGTGCCGTGGTGGCAGGCAAGCGTCACCTCGGCCAGATGGGCTGCGAAATCGGCATCCGTGCGCGGTCGGTCGCCGCTCCGGATGGCGCGCGCCATGTCCAGAATAGCGCGGCAGAAGTCCCGCGTCTGCGAGCCACGATACGCCGCAATCTTCTCCTTGTCGCCGTCGAGGGTCACGGTTTGCGCGCGCCCGAGGAAGCGGCGGCGGCGCAGGGTGCGATACCGGCGGATCTTGATCGGGGAGGTGTCAGAACGTGGATCCTCCACCTCGATGGCACCCTCATCTCCCCACAGAACCAGCTTGTGGTCGTGACCGGCATAAATCCCGTTGGTCATGCGCGCGACCTCACCGCCCTCGAACCGCAGCGTGGCGACCGAAAGATCGGGGATCTGGGGCAGGTCCAGCCCCTCGATCTTGTCGGGCATCAGCTCCTCGGCATGGGCGGTCAGGCGCGTGACCGGGCCAAACATGGCGCAGAGCCAGCTGAGCACGTAGCCGGCATGCTCCACCGTACAACCGGTGGCGTACTCGTCCACCGCGGGCCAGGCCATGCCCGCCTCGTTGACCCAGCGATGCACCGGTGCGCGCGGCACCATCCCGTCCTCCATCTCCGCGTGGACTAGGCGGATGCGCCCCACGGCGTCCTCCCGCACCAGCCGCCAGAGCGTCTGCGCCACGGGCCCCAGAAGCGTGCAGGGTGCCGAGACGAGATGCAGCCCCTTTTCGCGGGCCAGATCGGCAAGTTCGCGGGCATGATCGAGGCGCATCGCCAGCGGCTTTTCGGTATAGACATGCCTGCCCGCCTGCAGCAGCGCCCGCGTCGTCTCGTAATGGGCATGGGGGTTGGTCAGGTTGAGAACGATATCCGCATCGTCCGCCAGAAGCGCGTCGAACGAGTCGTAGACGGACGCTCCGGTGAGCTGCGCCATGGTTTCGGCGCGTGCGCGGTGGCTGTCATGCACTCCGACGAGATCGAGCCCGGGATGCATCGCCAGCGTCAGCCTGTACATGTTGGCCACATATCCGCATCCGAGCATCGCGATGCGCGTTCGGTTTTCCATGTGCTGCCTGTCCGATTACTTCGGGGCCTGTCTATAACGCAGGTGCAGTATCTGTATAGATGGCGCAGCATCCGCTTGAGCAGGCCCGCCGACCGTGACGAAATCGACCTCTCCGCTGTCCTTCGCCCCCGCCCCGACCGCGCCGGGCGAAGATGTCCATATCACCCATCCCGATCGGGCCGGTTTTCTCGACGATCTCGCCATGCGCATGGCGGCCCGCGAAGGGTTCACCGTCGCCACGATCAATCTCGACCATATCGTCAAGCTTCGGCGCGACGCGGCATTCGCTTCGGCCTATCGCGCCCATAGCCATGTGGTGGCGGACGGCAATCCGATTGTATGGCTGTCGCGGGTCGCAGGGCAGAAGGTCGATCTCATCCCTGGCTCGGAACTGATCGAGCCGCTCTCGATCCGAGCCGCGGCGGCGAATGTCGGTGTGGCGCTCGTCGGGGCAACCGACGAAACGCTGGAGGCTGCCGCCACCGCGCTCGAAGCATCGCATCCGGGGCTTCGGGTGGCGTGCCGGATTGCGCCCCCCATGGGGTTCGACCCGGACGGGAACAAAGCCACCAGGATCGCGGAAGAGCTGCGCAAGGCCGATGCGGGCCTCTGTTTTCTCGCACTCGGCGCGCCGAAGCAGGAGCGGCTGGCGGTGCGGCTGGCACAGGAGGTGCCGGGTTGTGGGTTCGTCTCGATCGGAGCCGGGCTCGACTTCATTGCCGGCAGCCAGACGCGCGCTCCCTTCTGGGTACGACGCCTTGCGCTGGAATGGGTCTGGCGGATGGCAAGTAACCCGCGTCGACTGGCCGCGCGTTACGCGGCCTGCATCGCCATCCTGCCCGGGCTCGCACTCAAAGCGTTGCGCGCCCGGGCAAGGGGCTGAGGCTCAGGCGACCAGCGCTTCGTCGCGGAACCAGTCAAGCTCCTCTTCAGCGATATTCTCGAAGGTGATCGTATCGGTACCGTTCGACAGAGTCGCCGTCGTTCCGTCATGGATCAACACATCCGCAACAGTCTGACCGTCGTTCAGATAGTCGTTGAGGATAAGCTGGTCGCCTTCGGAAAAATCCTTCACCCTGTCTTGCCCGTCGCCTGCGCGGAACACGAACGTATCCGCACCGGTACCACCGACCAGAACGTCGTTGCCGGTCCCGCCCTCAAGCGTATCGGCACCGCCCCCTCCGCTCAGAAAATCGTTTCCTGCACCAGCGTTGACGCTGCTGTCCTCGTCGCGGCCGAGAAAGCGGTCGTTGCCTGATCCCATTACGAAACTGTTCGTATCAGCAACCACCGTCCCGAGCGCCTTCGCGACGTCGAGACCATCGCCGAGATAGATGCCGTCCCGAGCAGTCTTGCCTTCGTTGAGGGTCCAGTAGTTGGCCGACACGCTCTGCCCGTCGATCTCGGCGGTCGCGCCTGTTTCGACGACCGTATAGGCGCCCTTACAGGAGACGTTGAGACCCAAGGCCTTGCCGGTCTCCGACCAGCGGTTGAGGGAGTCGATCTGGACGCCGACACCGTCGGTATCGTCGACCGTGAAGACCAGCGACGCGTCGGTCGGTCCGCCCAGCACCGTGGTGCCGCCCGGACCCTTAACGCGCACCGCGTCCTCGGCCCCGATTCCCTCGAGGATAAGGCTGTCGCTGCCGTTCGAGATGACCATGCCCTCGTCGGTGTAGGAGATCATGTCCTCGAAGCTCTGCCCGGCGAAGCGGTAGCCCGTCAGGTCGAGGATATCGTCGCCGTCGTAATCGGAGATCCGGTCGGCCCCGTCGCCCACGCGGGCCACGAAGCGATCCGCCCCCGCGCCGCCGATGAGGATGTCATCGCCCTTGCCGCCGACGATCACGTCCTGCCCGTCGCCGCCGTCGAGCGTATCCGCCCCGCCACGCCCGTCCAAATAATCGTTGCCCGCCCTCGCATATACGGCGTTGGCCTCATCGCGGCCCATGAAGCGGTCGTCGCCCGCGCCCATGATCACCGGGTTGCCCTCAATAAGAGTGCCGAGCGATTGCGCCACGTCGAGCGCATCTCCGAGCTTCTCCCCGTCACGGGACAGACGCCCTTCGTTCACAGTCCAGTAATTGGCGGTCACGGTTTGGCCGCCGATCTCGATGCTCGCGTCCTTGAGACTTGCCACGTAGACCGCGTCGACCTCACCCATACCCAATGCGGCACCGAGCTCGGACCAGCGATTGACGGAGGAAATTTCGAGACCCCGAGCATCGGGGTCGAGAAGTTCGGCCATCGGCTCGGACTCGGGGAGGGCTTCCACGAATTCGGCCTGCTCGGGACTCGAGATGAGATCCGGTGACTTCCCGACCTCGAGGTCAGGAATGTCGTCCTCGAGCGCCGCCTCGTCGGTCTCTTCCGTCGGCGTGGACGGCAGGATCAGTGTGCCGTCGTTCGCCTCGATGAGGGCTTCGAGCCGGACGACTTCCTCCTCGCCGAATTGCAGCTCCTCGACATGGATCAGAAAGTCGCTGCCGTCTGGACCGGTGACACGATAGCCCTCGCCCTCGGCCACCAGGGTGTAGGCAGCTGCCGGACCTTCGAAGACCGCCCGATCGACACCATCGCCGCCGTTGATCCCGTCATTGCCACCGCCCGCGACGAACACATCGTCGCCGTCGCCACCGAGCAGGTAATCCTCCTGCGATGTGCCCACTAGCAGATCGGCTTCAGCGGTCCCTTTCGTCGTCACGCCCTGCTGATAGTGCTCGCCACCTTCGGTGTCCCACCACGGGGTTTCGCTGGCATTGAGCTCGTTGAGGACGTCACCGCGCAGGGTGGTGGTGTCGAGGGATTCGTAGATGCCCCAAGAGCCCCATTTCGACGGCTTAGTCATGTCGCCGAACTGCATGTAGGCCCCATCGCTGACCTCGGCCCAGCTTTCCCAAGACTCGGCGTAGAGATCGGCCATTTCCGGAGTGTTAACGAACTCAGCCATGAAATCGCTGAGGATTGCGACATCCGTATCGGTCAGACCTTTGACGGCGAAGGAATGGTGCAGGTGCTGGCCGCCCTCGTAGGCGGTCATTTTCAAGCCAAACTGGTCTGCAACAGCTTTCTGGTCGCCCAGATGCTGAGCAGTGTCCGGGATTGAACTGTTATAGTCCGGATCGCGCATCTTTTCGTAGAGATAGGCGGCAGCGTCGACCTGCGGATCCTTGATCGCCGCGAGAAGCTCATCGCGGTAGTCTTCGCGCCCGATCGCGGAGCCTCCGAAATAGGTCGTCAGCGCCACCTCGTCGAACACGCCCTTGGGGTCGACATAGGTGTCGGGCTCGTTCTCGCGCCAGTGCTCTGGATTCATCAGCCGCTGGGTGACCCACGGGTTCCCCGCCTGTGTGCCGATGACGTTGCTCAGTCGCGCATCCGTCTCCTCACCGAACACGTCTTGCCAGATCAGCGCCGTCTCGACCGCTTTCTTGGCATGGTAATCGATGAAGCCGGGACCACCCTCGACACCCCAGTCCTCGGCAGCTTTGTCATAAAGCCAACGGGTCTGCTCGAATGCAAAGTTCCAGACCTCGTTCGAATACTCGACCTTCGCCGTCAGCGACGGGTCGAGGTTGTCTCGCACATAGGTCGCGAAATTACGGATATATTCCGCGTCCGCTTGGTGAGGCATGGTGAACCACGGATCCGCACCCACTTCGTTGGCGAGCTGCACCATGTGCTCGAGAGCGACGCCACCACTAGGTCCACCATCCGGCGTCGGCCTCTGATCCCAGGACACGACATCCGAATTATTCGTCCCTATCCAGTCCATGAAGCGCAGCTCCCGCGCGTCCTCTATAAGAGCCAGCCAGTCGGGGTTGAACACCGCGCCTGCCTCGTAAAGGGGGAGATTCTCTTCCTTCACAATCGAAATATCGCGCAGGTGGTTTCCCGTCCCGCTCGGATCGGTGTCTTGGATATTCAGGTAGATATTGCCACCGTAGGCCTGAAACTTCAGTTGTCCCGGTTCCGAAGGCAGCATCGTTACATCGCCCGAAATACGCAGATCGCCCTCGCCCTCGTAGTCGACGACGTAGACTCCCTCGCGCCGATCGACGCTTTCGGAATGGTCACTCCATTGCCAGATAGTCCCGATCTTCTCGACGCCCTCGGGGATCTCGGTCGGCCAGCCATTCTCATCGAGATAGCCACCTACCTCGAGATCATCCGCCGACGTCCCACCCCATTGCCCCGGCTCGTGCCCGATCCATTCCCGCGCCATCTTCATAATGTCGAGAAACTGCAAGCCGGGGCGGTAGTCGCGAACGCCGCTGAGGTTCAAAGCCAGTGTCGGATTGTCCAGCCCGCGAAGATCCTCGGCCGAAGCTGTCGTCGTGTTGAGTGCCATCAGTGCCGCTCCTGTCAACATGCGCAGCGCAGTCCCCATGGCACCGCACCAGCGTCTTCGTGTTATCGTTCGGGCCATGACTCACCTCGAAGTTGTGCCTTGGCAGGGCGGGAATGTGTCGGAGTCGGGATTACTACACCCCAGTTTGTGGCTAAACCTTAACCACGTTCGCCCGGCGGTTTTCCCCCACACGTCGTCGATGACGGGTCAGGAAAACTCCAGGATCACCCCGTGCAGGTAGCCGTAGGCCGCCCCATCCGCCACCGCGAGGGATAGCGACACCAGACCCGAAGGTGGCACCGCAACCTGTGTGAACGTGACCTGGTTCGAGATCGCGTCACTGGCCGCGTTCAGTTCCAGCGTCTCGACCGACGCCCCCGCCATCAGCGTCAGCGCACCACGCCGGTTGGTACCGCCCGCGTTGCGCAGACCCATGGCGTTCACCGTCAAGATATCGCCCGGCGTCAGGTCTTCCCAGGTCAGCGTGTAGACTTGGCTCCCCTGCACGTAGAGGCCCTTCAGGTGGTCGGAGGTGTGAAACCGTGTGTCGGACACGCGCGCAAAGGCGTTCGCGTCGTCGGGGATTTCGGTCCTGTTCTGATACTGTCCGCCGGGATAGAGCAGGATATGCGGGTCGAACGTGCCATCGGTGTTCGAGGCTCCCCAGAACCACGGATGGTTCTGTGTCACGCTCCCCGAAATCGTTCCGAACAGATTGCGGGCCGCGTTCCATGTAAAATTTTTCGGATCGCCCGGGCCCTGAAAGTCACTACCCCGGTTCGTGTAGACGATGCTCTTGCCAGCCCGGCTCGTATCCGCCGCGATCCCCAGCGCCCGTCCGGCGGTCTTGGCCAAGATGTAACGCGCGATGGCTGCGCCGTAGCCATGGATGCCGTCGTTATTGGTCAGATCGGGAAAGCGGTCGGCCAACGCATAGGGGTCCACATAGGGCACACCGTTACCGTCCACCCAATCCGGCATCAGCGCCGCGATGCGCGGATGAATGATAGCCTCGTTATAGGGTAGTGACCCGTTCACCTCCGTCGCGTCGTCATCGGGATCGACAGAGTTCTCCTCCGTGTAGCCGCTGTCCTTGCCGTAGAGCCGCTTTGTCAACGGCAGCGGCAGGAAGGTGTCCGCCGCGGTGATGTCTGCGATTAGCCCGTCGTAGTCGGCCTCGAACTCCGCCTGCCTGCCGGGAAACGGACGTGACCCGGAGACGTTGTTGCCGCCGATATGAGCGATGTAGAAGTTCGACCACTCGTCCGCCGCGAGATCGCCCTTGGCAGTCGCGAACTCCGCGCGTGCATCCACGATCTTGTCGCCGCTCGATGCATAGGAGTGCAGCGTGCCGGTGTGGCCTGCCCCCTGAAAAGTGGTCCTCCCTGAAGTAGGCTTTCGAGCCAGATGGAGGATAGAGGAATGCCCCAGAAGAAGCACAAGCCCGAGGAGATCGTCGCGAAGCTGCGGCAGGTCGATGTAT
>Ga0208934_1000254_pt1 | contig 31271 bp, 26 predicted proteins | sample MalvirDeepMed_s2_FD_184243 | JGI IMG/M metagenome (GOLD analysis project Ga0208934, IMG submission 184243) | Marine viral communities from the Global Malaspina Expedition - Malaspina viral metaG DeepMed_s2 (SPAdes) (version 2) | ecosystem: Environmental > Aquatic > Marine > Oceanic | place... | reverse complement strand
AGAGGATAACTCGGGCGCGGATGCCAAGCCGCCTGTCGCCACCCGCGCCGATATCGAGGATGCAGAGCTGATCGACGACACCCCCGCAGGCACCGTCGATCCGGTTGAAAAACCAGCGACCCAGCCCGAGAAATAGCGCGGGGCCCAAAGGTGAACGAAAACAAAGGCCGGCACGTATTGTGTCGGCCTTTTGCGTTGCAGCCTATGTCTAACCTGCCTTTTGGTGTCTTATCGGATGACGGGGCTGCCGCAGGGGCGTATGTCTGTGACACGACTATTGCAAAGGATATGCCCCATGCCCGCTGATGATTTTGTATTCCCCCCCGCGCCACAGGCCAGCCTGGCTGTGCAGGGCACCGACGCCCGTTTTCCCATGCGCCGCATTTTCTGCGTGGGTCGCAACTACGAGGCGCACGCCCGCGAGATGGGCAAAGATCCGACGCGTGAGGCTCCGTTCTTTTTCACCAAACCCGCCGATGCGGCGCTGGATACGCCTTGCACCATCCCCTATCCGCCCCAGACAGAGGATCTGCACCACGAGATCGAGCTGGTGATCGCCATCGGCAAAGGCGGGCGCAACATCGCGGAAGCTGACGTGATGGATCACGTCTGGGGGGCTTCGGTCGGGATCGACCTGACCCGCCGTGACCTGCAGGCAGAGGCGAAGAAAGCCGGTCGGCCATGGGATTGGGGCAAGGCCTTTGACAACTCCGCCCCGATTGCCGCGCTGAAACCCATCGCCGATGTCCCGTCTGTGGAACAGGGGCGCATCTGGCTTGCCGTGAACGGTGAGGTGCGGCAGGACGCCGATCTGGCCGATCTGATCTGGTCAGTGCGCGAACATGTGGCGATCTTGTCGCAATCTATGGCGCTGGCCCCGGGGGATATCATCATGACGGGCACACCAGCCGGTGTCGCCGCCCTTGTTGAAGGGGATGTCGTGACCGGCGGCGTTGACGGGATCGCGACGCTTGAGGTGACGATAGGCCCCCGCGTCTGAGCCCCAGCATCGCCCCGCGACAAAAGCGCCCGTTGAAATCACGGGGGTGCCCCCTAGGTTATAAGATGATTCATACATATGGGAAATCGCAATGAAACATCTCTATAGCGCTCTACTGGCCACCGTAATCGCGGTTCCGGCCCTGGCAGACAGCCATAGCATGGGTGACGCAGACGCCGGCGAAAAGCAGTTCGGCAAATGCAAAGCCTGCCACATGATCGTGGACGACGCTGGCGAAACCTTCCAGCGGGGCGGCAAAGTCGGTCCGAACCTTTACGGTATCATCGGCAAGCAGGCCGGCACCGTCGAAGACTATCGCTATGGCGATGATCTGGTCGCCGCCGGTGAAGCCGGTCTGGTCTGGGACGAAGCTAATATGGCCGAATACCTGCAGAACCCCACCGATTTCCTGCGCACCACACTGGATGACAAGAAAGCCCGTTCGAAGATGTCGTTCAGAATGCGCAAAGGCGGCGAAGATGTTGCGGCCTATCTCGCGACGATCTCTCCCGAAGCCGAGGCCGCAGCAGACGCGCCCATGGCCGACGATGCAGAGGCCGAGAAAACCGAATAAGCGGCTCTAACCCGCCTGATTGGCCCGCGTTTCCAGAGGGGAGCGCGGGCTTTTTTATGAGTTTAGCTGTTCAGATCAGACCAGCAGGGCAGCAGATCGCCCGCCGCCGGTGTCGCGTGATAGGCTGCCCGCGCAATCGCCCGCGCCAGACACAGTGACGCGGCATGGCCGATCAGCGGCAGAATGCCCTCGGCAACCTCATCCGCGCCGATGCTCAGGCCAAAGACCAGATCACCGTCATATGGGGTGTGCGCAGGCACCGTAGCCCGTCCGATCCCGTCATGGGCCGCAACGGACATCCGCTGGCATTGCGCCTTTGTGAGGGTCGCATTTGTAGCGACAATCGCGATCGTCGTATTCTCGCGCGGGGACATCGACGCCATCTTGCGGCTTTCCATCATCATGCCCAGCCCCGTCGCCGGGTCCGGACCCATGCCGCCGAACTCTGCATCCACCTCGAAGGGGGCGGCGTAGAAGTGACGGTCACCCGGCGTGGTGACAGCCCCCACCGGATTGGCCGCGACCAATGCGCCGACCATTGTCCCATCCGGCAGTTGCAGTGACGCGGACCCGAGCCCGCCTTTCACCATCGCGCTTAGCGCGCCGGTGCCCGCGCCGATGGTGCCAAGCGTGAAATCTTCAGCCGCGGCGTCATAGGCGGCACGGCCCAAGGCGCGGTAGGGGTTCTCTGCCCACGTCTTGTCACCGCCGTTCAGCAGCTCGAACAGGATCGCCCCCGGCACCAGCGGGATCGTGGCATCGCCCAGCCGGAACCCGCGCCCTGCCGCGCGCAGCCCGTCCACCACGCCCGAACAGGCATCCAGCCCGTAGGCCGACCCGCCCGACAGCACCAACGCATCCACCGTGGCGACCGATTTATCGGGGGCGAGCAGATCCGTCTCGCGCGTGCCGGGGGCACCGCCCATCACATGGACAGAGGCGGTAAAGGGGTCATCCGCCAGCAGCACCGTCGTGCCGGATTTCAGCGCATCGTCCTGCGCGTTTCCCACCCGAAGGCCGGGCACATCGGTGATCAGGTTTCTGGGTCCGGGTTTCATAGGGCAGGGCCTTTGGTTGGTGCGGGACGCTCCGCGGGGAGTTTATTTGGCAAAATGAAGCAGGGGCATCACAGATCCGGCAAACGGGGCGCGGCGGCGAGGAGTTTTTGTGTGTAAGGGTGTTGCGGGCGATCAAAGACGTCGGCGGTGGCACCTTGTTCAACGATCTGCCCCGATTTCATCACCAGCACCCGGTCCGTGACCGTGCGCACCACGGACAGATCGTGGGAGATAAAGAGATAGGTCAGGTCATAGGCGCTGCAAAGCGCGGCCAGCAGATCAAGGATCTGCGCCCGAACCGAGACGTCGAGCGCGCTCACCGCCTCGTCAAAGAGGATGAGGTCGGGCCGGATGATCAGGGCGCGGGCGATGGCAATGCGCTGGCGCTGCCCGCCTGAAAATTCGTGGATGTATTTGGTCGCATCTTCCGGCGACAGCCCCACGGCGGTCAGCGCATCGGCGATGGCATCGCTGCGGGCGCGGCCCTTGGGCGGGTCGGGCAGCAGGTGGAAGGGTTCGGTGATCAACCGGTCCACGCGGTGGCGCGGGTTGAAGCTGCCGAAGGGATCCTGGAACACCACCTGCATTTTGCGCCGCACGGCAAGATCGGGTTTGCTGCCGCTATAGACCGCTGCACCGTCCAGCGTGATGCTGCCCGATTGCACCGGTTCCAGACCCAAAAGCGCCCGTGTCAGGGTCGATTTCCCGCAGCCGCTTTCGCCGACGAGGCCAAGGCGTTCCCCCCGTTGCAGGGTGAAGGACACGTTATCGACGGCGCGGAACCGACCCGGTTTGCCGAACAGCGTCTTGCGCGGCAGGGCGTAATCGCGGCTCACGTTTTCCACCTTCAGCAGCGGTTGCGGAGGCGGGGCGGCAGGCAGGGCGACCGCATGGGTCGAGGCGGCAAACAGCATTCGCGTATAGGGGTGGCGCATGGTGTGCAGCAGGCCCTGTGTGTGCCCCTGTTCGACGATCTCTCCCTTGCGCATGACGATGATGCGGTCGGCCATATCGGCGACCACCGCCAGATCATGGGTGATCATCAGCAGCCCCATCCCGTCCTCCCGCGCCAGCGATTTCAGCAGATCAAGGATCTGCGCCTGGGTCGTGACATCCAGCGCGGTGGTCGGTTCATCGGCGATCAGCAAGCGCGGCCGCAGCGCGATCGCCATCGCGATCACCACCCGTTGGCGTTGCCCGCCCGACAGCTCGTGCGCGTAGCGGGACAGGGGAAAGCGGTCATTTGGCAGGCCGACCCGCTCAAGCGTCTCGGCGGCTTGGCGGGCCGCGGCGTGACGTGACACGGTTTTGTCGTGGATCCGGATGGTTTCCGCCACTTGATGGCCGATGGTCTGCACCGGGTTCAGCGCCGTCATCGGTTCCTGAAACACCATGCCGATGTCATTGCCGCGGATCGCGCAAAGCTCGGCTTCGGGCAGGGCCAGCAGGTCTTGATCGCCCAGCATGATATGACCGCGCGCCTGCGTCCCCTTGGGCAGCAGTTGCATCGCCGCCAGCGCGGTCATGGATTTGCCCGAGCCGCTTTCGCCGGTGACGGCCACGATCTCTCCGGCGTCGACAGAGAGGGTCACGCCTTGCAGGATATTGAACCGGTGGATCGCCACCGACAGGTTGGTGATGCTGAGCAAGCTCATATCCGGCGCACCCGCAACCGTGGGTCCAGCGCATCGCGCAGCCCGTCGCCCATCAGGTTCAGCCCCAGCACCGTCAGAATGATCGCGAACCCCGGCACCAGTGCCATATGCGGGGCGATGCTGACCATGGTCTGCGCATCTGCCAGCATCCGCCCCCAGGACGGCGTCGGCGGCTGCGCGCCCAGCCCGACATAGGACAGCCCTGCCTCGGCCAGAATGCCGAGGCTGAACTGGATCGTCCCCTGCACGATCAACAGATTGGTCACATTGGGCAGGATATGTTCGACCGAGATCCGCGCCGCCGATTTACCCGCGACCCGCGCGGCGAGGATGAACTCTCGCTCCCATAGGCTAAGCGCGGCACCACGGGTGATGCGCGCAAAGACGGGAATGTTGAAGATGCCGATGGCGATGATCGCGTTCACCGCGCTGGCCCCGAAGATCGCTGTGATCAGGATTGCGATCACCAGTGAGGGGAAGGCAAAGACCAGATCGTTGCCGCGCATGATGATCTCGTCCACCAGCGACCCGCGTTTGGCTGCCGCCCACAGACCAAGCGGCACGCCAAGGCCCATGCCGATGCCCACCGCCACCAGCGCCACGGCGATAGAGGTGCGCGCGCCGACCATGATCATGCTCAGGATGTCGCGGCCAAAGTGATCGGTGCCCAGCAGATGCGCGCCGCCGACCCCTTGCAGCTTGTTCGGGATATCCATCGCCGTATGGGAAAACGGCGTCCAGACAAAGGATACAAGCGCGGACAGCAGAAAGACCGAGGTCAGCAGCGCGCCAAGGATCAGGTTCCGGTTCATGCGCGCGCCCTCAGACGCGGGTCAACCGCCGCATAGGCCAGATCCACAAGGAAGTTCACCACAATGACCGAAAAGACCAGCAGCATGACCACGGATTCCACCACGATCAGATCCCGCGCCGAAATGGATTGAAACACCAGCCGTCCAAGCCCCGGCAGATAGAACACCTGTTCGATGATGATCGACCCCGCCAGCAGGAACGAAAATTGCAGCCCGATGATCGTCAGAACAGGGATCAGCGCATTGCGTAACCCGTGCCGCCACAGCGCTTGTCTTTCGGTCAGCCCTTTGGCGCGGGCGCTGCGCATATAGTCTTCGCCCAAGACATCCAGCAGCGCAGACCGCATGACCCGCGCCAGAATGGCCGCCTGGGGCAGGGCTAGCGCAATGGCGGGCAGGGTCAGGGCGTGCAGCCCCGTCAGCACGCCTTGATCCCAGCCGACAAAACCGCCGGCGGCGAACCAGCGCAGATTGATGGCGAATATCAGCACAAGGATCATCGCGAACCAGAAATTGGGCACCGCGACCCCCAGTTGTGTGGCCCCCATGACCCCCATATCACCGGCTTTGCCACGCCGTGCCGCCGCATAGATCCCCGCGGGAAAGGCGATCAGCGTGGACAGCCCAAGCGCGTACAGCGCCAGCGGCAGGGACACCCAAAGCCGCGCGGCGATCATCTCGGACACGGGGGTGCGGTAGGTATAGGAGGTGCCGAAATCCCCCTGCAGCAGCCCGCCGACCCAAGCCAGATAGCGCGCCGGTTTCGATGCATCGAGCCCAAGTTCACTGCGCAAAGCAGCAAGCGTTTCAGGCTGCGCATTCATCCCCAGCATAAAAGAGGCCGGGTCACCGGGGGCAACTTCGATAAGGGTAAAGATCACCAGCGACGCAACAGCCAGGCTGATACAGAGCGAAAGCAAACGTTTGAGCGTGTACCGGATCATGCGGCCGAAGGTAGGCGCGCAAATCAACAGCGTCCAGCGCAGAAAAACCTTTTTAAGGCGAGCGGGTTACCCGTCGCTCTCTTTTTGGTGAAGCGATTAGTTTTGTGACATGGGAACCAATTCGCGCTGCACGGGGTTGGGTATGCAGAAACGAGAAATTAGGAGCTTAACAATGACCAATACATTTAAAACACTCGCCATCGCCGCCCTTATGGGTACCGTATCCGCACCAGCATTTGCTGCTGCACATGCCAGCCCTTCGATGTCATGTGCCGAATTTAATGAGCTGTCGAAAGACGACCAGATGATGGTGGCTTCCGCTGCGATCGCAGAGATCGATGACGGTGACAACGGTGGTTCCATCGGTGGCAGTGGGCGTGACAAAGAAACAACAACAACCGTAACCGCTGCCGAAGCAACGGACGATGAGTCTGTAGAAGGTTCGCTGGAAGGTGACCTGAAAGCTGTGGAAGACACCGGTGGTAACACTGCTGAATCCAACATGACAGCAGAGCCAATGGACGAAGCCGCGATGGAACAGTTCATGGTTGTATGTAACCAGAACCTTGACGCCACCGTAGGTGAGGCCGCTGCTGGTCTGCCAGGCGACAAATAAGACTTAACCCTTCAGGGTTTTGTGGGCGGGTGCAGAGATGCGCCCGCCTTTTTTGTGCGATACAGCCTACGATACAGTGACAATACCGCGTTTTAGGGTCAGGCGCGGGCCTCTGCCGTTGTCACTGTGTTACGGGTCCGAATTGCCTTGCTCGCCTGTTGCCGGGCCAGATCAGCGCTTGCTTGCAGGATCAGGCGCGAGGGGGCCTTACCCTTGCCGCGCGCAGGCAAGCCGTGCTGGTTCAACACCTGTTTCTTCTTCAGGAACACGCGTGCTGTAGGGCCATAGACCTTGGCGACTTCTTCGCGGTTGACGCGCCCTGTGCCCAAGGCGGGCAGTACCTTGGAGAATGCCGCGCGATGCGGTTTGCTCATCTGCGTCAGCGCCATCGGGCCGGGGTAGAAGCTTTCCGACGGGACGTTCTCTGCAAAGATCACCTGATGGTCGTCGAACATCAGGTGAACGTAGGTGACCGATTTCTTGCCCTTGGCGATGCGCACGCCTTTGGCCGCGTCGGCAAGATGTTTGGCGCGGGCAAAGCTGTCGCCCCTCTGGCCGACCAAAACACCATGTTGCTGCGAGACAAGAAGATCCCGTTCGGCACCGAAAGTGCCACGTTTGATCAGCACGGGATGCAGATGTGATCCCATTTGCATTTGTCCGGCATCGTAAGACCGCGTGTTGATCCAGCGGATTTTCTGCGGGCCGTTGTCCATTGTGGTGACAAGATCGCCGACACGCAGGTCTTCGACCAAGACATCCCCGCGCGGCGTGCGGATGGCGGTGCCTTTGCCAAAGCAGACAACGCCGGTGTTGTCATAGGTAAAGTGCTGCGCCTGCACGCCGATGAACTTGAGCGACCCATCCTCGAACTTGGAATTATAGGTGTAATCCGTGGTCTCGAAGTTGGACTGATCCAGAATGCCATTGTCTTCATAGTCAGCGCGCAGATCGAAGATCTTGTCGTAATAGCCGCTTAGATCAATGAAATCATTATTGGTGGTGTCGTCGTCATCCAGCGGGCCGGTATTGCCCGCGTTGAAATCGGTGATCGTGTCGTGACCGCCGGAGTAGACGAATACGTCATCGCCGTCGCCGCCTGTCAGCTGGTCATCGTCCTGACCGCCGTCCAGCGTATCATTGCCGTCGCCCCCGATCAGGGTATCGCGGCCCGCGTCGCCGTGCAGATTGTCGTCGCCACCGCCGCCATCGATTGAATCATCGCCGTCGCCGCCGGACAAGCTGTTGTCCTGTGTCCCGCGCGCGGTGATGGTGTTGTCTTTGCTGTCGCCCTTGACCGACGCGGCAGAGTTCTCGAGCGCGACGTTTTCAAAGTTCAGCAGATCGCCACGGTCGTTTCCTGCGTGGTCCAGCCGGCTGGCGGCAAGATCGACGGTGTGATCCGCCCCCAGCCCGCTGCCCGCGACATAGGTATCGATGCCATCGCCCGCATCGATGACGGAGTTCGCGTCGTCCGCTGTGGTGCCCGCCTCGCGGATGATCCGGTCGTCGCCCGTCCCGGCGTCGATGTCATAGGCACCATCACCAACCTTGATCGTGTCATCGCCTGCACCGGTATCAACCGCGACACCGCCAATGCTGGCATCCACATAATCCGATGAATTGGTCAGAACCAGCTTTTCAATCTCGGTGAAGGAAACGCTGTTGGGCCCTTCGGTCGCGGTGCCTGACTCTGCGCCGGTATAGGTGACAGAGACACCTTTGCTCAGCGCGTCGAAGGTGACGACATCATAGTCCTTGCCGCCTTCGCCACCGGCGATTTTATCGGTGCCGAAATCATCTTCCATGACAAACAGATCGGCGTCATCCCCGCCCGACATGGCATCATTGCCAGTGCCGCCCGCGATCGTATCGTGGCCCGTGCCACCCTCGATCCGGTCGTCACCGCTGCCGCCGGACAGGCTGTCATTGTCCGCCCCACCAGAAAGGCTATCATCCCCGCCGTCGCCATAGATCGTGTCGTTGCCAGCCCCGCCGTCCAGCGTATCATTGCCCGCATCGGTCGCGCTGATGGTCGACATCTTGAGGTCGCCAACACGGATCGCGTGGCCGGTATCATCGGGGTCGTGGTTGTTATACTCGATCTCGATCCGCGAAACGGGGCCCGCGATATCGACCTGCAGGAAACCCGTCTTGGCATTGGTCGTGCCCCGCCCCGCATCCGTGCTGATGGCACGGCCGGTTTCGTCGTTCACGTCCAGCGTATCGCTATTGCCCGCCGTCAGATTGACAGGGATAAGATTGCCGTCGGCGTCATAGGCCCGCACGATGACTTCATCCACGAAGCCATAGGCCTGATCGATGTCGAAAATACCGAAGGTGACATTGCTCACCTCGTCCGACACGCCGCTGTCCAGCGACGAGAAGTCGATGCTCATCTTCGCGGTATTCGGGTCCGACCCCTCCGCACCGCCAAGGATACGGATCGACGAACTGTCGCTTAGTTCGTTGTAGTCATACAGCGGGTCGTTCCGCTCCATCGTGGCAGAGCGGAAGTTCTCCCCCTGATCCACGGACATCGTGACCTGGATATTGCCGGACGAGGTGACCCCGGTGATGCCCCCCGTGACGCTAACGCCGTCCTCGATATTCTGGTTGGCCCAGGAAAACGTGGTCTCTTCGGTGGTGTCGGCGTCGCCGTGGAGGCGGTCGTCGCCGTCATTGCCTGCGATATAGTCATTTCCCGCGCCGCCCAGAATCGTGTCATCGCCCGACCCGGCCGAGATTTTGTCGTTGCCCGCGCCCAGCTTTACCGCGTTGCCGCTGTTGTCCACCTCGTCCGCTTGCGCGTCGGACGATCCCACACGCATGGAATCATCACCCGACGTCCCATCAACGGTGCCATCCGGCGCAACATAGTCGGTATCGACGCGGCTGGCGTACATCATCGACTCGTTTGATGAGACAGTGTTGAACGTGATGGAGTCGATGGGCCCCGCCTCAAGCGCGGATTGGTAATCGGAGGAGCTGGCAGCCGGCGCAAGGAACAGGTCGCCGTTGGTGGATTGGAAGACAATCGCCGTCACGGTCGCCTGGGAACCGTCGGCGTAGGTCAGCGTCGCGGCATAGGACGCGATGGCATCAAAGTTCTGGCTGTTGCCATCGTCGATGCGGAAGGTGTCAGACCCGTTTTCCCCACTGTTATCAGTAGAGTATGTGCCGCGTGCAGTATTTCCATACCCCCGCGCCCCCGGAGAGAAGGATTTGATGTTGTTGTAAAGCGGGCTGTTGGCACCCCCAAAGGTTTCCCCCTCCAGCGAGCTTGCGTTTTCGCTGATCTGGTTTCCCTCGGTCGTATCGATACGACCGACATTCCCAAGGTAGAAAACGTTAAATCTGGTTGCCATTGTTACAGCCCTCAACATCTTTGAACCGGTGGCAGGCCTGTGGCCCGCGTCCTGTGTATTGTTGTGGGTACGGGGACAATGTGGCGTCACTTTGACCGGAAACAAAAACAATGTGGCCATGTTTCTATGCTTTTGATCGAAACAATACACAGTCTGGTAAGGATCAACGCCAAGCGCACAGCGCGGAAACGCGGGGGCAGGGCGTATGCGCTGCGATGTGATCAAATGGTCTAAAATGCCGGGTATTTAGAGATGTGACCGAAGTGCACGGTAAAAGCGGCGTGAACTTGCAGTCGTCATAGGGGGGGCTTGCGGAAGGTTGACCGCAGAGGTTTTACCCTAATCTACTGAAAATAATAGAATGTATCTGTCTCTCCCCCCCCTTGGGGCTGACCTCTGTCTTGGTTTAAACCCATCGGGCAACAGGGCGCCCCTGACCCTGTACCGCGCCGCCATGCAGAATCCGCGCCTCAATTCCGCCGCACGAATGCCGCCGCAGCGCCTCAAGCCTCTGTCGAAGGTGAATGCACCCCAGCATCCCCGCCGGGTTCATCAACCAAAGGAGCTTTCCGTGCCACATCATGCCCCCCCTGAGCCCAAGACCGGCCTTTGGCACATTACCGGTGCCGCGATGGCCGCGATGTTCTGCTTGTTTGCGCTGCTTGGGGGATGGGCCGCGACAACACAGATTTCGGGGGCGGTGATTGCGACGGGGCAGATCGATGTGGCGGGCAAGCCCAAGGTGATCCAGACGGTGGATGGCGGCGTGTTGGCAGAATTGCCGGTCCAGAACGGGGATATCGTCAAGGCGGGGCAAGTCTTGGCGCGGTTTGATGCCACGATCTTGCAGATTGACCTGCGCATGGCGCGCGCCCGTCTGGCCGAGGCAGCGGGCCTGCGCGCCCGTCTGGAGGCAGAGCGCGACGAAAGCCCCGCCCCCCGTTTCGACGCCATTGATCTGCCACCAAAAATCGGCGCGCTGGATATGACGCAAGCGCAGGCAGGGCAGGCCGCGATATTCGAGGCGCGGGCCCAGATGCGCGCGGGAATGCGCGCCCGCATGGCCAGTGATCTTGCCGATGTCGAAACCCAGGCCACGGGCCTTAACGGTCAAATCTCTGCGCTGGAGCAGCAACTTGCCATCCTCACGACAGAGCTGCGCAGCCTCACGCGCTTGGTTGAAAAGGGGCTGGCCCCGCAGGTCCGTTTGTCGCAACTACAGTCCACGCGGGCCGGTTTGCGCGGTGACCTTGCCGCGCGGCGGGCGGATCTGGCGCGGTTGATCCACCAACGTTGGACGCTCAAGCTGGAAAGCCTGCAAGCCGATCGCCGGTTTCAGGAACAGGTCGCGCTGCAACTGCGCGAGGTCACCGCCGAAGTTCAGGAACTGACCCTATCGATCCTCACCCGCCAAGCGCAGCTTGACCGTATTGCCATTCGGGCTCCCGTCGACGGGATGGTGCATGAACTGCGCGCCACGACCGTTGGCGCGGTTGTCGGAGCGGGTGCGACCTTGATGGATATCGTGCCGCAGCAGTCAAAGTTCGAATTCGAGGTGCAGGTCGATCCGCGCTCGATCAATCTGGTACGCTATGATCAGCCCGCCACCCTCGTGCTCACCGCCTTTGACCCGCATACGACCCCGCAACTGACCGGCAGCGTTTACAGCATCTCTCCGCAAGTGGTGGTGGACCCGCGCAATGGCGACAGCTTTTATCGGGTCATTCTGGATATCCCCCGTACCGAGCTGGACCGTCTGCCAGCCTCCGTCCGTTTGGTCCCCGGCATGCCGATAGAGGCGTTTTTGAAGACCAAAGACAGGACCGTGTTGAGTTATCTGGCAGAGCCTATCAGCAGCCAGCTGCGCCGGGGGTTCCGCGGCTCCTGAGACCTCGACGTTAGCGAAATCTTTACCATCTTCCCGTCTTAAGAGGGGATGAACACACCGTCCGCCCCGCCCGGCATCACTGTCGTGATCCCCCATCTCAACCAACACAACGCCCTTGCGCGTTGCCTTGCTGCGCTGGACGCCGGAACGCGGAAGCCGGTCGAGGTGATCGTCGTCGACAATGGCTCCGCCCGGTCACCGCAAGGAGTTGCTAACGATTACCCATGGGTATCTCTGATCCACCAGCCGATCCCCGGCCCCGGCCCCGCACGTAACCTTGGCGCGGCGCGGGCACAGGCCGATGTGCTTGCCTTTCTCGACGCCGATTGCCTGCCCGACGCGCATTGGCTGGCGCATATTGCCGCGCATATGGCGCGCGACCCCCATACGATCCTTGGCGGTGATGTCCGTATTGAACGTAAAGGCCGCAGGCTGGACGCCGTGTCCGCATATCAAGCGATTTTTGCTTATCGGATGGACCGCTACATCGCGCAGCAGGGGTTCACGGGGACGGGCAATCTGATCGTGCATCACAAGGTGTTCGACGCGGTCGGCCCGTTCAAGGGCCTCCACCATGCCGAGGACCGCGACTGGGGCCAGCGCGCCACCTTTGCCGGATATCGCATAGGCTTCGCCGCCGATCTGGTTGTCTATCATCCGCCGCATACGGCGACGGGCCTGCGGCTGAAATGGGACAGGCAGCTTGCCCATGACTGGGCGCGATGTACCGGCCTTGGCGGCCGGATCCGGTGGGCGATAAAGGCGCTGCTGCTCGTTCCGTCACCGCTCTGCGCTGTGGCAGAGGTTGTGACCAGCCCCCGCATCAAGGGCGCGCGCAACCGTGTGATGGCGTTGATCGGGCTGACGTCTATCCGGCTTTACCGCGCGCAACGGATGCTGTTGCTGCTGCGGGGGCATGACCCCGAACGGCTTTTGCACCGGTGGAACCGCATTGACCTGCCCTGACATCAGATGCGCGATAGGGGGTGGCCCGTGATCCGGTCCTTTGGCTTTCTGCTGTCCGGCAACGCCTGCGCCGCCGCGATCTTGCTGCTGCGCACGGTGGTGGTGTCGCGTCTGATCAGCCTCGAAGATTTCGGGATCGGCACAAGCCTCGTGCTCGCGCTTGCTATGATAGAGATGCTGACCGCGCTTGGCTTTCAACAACAGATCGTCAATGCGCCCAAGGGGGATGACGCAGATTTCCATAGCGCGCTGCATGGTGTGGCGCTGATACGTGGCATGATAGGGGCGGCGGCACTGTTCCTTCTCGCGCCGCTTCTGGCCCGCTCCCTTGGGGTGGAGCAGCTGATATGGGCGTTTCAACTGATCTCTGTGGTGCCGCTGTTACAGGGGGGGATGCATCTGGACGTCTATCGCCAGACCCGCCACCACAAACATCGCGCCGCAATATGGATCGCGCTGCTGCCGCCGCTGGGGTCGTTGGCCGCGCTGCTGCCCCTATCGCGGATGTTCGATGACTTCCGCATCATGCTTTTTGCCGTGTTGGTGCATATGGCGCTGGGCACGCTCATGTCTCACGCAGTTGCGAAACGCCCTTATCGACTGCGGTTTGATCGGACCGTTATGGTCGAAAGCATGCGGTTCGGCTGGCCCCTCATGGCAAGCGGCGCGGTGATGTTTCTGGTGTTCAATGGCGAACGCGCCATCGTCGGGCGTCTTCTGGGGCTAGAGGCGCTGGCCCTGTTTTCCATGGCCGTATCGCTGACACTGACCCCGTCGCTGGTCCTGATGCGCAGCACGATGAGCCTGTTTCTACCCCGCCTGTCAGCCAGCACCGCGCGCCAGGAATTTCGGGCCCGGGCGATCACCACGATCCAAAGCCATATCGTGCTGGCCGCAGTGATGGTCACGGCAGTCTGCCTGCTTGGCGGTTCCTTCGTACACCATGTGCTGGGCGATAAATACCGCGCTGTGCTGCCCCTGCTGACGCTCTTGACGGCGGTTCAGGCGTTGCGGGTGGTCAAAGGCGGGTGTGCGATTGTCGCGCTGGGCGAAGGGTATCGCAAGACCGAGCTTTTGACGGACCTGTTGCGTATCACGTTCCTACCCCTCGCGGCATGGAGCGTTATGCAAGGCGCAAGCCTGCCCCATGTGGTGCATATCGCAGGACTGGGCGAAGCCGCAGGGCTGATGATTGCGCTGCTCTGGATGCACCGCGTGCAACAGGTGCCGCTCCGGCCATTGGCCCCGCCGCTGATCTGTATGGTCGCGGTTTTGCCTTGGGCGGTTTTCACGCAGGACCAGCCGACGGGATTTCGGGCCGCAGGCTTCGGCCTGTTGCTGGCCGGTCTGGCGATGGTGCTGCCTGACGTCCGCAGACTGATGATTAAGAAAGGAGCATCCGATGGGATGGAGTCCAAGGCGATACAGCACCGTTAAGAAGACTTTGACCGCACAAGAGATATGCCGCGGCCAAAGCAACGGCAGCCGTTCACCATGAAGAGACGCGCCAAGCCGCCCCGCCTGTCCGAGCTTGCCATCGGGCGGGACAACCACTTTAACCTCATTCGCTTTCTGGCGGCGGTGGCGGTGTTGGTCTCTCACGCGTGGCCGCTCGCGCTTGGGCGCGGCACGGTTGAGCCTTTGAAAACAGCGCTTGGCTATTCGCTGGGGGAGCTGGCGGTTTTTGTGTTCTTTGGCCTGTCCGGCTTTTTCATCGCGGGCAGCTACGACCGGCAGGGGTCTGCCTTGTCCTTTGTCATGGCGCGGGCCGCGCGTCTGCTGCCGGGGTTGGCCGTGTCCATCTTGATCGTGGCGCTGATCATGGGGCCGCTGGTCAGCCGGTTAGACGCGGGTACGTACCTGTCTCATCCCGATACGGTGCAGTTTATCGTGCAAAATATACTCTTGTTTAAACCGCAATATACCTTGCCGGGCGTGTTCACGACGAACCCCTATCCCACCGTAGAGGGGTCGATTTGGACGCTCGCGCATGAGGTCGCCTGCTATGCGCTTATCCTGTTCGTCGGCCTTGTCGGGGCCCTGTCCCGCCGGCGGGTGATGGCGGTGCTGTTGGCGCTTTACCTGATCGCGTGGGGAATCGCGCCGTATCTCGGCGACCTCATTCATCCGCGCCTACAGCAAACGCGGCTGCTGTCCTTGCCCTTTGTTTTCGGGGCGTCCTGCTGGATCTGGCGCGATTATATCCCCTTGCGGTGGCCCTTCGTCCTTGGGTTGATCGTCCTGACATGGGCCGTGCACGCTACGGTTTTCGCTTTTCCAATGCTTGCACTGGCTGTGACCTACACCAGCCTCTGGGCAGGGTATTGCAAGGTAGGCCCCCTGCTGATGTTCAATAGGGTCGGAGACTATTCATACGGAATATATATTTACGCGATGCCGCTGCAGGGGCTGGTGGTTTGGGTGTGGGGGGACATGATGCCAGCGCTGAACATTGCGCTGGCCTTGCCGTTGACGTTGCTTTGCGCGGTATCGTCCTGGCACTGGATTGAACGACCCGCGCTGACCTTCGCGCGGGAGGGGCAGCGCGGGTCTTTGATCACGCGGAGGATAGCACCGCGCCGATAAAGCCGCTATCGCCCAATGTATTTCCCACAAGGTCGCTGCCATAGGGGGCCTGCGCGGGTGATATTTTGGGCAGATCGGACAGTGCGTCGGGGCGGTAGTCACCGCTGCCTGTGTTGCTGCCGGTGTGAGAGCGGTCGTCGACCCAAGGCGCGGCGATATGTGAAACCTCACCGATCGACGGCAGTTCCCCCAGCCACGAGGACGGGCCATAGCCGGGTTCATTACTTGACCCTGCGATTGCGACATTATGCGACCATCCAACCTTGTACCGCGCTGGCCAGTTGCCGGTAAGGGAGGTTTCGCCGGAAAATACATCGCTTTTGATATTGATGCGGTGAAACAGATTGTTCCGGAAAGAACCCGACTTCGCCACGTTCTCGGTGCCGTCCAGATACAGCAAATTCGCGCGTTCCCCCGCGATGGTATTGTTGTGCACAACGATGTTTTGGGCTGCATTTGTGTCGCTGTCAGCGTTCAATCGCAGCGCTGCATTTGTAGAGCTCCCCCAGCTTTCCACGATGTTCCCTACAAAAGCAAAGCCCCGCGCGCCGATCTCGGCGCTTACGGAAACGATTGCATTGGTCGCGCTGCCATTGCTGAATGTGTTCCACCCTAAAAACGTGCCGGTCATGGCAGGCCGGTTGCCAATCGGCGCCCGGAGGGTGAATTCGTCAAGTCCCGAACAGCCGAGCGCCTGATAGGTGATTGTTCCGGCACAGCTTTTGCAGCCGATCGCGGTGACCATGATTGCTTCGGTCGAAAAGGAATTGCCCTGGTGTGGATCTTCGTTGGGCACGACGGAGCAGTTGATTTGTACAAAGCGCCCCACCCGGTAAATCCAAGCGCCGTAGCTGCCGAATCCGTTGGCGTCCCAAAGACAGTTCTTGGTTATTAAAAGATTGCCTGCCGACTCCGCACCACTGTCCAGAATCACCGTGTTCGCCCCGCCTTTCTGCAAAGTGACATCACAAATCTTGAGATGCGTTGGTATGCCGTTGAAACGATTGACCCCACCGTCGGTTAAGATCGTGCTATCCCGTTTGGACGGGTCTTCAGCCCTGATACACAAGGGCAGCTGTGCCGAGTGACCAGCAGCCTTGAAAGGCGTTAAGATATGCGCCCCCTCTGCCAGTAAAATCGTGCCACCGCCCGCATCATCCACCCGCCCAAAATGCGCGGCATTAAATTCCTTGATCGCGTTGGCCGCGGCCGCGATTGACGCAAATGGGGCGGCAATGGCATCTGCGCGCGCAGACGCAGCCTGACCCGTCGCATCGTCGCCCGTGGTTCCATCGACTTGGGCATAACATGCCCCATACCCACCGCTCGTGTCGTTCAGCATCCGAAGCGTCGTCAGGTTGGGGGACGGATATTCATCGGCGTCGGCACTGATGGAAAAGGCGTCCCCCACCCATGGGTAGATGGTAGCATCTACAGTCAATAAATCCCCCTGGGCCAAGCCTGATAGATCAACCGTCGCTGCATAATGCGGAACATGGAGCCCCGAAGCCTCAAATCCAAGACTGCTTTGCGACGACACAAGCTGCGATGCTTCGTTGCCAAGCGTATCGCGGACGATGAACCGCACCGCCGCGACGGGTTGCCCCTGTTGGGCATATGCGTGGGCAACTGCCAGCCTTAGTATATGTACATCATCTTCTACCCTCTCACGGTCATGGTTTAACCACATGGCAATAGGCCGGGGCGCTGGCCATGTGCTGTGATTGATTGCACCGTTGATAGTATCGCCCGCGTAAACAAAGTCTGAACACGCGACGGTCTTGTCAGTAAAATTTGAATGATCCGGGTAGGGCTGCCTCACACGGCTGGTGAGCTGCACAACCGAAGCCCTGCTGACAGCCGTCGCCGCCGTATCAAAACCGCGCCGGTTCACGGTCACATTCCGCGCCTCGGAAGTGGTGGAAAACGACGGCATATCTCGGTGCTCGGCCCGCCAACCATCTGCAAGAATTTCCGTGACGGGCGAAATCTTTAGCGGCAGCGACCCCGCCATCGTTTGCCCCAGTTTCATGCCCAGTCCGAGTGTCATCTGCATAGTCCATACCTTGCGATCAGAATTCGTAGGCATCGATACATATCAACCTCGCTGAACCGTTGCATTCGCAGGGAAAGAGGCGGAGGGCGGGTTAATCTTCACGCAATATTAAATGTTCAGCCCAATGGTGGTGGCACCGCCGATTCTTCTTACGAAAGGACAGATATGATTTGGACGTGAACCACATATATGCGGCGGACCAGCACCGCTCTCTCAAGCGCATACGGCTATACCATCAACGGCCCGTATCACGGGTTGTGCTCGTGTATTTCGGGCTCCTGCTGGTGCCCGTCGGCTTCAATTTAGGGTCGGTCTATATGACCGGGACCAAGGCGTTATTAGCAGTGCTGATTATTCCGCTAAGTCTCCGCCTGTTTTGCGGCCACTTCGGGCGTGTTTTGTTGACAGACGTAATGTTCTTTATGCATTTTCTATGGGTTTCGCTGGCCTTAGCGGTCAACAACCCGGTGGAAGCGACACAGAATGCAGGCTCAATCGGGGTCGAGTTTCTAGGCGGGTATTTGATCGGGCGCGCCTTTATCCGAGACAGACACAGCTTTGCCGCAGTGGTTAAGATCCTCACAGGACTGATCTTGTTATGCTTCCCTCTGGCTTTGATAGAGTCGCAAAGCGGGACATCTGTTCCCATTGAGCTGTGGAAGATGACCGGGCTTACGACCCCGGTGGATCTGGCGATTGATCGCCGCATGGGACTGGAGCGGGTGCAACTTTCGTTCGAGCATCCAATTCATTGGGGCTTGTTTTGTACAATCGCGACGTCCCTGTACTTTATCGGACTGGCGGGACGGCACAGCTTGGGTTTGCGGTCCGTGGTTATGACGGTGATTTGCGCCAGCTGCTTTCTATCGCTGTCCAGCGGCGCGCTGCTGGCGGCAATCGTGCAGATAGGGCTGATATTCTGGAGTTTCCTATGTCGCAGGATCGGGCGACGATGGCTAATCCTCTCAACCTGTTTTGTTACTTTTTACGTCGTGATTGATTTGCTTTCCAATCGAACCCCGATCCAAGTTTTCATGAGCTATGCGACATTTTCTGCCGAAAGCGCCTATTGGCGGTCTGCTATTTTCCAATGGGGCATGACCAATGTCTGGAGCGCGCCTGTATTTGGACTTGGGCTAAACGATTGGCTCAGGCCGGTTTGGATGCACACCTCGAGTATCGACAATTTTTGGCTATTTATCGCGATGCGTTTCGGATTGCCGGCGTTTACTTTTTTGACAGTCGGCTATGGCTATGCGCTCTGGCGTGTGGGGCGCAGAGATTTCACCATGGATCGGACCCTAGCGGCGCTACGGCTAGGCTGGATACTCTGCTTTACCGGGCTCACCCTCACGCTGTCGACGGTGCACATTTGGGGCAGCATCTATGGTTTCGTATTCTTCATATTTGGCGCAGGACTGTGGATGGTGGATGCGAAGCCGCGATCCCCGCGGAATGAAACTACAATTTGAAATATTGATCCTTTTCGGGTTTGCAAATTTTTCCACTTTGTAAAGGAAATCACCCTACCACAGAAGTCAGGCTGCAAGGGGATGTCGGCCATGACGACTGATTGGTTTGGGGGAAGTGCAACGTGCAGACGCACAACATCTATGCCGCCGCGTTGCGATCACAGCTTGGGGGGATTGTGCTGCTTTTTGTGGTCAGTGGGTTGATCAACATCCTGCTGCTCACAGGATCGATTTACATGATCCAGATATATGACCGCGTTTTGCCTAGCGGGTCAGCGGTCACGCTGATGGGGCTCTTCGGGATTGTACTGCTTCTCTATTGTTTCTTCGGGCTTTTTGATCTGATCCGGCAACGGCTTTTGGCCCGTCTTTCGGTGCGTTTGGACCTGGCACTTGGGGCTGAGTGTTTCGCGGCTTGGGTCAGCAATGATGAAAAGAACAACGTACCGGCAAGCGCACAGGAGCCCCTGCAACAACTGGGGCACCTTAGACGTCTGCTGTCTAGTCCCGCGTTCATAAGTGTCTGTGATATGCCGTTTGTGCCGATCTTTTTGTTGGCCCTATACATCATTCATCCTTGGTTGGGGGCGATGGTTCTGGGCGGCGTGGCGTTGGCTTGTGCCGTGATGGCAACGGGCCGCTATTTGACGCGCAACACGATCAGCATCTCGGCAAATCAGGATCATATCCTCGCTGATATGTCCTATCACAGTCGCCGTCTGGCGGAGCCGCTGCGCGCCATGCGTATGCAAGTTGATCTTGCCACATATTGGCGCGGGCTTCAGCGCAGCAGTCTGGCGTGGCACCAGCGCCTGCATGCCCCGCCGGATGCGCTGGCATCATTCAGCAAATCGTTCCGCCTGATGTTGCAGTCCTCGATCCTGACAGTCGGGGCCATATTGGTCATTCAGGGCCAAATCTCGGCGGGGATGATTATGGCCGCTTCGATCTTGGCGGGGCGCGTTCTGGCCCCTATCGACCAGATGATCAGCGGCTGGCAGGGGATTGCATCCGGTTGGTCCGCGCACCGCCATCTGCACCGCCATTTTTCACATAATATCCCGGCACGCGAGGGGGTTGCATTGCCTGAACCAAAGGGCCGGATTTCTTTCACCGCTGTTTCCCACGGGATCGAGGGGCGGGCGGAAAACGGGCTGAAGGATGTCTCTTTTGACCTGTCACCGGGGGATGGGCTGTGCGTGCTTGGCGGGCCAAATGCGGGCAAAAGCATATTGGCAAAACTGGCCGTTGGCGTTGTGGCTCCTACAACCGGTGAGGTTCGGTTTGATGCCGTTAACCTGATCCGATGGCCTTCCGTGCAGATTGGCCCTGCGATCGGCTATTTGCCCGATACCATTGATCTTCTGCCCGCGACGATTTTCGACAATATTTCCAGATTTCGCCCCGATACCACGGATGCGCAGGTGATCGCCGCTGCGAAGCTGGCCCGTGTTCACCACGCCGTTATGGCTCTTCCAAATGGGTATATGAGTGTTGTGAGCGGGGGTGGGGGATCCTCGTTAACCCAAGGGCAGATACAGCAGATCGGGCTGGCGCGGGCGTTGGTCTGCAATCCGGCGCTGCTTGTGATGGATGATCCGCTGCGGTCGCTTTTCAGCTGTCCCGATGCTGAACAGATCGTGGCAGAGGTCGCACGCCATATGCGGGATCGGGGTAGCACGGTGGTGATCACGGCGCGCCAGCCCTGTGTAATTTCGGCGTTGAACAAAGTGCTAATATTGTCCGAGGGGCGGATAAGGCAGTTCGGCTTGACCAGTGATATCTTCGGGCGCGCTTTCCCTACGCGGGTGGCGGCGAAGGTTCAGACACTGCCGATCTCGGGCAATGGCACAACACGGGCGAGCGGGGGGTAACCTTATGGTATAAAAAAGGGGCATTGCGCAGGACCCAAGCCCCCCTTCTATCGCTTTCTTCAAATGTCGCCCTATTCGGCCCAAGAAACACCGGTAAGGTCGACAGCCTGCGTCGGGGCGTTGCGCCAAAGGCCGGTCAGACCTGCTTTTGCAACGGACAGTGACGCCAACTGGAACAGGAAACCGTTGACGTGATCTTGGGCGATCATGGTCTGCGCCTCGCCCAGCAACGCGTTGCGTGCCTCCGGGTCGGTTGTCGTGTTCAGCTTGGTCATCAAAGCCTGAAAATCAGGGTTGTCATATTGGAAATAGTAATCAGGGTTGGCGTAGATGCCAATATCCATCGGTTCGGTGTGACTTACGATTGTCATGCCGAAGTTCTTTCCCTTGAACACCGTCTCAAGCCATTGGGCCCATTCGACATTGTTGATCTTGGCGGTGATACCAACCTCGGCCAGCTGCGCGGCGATGATCTCTCCGCCGCGGCGGGCGTAGGAGGGGGGCGGCAGGTCCAGCGTGGTCTCGAACCCGTCGGCAAAGCCGGCTTCGGCCAGCAAGGCTTTGGATTTTTCGATGTCATGCAGGCTCAGCGCGGTTTGATCAACATAGGCCGGGTTATGGGGCGCGAAATGCGTACCGATGGGCGTGCCGTATCCGAACATCGCACCGTCAATAATGGCTTGACGATCAATGGCATGGGCGACGGCGGCGCGCACCTTGGGGTCATCAAACGGCGGCTGTTTGTTGTTCATCGCCAGAATGGTTTCGCCCTCGGTAGAACCGACAAGCACTTGAAACCGCGGGTCCGCTTCGAATTGCGGCAGGTTCTCGGGCGCGGGGAAGCCGGCGAACACATCAACATCTTCGGCCATCATCGACGCGAAAGCGGCGGTCGGGTCAGAGATGAATTTGAACGTGGCGATATCCAGCGCGGCCGGGGTCCCCCAGTAGTTCGGGTTCTTCTCGATGCGGATATTGTCGCCCTGGGTCCAGCTGGTGAATTTGAACGCGCCGGTGCCGATGGGCAGTTGCTTGATATTGTCGATGCTTTCGGGTGCCACGATCACCGCGTCGCCCCATGCGAGGTTGAACAACAGGTTGCCGTCCGGCTCTGACAGTTTGATTTCGACGGTCGACGGGTCGACGACTGTCACCTCCGAGATCGCGCCAAACAGCGCCTTTTGAGCGTTTGCGCTGTCTTCGGCATTAATCCGGTCAAGCGAGAATTTGACGTCGGCGGCATCCATCGTCGTTCCGTCGTGAAAGGTCACGCCACTTTGAAGTTTGAACGTATAGGTCAGGCCATCGTCAGAGATTTCCCACGATTGCGCCAGCCCGGGCGCGACCGATCCGTCGCCCATAAAGCGGGTCAGCCCTTCGAAAACGTTGGAATAGAGCACCTGATCAATGGCCCCCGCCGCAGCGCTTGTCGGGTCCAGATGCGGTGGCTCAAGTTGCATCGCGACGGTGATGTCGTTTTTCGCGGCGACGCCGGTGGCCATCAGCGCGGCAGCGCAGGTGCCTAGAATACGTTTGCGAAGATGGGCCATGGGTGTCTCCTGTTGGCAATAAGGAAAATGTTAACCAGTTCTGTCAGGTTTGACCAGCGTCGGGATGCTGTCGCAATTATCGGTTGTACACAGCCTTTGCGCGGTTTATGCGCCGTTTTTTGAGGTTTTGAAGGGGCGCGCCATGGCTACGATGTCACCCACTTTGGGTATCGATTTCGGAACGTCTAACTCTGCTGTGGGGTATGCAGTAGACGGTGTGCCGCATTTGATTTCCGTCGAGGCGGGGCAGAACACGCTGCCGACCGCGCTGTTTTTCGACAATGAGGAAAAGCGGATCATCTATGGTCGCGGTGCCCAAGAGGCGCTGATCGGCGGGGAAGACGGGCGCTATATGCGTGCGCTCAAAAGTCTGCTGGGCACGCCCTTGATGCGCGAAAGTCGGGTTCTGTTGGGCAAACGCATGGATTTCATCGCCATCGTGGCGCGCTTTCTGGCCGAGCTGAAGACGAAGGCAGAGCACGCCACCGGCCAGCAGTTTGATCGGGCGCTGTCAGGGCGACCTGTGATGTTCCACAGTGCCGATCCGGCGCGGGACGCGCAGGCGTTGGTGGATTTGACCGAATGCTATACGCAAGCCGGGTTCAAACAGGTCCGCTTCATGCCCGAACCCGAGGCCGCGGCTCTGGCCAATCGTGCTGCGCTTGAACCCGGCGATCTGGGGCTGATCGTCGATATCGGGGGCGGTACGTCTGACTTTACCCTTTTCCGGCAGGAAGGTGACGCGGGCATTCATATCCTCGCCAGCAAAGGGGTGCGCATTGGCGGGACCGACTTTGACCGCGAGCTGAGCCTTCAGCATGTGATGCCGCATCTGGGGATGGGCAGCCAGATCAAACATGTGTTCGGCGATGAAACCCACGCCGCCCCTCATGCGGTCTTCGCCGATTTGGCGACGTGGCAGAAAATCCCGTTCCTTTACACCCGCGAACAGCGTCGCGCGGTCGAGGATCTGGCGAAATACGCGGTAGAGCCGAAGCTGCTGAACCGACTGCAACGGGTGCTTGAGGATGAGCTGGGCCACGATATGGCCTTCGCGGTAGAGGCCGGCAAGATCGCGGCGAATGACCCCGATGCCAGCGCCCCGCCGCAGATCGACCTCAAGATCGTGGAGCGCGGGCTGACGGTCCCACTGCCACCGGCGATGATGGCGGCGAGTTTGGCGCAGATGGCAGCGGAGATCGCGCAGGTTGCGACTGATCTGACGGCGCAGGCTGAGGTAAAACCCGACGCCGTGACCAAGCTGATCTTTGTCGGCGGGTCCAGCCTGATGGGCGTGATCGACCGCGCCATGCGCGATGCATTTCCGCAGGCCGAACTGCACCGCGGGGCCGCGATGACCGCGATCGTCGATGGTCTGGCAATCGCCGCGCCACACGCCTTTGCTGACGGCTGAGGGCCTTAGTCTTTCGGAAGCAACAGCGTCTCCAGCGCGGCGCCCATCACGCAGGCACTGTCGACCATATCGTCGATGCCGATATATTCATCCGGCTTATGCGCCAGCTCTAGCAGGCCGGGGCCATAGGCGATGCAATTCTTGAGCTTGCCGATCCGGTCGATGTGTTTCTGGTCGTATGACCCGGGGGAGGCGACGTATTCAGGGGCCTTGCCCATGATATCCTCGATCGCATGGGCGACAGTTTGCACGACCGGTGCATCGCGGTCGGTCATCGACGGCAGGACCGAATTCAGCTCTGTCAGCTCGTAGTCGAAATCGACCCGCGTTTCGCGCAGACCTTCCAGCAGGGCGCGCACTTCGCCGCGCACCTGATCCAGCGGTTCTTCCAGCAAAAAACGGCGGTCAATGGTGATGCGGCAGCTGTCTGGCACGCAATGGGCCGGTAGCCCGTCGAAATCCGGGTCGTTTTCCTTTTGCCCACCGTGGATCGAATTGATGTTCATGGTTGAGCTGCGCGCCCCTTCGGGGACCACGGGCATGTCTGTGTGACGGGCGGCCATGGCGGGGAACAGCTTGTTTTCGAACTCGGAGAGCACTGCGCCCATGTGGCGCACGGCGCAGTCGCCCAGAAACGGCATGGAGCCATGGGCGATCTCGCCCTTGGTTTCGATCTCGGCCCACCAGCCGCCCCGGTGCCCCAGACAGATACGGTCTTTTTGCAGCGGTTCGGGGATGATCACATGTTGAACGCGGTCCGGGTTGAAATGCCCGTGCTCGGCCAGATAGGCGACACCGCCGTAGCCGCCGGATTCCTCGTCCGCTGTGCCGGAGATTTCGATTGCGCCGCTGAAATTGGGATGCTGTTCGATAAAGGTCTCGGCCGCGATGATAGAGGCCGCCAGCCCGCCTTTCATATCGCAGGTGCCGCGTCCGTAAATCTTGCCGTCCGAGATTTCGGCCCCAAAGGGATCAAACGTCCAGCCGGCCCCGACCTCGACCACATCGGTGTGGCTGTTGAAGTGGACACATTCGCCTGCCCTGCGCCCTTCGCGGCGGGCGATGATGTTCCAACGGGGGTATTCCTCGCTATCGCCGGGGGTACCAAAGGCGCGGATCAGCTGCGTCTCGAACCCGTGCTTGCGCAGGCGGGTATCAAGGTATTCGCAGATCAGCCGATAGTCCTGACCCGGCGGGTTAAGCGTCGGGATGCGGATCAGATCTTGGGTCAGCGCGATCAGATCGTCACGCTTGGCGATAATGGCGGTAGAGAGAGTGCTTGTCATACCGCCATGTTTGAACGGGCGTTCATATATGGCAAGCGAAGTCTGCAGTTGCCCCGTCGGATTCGAGTTTATTTTGCAAAATGAAGCCGCAACCGGGCATTTATGCGGCGATGTCTTTCATTGCCGTGAGCAGGGCGCGGACTTCGTCCATGGAGTTGTAATGGCAAAGCGACACACGCACCGCGGCATCAAGCCCGAGCGGGGTCAGGATGTTGCCGGAGTAGTGATCCGCCTTGCGCACATGGGTCCGGATGCCTTGGGCGTTGAGTTGGGCCACGATATCCGCCGCGGGCAGGGCGTCGAGCGTGAAGGACACAAGCCCCTCGCGGTCGGGGTTGTCGGTGCCGCCCAGGATCGTGACGCCCGCCAGATCGGCCAATCCGGCGAGGTTCCCCGTGCCGAACAGCAGCGCGTTGGTCAGCTGTTGCTCGTGGTCGTGGATCGCAGCGGCGGCGGCCTCTATCCGCGCGCGGGGGGCAGTGGCGTCCGACACTTGGCTGCCGAGCCAGTCGAAATAGCGCACCACATCCGAGAATGTCGCATAGGCGCCCGTGTCACGGGTGCCCATTTCCCAATTCCCTGCGGGACCGTTCGCCAGTGTCTCGATCGGCAGCGCGGTAAGACGCTCTGACGCCCAGGCAATGCCATAGCCGTGGCGCGAGAACAGTTTGTACGGAGAGATGACATAGCCGTCGATGTCATAGCTGGCGATGTCGATATGGCCATGGCTGGCGTGCTGGATGCCGTCGACAAAGATATAGGCGTCGGGGGCGATCGCGCGGATCGCGGCGCTGATGCCCGCCACATCATTGGCGATCCCCGTCACGGGGGAGGTATGCAGGATCGTGGCGACCCGTACCTCGGGGGTCATCAAAGCGGCGTAGGCGTCGGGCGTTACCTGACCTGTCGCGTTATCGTGGGGCACGCTGATATAGGGTTTGCCCGCCACATCGGCCCAGTGTTGCGCCGCGCTGCGCGATGCGGGGTGTTCCACAGTAGACCCGATGACGGCACCCGGGGCGCTGCCCATGACGGCTGTCCGGATCAGGCGGAACGACAGCTCTGTCCCGCTTTCGCCGACAAAGAACTGCCCGTCAGGCGCGTTGAAAAACAGCGCCATATCGGCGCGGGCCTGCTTGATGATATCGACCAGCGCATGGGACGCTGGGTTGTCACGCCCCTGATTGTCGGGGATGGCGGCGAATTTGGTCGAGGTCTCGACGACCGCGTTCAATGTCAGCGCGCCGCCAGCGTTTTCGAAAAACACGCGCGGTCCCTGGAACGGGCAGCTGTCAACATGGGCAAAGCGGTCGCGGATTGCCGTCATGAGTTTCGGGTTTTCTGTGAACATTATGCGGCCCTGCTGCGTTACTTTCTGTGCTTATGCAGTTTCTGCGCTAGTTTGATGCTGGATCACAATCAGATTTTGCGGGCTCGGCCCCATTTGTTCGTAGTTTTCAGGAGCGCAGGAATGGCCCCTCTTATTCAACGCAGGGTTTCGCGTAAGAAACCACAGGACGCGCAAGCCGAGGAGAAATCGGTCAGCGAAGCGACGGCGTTGTCGCCCAAGCTGATCTACGAGGTGATCCGCCGTGAGGGCGAGGAGGAGCTGGCGCGCAGCAAGCGGTCGTTGATCTGGTCGGGGATCGCGGCGGGGGTGATGATCAGCCTGTCGGTTCTGGGCGAGGCCGTGTTCCGGACCTATCTGCCCGATACGGCGCATCGTTTCCTGATCGAGAACCTGGGCTATTCGCTAGGTTTTCTGGCGGTGATCATGGGGCGGATGCAGCTGTTTACCGAAAACACCATCACCACCGTTTTGCCGATCATGCGGGCCAAGACCTGGCATTCGCTGATGTGCATGTTCCGCCTGTGGGGGATCGTGCTGGCGGCGAATGTGGTGGGGGCCTTTGCCGCGGCGATGCTGTTTCTGTGGACGCCCGCGATTTCGCCCGAGGTGCTGCCCGCCATTCTGGACCTGTCGCATCACGCAACCAGCATGGGGGCCTATCAGGGGTTCTGGCGGGCCATTCCGGCGGGGGTCATCGTCGCGCTTATCGTCTGGATGATGCCGCAGGCGGATGAGACGTCGTTCTTCCTGATCCTTGTGTTCACCTGGCTTATCGCCGCGGGGGATTTTGCGCATATCGTTGCGGGGTCGGTCGAGATGGCGGTGATGATACTGGACGGCCAGCTTGGCCTGATGGCGGCGGTGTTCGAGTTCTTCTTACCGGTGCTTGCGGGCAACATTGTTGGCGGAACGATCATCTTTACCCTCGTCGCTTGGGGTCAGGTGCGCGATGAGGTAGAAGAGGAAAAGTAGCGTAAATGTGATGTGGCAGGGGCCGCAGCCGTGGGGAACGAGGATCAAGGGTTTTGACACAGAAATCGGTGGGCACCGTAAAGCTGTACTGGGATGCGCTGAAAGCGGCGCTGGTTGATATCTCTGAAAAGAACGTCTCGCTTATCGCGGCGGGGGTCGCTTTTTATGCGATGTTGTCGCTGTTTCCCGCCCTTGCCGCGTTGGTCACGATCCTGAGCCTGATCTCTGACCCTGTGGTTGTCATTGCCCAGCTAGAAGACATGCGCGGTCTGCTGCCCGATGACGTCTATGATATTCTCAATGATCAGGTGGTGTCGTTGGTCACGACCAGCACCGGCAAACTGGGGTGGGCTGGTGCCGCTTCGGTTCTGGTGGCGATGTGGTCGGCGCGGGCAGGTGTGGGCGCGATGATGATCGGCCTGAATAGCGTGTATAGTGAACGCAATCGCAACGCCGCGCGGCACTATCTGCGGGCGCTGATGCTGACCTTTACCTTGGTGATGGTGGGGCTGATTGCGCTGATCACTGTGGTGATCGCACCGATTGTGCTGTCGTTCATCCCCCTGGGGGTATTCGGCTATTTCGTCGCCGAGATCATCCGCTGGAGCATCGCGATTTTGGTGCTATTGGCCGGTGTTGGTGTGCTGTACCGCTTTGGTCCGAACCGTCGTGCGGCGCGCATTGGCTGGCTGACATGGGGGGCCGTTTTCGCGGTGTTTTCATGGGCGGTGGTGTCGATCGGGTTCAGCTATTACGTTGCGAACTTCGGCAATTACAATCAGGTCTACGGGTCTATTGGCGCTGTGATCGCCATGCTGGTCTGGCTGTGGATCAGCAGTTTTCTGGTGCTAATGGGGGCATCGTGGAACGCGCAGGTTGAACTGCGCACACGCCCTGACAGCACCATTGGCCGTGACCGGCCGCTTGGCAAACGCGGGGCCTATGTTGCGGATAATCTGGTCAGTGTGAGCGAGGAATAGCGCCTACATCAAGGGGCGCTTGGCCGGTTTGCTGCGCTCTGTCTCGGCGACGTCGGCGAGCTTGTCGAGGTCGTTGACCTGCAGCACCTGATCCGACCAGGACGCGAGTTGCTGGTCACGCAGCTTCGCGAGGGTTTTGTTGGTATGGACAAGCGATAGACCCAAAGCATCCGCCAGATCGCGTTGCGTGAAGGGCAGGGTCATTGTGTTATTTGTCACCAACCCCAGCCCCATCCCGCGTTCAAAGAACTTGAGCATTGCCCATGACACCGCTTGCAGCGCGGTGCGTTGGCCGACAGTGGCAAGCGTTTCGCCAAGGAAATGCTCCTCTATCGCGGCGAGCCATGTGATATCGAACGCACGGCTGGGATTGCTGCGGAAAAAGGTCCAGAAGTCCGAGCGGTTGAACACACACATGCGCATATGCGTCCGTGCCTCTACGCTGTGGCCCATTTCGCCAAGCATACCGGCCTGAAGCCCCATGAAATCGCCGGGGAAGACAAAGTTAATGACCTGCCGTTCACCATTATCCAGCGACTTATGCCGGATGCCCATGCCGGACAGCACCGTATAGAGTTGGGGGGAGTTGGACCCCTGCATCAGGATTGTCGTGCCGGGGTCGACGCTAAGCTCACCGACCTTGAATTTCTGCATGAACTCAAGCTCTTCCCTTGTCATGGTGACAAAGGCGTCCTTTTTGTGAAGCGGACAATAGCGGCAATCGATACCCATGAAAAAATTCCTAACTCGTATGTCATAGTTTAACGCGGCGCTTTGGAAATATTGCTACCTTCGCGGGATTAGAAAGGCGCGATGTGATTCCTTTTTTCGTATTCGATACTGACCCGATCGTTCGGGCGGATGTGATCGACATGCTGGAACAGGCATTCGGTGACGCCGCATTTTCTGTGTCCGAAACCCTTTCCGCTTTTATCTCTGAACTGCGCAGCTGTTCGTCTCAGGCCGTGGCGCTTGTGTCCGGCACGTCGAATGACCTGTCGGAACTCTTTGCCGCAGACCTGCCCACGAAAGATGTCGCCTATGTTCTATACGGCGAAGGTCAAAGCATTCCCGACACCTACATCTATTCCGTCGTAGACCGGCCTTTCACCAATGACACTATGGTGCAAGGCATTAGCGACGCGCTTGCTTCCCTGCGTTCAGACCGTTGACGAAAGCCGTGATGATCGCGGCGATTCCGCCGACGCCGCCGGTGGCTTGCGCCTGTTGCATCGCCTGTGCGCGTAAGGCGGCTTCGCGTTTCTGACGCCGGATTGCACGGGCCCGGATCGACAGGGCTGCAATCAATACGAGGCCCATACCGAAAAACAAGCTGCCCATAATCACACAGGCTACTAGCGGTGTGGTGATGGTAAGCAAGAACAGCCACGCGGCGACTGCAAGAAACGCCCCGCCCACAATCAGGCAGAGCATTGCGCCAAAGCCGATGGCGGCAGTTTGCGCCGTTCGGGTTGCCTTTTGGGCAACCCTATCCGTCACATATTCGAACATTAGCGGCGTGTCGCGAAAAGACCGGCGATAAAGCCGACACCGGCAGCGATGCCCAATGCGGCGGCTGGTTGGGTACGTACAAAATCTTCGGCTGTTTGCTGCGCTTCCAATGCCTTGTCACGGCCGGAGTTCGCCAAATCCTGCGCTGTGGATTTCGCTTGGTTGGCTGCTTCGGCGCTTTTGGCTTTGGTCAGATCGGCCATCGTGCTTGTCAGCGACGCGATGTCGTCTTTCAAAACGGCCAGCTGGACCGAGATATCATCGACAGACAGGTTGCTTGTGTTGGTTACGTCCTTGGCCATGGTGGTCTCCGTTATTCATGTGTTCACCAACCAAACGCGCCCTGTAGATATAAGTTCCTTAAAGGCGTGGCTTGCGTCCCACAGGATCGATAAAAAAAGGCCACGGTGGAACCACCGCGGCCTTGTTCGTTTGCCTGTATGTCGTCTTAGCTGTGCAGCGTCTCTGTCGACGAGAAGAACATCGCTTGCGAAACAGCCGATACGACCTGATCCACCGTGTAGGGCTTGGAGATCAGGAACGCGGGTTCGGGCTTGTCACCGGTCAGCAGACGCTCGGGGAATGCGGTGATGAAGATCACCGGACGGTTACCCAAATCGCGCAGCAGGTCGTTCACGGCATCGATCCCGGAGGAGTTATCGGCCAGCTGGATATCCGCAAGGATCAGGTCCGGCACATCCGCCTTGCCCAGTTTGACAGCTTCGTCACGCGTGCGCGCAACACCGGTCACACGGTGGCCCATCTCTGCGACGATGGATTCGATGTCCATCGCGATGATGGCCTCGTCCTCGATGATCATGACCGAACCGGTAACGCTATCTGCCATTTCGCGGCGGGCAATCTGCACCAGCTCGCTGGCTTCGCTCTCTTCAACACCGATGATCTGGCCGACTTCTTTAAAGGAGAACCCTTCGATCGTGTGCAGCAGCAACGCTTCGCGGCTGTGGTTGGTCAGCTTGGCGAGGTGCTTTTGCGCCTTGGCGCGGGGGCCGCTTTCACCTTCTTCGACAGGCGCACCGGCGCTGGCCCAGATGCCGTACAAAACGCGGAACACACCTGTGCGGGTGTCTACACCATCCAGAACCGACCGGTCCGTCAAAATCGCTTCGAGCGAGGCGGCTGCAAAAGCGTCGCCGCTGTTCTGGCTGCCGGTCAGTGCGCGCGCGTAGCGACGCAGGTAAGGAAGGCATTCACCCAACGCATCGCTGACACTTGGTGTTTCGGTGACATCCGTCATTTATTGTCGTCCTTTTAAAATATTTCTGGAACCAAACCCCCTAACGCTGTGTTTGGTTCCGTGTCATATGTATAAATAC